>OIZP01000001.1_pt1 | contig 379719 bp, 350 predicted proteins | sample 1588531 | NCBI WGS metagenome assembly OIZP01 (sample SAMN03283283) | human gut metagenome | biome: human-associated habitat; material: feces | host: Homo sapiens | place: Peru | collected 2012
CTACCGTGTTCGGTATGGGAACGGGTGGACCCTCAGCGTAATAAACACCGACTATATGTAACGGTTGCTTGCGCTTCCGTCATTTGGTAATGTGAATTCTATCATAATTTGATAGAGATGTCAAGAACTATTTTGATATTTTTTTCAAGTTGTTTTTTCTGTAAATTTGATGTTACTTTTGTTACTAAAATGCAACACCCTTATATATTGTATACTTTGGTTGTACAAGCAGTCGTGGCACATAATATATTGATGTGCACAGTTTTGCCATATATAATAGGTATAAATATATAAGGGCATAAAAATATTTTTTATTATCCGTAAATTATGACAAGAGCATACGGTCGTTATCGAGATTTTCACCAACGGAAATCTTGAATTTTTCGAGAAGATCGGGAACGGTAAGTCCTGAACGCTCCTCATTTGCGACATCATAAACAACTCTGCCCTTATCCATCATAATTGTGCGATTGCCAAGGTCAAGTGCAGACTGCATATTGTGAGTAATCATCAAGCAAGTGATTTTGTTCTCGTCAACAATTTGGTTGGTGAGAGTGAGCACCTTTTCTGCTGTGCCGGGGTCGAGAGCCGCCGTGTGTTCATCAAGGAGCAAAATCTTTGGTGGATTGATGGTTGCCATCATAAGAGTGAGCGCCTGACGCTGACCGCCCGAAAGAAGTCCGACAGGTGAGTTCATTCTGTCTTCAAGCCCCATACCTAAAAGAGCGAGTTTTTCCCTAAACAGCTTTTTATCTTTTTTTGAAATTGTACTGAACCAACCGCCGTGGCCTGCTGCAAGAGCGAGATTTTCCTCAATGCTCATTCCCGGCGCACTGCCCTTCATCGGGTCTTGGAAAAGTCTGCCGATAAAACGAGCACGCTTATGTTCCGGCATTGCGGTGATGTCGTTGCCCTCGAGCAAAATTCTGCCCTCATCGGTGAGATATGTTCCTGCGATAGCGTTGAACAAAGTTGATTTGCCCGCACCATTAGCGCCGATAATTGTGATAAAATCGCCTTGATTTACTTCAAGTGAAAGATTGTTAAGTGCAACCTTTTCATCAGGTGTGCCCTTGAAAAACACCATTTTTACATCTGACAACGTGAGCATTATTGCACCTTCTTTCCTACACGAACCTTTGCTTTTCTGATATATTCAGGAAGCTTTGTTTTGAGATACGGTCCTGCAATTGCAATGATTACGATAATCGAGGACACGAATTTTAGCATAAACGGAGGCATATGGAGTCCGATTGCGATTTGATACACCAAACGGAACACAACTGCACCGAGAACCGCACCGATTGCACGAAGCGGAATTTTGCCTCGTCTGACAAACACTCCACCGATAAGAAGTGAAGCGAGAGCAACGGTTACCATACCTGTGCCGATGTTGATTTCTGCCTGCTTTTGAGCCTGTGCGAGCAAGCAACCCGAAAGTGCGGTGAATGAGTTTGCAATGCAAAGTCCGATAATTGTGGTGACAATCGGATTAATTGATGACGACTTAACCATATCAGGATTGTTGCCTGTTGCACGAATCGAAAGTCCGAGCTTTGTCTTGAGGAAAAGTGATAAGAAAAGTACAACGAAAAACACTGCCAAAAATGCAATAATAAGTGTTTGCTTGCCCTCAAGTGCTGTGCCCTCAAGTTTTGCTTTTAGAAGCGAGAACACAGTGTCGCTGCTGTTAAGATTGAGCAATGACGACTTTTTCATAACCGCAATGTTGATTGAGTACAATCCCGTATTTACAACGATACCGGCAAGCAAGCTGTCTATGCCAAGAACGGTTTGCAAAATTGCAGTGATAAATCCCGAAGCAACTCCGGCAAGCATTGCAAGCGGAATTGACAAAAGAGGGTGTCCGTTGAGCGCGACGATTGCGCCGACTGCCGCACCGAATGTGAAGCAACCGTCTGTTGAGAGGTCGCAGACATTGAGCATTGTGTAGCTGAGGAACAAAGCAAGCACCGTGAGCGAACTGATTAAGCCAAGTTCCAAAACGGTTTGCATTTGTCCGACATCGAATATTGAAGCTAAAGTTGACATTGTTTTCACCATTGTCTTTCATAAATTTCACAGGCGAACACAGTTCGCCACTACATACAAAAAATATAAATTTACCCGTACAATGTACATAATTATATATAAATATGTATATCGAGAATTATGGGCACCCTGCGATTTGCAAGGTGCCAAAAATTTGTTTAATTAACTATTATCAGAAGCTTTCTGATGTTGTGATTTCCTTAATCTCTGTGCAGAACGGATTTGACTTTGTCTTTACATCATCAAGTTTGTAGCCAAGAATTGAGCAAGTTTCTGTGTTGATTGTTGCTGTGCCGTTGTCGAAAAATTTTACAGGATATGTTGCAGGGTCTTTGCCGTTTACAAGAATATCGGAAACCATATCTGCTGTTTGCTGACCAAGAGCAACATAGTCAACACCGTAGCCGAGGAATGCACCGTTGAGTGCGAATGAATCGGCGCCTGTAAAGTGAGGGATGCCTGCCTTTGCAAGGTCTTCGTAGATTGAAAGCTCTGCTGTCATAATTGTGTTGTCGGTCGGAGTGAACACTGCATCACACTTGTCGTTGATGATTGTTGAAACAGCCTGCTGAACTTCTGTTACATTTGTGCCTGTGTATTCCTTGTATGAAACGCCCTTCTTTTCAAGATATTTCTTTGCGTTTTCGATAGGTGTCTTTGATGAATCCTGACCCATATCATAAAGAAGTGCGATGTTGTTTGCCTTTTCGTTATTTGCAAAAATCAAGTCCATAATTGCGTCTGTGTTGAGGTAATCGGATGTGCCGGTTACATTTGCACCCGGAGCATTATCGTCTGCTACCAAACCTGCACCGACAGGGTCTGAAACTGCTGCGAACACAACAGGGATTTTGTTGTCCTCGGTTGCTGCCTGCATTGCAACTGCAACAGGTGTGGCAACACCTACCATAAGGTCAACATCTGTTGAAATATAGTTTGAAATGATTTGGTTCATAACCGAAGCGTCTGCGTTGCAATTTTCTACGGTTACATCAAAAGTTACATTTTTTTCTTCACCGAGTGAAGTGAGCTGTGACTGAATGCTCTCAACAATTTGATTGAGTGAAGCGTCGTCTACATAGTTGCAAATGCCTACCTTGTAAGTGGTCTTTGCGTCTGATTCTGTTTTACTGTCTGTTGCCTTTTTGCTGCAAGCTGCAAAAGCGAAGATGATTGAAATTGCTGTGAGTATTGCGATGATTTTCTTAAACTTTTTCATAATAATTTCCTTTCAATGTTAAATGTTAAAAAATGTGATAGATGGTTGTTAAATAATATGTAAAAAGTTTACTGTCGCCATCGTCTTTTCAAAATAAACATTGCCGCAAATCTCCTTTTGATAAATAAAAAAACTCTCGTCCTGACATTTCTGTCGGGACAAGAGTGATAATCTAACTCCTGCGGTGCCACCCGTCTTGACACATATACTGTGCCCACTTTGCACGTACTATCATACGCAGACTGTTGTTAACGAAGTGCCTGCTCCGTCTTGCCTACTAAAATTTCGGCTCGCCCTCAAAAGCCCATTCGGTTTTCCCCTTACCTATCGCCATTCCACCATCGGCGACTCTCTGAAAAGCGGTAAAAAACTTACTTACTCTTTCTCATCGGTTTACTTAACATTAGCACAACAAAACTCATTTGTCAACAATTTTTTGAAAAATTTTTCTGCTATTCAAGTTTTCCGGCGGTGTTGAACGGATAATACCTGAACATAACTTTGCCAACGAACTTGTCACGAGATACAAAATTTGTTGTTGTCCAATATCGTGAATCAACGGAATTGTCACGGTTGTCGCCCATTACAAAATAGCTGTCCTCCGGCACAACGAATGTTCCGTTATATCTATCCATATTTTCAGGTGCAACAAAATCGTCACGCAGTTTCATTGTTTTGCCGTCTGCACCTGTGACATAAACCGTGCCGTCAACAATATCCACTGTTTCGCCCGGAAGTCCGATGATACGCTTGACGAAAAGCTGGCTCTCGTCATCGGGATATTTGAATATTGCAATGTCAAATCTTTCAGGGTCGTTAAACTTATATTCAAGTCGGCTTGCGATAACACGGTCGCCTTTTTGGATTGTTTCAAGCATTGAACCTGTCGGAATTACGGCATTTGCGAATATGCAATATTTGAGTATCATCGCAACAACAAGTGCAATAACGATAGGTGCGATAAATTCAAGGAACTCACGCAGTTTGGATTTTTGGGTTTCTTCCTCCTCAACCTCGGTTTCGGATGATGTTTTTACTTTTTTGCTCATAATTATCTTTCCTTAGCAATTTTAAAAATCATAGATTCAAACGGCTTCATGGTAAGCTCCATCTTTGAGTTATAGCTATAAGTTTCGTCTGTTTCCGCAAGAGATTTGCAATAAACATTAAATCTTCTTGCACCTTGAAGGCTCTCCGGTGCACCCATAAGTTTGTTGAGAGTAAGGGTGAGCGAAGTTTCTTCATCTGTCGGGTTGCGAAGTGCGATTACGCCCTCGTCACCGTCCCAAGAAATGTAGCCGTAGATATTATTTTCAACAGGGTCACCACCGATGAACTGTGCATTTTGAAGGATGTGGTAGTTTGCCTTTTGCCAATTCATAGCAGCCGAAAGACTGCGCCACTTGCTTTCGTTCATCATATTGACCGAAAGATGAAGCTCGTTGAGAGCCTGACCTCTGACGGTGCACCAATAAATGTATCTTTCAAACTCCTCATCGGTATAACTTACCTTTGCGGTGTTGCCGTAAATCGGCTCGTGATTATAAAGATTTTTTAGCGGAATTTGAAGTGCACGCTTGCAAAGGCAGTCAAAATATCTGCCGTCACGATAGGTAATTTCCTTGTCGACCTGCGCCTGATTTTCAAGATTTTTGGCAAAGCCGATGTCACCGCTGTTTTGCACCCAAAGGGAATTAACCCACTGAAGCCACCACGGTGAAACATTGACATAGCAAGTCATATTTATCCAAAGGTTTGGATTTGCAGAGCGGAGCTTGTTGTAAAGCTGAATCCACTTTTGCCACATATCGGTTACAAAATACATATCCTCATAACCGCCTACTGCGTGGTCGTGCTTTGGATTTTTGCAAGGTTTCAGGCAGAAACCGTCAAGTTTCCAATAATCAATATCAAACTCGTTTGTGGTTTCAACAAGGAAATCACCGAGTTTTTCAACATATTTTGATGAAGCAACGCAAATTTCTTGTGCTTCTTTATTAAGATAGCCATTGCCTGCACGCTGATAACGCTTTGCGATTTTATCCGGGCGGGTGTATCCGCCACGAGGTCCGAGCCACAAGCCGAACTTTGAGCCCATCTCATTGCAAAGAGCAGTTACATTTGTGAGCTTGTTAGGAAACTTCTTGTTGAATGACCAGAAATCCGCCTTGACATTTGGCCAGCCGTCATCAACAACATAAGCCGCAAGCTCGGGAGCACCGTATGCCTGAAGCTGTTTGTGAACCTCGGCAAACGAAGTCATAATGTTCTGCTCGGTAATGTCTTTCATATAATCATACCAGCTGTTGTACTGAAAACGAAGTGAGGTAGGAACGCTGATTGATTCGATATATTCATAAAAAGCCTTGCGAACCGACGGCAAAGTGTTGTCCTCGCCACCGCCCATAACGGTTACAGGGCAAACGAAGCCCTTGCCGAGTGCGTGACCGACAAAATATCTGACCGACGCACTGCCGTGGATAATTCTGTTTTCCGTTGCAGGAAATTCGCAACCAAAGAACAAGCTGTCAATATAAATAGGCTGTCCGAGCATTGACCAAAACGCAGGGATTTCTCCGCCTTCAACAACCGAAACATCAAAATGTGTCTTTGAATTGATTATTCCGACATTTTCAAGCTCAATAAAATCAACAGCTCTGTCATCGGTTTGGTCAATAAAAATCTGCTTGCAAACGGTGTTGCCGTCCTTGTGCACCCAATATTTGAGGGTGACCTGAAGTCCGTCACTTTCAACAAATCTAAAAACAAGTTTATCGTCCTCATAACCGCTGTTTTCAACAGGCAAGCCTTTTGACGAATATTCTCCGCCGTCAACAAAATGAACAACAAATTCGTTGCCGTTGCCATCAGGAACAAAACTCATTCCCGAATAGGTATTCTTGATTTGGGAAGCGTAGAAATTTCCGTCCGTTATTTTAAACTCTCTTTTGAGTCTGTTACTTGATAATTTAAACATACCTATCCCCTTATATATGTTTATAATATAGATTAATTAAAAATCAAAGTTCTTCCTTGATTTCCTCAAGAGCCTTTGCAAGCTGGTCAGGACAGGAAGTGCCTTTGAAATTGCAATCTATACCCTTAAGGTCGCCGATAACCTCATCAATTTTTCTGCCCTTAACGAGAGAAGCAATACCCTTGAGGTTGCCGTTGCATCCGCCAACAAAGCTGACTGAATTGATGGTCTGATCATTTTCGTTTACATCTATAGTAATCTGTCGTGAGCATACGCCCGACGGAATAAATACCTTTTCCATTTAGTACATCTCCTTTTTTATCCAATCATAAATATTATACCTTCTCAATCAAAATAATTCAATAACAATTCCGCACTTTATTATGAATAATATATAAATATTTCCTTAAAAATAATATTAGACATACTTAAACAAAATTATATAGAAATTTTAAATTCTATATTAAATGTTGTTTTTATGTAAAAAAACACACCTCCAAAAATAACAGACTTTAGGAGGTGTGTATCAAATTTCTACGGTCTTTTGTTCGTTTTATCAAATGATAAAATTAATCCTCGTCGTATTCGTCTTCGTTTTCCCAGTTGTGGTAGATGTTTTGAACATCGTCGTTTTCCTCGAACATTTCAATCATCTTTGCCATCTTTTTCATATCATCCTGGCTTTCAAGACGGGTGTAGGTGCTTGGAACATATGCAGCTTCACTTGAAATAATTGTGTAGCCCTTTGCTTCGAGTTCATCACGGATTGCACCGACATCGTTTGGCTCTGTGCGAATTTCAAAAATATCCTCTTCATCGGTAAGGAAATCGGAAGCGCCTGCTTCGAGTGCGTCTTCCATAAGCTGATCCTCATCAGTATCCTCTTTCTCGATGATGATTACACCGAGTTTTTCAAACATAAAGGTTACAGAACCGGGGTTGCCCATATTTCCGCCTGCCTTGTCAAAATAATGTCTTACTTCGCCGGCAGTTCTGTTTCTGTTGTCTGTAAGTGCCTCAACAACAACTGCAACACCTGACGGACCGTAGCCCTCGTATATGATTTCTTCGTAGTTTGTGGTGTCTGCGTCGCCTGCGGCTTTCTTGAGCATTCTGTCGATATTGTCGTTTGGTACATTGTTCTGCTTTGCCTTTGCGATAACATCACGAAGTTTTGCGTTATTGTTTGGGTCTGCACCGCCGTTTTTAACCGCTACGGCAAGCTCTCTTCCTATTTTTGTAAATACCTTTGCTCTTGCAGCGTCATTTGCACCTTTTTTTCTTTTGATGGTGCTCCATTTATTATGTCCGCTCATAATTAAAAAATACCTTTCTGTCAGATTTATACACAAAATATTTTAGCACATATAATATATGGTTGCAAGTATGAATTTTGATTGCCTCGGCAAAACTATAACGAGGTGTTAAATTTGAAAAAAGCAATTAGAATTTTTGATGTTATTTTGTTTTTTGTTTGCAGTGTGATTTTTGGCGTAATCATTTGGGGAAATGTTGCTCTGCCCGACAGCGTTGTGACATATGACGGCAACAATTCGCCAATTGCAAAGGTGTTCACCTACACGGCAAAAGACACAAGCCTTGCGGTGGACAGGCAGTCGTCAAGTCCAAGACGGGAAAACCTGAAAATGTTTGGCGTTATTCCCGTCAAAGAGGTCAGCGTAACCGAAAAAGCACAGCAGTCCGTTATGGTCAGCGGTGAGGTTTTCGGCATAAAATTATACACAGACGGCGTAATTGTTGTAGGAATTCAGGAAGTTCAAACCGATTCGGGCAAAAAGAGTCCGTCAGGTTCGGCAGGAATAGAAGTCGGCGACATTATTGTTGCCATAGACGGCGAAAATGTGTACACATCGGACCAAGTTCAGTCAATTTTGGGTGCAAACAACGGCAGTAGTTTTGATGTAAAAATCAAGAGAGGCGAGAGGTTCAGGAATTTCACCGTAACTCCGATTTATTGCGAACGAGAGGGATGTTACAAGGCAGGAATGTGGGTGCGTGATTCCACGGCAGGTATCGGCACAATCACTTTTTACAACAAAAACAGCGGAATTTTCGGGGCGCTCGGTCACCAAATCAACGATGTTGACACAAAGGAAATTATGCCGATGCTTGACGGAGAGGCGGTCAAGGCAACTGTTTCAAAAATCGAAAAAAGCACGAGGGGCACAACGGGTTCGCTCGAATGTGATTTCACAAATCAAACGCTTGGCAGACTTCTCACCAACACGGATTGCGGAATTTTCGGTGCATATGCCGAAGTGTCGGACTGTGCAAAGGAGTACCCTGTTGCATCAATTCAAGAAGTGAAAAAAGGCAAGGCAACCGTGATTTCAACTGTTGAAAACGGACAGCCAAAGGAATACGAAATTGAGATTACTCGAATCGGCTTCAACGAAAACAACCGTGAAAAAAATATGATAGTCAAGGTGACGGACAGGGAGTTAATCGACAAAACAGGCGGAATAGTTCAGGGAATGTCGGGTTCTCCGATTATTCAAAACGGCAAATTGGTGGGCGCTCTCACCCATGTGATTGTGGGCAATCCGCAAAAGGGGTATGCCGTTTTTGCACAAACTATGGTGGAGGAGTCGAACAATTAATCAATCCGATTTTCGTCACCTTTCAATCTGTACAAAATTTTGCTGTGAATTTCTACCTATTAACGATTGAAATTGTATATTCCAAGTGGTAAAATTATTTTATATTAACTTTTGGGAGATATGTAAAATGAAGAAAATCACAGCAGTTTTATTAGCTATTTTAATGGTAGTTGCACTGTTTGGTTGCTCGGCAAAACAAGATGAAGAACCGACAACCACACAGCCTGTAACCGAAACCACAACAAAAGCACCGGTGCTCAATCCGTTGACAGGCGAAGAAGGCTATTCCGAATCGGCAGTAGGCAAAAGACCTGTTGCAATCGTTGTTGAAAATCTCCGCCCTGCACGACCGCAATGGGGCATCACTTCACCCGACATCATCTGTGAGGGCGAAGTTGAGGGCGGTATCAGCCGTATGCTTTGGCTTTATGCAAATGTCAAGGATGTGCCTGAAAAGGTTGGTCCGCTCCGTTCTGCACGACCAAGCTATGTAAAATTCAGCAAATTTTTTGATGCAATTTTCATCCATTGGGGCGGAAGCCACAGCACAAAGAACTACACAGGCGGTTACGAAACTATCAAAAAAGAAAAGGTCAACAACATTGACGGTATGTCGGGCGGCGAGCTTTTCAGCCGTGATTCATCAAGAAAGGTGTCGAGCGAGCACAGAGGTGTTCTCAACGGCAAAAAAATAAACAAGGCAATCAAGAAAAAGGGATACAGAACCGAGCTTAAAGACAGCTTCTTCTCACCGCTTCACTTCAATTCAACCGTTGCTCCTGCCGGTGCAGACGGTGCAACTTCTGTTGGTGTAAAGTTCTCTGACAGAACCGACACAAGAAAATTCACCTACAACGCAGAGGACGGCAAGTACAGCACAAACGATTGGGAGAAAAAGGTTAAATTCCAAAATCTCATTATCTTGAAAGCCGAATCAACGTACATAACAGTGCCGTACAAAGGCTCAACCACAACCTACCTCAACTACAAGTGGAATTCAGGCAGCGGCAAGTATATTTCTAACGGCACAGTAACCAACATCACTTGGGAGGTTGCAGACGGCAAACTTGTACTCAAAGATGCAGTGGGCAACACTCTTTCGGTCAACAAGGGCAAGTCATACATTGGATTTGTGTCATCAAATCACAACGGCAAAATAACCTGTTCGGCCGAATAAAAGACTGTCGATAAAGTTCCTGAAGCACGCCAAATACGCTTTTAAGCAATTCAAAATATTTACTCTTTACAAAATTATTCAAAGTGCTATAATAAAATTATATTTATAACAAACAAGGGAGATGTTTAAAATGGCAAAAAAGGATATTGACTGGTCAAGCCTTGGCTTCGGTTATGTTCCGACAGACGAAAGATATGTTTCGTGGTTCAAAGACGGCAAATGGGATGACGGTGCTCTCACAAAGGACGCTAACATCACCATGAGCGAGTGTGCTTGCGTACTTCAATATGCTCAAACAGTATTTGAGGGCTTGAAGGCATACACAACAAAGGACGGCAGAACTGTTTGCTTCCGCCCTGACATGAACGCAAAAAGACTTGCTGAATCTTGCCGTAGACTCGAAATTCCTGAAGTACCTGAAGAAAAATTTATTGATGCGGTTAAGCAGGTAGTTAAGGCAAACGAGGATTATGTGCCACCATTCGGTTCAGGTGCAACTTTGTATCTTCGTCCATTCGTTTTTGGCTATGATTCAATCATCGGTGTAAAACCGGCTAACGAGTTCCAATTCAGAGTTTTCGCAACTCCTGTAGGCCCATACTTCAAGGGTGGCGCAAAGCCAATCACAATCAGAGTTTCTGATGTTGACAGAGCCGCTCCTCACGGAACAGGTGACATCAAAGCAGGTCTTAACTATGCTATGTCGCTCCACAACATTGTTGACGCTCACAATTGCGGATTTGACGAAAATATGTATCTCGACCCTCAAACTCGTACAAAGGTTGAGGAAACAGGCGGTGCAAACTTCATCTTCATCACAAAAGACGGCAAGCTTGTAACTCCAAAGTCAAACTCAATTCTTCCGTCAATCACTCGCCGTTCACTCGTGTATGTTGCAGAGCACTATCTCAATATGCCTGTTGAACACAGAGAGGTTTATTTTGACGAACTCAAGGACTTTGCAGAATGTGGTCTTTGCGGAACCGCAGCTGTTATTTCTCCTGTCGGCAAGATTGTTGACCACGGCAAGGAAATCTGCTTCCCGTCAGGTATGGAAGAAATGGGTCCATACACCAAGAAACTTTACGAAACACTCACAGGCATCCAGATGGGCGAAATCGAAGCTCCTGAAGGTTGGATTGTTGAAATCGACTAAACACAAAAATAATGAAGGCACTCCGAATCCGGAGTGCCTTATTTTTATAATTCAATTATTCTGTCTGCCATTTTGTCAAAATCATCGGTGTGCGACACGATTATGATTGTTTTGCCGACAGAGTGCATTTGATTCAGAAATTCAACAAGCCACTCTCTTGATTTTTTATCGAGAAAATTCATCGGCTCGTCAAGAATGAGCACTTGCGGATTCATTGTAAGCACGGACGCCACGGCAACTTTTTTCTTTTCGCCCATTGAGAGGTGGAACGGTGCACGCTCTTTGAGGTGTTCCGTGCCCGTGAGTTTCAGCATATCGTCAACTCGCTTGGCAATTTCCGCTTCGTCAAGTTGCATTTGGCGTGGAGCAAAGGCAATTTCGTCGTACACGCTTGAACAAAACAACTGTGCGTCTGTGTTTTGGAACACATATCCGATTTTTTGATGAAAGGCTTTTGCGAATTGCTCGTTCTTCATAGCCTTTTTGTCAATCACTGTGCCGTCAAAGGTGTAAGTGCCGATTTCGGCAAATTCAAGAGCGTTTATGATGTTCAAAAGTGTGCTTTTGCCACAGCCGTTGTCACCTTTGATGACAACAAATTCGCCGTCTGCGATTTCCGTGCTAAAGTGCTTCAACACAGGAGTGCTGTCGTATGCAAAGCAAATATCGTCAAGTTTTATCATTTTGCAATCACCTCAAAATAAACAAATATTCCCACTGCACAGGCAACAAAAAGTATATACAAAAAATCTCTCGCTTTCAATTTTTCGTGCCGTGTAACGATGTATTTCCCGCTGAATCCTCGACATTCCATAGCTTTGACAGTTTCCTCGCCCGATCGCTTGGCTTTAATAAATACCGTGCCGAGTATTCCCGAAGCCGAGGATTTTTTGTTGTCGTTCTTACCGATTGAGCGGATTTTCAATGCGTCAAGCATTTCAAGGCAGATTTCGCTCAAAATGAAGATATATTTTATCGTAATGTCAAAGGTGAAAATCACCACATCGGGAACACGAAACGATTTTAGCGATGCCGTTATGCTGTTGAACGGTGCGGTCAAATTGACCACCATAATCAAGATTGTGCTGACGGCAACTTTGCCGAGAACGGTCAGCAATGTTTTGGGATGTCCCATAAAAACGGCGGGTAGCAGAATGACGGTTGAAATCAGCAATGCAGGTAGCAAAACATGCAAAAGTGTCCTGATTTTGTCTGCTTTGAGCAGAGCAATCCTCACCGCAGTTACTCCGAGCATAAAGAAAACGAAGCTGTAATTTTTTGCCGATGCTGTGAGAATTATCAGCAATAATACGGCAAAAAGACGAACGGAAGTATTAGCTTCCTTCGTCTTATATACGCCGCTGTTAACTTTAAATTTTGATATAACCGCCACAACGGATTTTTGCGATTTTGTGATAAATCCGCTTTTGTCCTTTGGCGGTGTGTAGTCCTCGTTTACCGTCAACCATGACGGTATTTCATTTTCAGTCATAGTTAACCTTTGATTTCATAAATGTGCTTGCGAGTTTGAACAGAATTGTTGAAAGTGCAATTCCGATTACGGCACACAAAATATATCCAACCCAATCAGGCAAACCGCCGATTGAATAATCGGGGCAAATCGCCTCAAATGCGGAGAGTGGGCCGTTTTCAAGACCGCTTGGAACATAGCCGACAAGGTCGGTCATCTCGTCTGCACCCCATTCGCCCCAGGCTGTGCCTGTTGCCAAAAGTCCGATAGGTGTTGCAAGAGTGAGCACTGCAAGAAGTCCGCCGATGAAGGTGTTGCCCTTTTTGGTTGTTGGCTTTTTTGCCATAATTTCAGGCGAAGTTTTTTCTACAAATGCAAGCATTGCAACTGTGAAAATTGCTTCTGCCAAGCCGAAAAGTGTGAGGTGTTCCGCCATCATTGCAGGGATTGAAACATTGAGTCCGTACGGGCAATAAAGCGCCTGACCGTCTGCGGATTTGAACAGGAGCGGTTGAATACCGAACTCAACAGCCGCACAAAGCGCCGCACAGTTGATGCCGACATAACTGCCGACTGCCGCACCGATGAACTTGCCGGTCTTGTTTTTCATTTTGCGAGCAATAATGTTATACACGGCGTAGCCGACAAACGGCAAAACAAAAGCCATATTGAAGCAGTTTGCACCGATTGCAAGCACACCGCCGTCACCGAACAACAGCGCCTGCAAAATCAGCGTTACGCTGACCGACAGGCACGCCGCCTCCGGCCCCAAAAGTATGGCAATAAGCGTTCCGCCTACTGCGTGACCGGTTGAGCCGCCGACAATAGGAATGTTGAACATCATTGCAACGAATGAAAAAGCGGCAAAGATACCCAAAAGTGGCATTTTGTCCTTTGTGATTTCTTTAGATACTTTTTTTATTGAATATCCCCACGCAGGAATGGCAGCGGCTGTCATAACCGCACAAGTAGCCGGGGAAAGATAATTTTCAGGAATATGCATAATTTTCTCCTCAAATATGATTTATACACTTGTATATTATCATACCCCAAAATCCAAGGCAACCCTCCCCGGGGGTTGTTTTTGCAAAAAAATCACCTTCCCCGACTATTCGGAAAAGGTGATTTCAGTTACATTTTTTCAGTTGTTTTGTGCTTTTTGTCGGTGTAGACTTCGGGTTGCCATTGTGACGAGAGCCAATACGGATTGTGCTTGTCGTGCTTATCGTACCAAACCTGTGGGTAGTGGATTTTTTTATTCTTCACAGCGTCGGTATATGGCTTAACCTTGCCGTCAACCTCAACACAGAGGATGACGAACTTAAAGTCTTTCATAAATTCGGTGTCTACATTTATGCTCAAATAATTATCGGTATATGACATATCATATGACGGATGATAGAGCGAACGGCAGTGGACTCTGTCTTCGTATTGGTTGAAGCTGTCCTCTGTTAAATCGCCGTGGGCAAAATACGGAAAAACATAGCCGTTGTCGTCTTTGCCAAGAATATTCGCATAATAAGCGGCAATGACCTGATAAGTTTTGCTTTTGCCGTAAATATCGGTTAGTGTGACCTTTTGAGTGCAACTGTTATATCCCTTGACGGATGAATACAGCTTTTCAATCTCGGTTGCAGAGCTTTCAAGTCCGATTGATTTGATTTGTTTGCCGTCATCAATTGCAGAGCCTGAATCAAAGTGATTTCCGTTTTGGTATATATCGGAAGTGACAAATATTTTTTCATCTGTATCATCAAATGTCAACATACCGCAAACCGCAGAATTTGTGCCGTACGCATCGCAAAATTCTTCTGCAATATGGCGAGGATATTTGATGTTGTACTTCTTTTCATACGGTCTTAAATAAGCGGTGCTTATTGAGCTGATGACTGCAATTGCAACCAAAACTGCAACAAGGGCACTTATGCAAATGATAGGAAGTTTGTACTTTTTTACCGTTTCGGCAAATGAATTTTTATTATCCTTTTTCATTATTTAATCACTGTCTTTCTTGCACCCTCAACAGCTCTTTGGATTAGAGCCTCGCTGTTGAGTGCTTTTTCTGCTTCAAGTATTTCTTCAATATGCGGTCTTGTTTTCGGATGCTTTGGAGTGAACACCGTACAGCAATCCTCGTATGGCAAAATTGAGGTCTGGAAAGTGTCGATTTCTCTTGAAATACGCACGATTTCGTCCTTGTCCATACCAATGCAAGGTCTGAAAACAGGAAGTTCGGTTGCAACATCGGTGCATCCGAGTGCGTAGATTGTTTGGCTTGCAACCTGACCAACGCTTTCGCCTGTGATGAGTGCGGAGCAATTTTGGTGCTTTGCAATGATTTCCGCAATTTTCATCATATATCTTCTCATAATAATTGTGAAGTAAACTTCCGGACACTTATCCCTGATAGCCTCCTGAAGTTCGGTAAATGGCACAACATAAGTTGTGATAGGTCCGCTGTACTGTGCAACCTTGTGGAGCAAATCCATAACCTTTTGCTCGGCAAGTTCAGTGGTGTACGGAGGGGAAGCAAAGTGAACGGAAACAAGTTCAATTCCACGCTTTGCCATCATATAAGCTGCAACAGGTGAGTCTATGCCACCGCTGATGAGCACCGCACCTCTGCCGCTTGTGCTGACAGGCATACCGCCCGCGCCCTTGATGTTGTTGCCTCTGATGAAAGCATAAGTATCTCTGATTTCAACCGTAACGGTGAGTTCAGGATTGTGCACATCAACCTTTAAATCGTGGTAGTTTGAAAGAATGTGACCGCCAAGTTCCCTGCAAATTTCAGGAGATTTGAGCGGGAACTTTTTGTCGCTTCGCTTTGCTTCCACCTTAAAAGTTTCTGCATCTTCAAAACGCTCACCGAGGTATTCGATGGTTTTTGCCTTGATGTCGTCCATATCCTTTTCGGCAACAAGTGCTCTTGAAAGTGCCGCAATGCCGAAAACTTTTTTGAGGCGCTCAACTGCGTCATCAAGGTCAATGTCGTCATCATTTGGTTCAACCATAATAGTTGACTGGCTTTTTTTGAAGGTGAACTCGCCGATTTCGGCAAGTGCCTTGCGCATATTTTTTATGAGAATGTCCTCAAAGGTGTTTCTGTTGAGTCCCTTGAGTACAAGCTCGCCGTTTTTGATAAGTATAATTTCTCTCATTTTTTGTTCCTGTTATATTTGAATTTAGCAAATTGTTGCCTATATAAATTTATAAAAATAAATAATTACAGTGGATATTTTTCCACAGTTTCACGGATTGCCGAGGTAAGCTCATCAACATCTGCCTTTGTGTTCATTCGGCTGAAGCTGATGCGGATTGATTTTTCAATCACTTTGTCGCCGAGTTTCATAGCCGTGAGCACATGGCTTTTTTTGCCCTTTGCACAGGCAGAACCGTTGCTGACATAAACCCCGTATTGGCTTGAAAGGTGCTGAACAATCGTCTGGCTTGTCATAAAACTCGGAATGTACACATTGAGGATGTAGTCCGATGAATCGGTGCTGTTGTTGATTTTTACACCGTAGATTTTTTCAAGTTCCGCCCTTGCGTAAGAGTTAAGCTCGTGAATTGCTTTTGTTTGCTCTTTCAGGTCGGGGAACAACGAAACCGCCTCGCCAAAGCCTGCAATAAGAGGTGAAGCCTCCGTGCCGGGTCTGATTTTGTGTTCCTGCTCTCCGCCGTATGTTCTCGGTACAATTCGAGTGCCTTTTTTGATGTATAACGCACCTGTGCCCTTTGGACCGTGCACCTTATGAGCCGTGATTGTCACCAAATCAGCGCCCAATTTGGCAGGCTTGATTTCGTACTTGCCGTATGCCTGAACGCAGTCGATGTGCACAAGTGCAGGTGCTTTTGCTTTTTTGACAGCTTTTCTTATGCTCTTGACAGGCAAAATCGAACCGACTTCGTTGTTGACATACATCATCGAAACAAGGATTGTGTCGCTGTTGACAGCCTCAAAAATCTGCTCCTCGCTGATATTTCCGTCGCTGTTCGGTTCAAGCCTGATAACCTCAAAGCCCTGTTTTTCAAGTTCTGCCACCGATTCAAGCACACTTTCGTGCTCAATTGCAGTAGTGACAATTCGGTTGCCTTTGCGCTTGTTTGCCATTGCCGAGCCAAAGATTGCAAGGTTGTTTGCCTCTGTGCCACCCGAGGTGAAAAACAATTCCTCGTTTTCGCACGAAAGGGATTTTGCAATTATCTCCCTTGCTCTGCGAACCTCTGCATTTGCGTCCAATCCCTCTTTGTGAAAAGATGACGGATTGCCAAAATGCTCGGTCAACATTTGATAAACTTTTTTTGCAACTGCCTCTTCCGGCTTTGTGGTTGCACTGTTGTCTAAATAAGCACTCATTACTTTTTATTTCTCAATTCTTTCAGTTTAAATGCGGCTGCAATTGTTTTTGCGTCTGTAATTTCACCGCTCATAATTTTTGCAATAAGAGTGGACAGCTTCATTTTTGTCACCTGCAAAAATTCGTCCTCGTCAAGTTCTTGCTCAACTTCGGTCAAACCTGTTGCCGCATAGAGATAGATTTCCTCGTTTGTGTAGCCCGGTGACGGATAAATTTTACCGAGGTCGATATAATTTTCCGCAATAATACCGCATTCCTCGTGAAGTTCACGCTTGCCGGTTTCAAGAGGGTCTTCGCCCTTTTCACGCTTGCCGGCAGGGATTTCGTATATAGTTTCCTTGTATGGATAGCGGAACTGACGCACCATATACACACATTCATCATCGGTCAGTGCAATAATTCCCACACCGCCCGGGTGGTCAACAACTTCTCTGTTTGCCTTGTCGCCGTTGCAAAGAGTGATGTCGTCAACATGGAATGTGAGCACTCTGCCGTTGTAGATGCCCTGTGAATTTTCGGTTCTTTCGTACATACCGAGAGCAATGGATTCGATGTCTTCGATTTTGTCGATAACATAATCCGCACCACTTTCGATAAGTTCAAACTTGTTGCCGAATCCCCAAAGAACGCCTACGCTTGGAACTCCGGCTTCTCGTGCGCCGTCCATATCATAAAATCTGTCGCCAACCATAATTGCGTCTGCAGGTTCAATTCCAAGCTCGTTTACGCAACGGCTCAAAATGCTCTGCTTTGATTCGCAATCTGCATTGAAGCTGACCGCACTTATGCAGTCAAAATAATCTTTGAGTCCTGCTTTTATAAGAAGCTCCTCAACATAGTTGATTGGCTTTGATGACGCAACGCCGAGTTTGAAGCCCTCGTTTTTAAGCGTCTTTAACATCTGTGGAATGCCCTCGTAAAATTCGCTTTCGTACAGTCCGATGTTTGTATATCTTTCACGATATTTTTTAACGAGTTTTTCGGCATCCGTAACGCTTTGATTAAATCTTTCCTGAAATGTTACAAGCAATGGAGGTCCGATAAAAAAGTCGAGTTCTTCCCATTCCGGAGATTCAATATTGAATGCATCAAGTGCGTATTTTGCACTTTTTTTGACGCCGACACCCGTATCGCAAAGTGTGCCGTCAAAGTCAAAAATAACCGCCTTAACCATTATTTTGCCTCCACTTTTTTCATAAAACGCACGCTGTCAACAACAAATCTTTCGATTGTGCCCTTGCCGATCACCGTGCCATCCTCCTCGCAAGCCTTTACATCAAAGATGAGCTTTCTGCCCTGCGCTTCTTTGAGTGTTGCGTAAGCAATTACAACCGTGCCAACACCACTCGCCTTATCGTGAGTGACATTGATTGCTGTGCCGACAGTAGTTTCGTCACCCTCCAAAAAGTCAGAAATAGCCGTGCAGGTTGCCTTTTCCATAAGAGCAATCATAAACGGAGTGCCAAAAACAGGCAACGAACCGCTCTGTGCAGCAATAGCAGTGTTGGTGGAATTAACGATAGTAAGAGCCTCGCCCTTAACCTCTGTAAAAATCTCTTGCATAAGTTCACCTCGCAATTTATTCGATATATTATAACATATAATTGTAATTAATACAATATATAGGCAGAGTTTATTTGTACTGACAAATTGTTTGATATTCGGATTTTGCGTATTCCAAAATAAAAAGATATTGTAGGGATATTAAAAGGCTGTTGAGAAAGGTTCTGAATTTCGTTTTTTTGCGAAGGAAGATGTACAAAAGTACCTCGACTGAGCAAAAACAGAAAGTGCCAAATATTTATTGAATTCGATATTCAATAAATATTTCCGTTCGTTTCTGTGACAAAGGGTTTTTATTATATTAAACTAATTGAGTGAGAATGATTTTGTGTTTTAAAGCCGGCACGCTTCAACCGTTATATCAGCTGTATGCTGTATAAAGAAAAAAGAGTAGGTGTAACACCTACTCTTTTTCCTCTCTGTCTATAACAAACTATAGGAGGACAGGTTACCCAAAACGGTTGCGGCTCCGTTTCGAGCGTACCAACATTATAGTAGAAATTTACCAACTTGTCAAGTAAAAAGTTAAAACATTTTTGGTAAAATATACAAAAACGGGAATGAAATTTTATGATGAACCCCATAAAATTAAATTATCATCTTTTAATAGACAAAAACAACAATATCTGTACCATTTGTCGATTTTTGTCGAGAAGTTTTTTGGACTTTTTATTCAAAAAATATTGACACAATACAAATGTTCGACTAATATATGCAGTAGACATTGCGAAATTTGAACATAAGTTCGATAAAAGCTTGTCTAAAATTGACAAACCACTCAAGTCGATTTAATACATATAGAAAGAAGGGCATAAGATGACAATTAATGAATTGGCTCATGAATATGAGCAACAATACAAGGTGTTGAGCGCACGACTTGACGCAATGAAGCCGTTGCTGTGCGTCTATCGTGGCGAGGACCTTGTATCGTTGAGAAGAAAAATAAAAATATATTACGATATGGCTTGTGAATGCAGAAGAACGGCATCAATGCTTTTTGGATATTACGAGGAGGACCACGACAATGATAGACTTTATCAATAATTATTATTACGAGGACTATTCCACGGTTGAGGGAATGGACAGAGAAAAGGCAAAGAAAAAGGCATTTTCGGCTGTTTTGCCACTGATTATGCAGGAGGAATTGACCCCAATGCAGAGCGTTTGCCTCCGATATAGATACGAAAATCACAAAACTCAAGCAGAAATTGCAAATCTGCTGAAGCTGTCGCAACCGACCGTTTCCCGACACATTTCCTCCGCAAAGGAAAAAATGAACAACTCGCTCGGCTACTGCTATATTGCACTTTCAAAGGCAATTGACGAATACGACCGCCTTGCAAATTCGATGGAATAAGCGATATATGTTATCAGGCAGAAAATGACAGCTATTCACGGCATCACGCACTGCCACCCCGTATTTGCCTGTTATCTTACATAATATAATATGAAAAAAAGGGCTTTACGGTTACACGCCGTAAAGCCTTAGACTGTCGATAAAACTCCTGAAGCACGCCAAAATATAATCAACCGATTTACACCCACTTAAATGTAAAGGGAGCCGGTAATACAAAGTGTTGACGGTAGGGGTCTAAAAAAAGCTGTAAGTATCGAACTTACAGCTTTTTTGGCGTTTTTCGTTTTTTGCTCGGGGGCGGTACAATCGTACAGCTCCCACTCGCAAGAAAACGAAATTCAGAAACTTTCTCAACAGCCTGCAATGTGTCGATTTGTTTCGGCACTTTTTTCTTGAATTATAGCGTATATAATGTTATAATATATCGACTATAAAAATGGAGCAGTATTACTTATGAACAATAAAGTTAAAATCTCACCGTCAATTTTGGCGAGCGACTATGCAAATCTTCAGTCCGAACTTGAAAGAATTTCCACTTCGGATTTGATTCATGTTGATGTTATGGACGGGCATTTTGTGCCGAATATTTCAATCGGTGCACCTGTTACCGCTGCGTGCAAAAAGGTGTGCGATGTGCCGTTTGATGTGCATTTGATGATCAGCAATCCGCTTGATTATGCAGAGGATTTTGCAAAGGCAGGCGCCGACATTATCTGCTTCCACTCCGAGTGCGACAGCAACACCGAGGAAACTATCAACAAGATTTTGTCACTTGGCAAAAAGGTAGGCTTGGCTATTAAGCCGGCAACTCCGATTGACGAAGTTGTAAAGTATCTTGACAAACTCTCTATGGTGCTTGTTATGACTGTTGAGCCGGGCTTTGGCGGTCAAAGTTTTATGGAATCGACTATGCCAAAAGTTGAGGCAATCCGCAAGATTAATCCTGATATCGACATCGAGGTTGACGGCGGAATCAATGCCGAAACCATCAAAATTGCAGCAAAGGCAGGAGCAAATGTTTTTGTTGCCGGTTCAGCTGTTTTCAAGAGTGAAAACCCGGCCGAAACTATTGCTCTTTTGAGGAAAAATGCACAAAACGCACAGTGATTTGCTATGAGTAAAAATCAGAAAAAAAGAAAATTTTATACCAATGAGCACCGCAACGAGCATTGGACGGAAGAACCACAGGGCAGACCGATTGACTTTGCCGACAAATATACTGTAGAGGGCGAAGCGGGTAATGTTTATAATGACAAACGCCGTGTCGCTCAATATAAGGCTCAAAAAAGAAAAGAAAACAGACTTCGAGCAATAAAAATCGTTGTGTCATCATTGCTGATTGTTGTGCTCCTTTTCGGTGGCTATACCGTGATGGATGTGCATATGATTCGTCAGGCAGAACCGGCTGAAAAATTGCTCAATCAGGACAATGCCGACAGCAATGCTTTGTCGCAGTTGACCATCAATGTGTCGTCACTTATGACCGAATCCGTCAGCCTTGACAATTCCGCAATGCTTACTTCTGTTATCAATGAGGTTCACGACACTTCTGCAAACAGCATCACTTTTGATGCAAAGCGTGATGACGGCACAATCGGCTATCGTTCATCGCTTGCAACCATTGACACTTACGGTGCAATGAGCAATGTCGGCAGTGACAGCATCGGTTCAATCAAAAGACTTATAGAAAATGACATTATGCCCGTTGCAAGAATTTGTTGCTATAAGGACAATGTTTTGCCGTCACACAACAAAGATTTGGCTGTGAAAAAGGGCAAAAAGCTGTATACCGACAGTCAGGGAAATAATTATCTTGACCCGAATAACGAGCAGGTGTACAACTATATTCTCGATATTGTCAGAGAGTTGAAAGGCTATGGCGTTCAGGTGTTTGTGCTGTACGACTACAATCTTCCGAGCAATGTTTCGGACAAATATAATGACGGCTATAAAACCTTGGCAAAGAGGCTTCAAAATGACCTTGGCGGTGATGTCAAATTGCTCAAAGAGGTTGATGTAAAAATCACAGGCAAGGATGCCGAAAGCGGAAATATAAAAAATTCCGCAATAGACAAACAATTAAAAAATCTTGATAAGTTAGGCAATAATCAAATTTATTATATTTCAACCGAGCTTGATACAACCCGTGTGTATGAACATCTTATCTCTTCAGGTATAGAACGCTTCATAATTGCGGACTGATATAAAGGAGTAAATATGAAAAAAACGATTAAAGCACTGCTGTGCGTGGCAATGATGCTTGCTGTTGTTGTGCCGTTCACCGTTTTTGCAGGTGACAAGGCAGAAAGCAAAACAGTCAAAGCACCAACCTTGCAATCAATAGAATTCAATGATGCCGAAATTGAGGGCGATTTTTCACCGACACAGTTTTACTATAATATCAATGTAAATTCTGACGGCGAAACACCGACTCTTAAAAAATACAAAGTCAGCAAAGGCGCAGAAATTTTTGTGACCTATAACCAAGACGGCGTGAACGGTATCAATGTTGAGGTTAAAAATGTTACGCTTTCGGCAAATTATTTCTTTGAATATAAGTATAATGATGTCAATGTAAACCTCAATTCAAACACAAATCTCAAGGAGCTTGATTGCGAACTTGGTTGTGTTTATCCGGCAATTAATAACGAGGAAACCTATTATCAGCTTTATATCCCAAAGGATATGACAAAACTGAAATTGACAGCCGTGCCTGAAGATTTGGGTGCGTCTTGCAATGTTCCAAAGGAATTCAAGATGACAACCGAGCAGAATCCGATTATTGAGGCGAGTGTTGTTTCATCTGACGGAACGCTCAAATCGTATAAATTTGAAGTTAAGCGTCTTGGCTTGACATCAAAGGAACTAAAAAAAGAACTAAAAAACAATTCTTATGAGGATATTATCAAAAACGAGGTGTTCCACAAATCACCTCAATTCAAGGTGATGCTTCTTGGAATTTTTGGCGGAATCGTTATTCTTGCGATAGCAGTCTTGATTCTTAAAAGAGTGGCTGTTAAGGCACAGGACGATGACGAAACTGAATTTTTTGACTATTTGGATGAACCTGAAAACGAGGACGAGGAATAGTCGTGTATATCTATAAAAAATAAAACAACAAAGGCGGTGACAGTAATGAAAGTGGATATTCAGGAAATGGATGAAGAAGAAATCATTGAAGAAATCCAAACATTATGTGAAAAAAGAGAGTTTGCAAAACTTAAAAATCTACTGTCGGAAATGAACCCCGCCGATATAGCGAGCGTTCTTGATGAAGTGTCAGCCAATCAGCGATTGCTTATGTTCCGATTGCTTGCCAAAGAAGAAGCGGCGGAAACCTTTGTTGAACTTGACAGCGATAATCAGGAGTCACTTATTCACGCATTTTCGGATAGCGAGCTTAAAGAAGTGCTTGATGAGCTTTACCTTGATGATGCCGTTGATGTCATTGAGGAAATGCCTGCAACTGTTGTAAAGAGAATTCTCCGCAATGCCGACAGCGAAACGAGAGAATCAATCAACACTTTGCTTAAATATCCGGAGGATTCAGCCGGCTCTATTATGACACCGGAGTTTGTTGACCTCAAAAAAGATATGTCGGTTGAGGCGGCTTTCAAGCGAATCAGACGAACAGGTATCGACAAGGAAACAATTTATACCTGCTATGTTTGCGATAGCTCAAGAAAATTAATCGGTGTTACCACCGTTAAGGAACTTTTACTTCACGATTACGACGATGTTATCAGCGATTTTATGGAAACAAATATCATCTCCCTAAACACGCTTGATGACCAGGAACTTGCAACTCAACTTTTTGACAAGTACAATTTTCTTGCTCTTCCCGTTGTTGATATGGAAGGCCGTTTGGTTGGTATCATCACGGTCGATGACGCTATTGATGTCATCCAAGAGGAAAACACCGAGGATATTCAAAAGATGAACGCTATGCTCCCTACGGAGAAAACATACCTTAAAACCTCGGTTTTTGAAACTTGGAAATCCCGCTTCCCGTGGCTGTTGCTCCTTATGATTTCGGCAACATTCACAGGGTCGATTATCACAGGTTTTGAGGACAAATTGGCGGCAATGACAGTCCTCACCGCATTCATTCCTATGCTTATGGACACCGGCGGAAATTCCGGCGGTCAGGCAAGCGTAACGGTCATTCGTGCCATGAGCCTTGGCGAAGTGACATTCAAGGATTTCTTCAAGGTTATTTGGAAAGAGATTCGTGTCGGCTTGGTTTGCGGCTTGAGCCTTGCTGCGGCAAATTTCATCAAGATTTGGCTTGTCGACCATTTGATTATGCACAACGATGATATAACCCTCATTGTTGACCTTGCAATTTGCCTCACCTTGGTTGTTGAAATTGTTTTTGCAAAATTCATCGGTTGCACACTTCCTATGATTGCAAAAAAAGTCGGCTTTGACCCTGCTGTTATGTCGTCACCGTTCATCACAACCGTTGTTGACGCCGTTTCACTTCTTGTATATTTCGGCATCGCAACCGCATTAATTCCACAATTACATTAATAATACAATTAAAAAATAAAGGAGTCTGCCTCACAGAAAATGAGGTAGACTCCTTTATTTATCATCACTTTCAAAAAGTTTAATAAGTTGTTCTATTACCGTAAGTTGTTCAGAAGAAAGATTTGAAACATCAATCGTGTGTGTATGTTCAATACCAAGTAGATAATCTGTTGTCACATGAAATATTCTTGACAGTTTAATAAGAATTTCAGGCGATGGTGAACGCTCTTGCAATTCATAATACGAAACAACAGATTTTGTAACGCCGATTTTATCTGCAAGTTCTTTTTGTGTCATTTTATGCTTAAGTCGTAATTCTTTTAAATTGCTGCCAAAATCAACCATATTCTTACCTCCGCTTTAAATATAGTTTACAGAATAATTATATCAATAAGGTTGATTATAAGTATTAATATAGTTGACTTTATAGTTTGGATATATTACAATAAATGTGTTATAGAGGTGAAATATAACAAATAAAAATATGAATTGAGGAATGTTTTATGCCTAAAATAGCAGATATAATCAAGTACGAGGGCGATAACAACACATTTATTTGGAAGCACCCGCTTGAAGATTTTAACTCACTTACTCAACTTGTTGTTCATGAGTCGCAGGAAGCAATATTTATGATGAACGGACAGGCTCTTGACTTATTCGGTCCGGGCAGATATACACTTGAAACGCAGAATATTCCGCTTATTTCAAAGTACATAAATAAGACTACCGGCGACAAAACTCCGTTTCATTGTGAAGTTTATTTCATCAACAAAACCGAGCAAATGGCAATCAAATGGGGTACGGACAGCAAGGTTCAGTTTATGGAGCCTACATATAATTTTCCTATTTCTATCGGCGCAAGCGGTGAAATGAGCCTGCATGCAGAAGATTCAAGAAAGTTGCTCATTAAGCTTGTAGGCACAGAAAATATATTAGGTCAGGAAAATCTTGTCAGGTATTTCCGTGCGTTCCTTATGACAAGGGTTAAGTCGTATATCGCACAGGTTATTCGTGAGCAAAAAATCAGCATTTTTGAAATTGATGAACACATTAACGATATGTCCGCTGCTCTTTTGAAAATGTTAAAACCCGATTTTGAGGATTATGGCATTTCGCTTGAAAGATTTTTTGTAACTACTATTGTTAAACCTGACGGCGATTCGACTTATGAAAATTTTAAATCGCTTCATTTCAGGCAGTATACAGACATTGCTGAGGCTAAAATTCGTCAACAAACAGCGGTTATTGATGCCGAAACGCAGGCACAGCGTACAGTTATTGAATCACAGGCTATGGCTACAAAGCGTCAGCAGGAAGGCTATACCTATCAGCAAGAGCGTGGTTTTGATGTTGCACAGGATGTCGCTAAAAATGAGGCTGTCGGTCAGTTTACAAATATGGGCGTAGGTTTCGGCACTATGGCAGGAGTAGGCGGCGCAGTCGGCGGAGTTGTCGGCAATGCCGTAAGTAACGCTCTTGACAGTGCAAATCAACCGCAGCAACCGGCACAGCCTCAAGACGATATGGCACAGTTCCAGGCAAAAATACAAAAACTTCAAATGATGAAAGATTCGGGAATGCTGACTGATGAAGAATTTGCAAATATGAAACAACAGCTTTTGTCATCTATTATGTAGGAGGGGAAAAATGAAAAAAAGTATTAAATTTTATGCTCCTTGTTGGGCAATCGCACTTGCAGTATTCAATGTAATCACATTCGCCGTGCCTATTACGGTTAATGTTAATAAATTCACGCCGGCGTTTTGGATAGGCTATACATTTATTACGCTGATGTTTATTGCTCAGCTTGTATGCAGTATTGTATTTTTTAAACAAGATAATAACGATAAAATATTTCTCAATATTCCCGTTATCAGCTTGAGTTATACGGCACTTATTGTGTCAATAATTGTCGGTGCTGTTGCAATGGCTGTACCGTTTATTCCTTATTGGGTAGGCATTATTCTTGATGTGTTGATAGTCGCTTTTTATGCCATCGCAATTATTTCATCAAAAGCGGCAGCCGATACAATAGAAAATATTGATAAAAAAGTCAAAGCACAAACATTTTTTATTAAATCGCTTACAGTTGATGCAGAAAGTCTTTTGAATCAATCAAAATCTGACGAAACAAAGGCAATAGCCAAAAAGGTTTATGAGGTAATTCGTTACAGCGACCCTATGTCAAATGAGGCACTTTCACCTGTCGAATCTCAAATTACAATTAAATTCAACGAGTTTTCAAATGCTGTAGTTGAGGATAATAAACCCCTCGCCGAAACTCTTGGCAATGAGCTGATTATTCTTGTAAACGATAGAAATAAAAAGTGTAAGATATTAAAATAAGAGGAGAAAACAATGTCGATATTTAAGTGTAAAATGTGTGGCGGAAGCCTTGAAGTTCAAAAAGGTCAAACCATTTGCGAATGTGAATACTGCGGAACAAAACAAACAGTTTCTGCCATTGATGATGAAGTTACAACAAATCTTTATAATCGTGCAAATAATCTTCGTATTAAATGTGAATTTGATAAAGCACAGGAAATTTACGAAAAAATTGTTGCAAAAATCCCTAATGAAGCAGAGGCTTTTTGGGGAATTGTTCTTTGTAAATATGGTATAGAATATGTCGAAGACCCTAATACATACAAAAGAGTGCCTACCTGTCACCGTACTCAACTCGAATCCGTTTTGACCGATGTTGACTATCTTTCTGCTATAGAAAATGCAGATTCTAATCAAAAGTTGATTTATGAGCAAGAGGCTAAAGAAATTGACAAACTGCAAAAAGACATTCTTTTAATCGTTCATAATGAAAAGCCGTTTGATGTTTTTATTTGCTATAAAGAAACAGATGAAAATGGTAAAAGAACAGTTGACAGCGTACTTGCCAATGATATTTATTATCAGCTTACGCAAGAAGGCTTAAAGGTGTTTTATGCCGCAATTACACTTGAAAATAAACTCGGTCAGGAATATGAGCCGTATATTTTCTCTGCTCTTAATTCAGCAAAGGTTATGCTTGTTGTCGGTACTAAACCTGAAAACTTCAATGCCGTTTGGGTAAAGAATGAATGGTCAAGATATTTAAAACTTATGAATAATGACCGCTCAAAAACTCTTATTCCATGCTTTCGTGATATGGATGCTTATGATTTGCCGGATGAATTTTCGCATTTGCAAGCACAGGATATGGGCAAAATCGGTTTCATTAACGATATTGTTAGAGGCATTAAAAAGCTTATCGCACCGGCAAAAGAACAGCCAACTAATACGGTAGTTGTCGAATCAAATAATACTGATATTGCACCGCTTTTGAAACGAGCTTTCATTTTCCTTGAAGACGGTAATTGGAAAGACGCTGATGAATATTGCGAAAGAGTGCTTGACCTTGACCCTGAAAATGCGCAGGCATATCTTGGAAAATTAATGGTTGAACTAAAAGTTCACAAGCAAGATGATTTAGCAAAATTGGAAACTTCTTTTGATGAAAATGATGATTACAAAAAAGCAATCCGTTATGCAGATGAAAAACTTCGTGGCAAATTAAATTCGTATTTAGAGACGATTCGCTATAACGATGATGAAAAGATGTATAAAATATCTGTGGATTTAATGGCGGCAGCTACGACAGAAGAAGATTTTATCAATCTTGCAGAAAGTTTTGAATTATTGGAAAATTTCAAAGATTCAAAAGAATTAGCAGCCAAGTGCAGAGATAAAGCAGAAGAAGCAAGAAAAGAAGCTATTTATGCAAAAGCAGTTGATAAAGCGAAAACATATGAAACTTTAAATTTAATTAGTGCTATCAAACTTTTTAGTCAAATATCGGAATATAGAGATTCAACTGATAAAATTGCTATATGTAAAAATAAAATTGACGAACTTGATAAGAAAAAACAAAAAATAATAGAGGAAAATAATAAATTAGAGAAAAAAATTAAGACAATAGCAATTATTATTTCTGTAATTATTGCGGTATGTATTATCGTGCTTTTGATAATTACGAAAGCAATTATACCTAACAATAAATATAATACTGCACTTGAATTGCTTAATGAAGGTAATGAAAATTCAGCTTATAGTATCTTTGCAGAAATAAAAAGTTATAAGGATTCTGATGAAAGAATGTCAGAAATCATGAAGCCTTATTTTATTAGTCAGAAGCCATATATAGCAGCTGGACGCAATCATACAGTTGGATTAAAAGATGACGGTACTGTTGTCGCTGTTGGTAATAATGATGACGGACAATGTAATGTTTTGGATTGGAAAGATATTGTAGCCGTATCGGCTGGAAATGGGTACACAGTAGGATTAAAGAGTGATGGTACCGTTGTTGCTACTGGATTGAATAATTATGGTCAATGTAATGTTAAGGACTGGAGAGATATTAAACAGATTTCAGCAGGTAACTCTTACACAGTAGGATTAAAAAATGATGGTACAGTTGTTGTTGTAGGTTATAACAGCAAAAGGCAATCTGATATTTCTAATTGGAAAGATATTGTTAGTGTTTCTGCTGGATGTTCATATACAGTAGGATTAAAGAGTGATGGTACAATTGTTGCTGTTGGTGATAATGATTATGGACAATGTGATGTTCGAAATTGGAAGGGCATTATTGCTGTTTCGGCAAATGGTTGTACAACAATTGGATTAAAGAAAAACGGAACAGTTATTTCTGTTGGAGATAACAGTAGTGGTGCTTGTGAAGTTAAAGGTTGGAAAAATATTTCAAATATATTTGCTGGTTTAGAAAATACTATTGGATTGAAAAATGATGGTACAGTTGTGTCGACAAAGCTAATTAATGAAACTTTTTATGAGGATGATGATTTACGACTCGATTATGGACAAGATAATGTTTATAATTGGAATGACATTGTTGCTATTTCAATCAATGGTTATCATACAGTAGGTTTAAAAAGCGATGGCACTGTGGTTGCTGTTGGCAATAATGATGACGGACAATGTGATGTCAAGTCTTGGAACAATATAAAAACAAAATAAATATTAAATAATATGGAGGAGAATTATGGAATCAAGTAAACCAAAAATAATCGGCCTTTGGGGCAAAGAATCAAGAGGTAAAACACATACATTGAATTTAGTTGTCGTTTTATTAAAAAATCGTGGTGCAACTATTATTCAGGGTGAAGTACCTTCCGATTTGGGCAAGGATAGCAAATACATAGTAGAATATCATAATAAAAAAATTGGCATTGTAACTTGTGGCGATGACGGTAAAACGCTTTCCAATGCTTTTGGTGGTATTAAAATTGAATGCGATTTATATATTTGTGCTACGAGGACAAAGGAGAGTTCTGTTGAATTCGTAAGAAGTGAGTATTACAATATTGTTTGGGCTGAAAGATTGAGCATTACAACAGAACATTGCGAGTTAAATAATATTGATAACCTCCAACAAAAAGCAAATGAATTTCAAGCAATGGGTATAATTGATATTATTGATCAAATATTATGATTTAAATAGCACTTTCACATTTGTTTCGCTTAATCTATTTGACATAATATGAAAAAAGTGGTAAAATATCGTTAACTTAATAAGTCAGGGGTGCTGATTGTTTTTCAATCTTGGCTGAGATTATACCCTTCTAACCTGTTCGGTAATGCGAGCGTAGGAAGACGATATAAATTTAGGATTTCAGCACCGATTTTTTCGGTGCTTTTTTTCTTGACTTATCAAGAATATTATGAAAGGAAGTATTTTATTATGAAAGCAAGTGTTGCTATTCAGGTTTTGCCAAGCGTAAAGGATGAGGACGAACTTATCCGCATTGTTGACGAGGTTATTGCATACATCAAGTCAACAGGACTCAATTATTATGTAGGTCCGTTCGAAACTACCATTGAGGGCGAAAGCTATGATGAGCTTATGGAAATTGTTGCAAACTGCCAAAAGGTTGCAATCAAGGCAGGTTGCCCAAGCGTGAGCGCATATGTCAAGGTGGTTTACAATCCTGAGGGCGAGGTATTGACCATTGACAAAAAAGTTACAAAACATCACCAATAAACTTGCACCGCTCGGTGCGATAATTGTCATATTGCTGTTGTGGTTTTTGGCTTGTGATATGGAACTTGTGCCTGCATATATGTTGCCGTCACCGATTGATGTTGTCAAAGCGTTTGTTGACAATTTTTCAATTATGATGAAACAGGCGGCTGTCACTTTGCAGGAAACTTTTTACGGTTTGCTCATCGGCATTGCAATAGCCTTTGTCATTGCAAGCCTTATGGACAGATTTACCATAATCAACAAGGCTCTTTATCCTGTTTTGGTTGTTACTCAAACAATTCCGACCATTGCAATTGCTCCTCTTTTGGTGCTCTGGATGGGCTTTGGTATGGCTCCGAAAATTACACTTGTTGTTCTCACAACATTTTTTCCTATTGCAATCGGACTCCTCAACGGGTTTGAAAGCGTTGATGCCGATGCGATAAATCTTATGCGTTCTATGGGAGCAACAAGACTTCAAATTTTTAGGATAGTCAAATTGCCGAATGCTACCGCTTCGTTCTTTTCGGGGCTTCGCATTTCTGCCGCCTATGCGGTTGTCGGTGCCGTTGTTTCGGAATGGCTCGGCGGATTTGAGGGACTCGGCGTTTATATGACAAGAGTAAAAAAGGCTTATGCCTTTGACAAAATGTTTGCCGTTATCGTGTTTATTTCGGCAATCAGCTTGGTGCTTATGGGCATTGTTATTTTGCTTGAAAGAATTTCTATGCCGTGGGTACATAAAACAGAAAATTTGGGAGACAAAAAATGAAAAAGTTTAAGAAAATAATGGCATTGTTGCTTGCACTTTCTCTTGTTTGTGCATTTGCCGCTTGCTCAAAGACAAATTCGGATGATGCGTCAGACGACACAACAAAAGAATTAAAGGATGTTACACTCTGCCTTGATTGGACACCTAACACAAACCACACAGGTTTTTATGTTGCATTGCAAAAAGGCTATTACAAAGACGCAGGTCTTAATGTATCAATCGTTCAGCCACCTGAAAACGGTGCAACAGAGGCTTGTTCCGCAGGTCAGGCACAGTTTGCTATTGACGCACAGGATACAATCGCTTCCGCTTTCACATCTGCAACTCCAATGCAGGTTACAGCTGTTGCCGCTCTCCTTCAGCACAACACTTCTTGCGTTATGTCTAAAAAGGGTGCAGGCATCGACAGACCAAAGGGTCTTGAAGGCAAAACATATCTCACTTGGGATTCACCTATCGAACTTGCAATGTTGGAAAATGTTGTTAAGGCAGACGGCGGTGATTGGAGCAAGGTTAAGAGAATTCCAAACACTGTAACAGACGAAGCGCAGGATGTAAAGCAAAATCCGGATCACGCAATTTGGGTGTTTGACGGATGGGGCGGAGTTAACGCTCAGGTAAACAATGTAGAAGTTGACAGGTTCTTCTTTAAGGATTTGAACCCTACATTTGACTACTACACTCCTATTCTTATTGCAAACAACGACCTTATCAAGAACGACCCTGAAACAGTTAAGGCATTCCTTTCTGCAACCAAAAAGGGATATGAATATGCTATCAAAAATCCTGACGAAGCAGCTCAAATCCTTATTGACGGTGACGACACAGGCTCACTCAAGGGCAGTGAAGAACTTGTAAAGGCAAGCCAAAAGTATATGGTAGATCAGTATATTGCTGACGCTCCGAAGTGGGGCTATATCGATCCTGCAAGATGGAACGCATTTTATAACTGGCTCGGCGAAGAAAAGATTGTAGAAGAAAAAATTCCTGAAAACACAGGTTTCACAAACGATTATTTGGCATAATTTATGGAAATTTTAAAGGCTGAAAATATTTATAAAAGCTTCGGCGATAATAAGGTCTTAAAAGGTGCTTCGCTTACACTCAACAAGGGCGAGATTGTCAGCCTTTTGGGTGTCAGCGGCGGCGGAAAAACAACGCTGTTTAATGTCCTGTCGGGTATTCATATGCCCGACAGCGGCAAGGTTTGGTTAAACGGCGAAGATATTACGGGCAAACCCGGCAATGTCAGCTATATGCTCCAAAAAGACTTGCTTTTGCCTTACAGAAAGGTGATAGACAATGTTTCGCTTCCTCTTGTTGTCAAGGGTGTCAGCAAAAAGGATGCAAGAGCACAGGCAGAGCCTTATTTCAAAACCTTTGGTCTTGAGGGCACGCAGTACAAATATCCGTCACAGCTTTCGGGCGGTATGCGTCAGAGAGCGGCTTTGCTCCGCACTTATTTGTCATCAAACGGCGTTGCACTTCTTGATGAACCATTCAGTGCGCTTGACACGATAACAAAATCTGTCATCCACAAGTGGTATCTTGATGTTATGCAGAACATTGATTTATCAACCGTATTCATCACTCATGATATTGACGAGGCAATTTTACTGTCGGACAGAATTTATATTCTTGCCGACGGTGTGTGTGCAAACGAAATCAAAATTGATGCACCAAAGCCGAGAACGACCGAGTTCAATCTAACAGATGAGTTTTTGAATTACAAAAGGCAAATTGTTGAAATATTACATTTGTTGTAATCTGCACAAAAATCGACCTAAAATTTCTACGTATAATATATGAATTAGCTATTTACTTTTATATTTAATAGTATTAAAATTAAAAAAGAGGGCAAGGAAGTCTTTTCGTTTATTCGGAGTTTTCTTGCGCTTTTTTTATTGAATTCTATTTTTGGGGGAAATTTTATGAAAAATTTAGGTTACTATAACGGTAAATATGACGAAATCGAGAATATGCAAATTCCTATGCTCGACAGAGTTTGTTGGTTTGGTGACGGTGTTTACGATGCTACTTATGCTCACAACCATGTTGTTTTTGATATGGATGCCCACCTCACAAGATTTTACAATTCTGCAAAGCTCCTCGGTATGAACATTCCGATTGAGCGTGACGAACTTGACAAGCTTTTGAGAGAACTTGTTTTGAAGGTTGATGACGGCGATCAGTTCGTTTATATGCAGGTTACAAGAGGTAACGGACTCAGAGGTCATATTTATCCTGAAGATATGCAGGGCAATTTGTGGATTACTCTCACTCCTGCTCATGTTGCAGATACATACAAGCCTATTGATGTTATCACTTATGAGGACAAGAGATTCTATTATTGCAATTGCAAAACCTTGAACCTTATTCCGTCTTGCCTTGCTGCAACAGCAGCAGACAGAGCAGGTTGTCAAGAGGCTATCTTCCACAGAGGAGATTTGGTAACCGAGTGTGCACACTCAAATGTTTCTATTTTTAAGGACGGCAAGGTTATCACTCATCAGCTTGATGACAAAGTACTTCCGGGTACTGCAAGAATTCGTCTTCTTGCTTTTGCAAAAAAACTCGGCTATGGCGTTGAAGAAAGAGATTACACACTTGATGAACTTATGAATGCCGATGAAATTATTGTTCATTCAACAGGTTCATTCTGTATTCCTGTAAAGACTGTTGACGGCAAGCCGGTAGGCGGTAAAGCACCTGAAATGCTCAAGACAATTCAGGACGCTTTGGTTAAAGATTTTGAGGAGCAGTGCAAAGCATAATGAACAGAACAGAACTTACAAAACTTAATGTCGGCTACAATCTCGACTGGCTGATGAATCTTGACCCGAGGGGATACGGTGTGTGCCGTATTCTTTATGACGGTGCAATCAAATATACAGGCAAGCCTCTTTCGCTCAACGGTGCAGAGGGACTTGTGCAGAACATCAAAAAGGGCGAAAAAGTGTTTATTCTCACAGGTTTTGTTCTTCTTCCGTGGAACGAGGCTGAAACAGATGGTATTATTTCTTCAACCGTGTTTGCTCGATTTGTTATGCGTGCTTTTGGCGCAAAGCCTGTTATGATTGTTCCTGATCAGTGCGAAAAATCAATCAAGGCTATGAGCGAGGTGCTCGGCGTTGATGTTACTTATGATATAGACAATATTCCCGACAACACAATTTGTATTGTTACCTTTACAAAGGACAAGTCAAAAGAGGCTGAACAAACAGCGGAAATTCTTTCTCACGGGCTTCCTTGTGCTATCATTTCAAACGAAGCACCGGGCAGAAACAAAAACGGCTATTATCACAACGCAGTAGGTGTAAACACAACTGATGTTGAGGCAAAATATGATGTTCTTTTCAGAGAATGTCAAAACAGAGGTGTGTACAATCTCTCTATCGGTGACCTTGGCAACGAGCTTGGCATGGGCACAATTGAGGAACACATCAGAAAATATATCCCGTATGCCGAGGAGGGTGGTTGCAAGGCAGGCACAGGCTTTGGCATTTTGGCAGACACAGCTGCGGACAACATCATCACTGCAACTGTCAGCGATTGGGGTATGAATGCTCTTATGGCTTGCACAGCTTTCCTTTTGGACGATGTTAGCCTTTTCCACACCGAGGAAGAGGAGTCGGCTGTTATGGATGCTGCCGCAAAGGCAGGTATGCTTGATATGTACGGCGAAGCAAGACCGTATATTGACGGTATCGGCAAAAACATTATTTTGCCTATGATTTCCTTGATGAAAGGTCTTATCGAATATCCTCATACTGTTGAGGATAAAACAACCGCTTGGTTTGAAACAACACTTAAAAAAGGATTTTTCGGATGATATATTCATTTTTGCAAAACGGTGACAGTGCGGTTACCGTACAGTTTAAAAATGAAATAAGCAGAGAGGTCAATGCGTATGTGACCTCTCTTTGCGCCGAAATCGAGCAAGCAGGGATAAAGGGCGTTACCGAATATATCCCAACATTTTGCTCGGTGTCGGTGCTTTATGATTGTACCGAAATCAGCGCAAAAAAGCTGAAAAATACCCTTGCAAAGATACTGAAAAATATCAAAGTCGCTTCAAGCCGAAAGGCAAGACTTTTTGAAATTCCTGTGTGCTATGACGATTGCTTCGCTCTTGATATGGGTAATGTTTGCGAACATTCGCACCTCACACGGCAGGAAGTTATTGAGCGACACAGTGGCAGAGATTATCTCATCTATATGCTTGGCTTTTTGCCGGGATTTGCTTATCTCGGCGGTATGGACGAAGCACTTGCAACACCTCGCCTTGATTCGCCGAGGTCGGAGATTTTTGAGGGTGCTGTCGGTATCGGTGGCGAGCAAACAGGCATTTATCCTGTGGCTTCTCCGGGCGGATGGCAACTTATCGGCAAAACTCCCCTCAAGGTTTATGACAAGGAAAGAGAAAATCCGATTTTGTATTCCGCAGGTGATTACATTCGTTTTGTGCCTGTTGATTTGGATGAATTCAAGCGAATTGAACAGCAGGTTCAAAGTGGCGAATATCAGGTTAAGGTTACGGAGGCAGATTTATGATAGAGATTATTACTCCGGGACTTTTGACCACTGTGCAGGACTTCGGCAGGGTAGGGGTTATGAAAAACGGCTTCACCCAAAACGGCGCAATGGATAGATATTCTATGACGGTTGCCAACCGATTGTGTGGCAATTGCGACAGTGCGCCTGTTCTTGAAATGACGGTGCTCGGCATTACGGCAAAATTCACGCAGGATACGGTGATTTGTGTTTCCGGTGCGGATTTTGGCGCAAAAATAAATGACAAGCCGATAAAAAGAAACAAGGCTTACAAGATAAATAACGGCGACATTCTTTCTATGGGTGCGGCAAAAAGCGGTATGCGTGCTTATCTTGCCGTTGCAGGCGGAATAGTCGGCGAATATGTTTTTGGCAGTGCTTCAACAAATTTGAAGTTTGCTTTTGGCGGACATTTTGGTAAAAAACTCCAAAGCGGAGATGTTCTTTCAATCGGAACGGGTGCGTTCCCTCTTGGTGAAATTGACAAGTGGGAAATCCCTGAATCCGAATACAGCAAAGATGCTCAGCTTCGTGTTGTTTTAGGTCCGCAAAACGAGATGTTCACAGACGAGGACATAAGACTTTTCCTGTCGCAGGAGTATGAAGTCACCGCTCAATCGGACAGAATGGGAATAAGGCTTTCAGGCGAACCGCTCAAGTCGAAAAACGGTATGGATATTATATCCGACGGCATTGTTTTCGGTTCTGTTCAAGTGCCGAATTCGGGCGAGCCGATTATTCTTATGGCAGACCATCAAACAACGGGCGGATATGCAAAAATTGCAACTGTAATCAGCGTTGATTTGCCTCGTGCATCACAGCTTTCGGCAGGGAACACGGTCAGATTTAAGAGTGTTACCGTTGAGGAAGCGGAGCAAGAAGCAAAAAAACAAAAACGATTTTTTGATAATTTATATATGTTTTGATTTTAGGAGTGAATATGGATTATTCAGCAATGCACCCGCAGGAAGTGAAAAAACTTATCCGTGAGGGCAAAATTGATTTTCAAACATCAGGTATGTGCGCAGGCTATGCGCAGGCAAATCTTTGCATTTTGCCAAAGGACTATGCGTTTGATTTTCTCCTTTTTTGTATGCGTAACCCAAAGCCATGCCCGATTTTAGAGGTCGGTGATGTCGGCTCAAGAGAGTTCAAAGTTATGGCAAGCGAGGGAGATGTGTGCACGGATTTTCCAAAGTACAGAATTTGGAAAAATGGTGTGCTTGAAAAAGAGGTTACAGATATTTCCGAATATTGGCAGGATGATTTTGTGTACTTCCTCATTGGTTGCAGCTTCAGCTTTGAGAGCGAAATGCTCGAGGCGGACATTCCTGTGCGTCATATAGAGGAAAATGTAAATGTGCCTATGTTCAATACAAATATTGAACTTGCTTCGGCAGGCGCTTTTCACGGAAATATGGTCGTTTCAATGCGTCCGATACCAAATGATTTGGTTGTCAAGGCGGTTGAGGTTACGGCTGCAATGCCAAAAGTTCACGGTGCGCCTATTCAAATCGGCAATCCGGAAGCAATCGGCATTTTGGATGTCAATCATCCTGATTATGGCGACAGCGTTACAATCAACGATGGTGAAGTGCCGGTGTTCTGGCCGTGCGGTGTAACCCCTCAAAATGCTGTTATGCAAACAAAGCCACCGATTGCAATTACTCATGCACCGGGGCATATGTTTATCACAGATGTAAAAAATGTTGCGTTGAAGTATTAATTTGCGTAGCGTTTATATCTGTTTTATTAGAATTTATTAAGGAGTTTATAGATGTATTTTGTAGATTTAAACTCGGATTTAGGAGAGGGAGCTGCTTTTGATTCGCAGATTATTCCCTTGATTACTTCGGCAAATATCGCTTGCGGATTTCACGCAGGTGACAGCAATATTATGAACACAACCGTTGCTTTGTGCAAAGAGAATTCCGTTGCGTTCGGAGCTCATCCGGGCTATTTGGACAAGGAAAATTTTGGCAGAACAAATATGACCTTGTCACCTGAAGAAGTGTACAACATCACTCTTTGTCAGCTTGGCTCACTTTCAGCCTTTGCAAAGGCACAAGGCGTGAAGATGCAACATGTCAAGCCTCACGGGGCAATGTACAATATGGCGGCAAAGGATATGGAAATGTCGCTTGCCATCGCAAATGCAATCAAAGATTTTGATTCGTCACTTATTTTGCTTGCTCTTTCAGGCTCAAAAATGATTGAGGCGGCAAAGCAGGTCGGTATAAAATATGCCAGCGAGGTTTTTGCCGACAGAGCATACGAGGCTGACGGTTCATTGCGTAAAAGAACACTTGAAGGCTCAATGATTACCGATGAAAACGAGGCTATATCTCGTGTTATTCGTATGATAAAAGAAGGCAAGGTTACCGCTTATACAGGCGAGGAGGTGCCGATTGAGGCTCACAGCGTTTGTGTTCATGGTGATGGCGAAAAGGCACTTGATTTTGTTCGTGCACTCAACAAGGCTTTTGCCGAAAATGATATAAAAACAGTGCCACTTTCAGAGGTGATTGGATAATGTACTTTAGAACACAGGCAAAAATTGATTTGGATGCCGTTGAATATAATTACAACAACACTCGTGCCAAATTGCCGCAGGGTTGCAAACTTTTGGGAGTTATTAAAGCCGATGCTTACGGTCACGGTGCAGTTGAACTTGCAAAATTTTTGCAGGGCAAATGCGATTTCTTCGGTGTTGCTTGCATCGAGGAAGCCGTTGAACTAAAAAAAGCCGACATAAAAACCCCGGTTTTGATTTTGGGTTATGTCGCTCCTGCGTTTTATGATTTGGTTGTGAAATATGATATTCGTATTCCTGTTTTTTCATACGACACGGCAAAGGCTTTGTCTGATGAAGCGGTCAAGCAGGGCAAAACTGTTCCGTTTCATTTTTGCATTGATACCGGAATGAGCCGTATCGGTTTTCAGGTTAATGAGGAAAGCGCTGATGTTTGCAAACAGATTTGCACTTTGCCGAACATTAAAGCCGAGGGGCTTTTCTCTCACTTTGCAACGGCTGATGAGACTGATTTGACAAAAGCACTTGCACAGCGAGAAAAGTACAAGGCTTTTGTTGAGATGCTTGAAAATAGGGGGATTCAAATCCCGATTAAGCATTTGAACAACAGCGCAGGCATTATGAATTTTGATGAATATTTCGATATGTGCCGAATGGGAATTATTCTCTACGGTCTTTATCCGAGCGAGGAAGTTGACAAGTCGCTTCTCGACATCAAACCTGTTATGTCGTGGCTCACTCACATTTCGCACATTAAAACTCTTGAGGCGGGCAGAGAAGTGTCTTATGGCGGAACATTCAAAACAACCGAGCCGAGAGTGATTGCAACCATTCCTGTTGGCTACGCCGATGGCTATCCTCGTTGCCTTTCAAACAAGGGCAAGGTAATCATCAACTGTCAATATGCACCGATTGTCGGCAGAGTTTGTATGGATCAGTTTATGGTTGATGTCACAGATGTTGACGGTGCAGAACTTGACAGCACCGTAACTTTGGTCGGCAAAGACGGTGACGCCGAGCTTTCTATGGAAGAAGTTTCAAATTCTGCTTATTCATTCAACTATGAACTTCCGTGCCGAGTTGCACGCAGAGTGCCGAGGACTTATTATAAAGACGGCGAATTTATAAAAGCCACAAATTATATGTACTAATATGATATTGAAAAAAGAAAAAATGCTGTAAGTTTGATGCCTACAGCATTTTTGTTTTTATAAGAGGCTTTATTGACAGCCTGATTTTTAGTCAATTTGAATATAATATGTGTTCAACACAGCTTCCATAACACTGTCCTCATCAGGAGTGAACTCGGCAATAACAGCATCAGGATATTTGGTGTGCTTGGTTTCGGTCATTGAACCCGTGATAGTGTAGGTTTCAAACGAGTCAATACCTTTGTCAAGCACGGTTGATGCAAGATAGGTTGCGTTGTTCAATGTGATGTTTGTTTTGCTGTACTTGGATGCAGTGTTGTACAAATCGGTAACAACACCAAAATCTTTCTTAACCGCAGGAATAAGCTGTTGCGCAAATGCTTTTACATATTGCTCAATTCTTGCCGAGCGGTTGAGCGAAGCTTCGAGATAGTCCATATCTCTTGTTCTGACATATGCTTCTGCCATATCGCCTTTGAGTGTAACGGTTTGTCCCTTGATTATACCCTTGTCAGGCACGCTGTATTGCGCTTCAAGAGTTACACCGCCGATTGCATCATTGATTGGTGCAACACCCTCAAGGTCAAGTGCAAAATACTTGTTGATAGGCACATTGTATAGAATTCTGCTGATAGCCTTTGTCACATTTTCACAGCTCTTTTCCTTGCCGTCACCGTAGGCATATGCAAGACAAAGCTGAACATTGTCTGTGCTCAAGAAAACGCCTGTGTCATTGTAGACATCAACATCTACCATTGTGTCACGAGGAATGTTGATGATTTTGACAGTTCCGTTTCCGGTGTCAACCGTAACAACAACATCTGCGTCTGCACATCCCACAAAGTCTGAATCGTTTTTGCTCAACATCTCTCTTTGGTCAATGCCCATAAATGCAATAGACACAACATTTTCGTTGAATGCGTATTTGTGACCTTTGTATGTGATGATTTCATCGTGATTTTTGTCGGTAATTGTCGCAGAAACGAAATCATTTTTGCCCTTGTATTTTATATAGGATAACGCACCCTCTATTCCGCCGACCAAAATTGCAATTATCAAAATTATGACAAACGGAACTTTAATCCATTTGCTCATATTTTTCCACTTTCTTTTCAACTTTCTTGAAGTTGATGATTTGTGCTTGTGACTTTTGTGATGTTTTGATGAATGTGACGAGTGGTGTGAATGAGAATGATGGTGCTCACCGCTTGATGAATAATGGTGGTGATGGTGTCTGTGCTCCCTTTCGTCAGCAGTTTTTTCAACAATTTTGTTTAATTCGTTGGTTTGAGTTTGAATATCATTTTGCGTTTTGTCGCTGATTGACGGCTGTTCAACTTCTATGATTTTGTTTTCATCATATCCGCCGTTGAAGAGTATATCCTCACTCTCGTTTGAATTTAAATTTGGATCAATTGGTTTTTTCATTCTTAACTAATACTCCGCATATTAAATATCTGTTGCTTTTTTGTCCTGTAAAGCAAGTGGACAATACCACAATATTATCGTCTATCGTGATTTCTTTGTCAAGAGAATTTGAAACATTTTTGTTAGAAGATGTTGGATTTTGAACCATTTCAATGAATTCTTTGAAAATGTTGTCATCGTGGAAATCAAAACTGTTCATGATATGCCTGTCGTCATATTTGAACGCAGATACAATTCTGTATGTCAGCTTTTCGTTAGCTGTGTAAATCACGAATTTTTTGTGTTTTTCAAAGAAATCTTGCTTTTCAAATCTGTGAAGCGTTGTGAAATAGGTGTCGCCGTAGCCGTTGTGACCGTAAATAACAGTCACTCTGTCGGTAAAATCCTTTTTGTTCATACTTTGTGTATATACAGCACCGCTTGATGAATAGCTTTTGTCTGTTGCGCTGTGCTTGAGATAGAATGTGTCATCCGTACTGCTTTGAACAATAGGGTAGTTTACCTTTGTTCCCGGTACTTTTATCCAAGCATAGATTTCTTTATTCTTCTTTTTTAATGAATCAAAATCAATTTTGTTCGCAACTGTTGCTTGTTCAGTTGATGTTTGAGTTGTTGTTGATGATGTAAGCTCGGCATCTTTTTCTTTTGCATTTTGGGTTGAAATAGCCTGAAATAACATTATTCCAACTCCTACGACAATCAAAATAACTGCCAAGATGACAATTATTTTTCTTGTGCTACCGCCCGAACTTTTGTTGTCGTTATCCATTGTACTCACCTTTAAAAAAGAACCCGTAACAATTGTTACAGGTTCTTGATTGATTTAAGAATTAGTCTTTTTTCTTCTTTGAAATTGCAAGCAATGCTACACCTGTACCTGCCATAGCGATACCGGCCATTGCAGCACCTGTTGCAGGTGAAGTGTTGCTGTTGTCTTTGTTTGCTGTGTCGTTGTCGTTTTCATCAACTTCGCCGTCTTCTTTTGAAGCGGTTGAGTTTTTAACAACAGCGTTTGCAACAAGTTGCTTTTGCTTACCTGATTCGGTAAGTTCGATTACAATCTTGCTGTTGTCATCAGACATTGAAAGAACAGAGTAGTCAACGCCTTCAACCAAGTTAGGGAATTCCCAGTCAATAACTTCGCCCTTACCTGAATAAGAGAAAGTGTATTTGTAATCTTCTTTTGTATAGGTGACATCTGATGATTTTCCTGAGTTAACTGTAATAACAACAGGCTCTGTATCAACTGCAGGCTTTGTTGTAACCTCTGATGAACCAGGGCTTGATACAGCAGCCATAACAGGCATTGCACTGATAGCGCCTGCTGAAATCAACATAACTGCTGACAAAGCAATAGAAATAAACTTTTTCATAATAACACCTCAATAAACATTAAATATTCATTCGTATACATTTACTCACTATAAGTTAACTTGATTATAACACGAAGTCTATTATTTGTAAAGGCTTTTTTTAATATTTTGTAAATTGTAAATATTTTTTACTTTTTACGATAATTGTGCCTTTCCGGTGCAAAGTTCATAGTATCTGCCTTTGAGCGCAAGCAGGTCGTTGTGGTCGCCACGCTCAATGATTTCGCCGTTTTCAAGCACCATAATTGCGTTTGAATTTCGAACAGTTGAAAGTCTGTGGGCAATTACAAATACCGTTCTGCCAATCATAAGTCTGTCCATACCGTGCTCGATGTGCGCCTCCGTTCTTGTGTCGATTGATGAGGTCGCCTCGTCAAGAATCATAACAGGTGGGTCTGCAACCGCAGCTCTTGCAATTGCAAGAAGTTGGCGTTGACCTTGGCTGAGGTTTGCACCGTCTGATGTAATGACTGTGTTGTAGCCGTCCGGAAGATGCTTGATGAATGAATGTGCACTTGCGAGTTTTGATGCTTCGATACATTCTTCATCCGTTGCGTCAAGTCTGCCGTATCGGATGTTGTCCATAATCGTGCCTGTGAAGAGGTGAGTGTCTTGAAGCACCATTGCAAGAGAACGGCGCAAATCAGATTTCTTAATTCTCTTGATGTCGATTCCGTCATAAGTTATTGTGCCCTCTTGAATGTCGTAGAATCTGTTGATGAGGTTTGTGATTGTTGTTTTGCCTGCACCTGTTGAGCCTACAAACGCAATCTTCTGTGCCTGCTTTGCGTAAAGATTGATGTCGTGGAGAACAATTTTGTCTTCAACATAGCCAAAGGTTACATCCTTGAAAACAACTTCGCCCTTAACAGGAATTTTTTTGTCGCCGTCAACCCAGTTCCAAATCTTGCCGTTTTCGGTTGCTTCTTCTTCAAGAGTAACAGTGCCGTTGTCAACTTCGCTTTCGGTGTCCATAACAGCAAATACTCGTTCTGCACCTGCAAGGGCAGAGAACACATTGTTCATCTGGTTCATAATTTGGTTGATAGGTTGGGTGAATTGTTTTGAATAGCTGAGGAAGGTGAAGAATGTACCTATGCTCATACCTTTTGTCAAAACAAGAAGTCCGCCCGCAAGAGTAACGCTTGCATATGATGCGTTGTTGATTCCTGTTGAAACAGGTCCCATAATTCCGCTGTAAAAGTTTGCCTTTGTGGCAACTTCACGGAAACTTTCGTTGAGCTGTTCAAAGTCGTCTTTTGCCTGTTCTTCGTGGTTGAACACCTTGACAACCTTCATTCCCTCAATAGTTTCTTCAATGTTGCCGTTCATTTCGCCAAGCGCCTTTTGTTGAGCCTTGAAGTATTTTCTTGTGTTCTTTGCAATTTTCATTGTGTTCACAATCATTATGATGAGGAACACAAGCGCAACGATGAACAATCTCCATTCAAGCGCAATCATCATAATGATGATTCCGATGAAACTGAAAACTGATGAAACAAGCTGAACAATTGATTGCTCAAGCATCATTTGAATGTTGTCAACATCGTTTGTAAAACGGCTCATGATCTCGCCGTGTGTTTGCCCGTCAAAGAATTTCAGCGGTAATGTTTGCAAGTGATCAAACAAATCTTTTCTTATGATGTTCGATGTTCTGTATGCAAGTTTTACCATAATTTTTGACTGCAAGAATATAAACAGTGAAGCACCAATGTAAAATGCCGAAACAATTACAAGGTTTTTAATCAACTGTTTGATACCCTCTGTGGCAAAATTGCCTGCTTGGATTGATGATGCAACATCGTCCAAAATCGGCTTTAGCCAATAAGATGCTGCCATTTGGCAAACGGTTGCCATAATGAGAGAAAGAAATACTACGAATAACAGTGCCTTGCTTTTGCCGATATATGACAAAATACGCTTTAAGGTCTTTTTTGCGTCCTTGGGCTTTTGTCCAGGCACGCCGTGTCTTTGTGGTCCCGGCATTATTCCATTACTCCTTTCTGCTGTGTTTTGTAAATTTCCTGATAGATTTCGCTTGTTTGCATAAGCTCTTCATGATTGCCTACGCTGTCGATTTTGCCGTCATCAAGAACGATGATTTCGTCTGCTTGGGCAACCGATGAAATTCTTTGTGCAATAATCAAAACTGTTGTGTCTTTGAGTTCTTTGTAGAAACATTCTCTGATTTTTGCTTCGGTTGCTGTGTCAACGGCAGAAGTTGAGTCGTCAAGAATAAGAATTTTTGGTTGTTTGATAATTGCTCTTGCGATACAAAGTCTTTGTTTTTGACCGCCCGAAAGGTTCAAACCGCCTTGCGAAAGTTCTGTGTCGTATCCGTCAGGCTGGCTCATAATGAAGTCGTGTGCCTGTGCAGCCTTGCAAGCGGAGATGATTTCTTCATCTGTTGCATCTTGTTTGCCCCACTTGATGTTCTCCTTGATTGTACCTGTGAAAAGTACATTCTTTTGAAGCACAACGCCTATCAATTCACGGAGAGCCTCGATGTCGTAGTCCTTAACATTGACACCGTCAACAAGAATTTCACCGCCCGAAACATCATAAAGTCGAGGAATGAGGTTCACAAGACTTGATTTGCCACAGCCTGTTGAGCCGATAATGCCCACAACACTGCCTGCCTTTGCCTTGAAGCTGACATCTGTGAGGATGTCCATTCCGTCATTGTAGCCAAACGAAACATTTTTGAATTCAACTTCGCCTTTTGGTTCTGTAGGCTTGAATGGAATTTCAGGATTAATAATGTCAATTTCGGTGTCGAGAACTTCAACAACTCTGTCACCGCAAGCCTTTGCTCTTGTGAGCTGAAGCATAAGCATAGATACCATCATTATGTTCATAAGCACCTGCACAATGTAGTTTGCCAAAACCGAAATTTGACCCACATTCATAAGTTTGTTGCTTGCGTCAATCGAGCCTTTGTAATAGATGTAAATAATTACAAAGTTCATAAGCAACATCATAATAGGCATAACCGTGATGATAAGTCCCGATGCTTTTGAACCTTGCTTTGCAAGGTCGTCGGATGCTTCGTGGAATTTATCTTTTTCTCTGTCCTCACGAACATAAGCCTTTACAACTCTGATGCCTATGAGATTTTCCTGTACAACACGGTTGATGTTGTCGATTTTCTTTTGCATCTTTTGGAACATAGGAAAACCGAATTTGAGAATAACCGCAATGATAACAATCATAACAGGGAAGAGAACAAGCAAAATCATTGACAGTTTTGCGTTGATTGAAAATGCAAAAACAGCCGATACAATGAGTAATGCAGGTGCTCTGACTAAAATACGAAGTCCCATCATAAGTGTGTTTTGGAGCATTGTCACATCATTGGTCAATCTTGTTGTGAGTGATGATGTTGAAAATGTGTCGATGTTCTTAAATGAAAATGATGAGATTTTGTCGTACATCGCTTTTCTTAATCTGTATGAAAATTTTTGGCTTGCAACAGATGATGTTTTCATTGTCATCAAGCCACCGCAAAATCCGACAATTGCCATTATGAGCATAAGCAATCCGATTTTTCCGATTTTGAGTTTTAGGTCGGCAGGGTCGCCTGTGGAGGTCTTTACCATTTCGTACACGCTGTTTGCAACTGACGGAAGTGCAAGTTCGCACATAGCTTCAACAATCATTCCCAGGGCGCTTGCCACGCAAAGCCAACCCAAACCTTTGAGATATTTGGATAGTTTTTTTATCATTCGGACTCCTCCTTTATAAAGTTTTCTATTATTTTGTCAAGCAAATCCGACAAAGTCGCAATTTCTTCATCCGTAAGACCGTTTGTGAGCATTTCCTCTTCTGCGTCCATCTTTTGCCTGATGTTTTCAGGAACGGCATTGCCCTTTTCGGTTAGATAAATTTCTATTCTTCTTCCGTCTGTTTTGCTTTCTCTCTTTTTAACAAAGCCGGCTTTTTCCATTCGTTTGATGCTGACCGATACGGTCGATGGCGCTGTGCCTGTTTCCTCGGCTATCTGTCCGATTGTTGCACTGCCCTGAATTTTCAGGAACATAATGATTTTGTGCTGACCGGCAAACAGTCCTTCATCGGCAACGGCTTTGTTAAAATTTACTCTTTCCATTCTCGCCACCATACCGATTCTTGGGGCGATATGTCCCTTTGGCGGAGGTGGTGGACAACAACATTTTTTCTTGTTCAAAATAACAACTCCGAATTTTATTTAGTCGGCTAATATTTAGCCGACTAAAGGTATTATAGCACAAAAAACATCAATGTCAACATTTTATTTTTGTAAACCGCCACACTTGATATAGTACATATAATATGGTAAAATATACGGCGAAATTATCGGGAGGGCAGACTATGGATTACAATTTGTGCGATTACAACACGGTGAAAAAGATACTTTCAGCCCACGGCTTTAACTTTTCAAAAGCATTGGGTCAGAATTTTATAATTGATGACAGCGTTTGCCCAACTATGGCAGAGATGCTCGAGGCTGATGAAAAAACAGGCGTTCTTGAGGTTGGACCGGGTGTCGGCGTCCTCACAAAAGAGCTTTGCAAAAGGGCAGGCAAGGTTGTGTCTGTTGAACTTGATGAGCGACTTTATCCTGTTTTGGAGCAGACTCTTGCCGATTATGACAATTTTGAGCTTGTCAAGGGCGATGTTATGAAAATCGACCTAAAACAGCTTATTGCAGAAAAATTTGCGGATTGCAAAACAGTCAAAGTTTGCGCAAATCTGCCGTACTACATCACTTCTCCTGTTATTATGATGCTTTTGCAGAGCAGACTTCCCGTATCGGAGATTGAAGTTATGGTTCAGCAGGAGGCGGCAGAGCGACTTTGTGCACCTATCGGCTCAAGAGAAGCCGGTGCGGTCAGCGTTGCGGTTAATTATTATGGCGAAAGTGAAATTCTGTTCAATGTCGGCAGAGAGTGCTTTATGCCAAGCCCAAAGGTTGATTCAAGCGTTATCAAGATTATAGTCAGGGATGAGCCTGAATTTGAAGTCAAAAACGAAAAGCAGTTTTTCTCACTCGTAAAAAGTGCATTTGCACAGAGAAGAAAAACTCTTGTCAATTCGCTTTCAAACTCACTCGGCAAGTCAAAGGCAGATGTCACAAATGCACTTGCACAGCTCGGTCTTGCCTCAACCGTAAGGGCAGAAAATCTTAAAATGGAGGATTTGGTAAATTTAACAGATTTACTTTTTAGTTGATTATGGCAAAAGAAAGAAAAAACAACACACTTGTGTTTACCGATTATTCTGTGCCAAAGGCTGTCGGAACTTTGGCAATTCCAAGTATGCTCGGTATGCTTATAAATGTTATATACAATCTTGCAGACACCTTTTTCGTAGGTCAAACAGGCGATAAAAATCAGGTAGCCGCCGTTTCGGTTGCAATGCCTGTGTTCTTGTTCTTCCTTGCAGTGGGCAACCTTTTCGGTGTAGGCGGATGTGCGTATATCAGTCGTTCACTCGGTGAGGGCAAAAAAGAAAAAATTAAGTCGATTTCATCATTTTGTATTTATATCGGTATAATCGTTGCGGTTGTGCTGTCTGCAATTTTCATTGTTTTCAAGCGTCCGATTTTGTACCTTGTCGGTGCAAGTGATTTCACAATCGACTTTGCTTGCGATTATATGTTTTGGATTGCACTCGGCGGTGTTTTCAGCGTAACAAGTATTGTTGCGTGCAACCTTGTAAGAGGTGAGGGCGCTGCAAAGGAGTCAATGATCGGTATGGTAATCGGTCAGGTTATAAATATTATTCTTGACCCGATTTTCATTCTTGCTCCGGGCAATAAACTTTTCGGCATAACATTACCTTTTGGTTTTGATATGGGAGTAAAGGGTGCAGCTATTGCAACCGTTATCGGCAATATAGCTTCCGTTCTCTATTTTATTGTTTACTTTATGAGAGGAAAGTCGATTTTGTCGATTTCGCCAAAAAGATTTTCGGCAAAGGACGGCATTGTTAAAGGTGTTGTCAGCGTCGGACTCCCTGCTTCGCTCAACAATTTGCTTATGTCGCTTTCTAATATTGTTGTAAACATTTTCCTTGCAAAGTACGGCGACAATGCCGTTGCCGCAATGGGTGTTGCAATGAAGGCAAATATGCTTGTTGTTATGCTTCAAATCGGTCTTGCGCAAGGTATTCAGCCACTTGTAGGTTATTGCTACGGTGCAAAGAATTATCAGAGAATGAAGAAAAGTATTCGCTTTGGTATGATGTGCAATGTCCTTATCGGTGCAAGTGTAACCGTGTTCTATCTTGTTTGCAGACGACAGGTTATCAGTGTGTTCATTGATGATGAGGCTGTTATCGAATACGGTGTAAAGATGATTACCGCACTTATGGCTCCGGGCACATTCCTTGGCATAATGTTCATCATCAACTTTGCGTTTCAGGGAATGGGCAAGGGCGCTCAATCACTTGTTCTTGCAGCAGGCAGACAAGGTTTGATTTTCTTGCCGATGATGTTTATTATGAACAAGGTTGCAGGTCTTGAGGGCATTATCTGGGCACAGCCTGTTGCAGATGCTTTTTGCATTATTTTGGCTGCTGTTATGTTCCGTGCCACAACTAAAAAACTTGAAAAAGAAGCAAAGCTCGAAACCATGGATTAATGAAAGAGTGAATGTATGTTAATTAACAGTATTGATAAAAAAACGCTTGATGCGGTTTCGGCTCGGTTTGGCAAGCAATTTATCAAAGAGCCGTTGTTTATGTATTTTTGCAGCGATATAAACAAGCGTTCGCAGTTTATTGAGGATTATATGAAATATTATATTCCTCGCCTTGCAGATGACGAAATCGTGTTTGTTGACAAGTTGGCAACCGCAATGGTCACTCTTGTTGACCCGCAGGATTTTGAATATAAGTTCAAAGGCTTGTCGGGGCAAAGAATGAAAAAGTATAGCTTTTCATCGAAAATTTTTGTTCACAGAGAAAATTTGGAAAACATTTGTGAAATACTGTTGTCGTATGTAAAACCGGCAAGAGTTATGACTTTTTATAACGACCCTAACGGCGATTTTGATAATCTGAAAGAATTGATTGACGAGGCAATTGCTTATGCCGAAAAAGAAGATGTAACGCTTGTGTACGACACATTCAGCAGAAGATATATTGATTATATGATTTCAAAAGGCTTTACAGTTGCTTACAGCAAGCCGTTTATGGAAACAAGATTTATAGAAACTGTAATGACATATAATGTGTGATAGTACTAAAATCAAAAGGCGAGGAATGATATTGTTCCTCGTCTTTATTTATGTCGTGTTCACTTTGACTTTGCAGGCAACAAAAAGGCTACGGAAAATTCCGTAGCCTTTAGTTTGTATTCACTTATAATCGGTTGATTATAATCTTGTGATACCTCTTCTTTCCTTGAGGTATTCATCAGATGCAGGATATTCGTTTGTGTAAGTGATCTTAACAGATGCGCTCTTATCCTTGATGATTGCGATGCAAGCGTGTGTTACGTCTACGTTAGCAATCATTGTGTAGTGAGCAGAAACGATTTCCTTTGTCTTTGTATCGATAGTTACAGAACCTGTACCACCCTTGTACATAACCTTAACATTCTCGTTTGCGCCACCCTCTGTGAATGAAAGTGCGCCGATGCTTGATACAGCACCTGTGATGTCGCCGAGAACTTCAAAGAATGAACCCTGAGGACCTTCACCACGGAAAGCAAGTTCTTCCTGCTTAGGCTGAATTGTCAATGTGATTGTGCCGTCGCCGTTGTCAACAACATTTGCGTCAAGAACGTACTCAGGCTTGAATGCAGATGTTCTGTAGTCGTTGTCGTTCTTTCTTGTGTCGTCATCGAGGTTGTTGTCGTATTCAGGCTCTCTGCTTCCGCTTGGAACAAGGCTCCATGAGTTAGCGTCAAACATAGGACCAACGATGCTTGGAACAAGGCTGTTGATTGTGCTGTTTTTTTTGCCGTCGATCATAACATCGCCAACCTGCAAATCTTCAGTACCGAGCAATTTGTAGAATGTCTTTGTGTTGCCGTCAGCATCCTTGTACTGAGCAGTAAGTGTCTTTGTGTAGTTGTAAGCTTCAACATAGTAGTTTGCAACATCTTCAAGGCTCTTGAATTCAACACCGCCGTATGTGCCTGCTTCAAATGGCTTGTCAAGAACAGATGCATCTTCTTCAGCTGCTGCGTCTGCTTCACCGTCTTTGCCGGCATTCTTCCAGTCGCCTGACTTTACTTCTTGAATTGCTGTGATTGTTCCGTTTGTTACGTAGTTAAGCTTTGCACATCCTGCGAGAGAAGCTACAAGAGCAGCAACCAAAGCCAAACATGTAATACTTTTGATTAGTTTCTTCATTTATGGGGATCCCCTTTCCTTAATCTGCTTCCGTCTTTACAGAAAACATTTACACCATAAATTTATTACAAATCGGGATAAAAGTCAATAGGTAAATGCAAAATAATTCAAAATTAATTAAAAACTAATACTTTTTTTGTTAAAAATTTATGATAAAATAATAATCGTATTGTACTAAACCATTATATGTGTTATAATTATCAAAAATGCGGAGGTATGCATTATGAGATGTAAGAATTGCGGAAGCGAAAACGACGACAATTTATATATATGCCAAAATTGTGGTTCTCCTCTTTATGATGAAGATAATGATAATGAAATAATTAATGATGACGATATGGGCAAAACAAGGGTTGCGCCTGTTGTTCAGTCCAATCAAAGACAGCCTGCCCCTCAACAAAGAAGCACTCAAGGTGCACCTGCAAAATCAGAGCAGGATAAGAAAAAAGAAAAAACCGTTATAACAATAGTTGTGCTTGCAGTTGTTCTTGTAATTGCCGTCACGGCTCTTGTGACTGTTCTTATTAGCAAGTCAAAGATGAACAACAAAGTTGAGGATACATCAATTCCGATTGCTTCAACTTCCGAAGCACCGTCAACAACAGTTGCTCCTCCAACAACCGAGCCGACAACAGAATCAACCACTCAATCGACAACCGAGCCAACAACCGCCGCTCCTGTTGAGTACACTGTAACCGTAAGCTGTTCGCAGGGTGGCGAGGTCGAAGGTGACGGCTCTTATGCAGAGGGCGAGAAGTGCACCGTTATTGCCAGAGCCGATGATGATTTTGAATTTGACGGCTGGTACAAAAACGGCAAGAGAGTTTCATCAAACGAGGTGTATACTTTCGCTGTTAAGGATAACACGGAATTAGAGGCTGTGTTTACCGATATTACAGATGTTTCAGAGGATTACGAATAATGTCAAAGGGCGATATTGCAAAGGAATATTTTGAGCAGGGCTATAATTGCTCACAGTCGGTGGCTCTTGCTTTTGCCGATGAAGTCGGAATGGACGGCAAACTGATTGCCCGTCTTACAGGCGGATTTGGCGGCGGAATGGGCAGAATGAGAGAGATTTGCGGAACAGTCAGCGGAACTGCGTTTGTTTTGTCCGCACTTTACGGCTATTCAGACCCAACCGATGCCGATGCAAAGGCACAGCTCTATGCCGATGTTCAAAAGGTGGCAGGTGAATTTAAGGATAAAAACGGCTCGGTCGTTTGCCGTGATTTGTTGGGATTAACTCAAGACGGCTTTGATAAACCACAACCCGAAAAAAGAACGGATAGTTATTATAAAAAGCGTCCATGCGGTGACCTTGTAAAGATGTCGGCAGACTTTCTTGAAAAGTTCATTGCAGACAATCCGCAAAAATAATATAAAAATTATTTAGCATATTTGCAAAAAAATGCTTGCATTTTATTGTGCAATGTGTTATAGTAATTTGCGCAAGTGAAAAACACTTGCATATGCGCTGGTAGCTCAGCTGGATAGAGTGACTGGCTACGAACCAGTAGGTCGGGGGTTCGAGTCCCTTCCAGCGTACCAAAAAGTCCAAGGTGGATTTTTCCACTTTGGGCTTTTTAATATGTTGTAATGGTGTGCGTAGCACACCTTAACAAAATCTGACGCACTACTGTACGGCAGATTTTGAGAGGAAAAACATACGTAGTGATTGTTTGCAAATGCTTGCATTTTGCTTTAATCACGAAGTGTGTTTTGACGAAGTCCCTTCCAGCGTACTAAAAACGAGGAATGTTCTTTAGGATGTTCCTCGTTTTTATTATTTCGGGTTGTAGGGACTCGAACCTTGAAAGGGTTTTTGTTAAATGTGCTTGACAAATTTGGTTTATTGTTATAGACTACAAGTGAGGTCGATAGTTATAAACCGAAATGAGGTGATGTTATGGATTTGAAATTGTGCGAAAGCGATTATAGGTTTATGAATGTGATTTGGGAAAATGAGCCTTTATCCTCGCACGAATTGGTCGAAAAATGCGAAAAAGCACTCGGATGGAAAAAATCCACCACTTATACCGTGCTTAGAAAAATGTGCGAAAAAGGTTTTGCGCAAAATGAAAATTCGCATATAAAATCGCTTGTTGAAAAAAGAAATGTTCAGGAATATGCAAGTGCAAGATTTGTTGAAAATTCCTTTGGCGGTTCATTGCCGAGCTTTTTGACAGCATTTTTGAACGGACGAAAAATCAGTAACGGAGAAGCAGAGGAATTGAAAAACCTTATTGATTCATACAAGGAGGACTGACTATGACCGATTTGTTTATAGGTGTTCTGAATATGAGCATAACCGCAAGTTATGTCATATTGGCGGTACTTGTTGTTCGCTTTTCCCTGAAAAATATGCCGAAAAAATATTCCTATTTGCTTTGGAGTGTTGTGGGATTTAGGCTTGTTTGCCCTGTCAGTTTTAAGTCGATTATCAGCCTGTTCAGTTTGAAGCCGTTTGATATGACAATGGTGCAGTCGGGCGATACATCATCTATGGATTATATCAAATCCGCTCCAAATCAAACAGCAAATAATGTGAGCGTAGGCTTGCCGAATACAGATTCTGCCATTGAGGATATTACATCAAACTATTTGTATGGGTCAAATATTGATTGGGTGTTGTTGGTTTTGTCTTCTGTATGGGCAATCGGTATATTTTCGCTTGTCATTTATTCCGGAATGAAATATATTCGCCTCAGAAAAAGCCTCAATACAGCTGTTTTGTTTAATGATAATGTATATCAGGCAGAGGGAATATCGTCACCGTTTATAATAGGTTTTTTTAAGCCGAAAATATATATTCCATATAATATGAACAATGATTATTTGCAATATGTATTGCAACACGAAAGATACCACATCAAGCGTTGCGATAATGTGATAAAAATAATAGCGTATCTTCTTTTGATATTGCATTGGTTTAATCCGCTTTGTTATTTGGCGTTTTATCTTATGTCCAAAGATATGGAAATGAGTTGTGACGAGTGGGTTTTGTCACAAAATCCAAGCATAAAAAAGAAATATTCTTATGCCTTGTTGTCGTTTGCATCGGCAAATCGTATGCCACTTGCCAATCCGTTGTCGTTTAGCGAGAATGATGTTAAAAGCAGAATAAAAAATGCACTTAGATATAAAAAGCCAAAAAAGTTTATGTCGTTTTGCGCCATTGTTTTGAGCATGGCGGTGCTTGTGTCGTGCAGTGCCAATCCAAAGCAGACGGTTGATAAGCAGGATTTTAGAGAACTATCAAAAAACAAATCGTTAAGCGGTGTGATAAGTGCTTCGTTGACCGAGCAAATTATGAGTTCAAAGTCGGAAGAAGAATTGAAACCTGTTGAAAGCCATATTGTCCTTGGCAAACAAAAGGGTGATGTTAACAAAAACAATGCAGAAAATCTGACAACATATTTTGTCTATGCTTTTGTCGGCACATATCAGGAACAACACAATCATTTTGTAAATACAGGCGCAAGTATAAATGTTTATGGAATAACGATAAAAAACGATGGCGACAAGTATATTTGCGTTGATTCTTGGATACCGAGAGACGGCAACTATTATCCGAAAGACATTAAGAAATATTTACCGCAAGAGGCATATTTGAAATATCAAAATATTTCTGATAATGATAATTATAGGCTTCAAAACGAAGTGGTAAAAATTGCAGTCGAAAGCAATAACATTGATATAAACAAATATATTTCAAATGAATTTGACGGTTTGGTAAATATTGCAAAGGCAAACGGTGATTATTCACTTTGTGAAGAAAATATAAATCTTAATTCTTATTGCGACTACACATTGAAATATGTTTATTCAAAGTTTTTGCAGGGTAATCAAAAGGGCATGTATGCAGATATGTATCTTTCTGTTTTGATTGAAATGCTTGGCGATGAGGCAATAAAAGCAAATCCGAGCAATCCACAGGAATATTTTAATGATTTTTACAGTCACACAAAAGAAATTCTTGAGAAAAACGGCGAGGAATTTGTCAAAGCAAATTATCCAAAATCATATGTTTTGCTGAAAATGACTGTGTTGAATGAATCCAAAGAATAAATGTGAAGCATTTGTTTTGAGTACAGAGGTGAGGCAGAGGCGAAACTGCTTCACCTTTTATTTATCCCTTTGATTTTAGTGATGAATGTGGTATGATTATCACATAATAATTATTTACACTAACATTGAGGGATGAATATGAATATAAGAAAACAAATCCACGCTTTGTCCGATGAAATGCTTGAAAATCTCGGCAAGTTGGTAGAAATTGATTCACAGCTTGGAACTCCGTCAGAGGGTAAGCCTTTTGGTGACGGTCCGTCAAAGGCACTTGAAGTTGGATTGAAAATTGCCGAGGAACTTGGCTTCAAAACCGTAAACCTTGACAATTACTGTGGTTATGCAGAAATGGGCGAGGGCAAAGAAATTGTCGGCATTGCAGGACATTTGGATATTGTGCCTGTCGGCGGTGATTGGAGCTATGACCCGTTCAAACTCACTCGTGAAGGCGACTGCGTTTACGGTCGTGGCACAACTGATGATAAAGGTCCTGTAATCGAAGCTTTGTATGCTATGAAATTGCTTCGTGAATCGGGCGTTGAGTTGAACAAACGAGTTCGCTTGATTATGGGTTGCAACGAGGAAACAGGCTCAAAGTGTATGGAGCACTATAATCAGGTCGAGGAGGAGCTGTCTTGCGGTTTCACTCCTGATGCAAATTTCCCGTGTATTCACGGCGAAAAAGGTCATCTCACAATGATGGCTTATTCGAAAAATACAAAGATAATTTCTATGAACGGTGGCTTTGTTTCAAACGCAGTTTGCGACACTTGCACCACGGTCGTTCCGTCACAAATCGGACTTAAAGAGAAGTTGGAACAGGCACTTTCCGAATCGAAGTTGCAGGAATACAAGATTGATGAGGAAAACGGGCAAATCATGATTTATGCCAAAGGTGTGCCGGCTCACGCAAGCACTCCGAACTTCGGTGTCAATGCAGCAGGTGTGACTATGGAATGTCTTGCAAAGGCAGGTTTTGAGGACGATTTTGTGAAGTTCTACAATCAGCATATCGGCACGGCTTGTGACGGCGAGGGAGTCGGTCTCAAAATTTCCGATGAATTCGGCGAGTTGACATTCTGCAACGGAATTGTAAAAACCGCTGACGGCGTGGTTTCTTGCTCAATTGATATTCGTGTGCCTGTGACATTCAAAAAAGACGATATTTTGAAATTGGTAGACGGCAATTTGGAGGACGAAAACGGTCGAATTGAAATCACCGAAATAGGTGAGCCGTTGTTTTATCCGAGAGAATCTCCGCTTGTAAACGCACTGTACAAGGCTTATGTGGATGTAACAGGCGACACAGAAAACGAACCGATGGTAATCGGTGGCGGAACTTATGCAAAGTCGCTGAAAAATATCATTGCATTTGGCCCTGAAAAGTTGGGAGTGGATTACCGTATCCACGGTGCGGATGAATACATCCTTGTTTCCGAAATGGAGGAAGCAGTGGAAATCTATATGGAAGCAATCAAAAACTTGCTTGCCGTTTGAGTTAAAAGATATTGATTAAGTTATGAAGGTGTTAGTATGTGGTTGTGGTTGATTTTTGTTTTTGTAACTCCTGCAATTATGATTTTTGCCGGTTGGATGATGTGGAAACATTGCCCGAAAGACATCAACGGTTTTGTTGGATATAGAACAACCCGTTCAATGAAAAATATGGACACTTGGCAGTTTGCACACGATTTTTGCGGACGACTTTGGTGTAAAATCGGTTTTGTTATGCTTGCCGGATCTGTGTTGGTTTTCGCTTTTGTTTGCCGTTCTGACGAAAAAAACATTGGTATTGCAGTATCTGTTCTTCTTTTGGTTCAGTGTGCGGTGTTGATTGCTTCAATTATTCCTACTGAAAAGGCGTTGAAAAACACATTCAATGATGACGGCACTCGTAAATGAAAAATAAGACTCAAGGACAAAATCCTTGAGCCTTTTGTTGTATATACTATATTATATTGTTTTAAATTATTTAAAATAAGAGCTGAAGTCCCATTGCAATGATCCACATATATGCACAGGTTTTTGGAATCATAAGCAAGCCAACCTTTGGCTTTGTTTTGCTGAACAATGTTACAGGGATGTAGCAACTGAATGAAATGATGATTGCGGCAACCATTCTTGTCATATGAAGGTCGTTAGTATTGCCTGAAATTGCGTAAAGGATGATTACACCGATACCCGTTACTGCAAAAACTGCGTTTCTGATAACAGAAAGTTTCATATTGCCCTCGTCTGAACACCAGTTGTTTTGCGGAAGAACGCAGATTACCATTCTGATCATTGCAGAAATCCAAATCATTGCTTCAACTGCAACAGGTGCTGTCAATTCAGGAAATGTAAGCTTCCAGATATACAGCAAAACAATGTAGAATGCTGTCATTGTGATTGATGAAACCTGCAAGCCGAGTCCGAGTTGTCTTTTGATTTTGTCGTTGCTACCGTGAACTGCTCTGATAATTCTCGGAACAAGGTGGAATGCGTCACCGCCGCAAAGCGTTAATGTCAACACTCCGTACAAGATGAACAAAGGATTGCCCTTTGAAAATGCGAAGAATAAAATACCTGCGATTAAGTCGAAAATCAAGTATCCTGCGTCAAAAATTGCTTCCATAATATCCGGAACTTTCGGTTTGTATTTTTCGTTTGCCATAATTAAAACTCCTTTTTTTACTCTAAATATATTAACATTCCAAATTTTATTTATTCTTTAAACAATCTTCTGCGTTATTGCAGATTTTTTCAAAAATATTTTTGAATGTTGCGATTTCCTCATCCGAAAATCCTTTGAGCACATCGTGGGCAAAACGCTTTTGCGTGTCGATACCCTCGTAAATTATGCTTTTGGCGCTTTCGGTCACAAAAATCTCTATGTGTTTTTTGTTGCTTTCACTTTGCTTCTTTTCAATCAAGCCTTTGTTTTCAAGTGATTTGAGCGAAGTCGAAACATGAGATTTTGTTGATTTGCGAATTCTGACAATGTCTGCCGCCGTGTTGAATTCGGGGTTGCCGTGCAAAAACATCAGTATATCATATTCCATTTGGGTCAAATCATACTTGTCGCAAATCGAACTTGTGAGCGATTCGTAATAGCCGGTAATCGTTTTGTGCCTGTCCCAAAAATGCATAGTATCACTCCTTACTAATCGTTCTATTTAGAACCATTATAGCGTGCGATATATACTTTGTCAACACATAAATTTTGGCGATTTGTAAATTCTGCTGTTGCGATTATTGTCATTTGATTAAAAACGGATAGGCAAAAACGCTTGCTTTACGGGCATTAATAATGTTATAATTAATAGATAAAGGATTTATTATTGCGACTGCAATTGTCTTGTTTTTGAGGAATTTGGTCTTATGCAACAGTTTACAAAAAAGGAAATAAAATTATCTATGCTTCGGCTTCTTCAATCAAAGCCGTTGGACAGTATAAAGGTGAAAAACATAATAGATGATTGCTCAATCAGCAGAAACACATTCTATTATCACTATGATGATATTTTTGATATGCTCAAAGAGATTTTTAACGAAGCGCTCGAAAAGGTGATTGAAACTGATGCAAGCGAATTCACTTGGGAGGACGCTTTCAAAAAAATGGCAGGAAGCGTTTTGATTAACAAAAACATTATTTACAATATTTTCTCGTCAAAATATTTTGCAGAAATAGAGGCATATATCGTCAACGCAATGGGCATACTCATTGCAAGCAAAATCCGAGAGCAGTGCATTGCGGAAAATCATATTATCAGCGATGAGAACATAAATATTATTTCAATATTCTATAAGCACGCTGTTACAGGCACATTTATAGAATGGATACAAAAGGGAATGAAAACCGACCCGGAGGAATTTATCAAAAAAATCGGCAAGATATTCCCACAGAATATACTCAATTCAATAGATTTGTTGTAGTACAAAATCGAGAAAGTGTGCAAAAATTGCATACTTTCTTTTTTTTGACCCTTTCTTGTTTGTTCATTATTTGGATATAATGGATTTATGATGAAAGGATGGTTATAGCTATGGCATACAATGATTTTAAAAACGCTGTTACATATCAGGTTGCTTCAAAGGCGATTGATTCGGTCATCAAATACATAAATGACCCCGACAAAAGACAGGATAAATTGTTAAAACTTGTTGATTTGTCACAAAAACTTATGGGCGATAAATTTAGAAAAGAGGTCTTTGACGGAGCAAGAAATCTCATAGCCGACGACCAAAACAAGTGGATGATTTATGTCAACAAACTGATCAACGAGCTTGACCCGAATGTTGTAAAAATGCACGCCCTTAACCTCGGCTATCAGTCTGCATTTTACGGATATTCCAAAACACAGGAATTGGCAAAGAAATACGGCTATAAAATCCCGTGGATAGTTCTTGTTGACCCGACTTCTGCTTGCAATATGCACTGCAAAGGCTGTTGGGCTGCCGAATACGGCAAAAGCCTAAACCTCTCTTATGAGAAACTTGACGACATCATCACGCAGGGTGAAAAACTCGGTATTTATTTCTATATGATGACAGGCGGTGAACCGCTTACAAGAAAGAACGATATTTTGAAACTTGCCAAGGTTCACAACAAGTGCGCCTTCCATTTGTTCACAAACGGAACTCTTGTTGATGAGGAACTTTGCAAGGAAATGAAGCAACTCGGCAACATTTCGCTGTCGGTCAGCATTGAGGGGTTTGAGGAGGCAAACGACTTCAGACGAGGCGACGGTTGTTTCAACAAGGTTTGTGAATCAATGAAGTTGCTTAAAGAAAACGGCTTGCTTTTCGGCACTTCAATTTGCTACACATCAAAGAACTACAAGGTTGTCACAAGTGATGAATTCTTGGATTTTCTTATTGAAAACGGCGTAAGATACACTTGGTATTTTCACTATATGCCGGTTGGAAATGATGCCACAACCGAACTTCTTTTGACTCCGGAACAAAGAGAATATATGTATCACAGAGTAAGAGAGATCAGAGGCAACACAGGCGGAAAGCCGATTTATGCCTTTGACTTCCAAAATGACGGCGAATATGTCGGCGGATGTATTGCAGGCGGTAGATTCTATTGCCATATCAATCCAAACGGCGATGTTGAGCCTTGCGTATTCATTCATTATTCAAACGCAAATATCCACGATATGTCGTTGCTTGAATGTCTTGGACAGCCGCTCTTTAGGGAATATCAAAAGGGTCAGCCGTTCAACGACAATCCACTCAAGCCTTGTCCTATGCTTGAAAACCCTGAATGTTTGCAGGAGTTGGTTGAAAAAACAGGTGCAAAGAGCACCGATATGAAGAGCCCTGAAAGTCCTTGCTCGCTTTGCGGAAAGTGTGAGCCGTATGCAAAGAATTGGGCGCCTACTGCGGACAGATTATTTACCGAAAACCCTCCTACAAGAAAAATTAAAAAGGGTGTAAGCACAAATTTGAACAAAACTAACTGAGGTGAATATATGAAAAAATACAATGTAACCGTTCCGTCAAGCGACTCAAAAAACTTGCTCAACACAGTTGTTTGGGAACCTGATGAGGGGGCAAAGGCTGTTTTACAGCTTGTTCACGGTATGGCGGAGCATATAGAAAGATACAGCGATTTTGCAGAGTATCTCACAAATTACGGCTATATAGTTATCGGTCACGACCATTTGGGACACGGCAAAACCGCCAAGTTGAAAAATGATTTAGGCTATTTTGCAGATGAAAACGGTGACGAAATCGTTATTGATGATGTTTACAGAGTAACTCAATATGCCCGTGAAACTTGGCCGGAACTTCCAAATTATATTCTCGGTCACAGTATGGGTTCGTTCTTTGTTCGTCAATATTTGACACAGCACAGTTCCGATATTCACGGTGCAATCATTGTCGGCACGGGCTGGTTCCCAAAGGTTTTGGCGGATATGGGCGTGCTGTTGGCAAAGAGAGAAATAAAAAGACATTCTCCTCATTATGTCAGCAAAATGCTTGTCAATATGTCAATCGGTCAGTACAACAAGGCTTTTCAGCCGGCAAGAACACCTTGCGACTGGCTTTCAAGAGATATGGACAATGTTGATGCGTATATGGATGACCCGCTTTGCGGATTTGATTTTACAGCAGGTGCGTACAAGGATTTGTTCACCGTTATTCAAAAAATTGCCTCAAACAGTAACCTTGACGGCATAAGAAAGCGTTTGCCGATTTTGATTACTTCGGGTGAGGAAGACCCTGTCGGCGGAACAAAGGCGTGCAACAAGCTGATAAATCAGTATTATATGGCAGGTTTGCAGAATTCGAATTTGAAACTGTTTGCCTACGACCGCCACGAAATTCTTAACGAAATCGACAAGAGTATGGTTTATCTTTACATAAAGAATTGGCTTGATAACCGTGTGGGCGAAGCAGAAGTTTACAAAAATTTAAGCATGATTTCCGAATACGGAGAATGATTTTAAAGGCACAGTTAGGGGTGGACTGTGCCTTTTCTTTTGTCATAATCATTTTGGTTAATTCTGTCTATAAATATTTCTTGATAAACTCTTGAACATTTTATATAATAAAAATTAGATTAGTATAAAAAAACGACTGATTATTATGAGAGGGTAAATTATGTACAGTGTTCTTGTAGTTGACGATGAAGTTCGTCAGAGAGAGGCGGTTATAAAAAGTGTTGACTGGCAGAGTGCAGGCTTCAATGTTGTCGGCGATGCCGAAAACGGAATTGAAGCACTCGAACAACTCGAAAAACTTGAGCCTGACCTCATTTTGACAGATATAAAAATGCCACTTATGACAGGACTTGAGCTTGCACGCAAGGCTCGAGAGGTTCGTCCTGCCACAAAACTTGTTATTTTGAGTGGCTACGACGATTTTGAATACGCACAGGAAGCGTTCAAGTATAATGTTATCCGCTATCTTTTAAAGCCGATTTCCGCACAGGAACTCGGTGACGAACTCTTAAAAATCAAAGAAGAAATGGACTATGAGTTTGAACAACTCAAAACCGGAACTTCTGATGAAAATACATCAATCAGGCTTGAAAAGGCAGAGCTTTTGCTTCCTCTTCTTCTCGGAACAGGTGATGACAATTATCCTGATGAGGTGCTTCTTCAAACCGCAAAGAGGCTTGGAATTGTCAAAAGTGACGGTGACTGTTTCAGCGTTGTTGTGTCAAAATTCAAAAATTTGCAAGGCAAGAATGTGACCGAAAGTCATCATATTGATTTTGTCAATGCAATTGTCGGCAAGTATGCAGACTGCGAGAGTTTTCTTGTAAACGGCAGAATTGTAACTCTTGTTACAAGCACTCCGGCGGATATGTCAACGAAACTTCGACTTCCTGTTATTGAAATGGTGCAAAGTGCAAAGAAACTTCTTTCTCAAAAATGCACAATCGGTATCAGCCAAACCGTTGACCGTCCGTCATTGCTTGCATTTGCATGCACACAGGCCATCACTGCCAGACGATACACTTCTGACGGTGCGGGTGATATTAGATATATCAACGACCAAGAACCGAAAAGTTCTTTTGAATACGAGGCTGTTGACAAATCGGTTGACAGGCTTGAACAGTTGCTTAAGGTTGGCACAAAGCAGGAAATCAACGATTATCTTGAAGAAATGCTTGCCGGCAAAAGCAGGGGCGGTATTGATTATCTCATTATTCAGATTCTTGCAACTGCCCACAGATGTGTCAGCGTTTTGTCGGATGCAAATGCTTTGTCGGAACTTTTTTCGTCAAATAATTTCATCACTTCCCGTCTTTCGTTTGATTATAATGAGAGATACAAAAAGGAACTTATTTCACTTTGTCTTAATGCAAGAGATATGATTTCTCGCTCACAAAGACACGAGAGCGAATCTATTTGCGACAAGGCTCTTCAAATCATTAATAATGAATATATGAATGAGGACTTGTCTTTGACCGATGCAAGCGAAAAACTCGGAGTAAGTCCAAATTATTTGAGTGCACTCATCAAAAAAACCAAGTCGCAAAACTTTGTTTCTCTTGTTACGGAACGCAGGATGAAGGCGGCAAGCGATTTGCTTTTGTGCACTTCTATGAAGATATTTGAAATATCGCAAAAATGCGGATACAGCGACCAGCATTATTTCAGCTATTGTTTCAAGCGATATTACGGTATGTCGCCCAATAAATACAGAGAGGAGCATTTAGGTTCAGGCAATGTTTAAGTATAAAAAAACAAAACTTTCTCCTCTTATCATTGCGGTTGTTGTTTGCGGAATACTGTTTTCGGTATTTGCTTCAACTGTGTTCTTTGGTATGTTCCACCAAAAGTTGATGATTAACTCGGCGGCTGTGTCATCCAAGCAAACGGTGTCGCAGGCAGATATTGCAGTGTCGGGATATATGTCCTCCATAAAGAAAAAACTCAACAATCTTTGTAATGAAGCAAACAGCTGTGAAAGCGAAAAGGAACTTCAAAGTGTTTTGTCAACTTCGGCAAGACTTGAGGATGATATTTACAGCGTTATGATTTATGACGATGACGGGCGACTTCTTTTGTACGGCAACGAAACCAACGACAAGGCAAAGGACAGTGCAACCGATATGCTTCTTGACAAGGCGGATTTCTTTGCGGCTTCAAGCGGTTTTGCGGTTACCGACCCTCATGTCAACGCAATGTACAGGAACAAGTATCCTTGGGTGGTCACCATTGTAAGGCAGGAATATTCAAGCCTGTTCAAACAGCAGGTTTATGTTGCTGTTGATTACAAGTTTTCGCAGATTGCAACCTATATTGACAATATCAGTATCGGTCAGCGAGGCTATTGCTATATTATCAATTCAAAGGGTGATGTGGTTTATCATCCGCAACAGCAGATGTTGTTTTCGGGTATAAAGAAAGAAAATACAGACAGAATTGCAAAAATGACTGACGGCACTCACATTGAAAAGGATAATATCTATTGTCTTATGTCAATGAGCGGTTGCAATTGGCGAATTGTCGGCGTCAGCTATAATGATGAGGTCACAAAATCGGTAAGGGAACAACTGCTTGTCGGATTTTTGTTTGCGCTTCTTTTCAGTATGCTTATTTCTCTTGTGATTTATTTGATTTTGTCACGAACTGTTACCCGACCTGTAAGACGACTTGTTTCATCTATGCAGGAATTTGAAAAGCAGGCAGAAACCTTTAAGTACAATGCCGATATGAGTAATGTTGTTGAATTTCAAACGCTTTCAGCATCGTTTGAGCATATGGTTGGTATGATTCAGTCGCTTATGGAAAAGGTGCACAACGAGGAAATTATTTTGCGCAAGACGGAACTCAAAGCCTTGCAGGCACAGATTAATCCTCACTTTTTGTACAATACCCTTGATTCTATTCAGTGGATGTGCGAGCAGGACAACAGCAAGGACGCTGTCAAGATGGTTGGCGCACTTGCAAAGCTCTTTAGAATCAGTATCAGCCACGGAAATGAATTTATCACAATCGGTGATGAACTCAAGCACGCAGAAAGCTATTTGATTATTCAAAGTTATAGATATAAAAATCAGTTTACTTATTCGTTTGATGTTGACGAGGATTTGCTCAACTGTATGTGCAACAAAATCACAGTTCAACCGTTTATTGAAAATGCAATTTATCATGGACTTGACCGAATGGTTGACGAGGGCGAAATCAAAATCACCGTTAAGCGAGACGGTAAGGATATTTTGATTATTATTGCCGACAACGGACTTGGTATGACCGAGGAACAGTGCAGAAAAATTCTTGAAAAGGGCAGAAGCGATTCGAGAGGTATAGGAGTCAAGAATGTTGACGACCGCTTGAAAATCTATTTTGGCAAACATTACGGTATTAAGATTGAAAGCGAGCTTGATGTCGGCACAACCGTTACTGTCAGAATCCCGACGATAGAGAAAGGACACGAAAATGAATATTAAAAAAATATTGGCTTCGCTTTTGGTGTTGGTTTTCGCTGTCGTATGCTTGATTGGATGCACAAGCACTGCAAAAACATCTGTTCACGGCAAGGTTGCCGTCATCACAAAGGGCAGTGATTCCGATTTTTGGAGCGATTTGAAAAACGGTGCCGTGTCTGCCGGAACGGAATATAACCTTGATGTCACTGTTGAAGGCCCTGACAACGAGTCGGATTGCAAGGCGCAAAACAAGATGATAAAAAATGCTATTGCACGCAATGTTGATGTTATTGTTTTGTCTGCAATAGATTACGAAAAAACCGCACCTGTTGTGCAAGATGCGGTTGACAGCGGAATAAAGGTTATTATGATAGACAGCAATGTTGATGTGAAAAACACACAGGCGTTTATAGGAACAAATAATATTCAGGCCGGCAAAAAAGCAGGCGAGGCAGTTGAAAAATTGTGCAAGGATGAGAGTAATATATATATAGGTATAGTAAGTTCGGGTGAAAACACCGAGAATAATACAGAGCGTCAACAGGGCTTTGCCGAATATATTGAAACTCTCGGCAATGCAAAAATTGTTGATACTGTTTATATTTCATCTGATGCGGACAATGCAACAGACAAAACAAAGAAACTTTTGAAAAATCATCCTGAAATCAATGCTATCATCGGATTCAACGAATGGGCAACACTCGGTGCAGGCACAGCTATATCCGAGCTTGACCTTGCAGACAGCGTTTGTGTTGTCGGCTTTGACAGCAATATAAAATGTGTCGGTATGCTTGAAACGGGCGAGATTGACACCCTTATTGTGCAAAATCCGTTTGCAATCGGCTACATTGCGGTTTCAAATGCCGCACAGCTTATGTCAGGAAAGAGCATAGATCCTTTGACCGAAACTTCGGTTTATGTTGTTAATCGCAAAAATATGTTCAATAAGGATGTTCAAAAAGTTCTGTTTAGTTTTGAATAAGTTTGGATATAATATCCTGTTTTGTTAATATTGCATAAATACAACCCCGATTTATTGGTAACAATATATCGGGGTTAACTTTTTACACATAATTATTTTGTAAAATGATAAAATTTTATACATTTTGAATAAGATTTTACATTCTCATTTCAATTGACCAACGATATAATGAAGATGCTAAATGACTTAACAATAATTTAAGGAGGTAATCTTTATGAAAAAGATGAAAAAGTTATTTGCACTGCTTTTGGCAGTAGTGATGGTTGTCGGCTTTGCCGCATGCTCATCCAACAAGGGTGACGATTCAAAGACCGAAGCACCAAAGAACAAGGGTGAAATATCTGTATTCTATTACACATTCAGTGATGCTTATATTTCTACCGTTCGTTCTTCAATGGACAAAATCTTAAAGGATTCAGGCTACACCTTCAACGATTATGATGCTAACGGCAATCAGACAACACAGACCGAGCAGGTTCAGACAGCTCTTGCAAAAGGCTCATCAATGCTTATTGTAAATGTTGTTGACACAGGTTCAAACGACGCTGCACAGAACATCATCAATCTTGCAAAGGCAAAGAATGTTCCTGTTGTATTCTTCAACCGTTCAGTTGATCAGTCAGTTATCGAAAGCTATGAAAAGTGCGTATTCGTAGGTACAGACTACGAGCAGGCAGGTCATATGCAGGGTAAGATGATTGGCGAATACCTTGTTGAAAATTATGACAAGTACGATCTTAACGGCGACGGCAAGATCAGTTATGTAATGTTCAAGGGTCAAGAGGGCAACATGGAAGCTATCGCTCGTACACAGTATGGTGTTGAGGATGCAAACACAGTTCTCAAAGAAGCAGGCAAGCCTGAACTTGAATTTTACGACAAAGCAAACAAGAACAAGTATCTTGTTGACCAGGACGGTCTTTGGTCATCAGCTGCCGCAACAAACTATATGAGCACAGCTCTTGCACAGTATACAGAAGCTAACAAGAATATGATTGAACTTGTTATCGCAAACAACGACGAAATGGCTCTTGGCGCAGTTTCTGCTCTTCAGACAGCAGGCTACAACAAAGAGGGCGGCAGATACATCCCTGTATTTGGTGTTGATGCAACAGACGCTGCAAAGTCAGCAATCAAGGCAGGCACAATGGTTGGTACAATCAAGCAGGACGCTGAAGGTATGGCAACCGCAATCACAACAATTATGAAGAACTACCTTGACGGAGCAAACGCTCTTGACGGTATTGATACCGAAAATGTAGTAGGCACATGGAGAGTTAACATCCCTTACTCTGCATACACAGCAGATAGCGCCGAATAATTAAATTCTACGGTGTCAATTAGAATCTCTACGGTTGGGGCTTTATGCCTCAACCGTAAATAAATGCAGATAGGAGAGATAGCTATGCAGAAAAATGTAAACATATCCGATGCTGCTGACAAAGATGTATTGTTAAAAATGGTTGATATAGAAAAGTCATTCCCGGGTGTTAAAGCTCTTGACCACGCCCAGCTTACGGTAAAGCGAGGCACGGTTCATGCTCTTATGGGCGAAAACGGAGCCGGCAAATCAACACTTATGAAGTGCCTTTTCGGTGTTTACAGCAAGGACAGCGGTCAAATCTATGTTGACGGCAAGGAGGTTAACTACAAGAACTCCAAGGAAGCCCTTGAAAACGGCGTTGCTATGGTGCATCAGGAACTTAACCAAGCACTCAAGCGCAATGTTATGGATAATATGTGGCTCGGAAGATTTCCACAGGTGTCAAAATTTGTTCCGTTTACAAGTGAAAAGAAAATGTATGACGAAACAATGAAGGTTTTTAAAGACCTTGATATAAATGTTGACCCAAAAACTGTTATGAGCACAATGTCCGTTTCTCAAAGACAGATGGTTGAAATTGCAAAGGCAGTTTCGTACAATTCAAAAATTATTGTTTTTGATGAGCCGACCTCATCACTCACAGAAGAAGAGGTTGAGCACTTGTTCCGCATCATCAATATGCTTCGTGACAGAGGCTGCGGAATTATCTATATTTCTCACAAAATGGAGGAAATCCTCCGTATTTCCGATGAAGTCACCATCATGCGTGACGGTAAGTGGATTGCCACAAGACCTGCAAGTGAGCTTACAATGAACGAAATCATCAAGCTTATGGTAGGTCGTGAGCTTACAAACCGCTATCCTGAAAAGGATAATGTGATTGGCGATGTGCTTTTGAAGGTTGAAAATCTCAGTGCGGAATACACAAATCTCACGGATGTATCCTTTGAGGCAAACAGGGGAGAAATCCTCGGTGTCGCAGGACTTGACGGCTCCGGCAGAACCGAGCTTTTGGAACAGATATTCGGTATCACAACAAGACGCTCGGGCAAGATTTTCCTTGACGGTAAAGAGGTTAAAAACAAGCACCCTAACGAAGCAATCAAAAACGGCTTTGCTCTTTTGACAGAGGAGAGGCGTGCAAATGGTATTTTCGGAATACTTAACATCAGGGAAAACACCACTATTTCAAGTTTGAAAAAATATCAGACAGGTCCGTTCCTCAACAAGAAAAAGATGAAGGACACTACTGAAGAATATATCAAGTCGTTAAGGGTAAAGACCCCTAATCAGGAAACAAAAATCAGTTCTTTGTCGGGTGGTAATCAGCAAAAGGTTATTCTTGCAAGATGGTTGCTTACCGACCCTACCGTGCTTCTTTTGGACGAACCTACAAGAGGTATTGATGTAGGTGCAAAGTACGAGATTTATCAGCTTATTCTCGATCTTGCCAAAAAGGGCAAAACCGTAATTATGGTATCGTCCGAAATGCCGGAACTTCTCGGCGTGTGCGACAAAATTCTTGTTATGTCGGGCGGTAGACTTTCGGGTGAAGTGGATGCAAAGACAACCACCCAGGAAGAAATTATGACCCTTGCGGCAAAATATGTATAAGGAGGATTTCACTATGGCTGAGCAAAATGTTAAAAAAATGAAAAAGCCGTCAAGAGTTTCCCTTTGGATAAATAACTTCAAAGAGGCAAGCCCTGACGATAAAAAAAGACTTATCACAGATTTGTTGTTCAACAACGCAATGTACATCATCATCGCAATTGCAGTTATCTTTATTGCGGTAAAAGTTCCGGCGTTCTTGAGCGTATCATCAATCGTAAATATTGTTTCGCTTACAGCGGCAAAGTTGCCTATCGCACTTGGTATCGCAGGATGTATCGTACTTACAGGTACAGATATTTCTGCCGGTCGATGCGTTGGTCTTACTGCCTGCGTTGCGGCATCTCTTCTGCAGATGACGGATTATGCAAACAAAATGTTCCCTAACCTTAAGACAATGCCTCTCATCGTTGTGTTCCTTGCAGTAATTGCAATCGGCGCAGTTGTCGGTGTTGTGAACGGTTTCTTTGTTGCAAAGTTCAAGCTTCATCCGTTCATTGTAACTCTTTCTACCCAGCTTATCGTATTCGGTACAGTTCTTATGTATCTTATGATCGGCGGTAACAACGGTCAAACTCTTTCAGGTCTTGACCCATCATACACAAGTTTCATCACAGGCACATTGTTCACAATCGGCGGTGTTGCCATTCCAAAATATGTTCTTTATTCCATCATCCTCACAGCAATTATGTGGGTTATCTGGAACAAGACAAAGTTTGGTAAGAATATGTTTGCAGTCGGTTCAAACGAAGAGGCTGCAAGAGTTTCAGGTGTAAATGTATTTATGACAATACTTATGGTATTTGTTCTTGCAGGTGTTATGTACGGCATCACAGGTTTCATCGAGGGTGCTCGTATTGCTTCTTGCTCTGCAAATACAGGTCTTAACTACGAATGTGATGCTATCGCAGCTTGCGTAATCGGCGGTGTATCTTTCGTAGGCGGTACAGGTAAAATCAGCGGTATAGTAATCGGCGTTCTTCTTTTGCAGATTATTTTCGCAGGTCTTAATTTCCTTTCTGTATCAGCAAATATGCTTTACATCATCAAGGGTGTAATCATCCTTGTTGCGTGCGCAATTGATATGCGTAAGTATCTTGCACGCAGATAATAACTATTCATTTCATCCCCCATTATCTTTTTGAAAGGCAGTGAAAACAATGGAAGATAATAACACAATGAGTCTAAATACTGAAAGAAAACCGGGCGGACTTTACAGAAATGTGAAAATGTCGGTTAAAACGGCGGACAGGTTGATTTTGATTGGTATTATCGTTCTGATTGCCTGTATGATTTTTGCGGTAAGTCACGCAGGCTTCACTGTCACTTTCAACACCGACGGCGGTTCGCAGATAGAAAACCAAAAGGTTATGTACGGTCAGCTCGTTGATGTTGAAGAAAACCCGGTTAAAGAGGGTTACACATTCACCGGCTGGTATACAGACAAAGATTGCAAAAATCAGTTTGATGTGACCAAAGATAAGGTCAGCGACAGTATGACTTTGTATTCCGGCTGGGAAAAGAATTAGCTATTGGCTTAATGATTTATATTAACGAAAAGCAACTTGGACTTCGTGTTTGAGTTGCTTTTTGTTTGTCTAATTTATATAAATTAATTGCTTGTTTTCGGAATTGTGTTGTTAATTTTGTCGCAAAATGTTATAATCAAAATATAATTGATTAAGTCTATACATTTTGAGGTGACAAAATGAAAAGAATTCTTGCTTTAATATTGTCGATTACAATGCTTTTTTGTGTATTTTCCGCAAGCAGTGTTGCATATGCTTACTCTAATTTGCCCGATACGGAAATTCCGTGGGGCTTGGTCAGTGGCAAATGCGGAAACAATGTGAATTATGAGCTTAACAAGGAAACGGGTGAATTGAAATTCACAGGAACAGGCGATATGTACAGTTATAATAACAGTACAAACAAATCACCGTTCTTTCAAAGCAGTGATGTAAAAAATATTACTATTGCCGAGGGTGTAACTTCTATTGCTCCGTGCTTGTTTTATTCCTGCACCGCTATTTATGATATTGCAATACCAAACAGCGTAACATCTGTTGGTGACAATGCGTTTTATGCTTGCAATTCTTTGGTGTCGATTTATTATTATTCAACACAGGAAAAATGGAACGAAATGGCAATTGGCACAGGGAATGATTGTCTGTATGAAGCAAATCTCTTTTTTGGACCCGATACAGAAGTTTTGGATTATTTGCTTTCAATTATAAACGGATATTCGCCTGAAGATTTTTCAGAGGGCACATATAACGAACTTATGAATAGAATTAATTCCATTCCTGATGATTTATCCAATCTGTCGCAAAAGCAGGTGGATTCAATTGTTGAAAATATTTTGGACGGAATGAACGGACTTGACCCTTATCTTGAATTTGAGGTCAACGCACCAAACGGAAGTTTTACCGTTCAGTATGGGGATGAGTCGAATGTCAGAAATGAAAATTCTGTGTTGTACGGAACTTCAGTAACATTGACAGCCACTCCGAACGAGGGCTACAAGTTTGTCGGTTGGTACGACACGGTCAATAATCTCTATTTCAGTAAAAACAGCGAATATACATTTACTGTAATTGCCAACACATATTTGAAGGCTGTGTTTGTGAAGAACGATTCTTCAACGCTGACCTTCACAACATATACAAATTGGGTTAAATCGACCGTAACAAAAACTCTTGACGAGTGGAAAAATATGAATTCTATCGCCGGATTTGTGCCTGATGTTCCGTATAGATACGGCTACACAAACGGCAGATGGGTGTATGACGAGGCTGATGTTCTTGCAAAATTACAGGCAGGCGAGGATGTTTCAATAGTTGCGGAATATGACAAAAAGAATGTTGAACTTCCTACTCCGCCGACACCTGTAAACAATGAACCTGCCACAGAATTGCACTACGATTTTGACGAAGAAACAAGCACAGGCTCTTTCTTGTTGGCAGTCGGATTGCCTGAAGATTGCAGAGTTGAATCAATGGGAATACTGTTTTATTACGATGATGCACAAACCTTTGACCCAACCAACTTTACGCTGTTTATCACAAATAAAATGATGGCGTCAAGATTCAATGTCGGAGAGTTGAACGGTGTTTGCATCTCAAATATTCGCAATATGTCGTCAGATTATAATTGGGTCGCAAGGGGATATGTTTCCTATTACGAGGATGACGGCAGTCTTGTGACAAAGTATTCAAATCAAATTGAAGTTGTTGACAGACAGCAGATTTAATTTTTAAAAACATAGATTATTAAACAAAGGGTGATATTATGCCGGCATATTCAACACATTATTTGTTTGCTTATGAGTTGATGGATGAGGTCAAGGAAAATGTGGATTTTGCCATTGATGAGCAGGCAGTTTATATTGGCACGCAAGGTCCTGATATATTTTATGACCATAGAATTTTGCCGTGGATGTGTGGCAAAAGTATGCGCAAGGTTGGCTCGATTTTGCACCGTGCAAAGCCAAGTGTTCTCCTTGACGCAATGCGTAGTTATGTAAACCAAAATCCGAATGACGATATTGCAAAATCATATGCGGTCGGTTTTGTTTTGCACTATTCACTTGACAGGGTGTGCCATCCGTACATCTATTTTATGCAGTATCGTTTTGAGAAATTATACAAAGGTATGCACCATTTCACGGCGCACAATATGGCAGAATTCGGACTTGATTCGTATTTGCTGTATAAACGCTTGGGCGTGCAAAATCCCGCTTCGTTTGATACCGAAAAAACGCTTAATTATACCGATTTAACTCGCACCCATTGTGCAAAAATCATAAGTAGTTTTGTTTCAAACGCTACGGAAAAATTTGTCAGCACTGCCGATGCGGAGCAGGCAATTGATGATTTGCGATATATTCAGACGGTAACTTTTGATCCAAAAAATAAACTTCGCAAAGTGATGAAACCGCTTGAAAATGTGGTTTCTCCGCTTGCAAAAGGTTTCAAACCATCATCAATGTTCAGAGTCGACGATATGCAGTATGCCGTAAAATTTGCAAATGTAAATCACGGTGCGTGGTCGTCACCGTTTAATAATGTGAAAAGAAACGACAGCTTCGAGGACTTATTTGAGCAGTCAAAGGCAGATGCAATCAAGCTGATTAAAGGCTTTTTTGATAATACCGATTTGGTCGAGTTGACAGAAGATTTGTCATTCTTGACAGGCGAAAGGGTGGAGTAATGTTTTATAAAGACGGGCTTGTAATTCGTGATGAACACGGCAGACAATGTATATTTAAGGGTGTAAATATTTGCATAAAAAAAGATCGCTTTAATTATTTTGTTTATAAAAAGGAAAAGCAGTTTGACAAAATGTTTGCCGAGTATGTTGAAAACGGAATAAACATCATTCGTCTTGGCTTCAATTGGTCGGCACTAGAACCTGAAAAGAACTGCTTTGATGAGCGTGCTTTCGGGTTTTTGAAAAAGTTTGTCAGCACTGCACAGGAAAACAATATTTATGTTCTTTTGGATGTGCATCAGGATTTGTATTGCAGCAAGTTCCTTTTTGGCGATGGTGCTCCAAGTTGGGTGACAAAGGACTATCCTCGCAAAGGACCTGTCGCAATTTGGGCAGAGGGATATTTCTATTTCAAGGATGTTCAAAGAGCGTTCAACGATTTTTGGCGAAACAAAAATGATGTTCAAACAGATTTTTCGGAATTTTGGGATAAACTTGTGCTTGAATTCAAAGGCTTTGATAATGTTATCGGCTACGACTTTCTCAATGAGCCGATGATTACCGATCATTCAAACAAAATCTTTTGCCAACTTGTCGGCAACGGACTTAAAGAGGGCACAAACGAGAATTTATGTGTTGATGATTATTTCAGGAACGGCAGAGAAAGACGAGGATTTATCCGTATGTTTTTTGCCTTTATGCACAGGGTCAACAAACACGGCGGACTAAAGAAATTCTTGAACAAACTTGACAGCTACGAGGCTTTTGGCAATGCAGTCAATGGGCTTGAAAAATACACCGAGGACTTCAACAGGGAATATTATCAGCCATTCGTTGATTCTATGGCAGATAAAATTAATGATGACAAACTTGCATTTTTTGAGCATAATTATTATTCAAATTTGGGTATTCCGTTTGAAATTCAAACAAAGGATAACTATATATATTCTCCTCACGCATATGATTTGTTTATTGATTCGCCACTGTACAATGATTATTCAAGCAACGCAAGAATAAAGTACATCATTGATTCAATACGCAAAAATCAGCTGAAAATGAATATCCCCGTTGTTATGGGCGAATGGGGCGGAAGTGCCCAAAACGGTCATAAATGGGTTGAGCATATTGATTACATTTATTCGCAGTTCGAAAAATATCAGTGGTCGAGTATTTATTGGAATTATCGAATTCACGACAAAAAGTTTACATCTGTTATCAATCGACCGTATCCTTGTGCCGTGTGCGGAAACATAGTTGAATATTCAACCGACAGCAACGGCAGAAGTTTTAGACTTGAATATGATTGTGAGGAAAACACAGCACCTACTGTGATTTATGTTCCGAATAAGGGTTATCTTGAATTTGAAAATAAAATCGGAAGAAACATTATAACGCTGAATTATTAATTATAAAAACCCTCTGTGTTTCCTGCTTGACTTGATGAAAAAAAACAGTTACAATTATGTTGAGAATAGATGAAAATCCGTACAAAAGGGGGAACAGTGTATGGGATTTTTGGAAAACATCTTGGAGGACAGCCCTATAGTCGCCGCTGTCAAGGACGAGTCGGGACTTGAGCAATGTTTGAACAGTCCGTGCCGAGTGGTGTTCGTGCTGTTTGGCGATTTGAACTCTGTGCCGGGCATTGTTGCAAAGTTGAAGGCATCAGATAAAATAGTATTTGTTCATGCTGATTTGGTCGAGGGTCTATCTGCTCGAGAGGCAGCGGTTGATTATTTGGTTCAAACTGCACAGCCGGATGGAATAATTTCCACTCGATTGCCGCTTCTTCGTTTTGCAAAGGCAAAAGGCTTGCACACAATCTTACGCTTCTTTTTGATTGATTCCATCGCTATGGAAAACATCACTTTTATGAAAAACGAAAGATGCGTTGATATGATTGAAGTTATGCCGGGTCTGATGCCGAAAATCGTAAAACGAGTCAGTGCATCCTGTGGCAAACCGATTATTGCAGGCGGACTTGTGACAGAAAAATCTGATGTTGTCAACGCTCTTGAAGCAGGTGCAATTGCAGTTTCATCCACTAATGTTGGTGTTTGGAGTATGTGAAAAATTTAACAATAAATATGTGAAAAATATAACAATAATGTGTTAAAAAATTAACGAAAAAATAATTTGTAGTTTATTATCTTTTTGTATTGACAGCACCGAAACTTTGTGTTATATTGATGGTACATCAAGTGTATAACAACCGAGAGATTTGAGCAACGGTAAAAAAATGGAGAGGTTTACTCCATCTTTTTCCGTTGCTTTTTTGTTTTGTTGATATGCAAAATTAAGGGGGAAAACAAAAATGTATGATGTAGCGATTATCGGCGGCGGTATTGCCGGATGTGCTTGTGCCTACCGTTTGTCACGCTGTAATCTGCGAGTAGTAATGTTGGAGAAAGAGAACGACATCTGTATGGGTGCTACTCGTGCAAACAGTGCAATTATGCACGCAGGATACGACCCGCTTCCGGGCACACTTATGGCAAAACTCAATGTTGAGGGCAATGCTATGAGCAGAGAGATTTGCAAAAAGCTCAATGTATCTTGGAAAGACACGGGTTCATTGGTTTTGGCTTTGTGCGATGAGGATATGGACACTTTGCAAAAACTTTTGGAGCGTGGTGTAGAAAACGGTGTTCCGGGCTTGGAAATTTGGGATGCTGACAAGGTTCGTGAAAAAGAGCCGAATGTAACAGAGAACACAAAGGGTGCTTTGTGGGCACCGACAGCGGCAATCGTAAATCCTTGGGAATTCGGTTTGGCTATGGCAGAGGTTGCAGTGCAAAACGGCTGTGAACTTCGTCGTCGCTTCACTGTTTCAAGCATTTCAAAAACAGACGGCGGTTACGCTTTGTCAAATGGTGCAGATATAGTCGAGGCTCGTTATGTCATCAACGCTGCAGGCGTTTATTCAGACAAGATTAACAATTTGGTTGCAAAGCCATCATTCACAGTTGAGCCGACAGTCGGCGAATATTATTTGCTCGACAAGTGCGAGGGCACAAGAGTTTCAACAGTTATTTTCCAATGCCCGGGCAAAGAGGGCAAGGGAGTTTTGGTTTCACCTACCGTTCACGGCAATTTGATTGTCGGACCAAATGCTGTTGTTCGTCAGGACCCTGATGACACTTCCGACACACCTGAAGGTCTTGCAGAGGTTAAGGCAAAGTCTGTTCGTATTGTTCCGGGCGTGGATTTCCGTCAGAACATCCGCAACTTTGCAGGCATGCGTGCAAACTCAACTGTTGATGATTTCATCATTGAATTTGCAGAAGAAAACTTCCTCAATGTAGCCGGTATTCGTTCACCGGGCTTGACATCGGCTCCTGCCATTGCACAGTATGTTGCAGAGCTTCTTGGTGAGGCAGGACTTGACCTCACAGAAAAAGAAGATTACATAGATTCTCGCAGAAAGGTTCATTTCAACAAAATGACACCTGATGAGAAAAAGGCTTTGATTGCAGAAAATTCAGCATACGGTCGAGTAATTTGCCGTTGCGAAACTGTAACAGAGGGCGAAATTTTAGACGCTATTCATTCACCGATTACACCGGTTTCCGTTGACGGTGTTAAACGACGCACAGGCGCAGGAATGGGACGCTGTCAGGGCGGATTCTGCGGACCTCGTGTATTGGATTTGCTTGCTCGTGAGCTTGGTGTTTCACCACTCGAAATTTTGCAAGATAAGGACGGCAGCGAAATTCTCACTGCTTGTACAAAAGAGGAGGTGCGTGCATAATGTATGATTTGATAGTTATCGGCGGTGGTCCTGCAGGTTTGGCAGCGGCTTACGCAGCTTGGAATAAAGGATTGAAGAACATCGCTATTTTGGAGCGTGACAAGGAGCTTGGCGGTATTCTTAATCAGTGTATACACAACGGCTTCGGTTTGCATTACTTCAAGGAGCAGTTGACAGGTCCTGAATACGCATCTCGTTTTGCAGAAATGGTTGCAGACACAGGCGTTGAAGTCTTCTTGGACACAATGGTGCTTCAGGTAACTCCTGAAAAGCAGGTTCACGCCGTAAGCAAAAAAGAGGGCTATCGTGTGTTGGAAGCAAAGAGTATCGTGCTTGCAATGGGATGCAGAGAGCGTACCCGTGGCGCAATTTCTATTCCGGGCACTCGTCCGGCAGGTGTTCTTACAGCCGGTGCCGCTCAAAGATATGTAAATATTGAAGGCTATATGGTCGGAAAAAAGGTTGTTATCCTCGGTTCAGGCGACATTGGTTTGATTATGGCTCGCCGTATGACTCTTGAGGGTGCAAAGGTTCTTGCTTGCGTTGAGGTTATGCCTTATTCAGGCGGTTTGCAGCGTAATATTGTTCAATGTCTTGAGGACTTCAACATTCCGCTTTATCTTTCGCACACAATCACCGACATTCGTGGCAAGTCAAGAGTTGAACAGGTTGTTGTTTCTGAAGTTGACGAACAGCGCCGTCCTATTCCGGGCACAGAAATGACCTTTGATTGCGACACAGTTTTGTTGTCGGTTGGTCTTATCCCTGAAAATGAGCTTACTCGTGACGCTGGAATTGAAATGGATTTCCGCACAAACGGTGCATTGGTATACGAAAACAGAGAAACTTCTGCTCCCGGCATTTTTGCTTGTGGCAACGCACTTCATGTGCACGACCTTGTTGACTTTGTAACAGCAGAAAGTATGGCTGCCGGTGAAGCTGCTGCCGATTATGTTCAAAACGGCGAACTTGACCGTGAAAATACAATTAAGGTAGAAACAAATGCAAACATCGGCTACACTGTTCCTCAAAGATTCAGAGCAGACAGCAACGGAGTAGAATTCTATTTTCGTGTTCGCCGTGTGTTCAAGGAAAGCAAAATTCAAGTAATGTGTGGCGACAATGTGATTGCTTCGTTCAAGAGAGAGCATATGGCTCCGGGCGAAATGGAAAACATCAAAATTCCAAAAGCATTGTTGGATAGAATTGACGGCAACAGCATTACAATTTCAGCAGAGGAGGTTCAAGTATGACAAATTTAATTTGTATTATGTGCCCAAAGGGCTGTCATTTGAAAGTTGACGAAAAGCATGATTATGCAGTTACAGGCAACAACTGTCCAAAAGGTGCCGAATATGGTCACAATGAGTTGAAGAACCCAACAAGAGTAATCACCTCAACTGTTAGATTGAACAGCAAGAACGCCTGCCGTTTGCCTGTTAAAACAGATGGCGAAATTCCAAAATATATGATGGAAGAAGCAATGCGTTTGCTCGATAAAGTAGAAGTAACAGCACCTGTAAAGGTTGGAGATGTTGTGATTGACAATGTTTTCCGCACAGGAGTTAATTTTGTTGCAACTAAAACAGTAGAAGAATAATTGCTGAATATATTTTGACAAACAAAAAACCGAGATTTACATTGTGAATCTCGGTTTTAAATATTCTGTTTTGCAATGGTTTATACAAAATGTCTGAGTGCGTTGTCGAGGCTCAAATCATCCATTGCTTCAAGCTCCGTTTTGCCACTCATAACTTTGTTGTCTTTCACTTCAAAGGTGAATGACGAATCAGGGAATTGGTCAGGTAAATCCTTGATTGTTATTTTGCCGTTTGAGTAAGAATAAACGCTGTATCCCTTGGTGTATTCGGCGTCAAGACCGCTGATTGTTTCGTTGCCGAAATATGCAAGGTTCACTTGGTTGTTTTTGTCAAACTGAAAAACATACACTGTCAGTTTTTCATCATCGTAAAGGTACCAATATTTGCCTTGTACGGCTTTTGGAGCTTCTGCCGAAGCCTTTTTTGTTGATTCTTCGGTGATTGTGACAACTTCATCTTCTTTTTGCAAAGGAGCTGTTGCCGGAACAGTTGTGTCCTTTGTTACGGATTGTGATACTTCGGTTTCAGGTTGTTTATCGTTTTTTGACGCCTGAGTTGAATATATCACAACACCGACTGCAATTGCCAAAACTATGACAAGTATAATTGCCAAAATTTTTTTGTTTTTCATTTTATTTATTTGCCAAGTAGTCCTGAATGCTCTTCAATACTTCGTCAGAATCAAGACCATGCACTTGGCATGCCTCCTCGAGTGATTCGCCGATTGATGCAGGGCAACCTACACAGTGCATACCTGCCTCCATAAGAACAACAGCAATGCCTCTGTCGTATTCAATCATATCGCCCATTGTGGTTTGCTTTGTAATTTCCATATTCTAAACTTCCTTTCGTATGCTATTATTATCTGTCTTTAAGACAATTGTATACTATCATATCTTTTATTGTTAGTCAACAGGATTGTCTATTGTTTCTTCGTCATCTTCAACAGGAGCAACAGGGTATGCAAGGTCGTCCTTTGTCCAATCCTTGATGACATTCAAAAAGTGCTTTGCTTCTTCCTTGGCTTGAGGAAGATTGTGTTCAAGGCAGTTTCCGCATTCGTTTGGAGATGCGTTTGGAATTCTGCCCCAAAAATCAAGAACATAGTTGAACGCATCCTTGATGAGTTCAACAGAATATTTGTCGCTCAAATTCTTTGTGAGAAGATAAAATCCTGTTCTGCTTCCCATAGGTCCAAAGAAAATAATGTTGTCCGCAAATTCAACAGTTTTAAGATAAGTGTTGATGATGTGCTCAAGAGTGTGGATTGCAGAATTTGTGAGCACTTGCTCCTTGTTTGGAGCTTTCATTCTGATGTCATATGTTGTAATATCGTCATTTATTTTGTAAAGGTAAATACCTTCCTCAAGAATGTTGTAGTCAAGGTCTTCACTTGGATTGAGTTTCATAATTATCCCTCCATATATGATTGATTATTTATATTTTACCACATTTGGTATATTTTTTCTACTGTCAATTTAAAATTATACAAGATTTTTCATATCGTTTGGAAAATCGCAGGTGATGTGCATAGGCTTTTCTGTTATCGGATGTGTAAAGTAAATATCTTTACAGTGTAAAGCCTGTCTGCTTATCACAGAACAGTCGCCTCCGTACAGTTTATCTCCGAGCAAACTGTGCCCGATGTGTTCCATATGCACTCTGATTTGGTGTGTTCGCCCTGTTTTAAGGTTAAATTTTACAAGGGTTGCGTTGCCGTTTGATTTGATAGGGAAGTATTCGGTGATTGCCGTTTCTCCGTTTTCATCAACCTTGCGTTTTATGATGCTGTCACCGCATCGTGCAATCGGAGCGTCAACAATTCCGTCATTTTCTATTGTTCCGTCAACAACCGCATAGTAGTCTTTTTTGATTTTGCCTGCAAGTTTGGCGGCGGCAAGTTCGTTTTTCGCAACAAGCACAAGTCCGCTTGTGTCACGGTCGAGCCTGTATACAGCCCTAAACGCCATGTTCTCTCCGCAGTGATATGCCACAAAATTTGAAAGTGTGTCGCCGATGTGATTTCTGCTTTCGTGAACAGGCATAAGCGGAGGTTTGTTTAGTACAATTATGTCCTCGTCCTCATACGGAATTTCAATATCAATGCATATTGGTCGGGCAATAGAACCTGAATTCTCGATTTTTATTGTAAGAGTGTCGCCGGTTGATAATTCTTCTATCGTTTTTGCAAACACTCCGTTTTTTGTTATTCCGTTTTCGGTGTGCTTCAGTTTTGTGAGCAATGAAGCTGACACGCCGAATTCTCGCAAAAAAGTTCTTATTGGTTTTTTGTCATCTTTTTCGGTGATTTCAAAATTGATTATTCTCATAGTTAAAAAATATCCCTGCCGAACTGACGACAGGGTGTTTTGTTATTTTGTAAATGAAACGATAAGACCGCCGTTTGCAGCATAAACAGAATTGAGACCGCTGGCTTTTACGATTTCGATTGAACCAAAGCCGGCACTCTCGAGCTTTTCTGCAACAAGTTTTGCCTTGTCCTCACAGCAAACATGAGAAAGAATGATTCTTTGCTTGCTTGGATTGCTGTCTTTAACCTCGTTTGCAATGATTGTTGCCATTTTAATCAACGCTCTGTTTGCGCTGAATTCTTGACCTGCAAGTTTTACAGAACCCTCTTGTGTTCTTTCGCAGATTAATTTGAGCTTAATCTTTTTGAGGATTGTTGCAGCCATAGCGTAAAGTCTGCCGTTTTGGTTGAGAACATCGAGTGACTCAAGACAAAAATAAAGTGCTGTGTGGTTAACAATAAAGTCCTCAACAGTGGAAACTATTGTTTCAAAATCTGCACCGCTGTCGCCAAGCTCCTTGATTTTTTCTGCAATGAGGCTTTCAAGTCCTGATGTTGCAAGGGAGTTGAACACATGAACATTTTTGCCTGAATGTTCCTCCTCAAAGAGCATTTTGCCCTGAAGAGCACTGTTGTATGTGCCTGAAAGTTTGTCTGTGATTGTCAAAACATAGATGTCGTCCTCGTCACAATCCATTGCACTTGCAAATGCTTCCGGTGACGGACAAGCTGTTTTTGGAACATTCTTTGATTCAAGCGCTCTTCTGATGAAGTCGTCTTGGTCAAAATTCTCATCATCTTGTATGGAGTAGTCGTCAATGTTGAGTGTCAACGGAACAAATGTGATGTTGTCCCAATCTTTCATTCTTTCGGTTCTGTCGCAGCAACTGTCTGCAATTATTCTAAAACTCATAGGCTATCTACCTTTATATTTATTGATTTGTGTTTTTATTATATTCATTATTGCCTGCATTGTCAATAATAACTAAAAGCCTATTCTTCTTAATTTTGACACGGCAAGCACAAATGCACTCCAAACAATTTGGCTGACAATAATTGCTGCGTCGGTAATTTGGCTGTACCAACCCACAATTCCGAGTGTGGCAACGGTTGCAAAGCCGAGAGTACTGCCAAAAGTTGTTAAAAATGCAATTATTCTTTTTGTGCCGTTTACGGTGAGTGCACCTCGCATTGAAGAAATAAGACCTTTCGCCGTGCCGTTGTGCACAACATAAGCCGGTGATTTTTCAACCTGCATATCAGAATATTTTTCAAACACTCTTGCCGCCTGTCTGTTCATCACCTTGATGTAGCCTTTTGGCAAGTCAAAAAGATTTGCAAGGCTTTCTTCGTTGATGTATGGGTCACTGCTCTTTACAATCAGCGTTATTCCTGTTTTTTCAAGTTTGATGAGTTCTCGCTTGAGGTCAGGGTCAGCACTGTACGACACAACAAACATCGCCATAATTTTGCCGTCAACAGCAAGGTACAGAGCCTTTCTGTTGCGTCGTGTGTATTTTTGTTCAAAGCTGATTTTTGGCACATTTACGCCATGATTTATGAGTAAGTTTCTGTTGCCCACAAGAACTTTTTTGTGATAAACCCAGGCGGAAGTGCCCATTTGTTCTTCGTATTGAACGCTGTCAACCTTTGGCAAAATGGATTGTTTGCCAATGATAACATCGTCAAAAACATGGGCAAGCGGACTTTTTGTTTTTATGATTACTGCCGCTGCATAGATAATAGCGTCATCAATTTTTGTGTTGTTAAAAACCTTTATGCCGTGCAAATCACAGCCTTGTGAGCCAAAAAGATTTGCTGCTTCAAGCACAATTGCATCGGTTGAGGCTGCCATTTGTGCACCCTCAAATCCGCACACTCGTGCACCGTATTTGTCAAGCTCTGCTGATATATCGGTGAGCACATTGTTCATAATGAACAGCAGTGAAACAGGGGTTGAAATTGTCAGTGCACACACAGCAGTGTTGATTCCCGTGCCCCAATTGTCCTTTAATCCGATAATAACAAGCAACAATCCGCTGAGCAAAAACATAAGCGGTGTGAGTACTCTTGCTGTTTTGTCCGACGGTTCGCTCTTGCAACTGATTTCCATAAAGTTTGTCGGCAAATCGGTTTTTACGCTTGTTTTGATTATTGCGCCCTCTTCGTCAACATTGCCTCTGCACAGCACCTTGACATCAAGCACATTTGCAATGTTTTCAAGACAGTAAATTTCACCGCTGTTGATGATGAAATCAAAGTTGTCAATGATTCTTATAAGAATTTGTCGTTTGCCAAGCAGTGCCAAAATATATGCAAATGCAAGTGCAGAACCGAGGAATACACCGTTGTTCAGCCATAAATCCTCGTGGGCTGCAAATGCAATTGTTTGAGCCGACACAACGAGGCTTAACAGCGAAACGGAAAAGTCGCTGTTTATTCCTTTTTTAAAATTGAAACCGTGTATGAAAATGTTAAAGTTCACAATAATTGTGAGTAGTGACAAAACAGATGCAGTAATGAAGAATTTGTCATTTTCTGCAATTGATTGTGGCAGGTACTCTGTGTCTTTAAACACGGTTAACAATAGCAGAATTCCAAACAAAACACAAGAGATGATTGTTTGAATACCGATTCTTGATTTCTTCTTTAGCAGGGAGGTGAGTATAGCCTGCCTGTCGTCTTTTGTTTTGTAGTCTTTTTCTTCGTAATCTCTGTCGCCAAGCTCCGTGTCGGTTTCATCAGGACCGAAAAGACGGAACTTGTTGACCTTTTCTTTTCGTTGCTCGTTGAGTAGCTTTTCGGCTTCTTCTTCGTCAATGGTGGGAACTTCTTCTGTCATATCGTCAAAGCCCTCAAAGCACATCTGAATTCCTGTTTCTTCTTCGAGGTCGTCATTGCCGTCAAGGTATTTGCTCAAATTTTCTCTTGCAACAATGGTCGGAACTTCCTGCAATCTGTCAGGACTTTTGTTTTCGCTTTTTGGCGTGAGGATAACAGGTCGTGTTTTGTCTGCCGGAATAATAGGCTTTTCAAAAATCTCGTCATCGTCCGAATTGAGCACCTTTGTTTTGTTGGCGGATTTCGGAATTATTTGAGTGTGTTCTTTTACATCGGAATCATCGTCTGCTTCAATTGGTTTTTTCTTGCTGAATTTTGGGAATGTAATTGTCTTTTCCGATGTTTTTTTCGATTTTGACGGCACAAATTCCTTTATGTCCTCTTCCTCGTCGCTTAACTCCTCAACCTTTTTCATAACCGCTTCGCTGTCAACGGTAACCTCGTCAATAGCCGAGCGAGCCATCTCGTCCAAATTTTTTTGGGCGTCTTTTAGCTGTTGTTCAGCTTGAGCTTTGATTATTTCTGCTTTTTTAATGATTTCGTCAATAGAAAGATTATTGTCGCTCATTATTTCTCCTACTTATCAAGTCGTTGTCTTGCGATTTCGTACATCAATATGCCTGCCGCAACGGAAGCGTTCAGGCTGTTTACTTTGCCGAGCATAGGCAAGCTGACTGTAACATCGCATTTTTCTTTGATGAGTCTGCCTACTCCGTCACCTTCGTTGCCCACAACAAGGCAAGCACCGCCTGAAAAATCGGTCTTGTCCCAACGCTGACCGTCCATATCTGCGGCATATACCCAAATGTTTTTCTTCTTTAATTCGTCAATTGTTGATGCAAGGTTTGTCACTCTTGCAACTTTCATATATTCAAGAGCACCACAACTTGTTTTTGCAACAATAAAGTTGAGCCCCACATTTCGTCTTTTTGGAATGATAATTCCGTGTGCACCGCACGCTTCGGCTGTTCTGATGATTGCTCCGAGGTTGTGGCTGTCCTCAATTTCGTTACACATAATGATGAACGGAGCTTCGCCCTTTTCCTCTGCGTATGCAAGAATTTCGTCAACAGTTGAATACTCGTGAGCCGGAACATTAGCCACAACACCTTGGTGATTGCCGCCCGGAGCTAAAAAGTCGAGCTTCTTTCTGTCAACATTTTTTATTACAATTTTCTTTTCCTTGCAAAGACCGATAATTCTGTTGATTGAGCCTTCACGCTCACCCTTTGCAATAAGTACATTTTCAACCTCTCTGTCACTTTTGAGAAGCTCTGTCACAGCGTTTCTGCCGATGACGAGGTTGTCATTCGTTCTGTAATCTCTGTCTTTTTCTTTTTCGTTTTCGTATTTCATATTTTCCACCGATTTTTATTTTATTGTAGATATTATAACATTTTTCAATCTTTTACACAACATAAAAATACCGACCTGCTTGAAGTCGGTATTTATGTAGTCATATTTATGTTTTATGAATTTTTCTTCAATTGCTTTTTGCCAATGTCGATGATTCTTACAATAACAGAAGCCAAAACCATATTGATGCCAAGTTCAACGGCGAAGTTAACTGATACAAGACCGGTTACAACGGTTGCAAAACCTGTTGTGCCAAATACAGAAACCAACCATTCTTGGAAGAAGAGATAGCAACCTGCAAGGAATATTCCTGTGTTGACTATCGGGCAAGCAATACCTGCCAAAACAACTGCAACGGTTTTGTTCTTGCTTTCAAGTGCTTTGTATATCAATCCTGCAACAAGACCTGCAAGCATACCTTTGAGCAAAACAGTAACCACTGTTCCTGCCGGGTTGATGGTCATAAATGCTGCCGCATCACCGCTGATAAGAACACTGACGCCAAATGCAACGCCGAGCCATGCTCCTGCTCCGATGCCGTAAAGAGCAGCGCCGATAACGATAGGTGCAAGCACCAATGTGATTGAAAACGGTCCGAATTTGATAGATGCCGCAAGAAGCTGGAGGGCAACTATGATAGCGGTGAAAAGACCGATGCCCACTATCTTTTGTGTTTTTGTGTTTTTCATATTCAATTTTCCTTTCTGCTACTGTTCCAAAGCTCTGCGAATAACACATAAAATCGCTTTAGCCGAGAAAGATATTTTTCTCTGTGGATACAATGCGGTGTTATTATAGTACTTCAAATACCAAAAATCAATATCAAAATGTAAATAATGAAAAATACGGTTGATTTTTGTCAGGCGTGCAGTTATAATTAAAACGGTAAAATAAATTTTATGTCTAATTATATATTTTTAATGGTGGATTTATGAAAAAAATTATTAAAGCAATATCCGTTTTGCTTGTTGCGGTGATGATGTGCACGGCGTTGCCTATGAACGCAACTGCCGCATCGGTTCACGATATGCAAAACGAAGTGCTTGATGTTGCCAACGGTGAGGTTGGATATACAGGTACGAGTAAATATTGTAAGTACGGCGAATGGCTTGGCTATCAAGGCGGATGGTGCACAACTTTTGTGCTTTGGTGCTTCAACAAGGCGGGCGAGAACCTCGGAGTTTCAATGTATAAGAGCATTGTTCCGAGCGGTGGCAACTGCAACTCTATGATTAGCTGGTATAAAAATCGTGACAGATACCACACAACCTCTTCGGGCTACACTCCAAAGAAGGGCGATTTGATTTTCTTTGATTGGTCGGGCAATGGTTCAAGTCAGCATGTCGGCTTGGTGGATTATATTGACGGCTCAACGGTTTATACGGTTGAGGGTAACTGTTCCGGCAAGGTTAAGGCAAGGAAGTACACCACTTCAGGCTCAAAGCCGTACAATAATGTGTCGGCAATTATGGGCTATGGTGTTCCTGATTATTCATCTGTTGCAAAGGGTGGTTCGTCAAAACCTACCACAACAAAAAAGGCTAATACCACCAAAAAGCATACAACTACCAAAAAAGTTACAACAACCAAAAAGGTCACTACAACAAAGAAGGTGACCGCCACTAAAAAGGTTACCTCGGAAAAAACTACCACAGCAAAGGTGACAACCACAAAGCCGTCTGCTCAAAAGGTGACAACAACACAGGCAACTACTGCCTCTACAACCGCAAAGCAGGAAATTTCAACAAAGAAAAAGAATGAAAAAACAAAGAATGTTCCGGCGCAGGATATGGAATTGTATGCTTCAACCACAGATCTTGAAGTCGGCGACAGCGTCAAATTGGGATACACATTAGAGCCTTTGAATTCAACTGCAGTTATTGGATATTTCTGCGATGAGGAGGGAATTATTCAAATCGAAAACGGCGGCGAAATTAAGGCTATCGGCGAGGGAACGGCAACAGTCGTTGTTTGTGCAAATGATGAGATATACAGACAGTGCGATTTTACCGTTTCGTCAACTTCAACGGATGTAACAAGGCAAAAAACTGCTAACGATTATGTTGAGGAGCTTACAACCTCAACTCATAACATTGAAAAAACCAAAGAACAAAAACTCAACGAAATCGGAATTAATGTTCAGAGATTAAAAAATAATGATGAGTATTATTACATACCGCTTGCAATTTGCGGAGCAACGGTTGTGATGGGATTCCTTGCCTTTGTTATCAGAAAAGCAGTCAAGAAAAAAGAGGACAAAGAGAACAAAAAATAGAAATAAGAATTTAGAATTTGGCTCGATTTTCTTAAGGATATCGGCAACGATAATGCTCGTGAAAACTTATGGCAATAGTGTCCGATTATAAACCGTCAAGCAACTGATTTTTGCAAAAATTTCGCATATTTCTTAATTATAAAAAACATCTTTACATTCCTGTTTTGTTGTGATACGATAACAGTTGCGAAGTGAGTTCGCAATAACAAAGGGGAAAGCGAAGAAATCTTCGCAGAATTTTAAGATGTATGTAAATTTGGGAAAGGTGTCAACCAATGACGAGGTTATTGTTAACACCGAAAATATCAGTAGAATTTATAAAAAAGGTGTAAATCTTAACAATATGGTTTCGCATCCTTTTAAGTATTCTATATATATGAATGACGGTAAAAACCTTGAAATCAGCCTTACTCCAAGCGACAACAGAGTTTTTCTTCAGCTGCTTGAGGATATTGATTACAAGGAAATTGATTTGACTAATGCACAAATCAAATTGTTTTAAATTAATACTATATATAAGAACGGATTTTTGGGGTACACAAGCAGTGTGCCCCTTTGATTTTTTGATGTTAATTTGACCTTTTCGACTTTTTGTGCTATAATGTTTTGGATTTTCGATAGGAGGGTATTATGAAAAAAGTTATTTCAATTCTTTTATCAGTGATTATTGTGGCATCATCTGTGTTCGGAGCATCTTTTGCCTATGCAAACGGCACTGCAACGGACAAATTAGAAGAAATACAAACTATGCACGGATTTGTTCCGGGTGAAAATTCAATAATTCAGCGTAATTGCTATGGCTTTGTATCCGAAGTTTGTAAGAAACTTTATGGCGTTCCTTATGCAGAAGGTTTATATAATAATTATCAGGTGAAGCATAATAGCGGCAACTTCACCACTTCGGATACTTTCACATCAACAAAAACAATTCCCGATGCGGAATTTGTTGAAGATGTTATCAATTTCTTTGTTACAAATGCAGTCGCTGGCGATATTGTGCACTATGGTGCGCTCAACAACGCTTCAAGAAAAACTCACACTGTTGTTATTCAGTATATTGATTCAACAATGATGAAGATATATCACTCGAATTATTCAACATCCGAATATAATTCCAATATGTGCCATATTGACACGATTTATTGGCAGAGTATGAGAGAGTATCCGACTCGCTCAATCTATAGTGATGACGACACTCTTTATTCGCTCAATGCAATTTTTTACAGCACTATGAAGGTGTCAAATTCAGGTGGTATCGGTATCAGCATCAGCCATTTTAAGAATTACGACAGTCTTTATACAGCAATTGTTCCCGATGTTGATATGCCGGGTGAAGAACCTGATGTTTCAGCCAATGAACTTGAGGTTACCGGCTTGACGGTTACAGGTCAGGCTTGCAGCAAGATTGATTTTGAATGGGACGATGTCAGCGAAGCGACAAAGTATTTTGTTGCGGTTGACAATCAAACAAAGGGTACAAGTTTCAGCAAAACCGTTACGGATTCGGAAACTAATATTGCAGGTCTTGAACCGGGCAATGTATACGAAATTAAGGTGTGCGCTTATTCGAGAAACTCAAAGGGCGATTATTCAACCCCGGTTATAACCGCATCAAAGCCTAAAAAAGAGGCCGTAAGATCGGCTTATTCTTCAGGTTCAAGAAAAATTGTGACAAAATGGAAAAAACTTTCGGGTTCTTGCACAGGTTATCAGCTTCAGCTTTCAACAAGCAAAAATTTCAAGTCGGGCACAATCACAAAGAACATCAATAATAAGAATAAACTTTCTTATACAAGAAAAAATCTTAAAAAAGGAAGCAACTATTATATCAGAGTCAGAGGCTACACTTCATATGACGGTCAAAAGATTTACGGAACTTGGAGCTCCGTTAAGACCGTCAGATGCCGATAAAACCCTTGATATGCACGACTTTTTTAGTATTTTGTGACAAATTGTGATTTTTTCAAATTTAATTTTACAAAATACTTGACATTACAGCAGTAATTTATTATAATCTTTGCGATATATGAAATTTATCAAATAACCCCCGATGGTCGGAGGGAGGGAATACAGTGAGTCAGGTAAAAGTTAAGGAAAATGAATCTCTTGACAGCGCACTTCGCAGATTTAAGCGCCAGACTTCTCGTGATGGCATCATCCAAGAGGTTAGAAAAAGAGAGCATTACGAAAAGCCTTCAGTAGCTCGTAAAAAGAAGAGCGAAGCTGCTCGTAAGAGAAAGTACAAATAAGAGTACATAAAAGAGTGACAGTCTGTCACTCTTTTTTAAAATTCTGCAAGGAGAATTGTTGTATGAAAATTTTGGTTTTGAACGGTCCTAATCTCAATATGACCGGAATCAGAAAAACAAATGTTTACGGTGCGCAAACACTTGATGACATAAACAACGAACTCAAAGCCTATGGCGAAAGCAAGGGTTGTGAGATGTATTTTTATCAGTCAAATCACGAGGGTGCACTCATTGATGTTATCCACGAAAGCAAAGATAAGTATGACGGTGTAGTTCTCAATGCAGGTGCTTATACACATTATTCATATGCTATTCGAGATGCTATCGAGGCTGTTGCGGATTTCACTCCGTTTGTGGAGGTTCATATGAGCGATATACACAAAAGAGAGGATTTTCGCAAAATTTCTGTTATAACCGATGTTTGTGTAAAGCAAATTTCAGGTTTTGGCAAAGATAGTTACAAAATGGGTATTGATTTATTGTGCGAAATATTATAAAATATAAAAGTAAAATTATATACGGAGGTATAAATTAATGATTAGTGCAGGCGATTTCCGAAACGGAGTTACCTTTGAAGAGGACGGCAATGTATTGCAGGTTATTGAATTTCAGCATGTAAAGCCGGGCAAGGGTGCCGCTTTCGTAAGAACAAAGACAAAGAATGTTATTACAGGCTCTGTAGTTGAAAAGTCATATAACCCAACTGCAAAGTTCCCAACTGCTTATATTGAAAGAAAAGATATGGCATATTCATACAACGATGACGGATTGTATTACTTTATGGACAACGAAACCTTTGATATGGTTCCTGTTGCAGAGGCAGATTTGCCGGATTCATTCCGTTATGTAAAGGAAAACGATGTGTGCAAGATTTTGTCATACAAGGGCAAGGTATTCGGCGTTGAGCCACCAACATTTGTTACACTTGAGGTTACTGCAACTGAGCCTGGTGTCAAGGGCAACACTGCAACAAACACTCTCAAGCCGGCTACTGTTGAAACAGGCGCTGAAATCAGAGTTCCTCTTTTCATCAACGAGGGCGATATGATCAGAATCGACACAAGAACTTGTGAATATATGGAAAGAGCATAAGTTTTTCAGTTATTTGCTTATCAAATATTTACATAAATAAACCATTCAGCTAAACGAAAGGAATTAATTATGGAAACATCAGAAAGCTTGGGCTATCTCAAGGGTCTTATTGACGGTCTTGATTTGGATCCTAACAAAAAAGAAACAAAGGTATTCAAAGCAATCATTGACGTTCTTGAAAATCTTACAGAAGATATGGAAGATATGACAGAAGGTCTTGAACTTGTCGGCGAGCAGATTGACGCTGTTGATGAAGATTTGGCTGACCTTGAAGAATTCGTTTATGATGATGACGACTGCGATTGCGGTTGCTGTGATGATGACGATGAAGAATATGAGGTTGAGTGCCCTACTTGCGGCGAAAAGATTATCGTTGACATGGACACAATCGAAGAAGGCAAGTTTGAATGCCCTAACTGCGGTGAAGTTTTGGAATTCGATGTTGAATTCGATGACGATGACGAATGCGGCTGCGATTGCTGTGATCACGATCACGAATAAAAAATAATTAAAAGACGCGCGGATTGGGCTTCCGTCCGGCGTCTTTTTTTATCAGTGGGATAAAGAATTGTATATATTATGTATTATATGTTGTTTTGAGTAATAATATATAACACACGGATATTTGGAATGGGGATAAACTAAATATGGAATTTTTGTCAAATTTTTTTGAAACGGCAAATATGGGTATAGTTGTTGCCCTTTTTGTTGTTGGTTTGATTTTTATCATCAAAGGTGGCGACTGGTTCGTTGACAGTGCAAGCTGGATTGCAGAAGTGCTCGGCGTGCCGAAGTTCATCATCGGTGCAACCATCGTTTCTATCGCAACAACATTGCCTGAAATGATTGTTTCAATCGTTGCAACCGCAGACGGCAAGGTTGATATGGCGTCAGGTAATGCGGTCGGTTCGGTAACCGCCAACACGGCTATGATTATGGGTATATTCATTGTTTGTATGCCTTTTGCCGTAAAGAGAAAAGAGTTCGCACCAAAGGGTCTTATGATGCTCGGTGCTGCCGTTGCTCTCACACTCGGCTCTGCTCTCACAGGTCTTATCAAAGTACCGGGTCTTGAGGGTGATTATCACACACTTTCAACTGTCGGAATGATTGCTCTTTTTGCTATTTTCATTGCTTTCTTTATCGAGAACTTTGTTTCAATGAAGAAAAGCTCTGTTCAGATTGAGCCTGACTCTCACGGTATCGGTTTGCAGGAAGAGGACGATGTTGTTCCTTCAAAGGGAACTGCCACAGGCAAAGAATGGGCAAAGAATATTGTATTATTTGTTGTTGGTGCAATCTGCATCGTTGTCGGCGCACAGCTCCTCATCAACGGTGGTACAAGAATCGCAAAAGAAATGCACATCAGCGAAAGAGTAATCGGTGTAATTGCTGTTGCAATCGGCACATCTCTTCCTGAACTTGTTACAACAATCACAGCTCTTCGCAAGAAAGAGGGCGCACTTTCAGTCGGCAACATTCTCGGTGCAAACATTATTGACCTTGCACTCATTCTTCCTATTTGTTCATTTGTTTCTATGGGCAAGGGACAGGGTGCTTTGGTTGTTTCAACCGGCTCTGTATTTGATATGATTATCTGCGTTGTTGCAGTGTCAATCGCAGTTATTCCAACATTGTTTACTAAAAAGCTCCAGCGTTGGCAGGGTATTGTATCTCTCACAGGATACATTGCATATGTAGTTTACACCTTCGTTGCAGCGTAATTTGATTTTTGGTGATTTTTTATGGCTAAAGAGAAAAAACAACCAAACAGCAATCTTTTAGGTATAATAATTCCTATCTGCATTGCAATAGCTGTTGTTATCGGACTTGCAATCAGTGGCAAGGTCACTTCAAACAGGGATAAGGTTAATCCTACAGTAACTGTCACAAAACAGGCTGTGTCCGAATCGGTAACAGAACCGCAGGATTCAAAGGTAACTATCGTTGCCGTGGGTGATAATCTTATTCACAACACTCTTATTGATGCAGGCAAGCAGGATGACGGAAGTCTTGATTATTCTGCTTTTTATGAGAATATTTCAACATATATTAAGTCGGCGGATATTGCTTGCATAAATCAGGAAACTATGCTTGGCGGTAAAGATTTTGAATATCAGGGCTATCCTATGTTCAACACTCCTTGGGAGGTTGGCACGGCGGCCATCAACGCAGGCTTTGATGTTTTCACTTGTGCAACGAACCATTCGCTCGATGTGCAAAAGTTTGCAGGAATCGAAAAAGAATGTGAGTTCTTCAAAAAGCATCCGGAGGTTGTTCATATCGGCACAAACAGTACCGAGGAAGAATACAACACCGTTACATATTATGAAAAGAACGGCATAAAGTTTGCACTTCTTAATTATACCTATGGCACAAACGGAATCTCTATTCCGGAGGATAAGCCGTGGTGCATTGATATGCTCGATGAGGATAAAGTTAAGGCTGACCTCAAAAAGGCTCGTGCAAATGCAGATTGCGTGATTGTGTTCCCTCATTGGGGCACAGAAAACAGTCACGAAATCAACGACCTTCAAAAGAAGTATGTCAAGATTTTTTCAGACGGCGGTGCGGATATTGTCATCGGCACTCATCCTCATGTGCTTCAACCTGTTGAGTGGGTAACAAATGAGGCTACCGGCAAAAAGATGATTGTTTATTATTCTATCGGCAACTTCATTTCTCACCAAACAAATCTCAATCAAATGTGTGGCGGAATGGCAGAACTTACCGTTGAACGAGTTGACGGCAAAATTCAGGTGACTTCAGCACAGCTTGCTCCTGTTGTTGATTTTTATCGCAACACCGGCAACGGCTACAAGTTCTCTGTTTACAGATTGTCTGATTATACAGATGATATTGCTTCCGAACATGCAAAAGACGGGGCAAGCGTAAAGTATTTCACAAATCTTTCAAAGAAAATTATCGGCGAGGAATTTTTAGACTTAAATTAACCGTTGTATAGTTTCAACAAAGAGTGTGATCGAATTATGATTTTAACCGTTTCTTTTTACAAAGTTGAATAATTCCTTCAAAAGTTGTTGACTTTAGCGATTTGCGGGGATATAATGACATTGGTTGAACAAAGGCGTTCCGATTTTTCGGGATGCCTTTTTTATGAACATTGAAAGGAGTATTTATGATGAGTAAATACACAAAAGAGCAAATTCTTAAGGAAGCAAAAGAAAATGGCGTACAGTTTATCAGACTTCAGTTTACCGACCTTTTCGGTATTATGAAGAATGTGGCAATTACATTGTCACAGCTTGAAAAGGCACTTAACAATGACTGTATGTTTGACGGCTCATCAATTGACGGTTTTGTTAGAATTGACGAGTCTGATATGTACTTGCATCCTGATTATGATACATGGGCTATTTTCCCTTGGAGAAAGCACCTCAATGCACAGACAGCAAGACTTATTTGCTCTGTGTATAAGGCAGACAATGTAACTCCGTTTGAGGGCGACCCAAGAAATGTGCTTCAGAAAGTTATTGACGAGGCGGCAGAAATGGGCTATGGCTTCAATGTTGGTCCTGAATGTGAATTCTTCCTCTTCAAGCTTGATGAAAACGGCGCACCTACTCTTGAAACAGGTGATGAGGCCGGTTATTTTGACCTTAACCCTATTGACCATGGCGAAAACTGCCGTCGTGATATTTGCCTTGCACTTGAAGAAATGGGCTACACAATCGAGGCTTCTCATCACGAAGTTGCACAGGGACAGCACGAAATTGACTTCCAATTTGGCGATGTTATGACCTCTGCCGACAGAGTTATGACCTTTAAGCATGTTGTAAAAACTTATGCAACAAAGCACGGACTTCACGCAACCTTTATGCCAAAGCCTATTGAGGGAATCAACGGTTCAGGTATGCACACAAATATGTCACTTTATGATTTAAAGACAGGCAAGAATGTGTTTGACGACCCAAGCGGTGAACTCGGACTCAGCGAAACCGCTTATGCGTTCATTGCAGGCATTATGGCTCATGTAAAGGCTATTGCCGCTGTTTCAAACCCAACCGTAAATTCATACAAAAGACTTGTACCGGGCTATGAAGCACCGTCATATCTTGTTTGGTCAACTTCAAACCGTTCCGTACTCGTTCGTATTCCTGCTTCTCGTGGCAAGGGCACAAGAGTTGAACTTCGTTGTCCGGACCCTGCTTGTAACCCATATCTCGAAATGGCACTTTGCCTTGCAGCAGGTCTTGACGGAATCAAAAAGGGCATGAAACCTGCTCCTGCGTTTGACGAAAATGTATTTGACCTTTCGGATGCAGAAAGAAAAGAACTTGGCATTGATTGTCTCCCTGGCTCTCTTGAAGAAGCTATTAGCGCTGCAGAAGCAGACCCATTCATCAAGGAAACTCTCGGCGACCATGTGTTCAAGAACTATATTGAGGGCAAAAAGGAAGAATGGAATTCCTACAAAACCTCTGTTTCACAGTGGGAAATCAATAGATATATGATTAACTATTAATATATGTAGGATGTATCTGTTTTTTACGGATAATAAAAACTCTCCACACGGAGAGTTTTTTGTATTTAAAAATCGTAAGGATTGGATTGCTTTTCATCCTTACGATTATTTGTTAATATCTTTATTATTTGTCCTTTCCAAAAGATAATCTATTGAAACATTAAAATAGTCGGCTATTTTAATAAGCATTGCATAATCACATTCTCTTTCGCCTGTTTCATATCGACTTATCGAATTTTGGTTAGTAGAAAGGTCAATTGCAAGTTTTAATTGAGAAATCCCTTTTTCTTTTCGTAATTCTTTTAATCTCATATAATCACCCTTGACACAACTATACCAAAATGGTATTATATAAATATCCCATTTTGGTATATTATGTAAAAAGGAGAATCATATGGCAAAAGAAAAGAAAAAAAGAAAATGGATAATTATAGTATGCGTTGCAATAGTAGTTATTATTGCGATTGCACTTGGTGCAGGCGGAGAATCGGATGATGATAGTTCAGCAGATAATACGGTAACTGTTGAGCAAACTGCCGATACAACACAAGCTACAACTCAAACAACTACGGCAGAAACCACTTCCGGTGCAACTTTGGGAGAAATAAATGCTATTCAAAAAGCCGAATCTTATTTAAGAATGGGTGGATTCTCAAAGCAATCCTTAAAAGATCAGTTGGAATTTGAAGGATTTGAAAAAAGTGAAATTGACTATGCTGTTTCAAATTGCGATGCCGACTGGAAAGAGCAATGTGTTGAAAAAGCGAACAGTTATATTAAGATGGGCGGTTTCTCAAGGTCAAGTTTGTATGACCAGCTTGAATATGAGGGCTTTACAAGCGATGAGATTGAATATGCGCTTGATGCGGTAGGATATTAATATTTTAGGATAATCGTAGGGGCGAACTGCATTCGCCTCAGTAAAAATAAATTTATGTTTGAATAAAAATAACCGTAAGGATTGTATCTGTCCTTACGGTTTATTTGTTATCTTATAAGGTCTTTTAATGCTTTCAGCACGCCTTGATTGTTGTTTGTGTCGGTGATGATGTCGGCTTGTGCTTTGACGCTGTCGCCTGCATTGCCCATAGCTATCGCCGAGCCTGCCTTATCTAAAAATTGTAAATCGTTTTCGCCGTCACCAAATGCGATAACTTCTTCAAGTTCGGTTTTCAGATGATTACACAGCATTTCAAGAGCAGTGCCTTTGTCTGTTCCGTCTCTGGTAATTTCCAAAAATCTGTCGGCAAGCATACAATATTGAATACCACTTATTTTGTCGGTCTGTGCCTTGATTTTTTCTCTGTCGTTACTGTCTTTGCAGATTATAAAAACTTCGTCAGCTTCTGCGTTTTTGTCATCAAACAAGGTCATAAGATTGTCAACCTGTTTTCGTGATGAAAAAATATAGTCGCCAAGCACAGTGCCTGTGTAAACCTCTTTGTAGTGGTCAAAAACATATTTTTCACAGTAGCCGTAGTGATTCAAAAACACTTCAAAAATCGCACCTGTCTGTTTAACGGCTTCGATAACTCTTTTGCTTGTTGTGTTGTTCATTGCGAGTGAAAAGAGTGTTTCGTTTGTGGAATTCAAAACGGTTTTTGAGCCGTTGTTAGAAATAATATAGTCAACACCTTTGATGTTCCTTACACAGTCGGGAATTCCGCTGAGCGGTCTGCCTGTAATCGGAACAATGTGCATGCCGTTTGCAGAAAGCGTTTCGAGATATTCTTTTGTTTGAGCGTCTACGGATTTGTCGTCCTTGAGCAAAGTTCCGTCCAAATCCAAACCTATCATTTTGTATTTCATATGTTCATTATACAAAATTTTTAACAATTTGTCTATTTCAATTGACATTTTATTATGTAAAAATTATACTGTCTTTGTAATTATATTGTTTTGCGGCAAAGGAGATAATATGAAAATAAATCTTAAAGAGACAGAAAAACTTCACACCTTAAAAGGATGGGGAACTTCTGCCTGTTGGTGGAGTCAAGCTTGCCCAAAGGGCGAAACTGCGGATAAAATCGCACATTTGCTTTACGGCAGTGATGGACTTAATCTGAACATATATCGCTATAATATCGGTGGCGGTACCGATATGAATAATTATAGGGTTGAAAATCCGTGGAGAATTACAGAAAGTTTTTTGCAATATGACAGAGAAACAGAAAACTTCAACTGGGATTTTTCAAAAGATTCAAACGCTGTTAATATGATGAAAAAGTCGCTTGAACTCGGCAATATCGACACTTTGATTTTGTTTGCAAACTCACCGCACTATTCACAGTGCTCAACGGGTCAGGCTTCCGGAAGTTTTCTTTACAGTACCTGCAATATACCGAAAATGAATTACAAAAAGTTTGTTGATTATATTCTTGATGTTGCACAGCATTTTCTTGATGAGGGCTATCCTGTAAAGTACATCAGTCCGATTAACGAGCCGCAATGGAAGTGGGGCGGTTCTTCTGTTTGGCAGGAGGGTTGCCATTATGAAACCGAGGAACTTGTTGAGATTTTCCGTATGTTTGCCGAGGAGATAATTTTGAGAGATATGCCGGTCAAACTTTACGGACCTGAAAGCGGACAGTATCTCGGCAAAACTCCCGAATATCTTGCAGCGCTGACAGCTGATGAAATGATAATGAAAGTGCTTGATATTTTTGCCGTTCATTCTTATCACAGCGATAACCGACCGGAGGAAAGATACGAATTTAAGGAACTGTGTGTAGATACTTATCCGTCGCTTCGCTTTGATATGAGCGAATGGTGCGAACTTCCAAACAAAAGCCACACAAAGGATTTTAAGGGAGCACTTATAACGGCAAGAATTATCGGTCAGGATATTGTTTATTCGGGTTGCGTTAGCTGGACATCTTGGGTTGCTGTTAATAATTTCTCGATTAAAGAGGATGGATTTGATTATTCGGACGCTATGATTACTGCCGATTTCGATTTTTCCGATTGGTATGTGGCAAAAAGATATTATGGCTTTGCTCATTTTTCAAAATTTGTTCCCGTTGGTTCAGTTGTGCTTGATTTCGGTTTTAGACCGAGTGAGGATAACAACGATTTCAATGTGTTTGCGTTTTTGACTCCCGATAACAAAACCGTGCTTGTTGCCGTAAACGAGGGCGAAAATCAAAGCGTTACTATTGATGGTGATTTTGATAAGATGCAAATAATCACTTCGGTGCAAGACGATGAACTAAAAGAAGTTTACAACGGCAAATTTAAAAATCAAATAGAAGTCGGTTCAAATTCTATTGTTACGGTGGTTGTTGAATAATGAAGAAAAATATTGATATGACGCATGGAAGTGTTACAAAATCAATTTTGCTTTTTGCGCTTCCTATATTTTTAGGTAATATTTTTCAGCAGGCATATAATCTTGCCGACACGGCAATAGCAGGATATTTCTTGGGTGATGATGCGTTGTCCGCAATCGGTGCAAGCAGTTCGTTATTTTCACTTTTGATGTATTTTATCGGCGGGCTTAACGGCGGATTTTCGTTGATAATTGCACGCTTTTTCGGTGAAAAGGATGATGAAAAACTAAAAAACAGTATAGCCGCAACCGTTGTGATGAACACGGTGTTGTCGGTTGTTGCAGTTCTTTTGTCGTTTGTGTTGCTCAAGCCGGCGCTGGTGCTCCTCAAAACGCCTGATGAAATTATGACGGATGCGTTTTCTTATATTTTTACGGTTTATCTCGGTGCAGGTGTTATGGCTTGCTACAATGCACAGGCAAATCTTCTCCGTGCACTTGGAAACAGCGTAACACCTATTGTGTTTTTGGTGGTGTCAAGCGTTTGCAATATCGTTCTTGATGTGCTGTTTATAAAAGTGTTTGGAATGGGCGTAAAGGGAACTGCACTGGCAACTGTTGTCAGTCAGTTTATATCTTGCATTTTGTGCCAAATTTCCATCGTAAAGTCTTATAGAAAGTATAAGACTTCCAAAGAAAACTATGCTTTTAATCCGTCACTATACAAGGAGATGTTCTCTGCCGGTATCACAATGGCTATGATGAACTGCATTTTTGCAATCGGTTCGCTTATTTTACAAAGTGCAATCAACGGATTGGGCAAGACGGTTATAGCAGGTCATCTTGCCGCACGCAAAATTGTTGAGCTATTTATGCAACCTATGATTACCGTTTCTACTGCCTGCTCAACTTTTGTCAGCCAAAATTTCGGCGCCGGCAAAATTGACAGAATAAAAAAAGCTGTTAAATCTTCGATTGTTTCGGAATTTGTGATGTCGGGCGTATTTATTGTTTTGGTTTATGCTTTTTGCACACAGATGATTAACTTTGTCACTTCCACACAAAACAAAGAAATTATCGACACGGCAAAAACATATCTATATATCAATATGCCGTTTTTCCCGGCTCTCGGAGTGCTGTATGTTATGCGCACGGCAATTCAAGGCATAGGCAAGAGGTTTGCACCGCTTGTGTCGAGTTCAATAGAATTGCTCTCAAAAGTGTTTGCGGCATTTTTCATCGCAAAACCGTTCGGTTATAAGGGTATAGCCTGTGCCGAGCCTATAAGTTGGGTTCTTTGTGCAATATTTATAACAACAACTTTCGTTTCGGCATTTAAGAAAATATATAACGCTGTAGGCTGTTGAGAAAGGTTCTGAATTTCGTTTTCTTGCGAAGGAAGATGTACGATGGTACCTCGACTGAGCAAAAAACGAAAAACGCCAAAAGCACCGCAAGTTCGATACTTACGGTGCTTTTACAATCCCTCCGTCAACACTTCGTGTTGCCACCGTCTCACCTGCCGGTTCGGTCGGTGCTTCTGCATAAAAATGCAGAGGTCTCCACAGGAGACCCGCATCCTTTACACAAGGGAGACAGTAAGCGGTTAGTTTATTTTATTGGCGTGCTTCAGGGGCTTTATCGACAGTCTGAAGGACTTGCTCTATTGAGCAAGTCCTTTTGCTATACAAAAATATAGTGTATGAGTAGCATATACGAGATTGTGCCGACGGAAATGCTGATGAGAATATTGCGTTTCCACAGGTGCACAATTACGGTCAAGGCAATTGCAATCAGCTGTGGTGCAAGGATTTTCATATCAAAAGTGTAACCGTCTTTTATGCAATAAATAATCAGCACACCGATAATTGCAGGGGGCATAATGTTGCCGAGGTATTTTACGATTTTTGGCACTTCACGCTTGCCAAACACGGCAAACGGAATGAGTCGGGTTGAAAAAGTGACCACACTTGCAACAAGAATGGTGATTATTAGTTGAGAGGTAGAAAGCATCACATTACCTCCTTTTTGTCGTCAAGCAGAGGTTTCATACCGAGCAAAAGTGCCACGGTAATAATCAGACTTGGAAGCAAGAATTTGTCCGGACCGAAAATAAAGAGGCAAACAAGTGCACAGATAATCCCCAAAAATCCGGGCAACTTTGATTTTGACGCAAGAATTTGGTCGAGGAAAATAACCACAAAAAGTGCTGTCATAGAAAAATCAATGCCTGTGAAGTCGATTTTTATCAGCTGGCCTGCAAGGTTGCCGATTATTGAACCGACAATCCAATACATATGGTCAAATATGCCAATCAAAAATCTTGCGTCACCTTCGTCAACATCCTTTGGAGTTGTGTCGAATGAAGTGTTGACCCCGTAAGTTTCGTCTGTGAGTGAAAAAATCAGTGACGGGTATCTCCAACCGTAGCTTCTGAATTTTTCTATAAAGCTCAAACCGTAAAATATGTGTCGTGAATTTACAAAAAATGTCATCACTGCAATGCTTGCCAAAGAAGCGTGCGAGGCAATCATTGACACGAGCAAAAGCTGACCCGAGCCTGCATACACCAAGAGGGAAATGACTATTGCCCAAATCCAGTTATATCCGATTTCGTACAGCGAAATGCCGAATGCCGAGCCTAAAAATAAATAGCCGAACAGTACGGGCAAGGACATTTTGAATGCAAATTTTATTGTTTTTGTTTTGTTTTTCATTTGGTTTGTTGTTGTCCTTGATTGATTTTGAATATTTTAAAAGCAAATTGATTCTACATCAACGAGGTGAGGATGTCAACACAGTTTGAATAAATTTTGAACAAAATAAAAATAATTTTGTTGTATTTTGTGTCTATTTGTGGTATAATGATAACTCACACTAATATGTAAGAGAGGTTCACAAAAATGGAAAAGAAAAGAAGCAGCTTTAAAGGCTCAATCGGCTTCGTTCTTGCGGCAGCAGGTAGTGCCGTAGGTCTTGGAAACATTTGGCGTTTCCCTTATTTGGCAGCCAAAGATAACGGAGGATTCTTCATATTTTGCTATATCATTTTGGCGCTCACATTCGGCTTTACTCTTCTTGTTACCGAGATTGCAATCGGCAGAAAGACAAAGCAATCACCACTCACTGCTTATGCACAAATCAACAAAAAATTCAGACCGCTCGGTACAATTGCTACTCTTGTGCCAATCATTATTTTGCCATATTATTGTGCAATCGGCGGATGGGTACTCAAGTATTTCATCAGCTTTGCAACAGGCGATGGCGTAGCAGCTGCAGCGGATAACTACTTTACAGACCATATCACAAGTCTGTGGCTTCCAATCATTTTGATGGCTGTATATGTTGTTGCAACCGCAGCAATCGTTTTTGGTGGCGTAAACAAGGGTATTGAAAAGACGAGCAGAATTCTTATGCCGATACTCTTCATTCTTATTTGTTGCATCGGCGTTTTCGCACTCACTCTTAAGTACACTGATGCAGACGGCGTAACCCGTACAGGCTTGCAGGGGCTCAAGATTTATCTTATTCCTGATTTCAAGGCCCTCACTTTGAAGTCAACATTTACAACTATTTTTGACGCTCTCGGTCAGCTTTTCTACTCAATCAGCGTTGCTATGGGTATTATGATTGCTTACGGTTCTTATGTTGATGACGACACAAACCTTATGAAGTCTGTTAACCAAATCGAAATTTTCGACACCTTGGTTGCACTTCTTGCAGGTCTTATGATCGTTCCTTCAGTGTTCGTATTTATGGGCAAGGACGGTATGACAGCAGGCCCGGGCTTGATGTTTATTTCACTTCCAAAGGTATTTGCCGCAATGGGCAAAATCGGTATTGTAGTCGGCGTTGTATTCTTCGTTATGGTACTTTTTGCCGCTATCACATCATCTGTTTCAATTATGGAGGCTATCGTTGCTTCTCTTATGGACAGATTCCACTGGAAGCGTAACACAGCAGGCGTTGTTGTTTTGATTTATTCATTGGTTGCAGGTGCAATTGTTTGCCTTGGCTACAACAAGCTCTACTTTGAACTCACACTTCCAAACGGTACGGTTGGTCAAATCCTTGATGTTATGGACTATGTCAGCAACAACATCTTTATGCCTATCGTTGCATTCTTCACATGTATTCTTATCGGTTGGGTTGCAAAGCCAAAGACCATTATTGATGAAGTTACAAAGAACGGCGAAAAGTTCAATCGTAAGTTTATCTACAATGTAACAATCAAGTTTGTTGCTCCGGCACTTTTGGTTGTCCTCTTTGCACAGGCAATCGGATTGTTCAGCTTCTAAACTTAATAATGATAAAAATGCAGACTCGTTGAGTCTGCATTTTTTTGTTGATGTTGAGGATGGTTTGTGCTATTATTTTTTAGAGGTGACATTATGCAAAAGGACAAAACAAATGTTATGCGTGTGCTTGACCAAAAGAAACTTGAATACACGCACTACGCATATGACAATATGACCACAAATGCGGTTGAAGTGGCAAACGAACTCGGCACCGACCCGCAGTTTTTATACAAAACATTGGTGACGGTCGGCAAATCAAAGGAACATTATGTTTTTATGGTACCTGCCGAGCACGAACTTGATTTGAAAAAAGCCGCAAAGGCAGTCGGCGAAAAAAGTATCGAGATGCTTCCGCAAAAGGAATTGCTCCCACTCACAGGCTATATCCACGGCGGATGCTCACCTATCGGGATGAAAAAGCAATTTAAAACAACTATCCATATCAACGCTCAAGAAACAGAAAAAATCTTTTTTTCGGGCGGCAGAGTAGGCTGTCAGGTTTGCACTTCACCAAAGAATTTGGAAAAGGTCATCCGACTTCAATATAAGGATATAATTAAAGACGCTGATTGATTCAGCGATTTAGACTGTCGATAAAGCCCCTGAAACACGCCAAAATTATAATCAACCGAATAATGCCTCCTCTTTTAATAAAAGGGGAGGTGGCAACACGAAGTGTTGACGGTGGGGTTTTAAAAAATCTGTAAGTATCGAACTTACAGCTTTTTTGGCGTTTTTCGTTTTTTGCTTGGGGGCGGTACAATCGTACAGCTCCCACTCGTAATAAAACGAAATTCAGAAACTTTCTCAACAGCCTACAGTGTCTTAGACTGTTGATTAAGCCCTTGAACCACGCCAAAATATAATTAACCCCGAACTGTTCGCCTTTTGGAACAGTTCGGGGTTATACTTTTTATTGTTCGTTTTTGGCTTCGTCGGTGTCACGATAGTATTGAGTGAACGGGTGGAAGCGTTCTTGTTCTTCCCAAATCTGCTTTGCCATCGGTGCCCATTCTTTTGCATAAAGGTCGCACTTTGAGCAAAGTTCATCTGCCGATTCAGGGCAGGTGAGGTTTGTTGATTTTGCACCCGTTACTTCAATAATATGTCTTAATGCCTGCGGATTTTCAAGCATCGGGCAAGGGCGAAGCATATTGTCGTTGAACGGCTGTCCCTTGTAATACTGCTTGAAAAGAGGAGAACGCAAACATTCGAGAATACTCTTTTCTCTGATGTTGCTGTCGCTGTAGTGGATGAATACGCAAGGTTCTGCGTCACCCTCGCTGTTGATGTGGAAATAGTTTCTGCCACCTGCGATGCAACCGCCAACGAACTCGCCGTCGTTTTGGAAGTCCATAACAAATATTGGCTTGCCGTTTCTTGTTCTTCTCTTTTTGCGGATGGTTCTGTACACATGCTCTCTCTGTTCTGGTGTGAGGAGCAATGAGGTGTCGGCATCCGAGCCGATTGGCATATAGTGGAAGTAGAGCGCAAATTTTGCACCTGCTTCGATTTCCATATCATAGAACTTGTCAGATGTTACGGCTTGGTAGTTTTTGCTTGTATAGCAAATTGATGTGCCGAAAATACACTTGTGCTTTTTGAGGAGTGCCATTGCGTCAACAACTTTTTTGTATACGCCTTCGCCTCGTCTGAAATCGGTTGTTTCTTCCGTGCCTTCGATAGAAAGTGCAAGTGCAAAGTTGCCCGATTTTTTCAATTCCTCGCAGAATTCGTCATCAACTAATGTGCCGTTTGTGAATGCAAGGAAGATACAATCCGGGTTTTCCTTTGTGACGGTGAGAATATCTTTCTTTCGAACAAGCGGTTCACCGCCTGTAAACATAAAGAAGTGTGTGCCGAGTGCCTTTGCTTCGGTAACAATCTTTCTCATTTCGTCAAGTGTAAGATTTGAGTGATGACCGTATTCAGCCGCCCAACAGCCTTTGCATTTGAGGTTGCATGCAGAGGTAGGGTCCATAAGAATAATCCAAGGAATGTTGCATTTGAGCTTATCTCTGTTTTCACGCAGGGTTGAAGTTCCAATATATCCTGCATCAATCGCAAAGGTAAGGAGCACATTTGTTAGAAGTTCCTTGTCGGTTTCCTCGATTATGCGATAAACATATTCGTTCCAAGTGTTTTGCGGGTTAGTGATAACATCAAGCGGAGCTGTCCATGTTGTTTCAGGGAACAGATTTCCTGTAACAGCCTTGCCGATTTTAAGCACTTTTGGAATGTTCTTTTTTGGGTTTTTGTAAACATAATTCACAAGCGGTCTGCCTATCTTGTGTAATGTGCTTGCTTTGAACTTCATAAAAATCTCTTTTCTGTATTGATTTTATTATTACATTGATTCAGGAACATCAACCTTTAGCATAACAAGGATGTTCTTGATTGTGTTTTTAACTGCTGTGCAGAGGAAAAGTCTTGCCTCTGTAAGTTCTTTGTCATCGCTGACAACTCTGTGAGCGTTGTAGAATTTGTGGAAAAGTGTTGCAAGTTCAATTACATAGTGAGTAATTCTTGCAGGGTCGTAGCTCTTTGCCGCACCGATGATTTCATCTGTGAGTGAAGCAAGGTGAGAAATAAGGTCACGCTCTTCGCTTGAATTAAGTCTGTTGAGAGCTTCTTCTGACGGTGTGGTAACCTCGATTCCCTCATCAGCGGCTTTTTTGATGATTGAGCAAATTCTTGCGTGAGCATACTGAACATAGTAAACAGGGTTTTCGCTGCTCTGCTTTGCTGCCAATTCAAGGTCAAAGTCAAAGTGAGAGTTTGGCTCACGAAGATTGAAGAAAAATCTTGCTGCGTCAATAGGCACTTCTTCAAGAAGTGTGTTGAGCGTGATTGCCTTGCCCGAACGCTTTGAAAGTTTGATTGTTTCGCCGTTTCTGACAAGTCTGACCATCTGCATAATAACGATGTCGAGTCTGTCTGCATCAAGACCGAGGGCAGTGAGTGCCGCCTTCATTCTTGGAATATAACCGTGGTGGTCCGCACCAAGAACATCAATAGCCTTGTCATAGCCTCTTGTTACGAGCTTGTTGTAGTGATAAGCAATGTCAGGCACAATGTAGGTAGGAATACCGTTTGCACGAATGAGAACGATGTCTTTGTCGTTGCCAAATTCGCTTGCCTTGAACCAAAGTGCGCCGTCTTGCTCGTAGGTAACACCTTTTTCCTTGAGAGCTTCAATGATTTTTTGAACCGAACCGTCATTGTGGAGAGTTGATTCTCTGAACCATTTGTCGTATTTTATTCTGTATTTGCCAAGGTCTGCTTCCAGGCCTGCAATATTCTTTGGAAGTGCGTATGCAACAAGTGCATCTCTGCGTTCCTGTGAGTCGCATTCTGCGTATTTGTCGCCAACCTCGCTATAGAAGTTTCTTGCGTGAACGGTGATGTCTTCGCCGTGGTATGCGTCCTCCGGAAGTTCAACATCTTTTCCGCATTCTTGCAAATATCTGACTTCAAGTGAGGTCGCAAACTTTTCGATTTGGTTGCCCGCATCGTTGATGTAGAATTCTCTTTGAACATCATATCCCGCAGCGTCAAGCACGCTTGCAAGGCAGTCGCCGATTGCGCCGCCACGAGCGTTGCCGATGTGCATAGGTCCTGTTGGATTTGCCGAAACAAATTCAACAAGTATTTTTTTGCCCTCGCCATAGTCCGAACGGCCGTAGTTGTCACCGCTTGAAACTATATCCTTGAGCACATCGCTGTAATATTTGTCTGAAAGATAAAAATTGATGAAGCCTGGACCTGCGATTTCGCATCTGTCGATGTATCCGCCGTCAAGGCTGAAATTTTTTACTATTGCTTCTGCAATCATTCGAGGCGCTTGGTGGTATGCTCTTGCACCTGCCATTGCAATGTTTGATGAAAAGTCGCCGTTTTTCTTGTCGGCAGGCTTCTCAATGATGAATTTTGGCATTTCCGCCTCAGGCAAATCACCGCTTTGAGTTGCTTTTTCAACTGCAAGGGCTATTGCCTCGTTGAGTTTGTTTTCTACTTCTTTTACCATTTTTGACATATTTGTTCTCCCGATTATTCACATAGTCTGAATTTTATTATTACATCATTTTGCGAAGATATTGCACCGTTGATGTCAATATCGTAGCTGAATTTGAAAGTTCCCTCGGTTTCGTTGAATTCGGTTTCAATTTCTCTGCCGAAGATTCCCATCAGCATATCTCCGTATTCTGTGCCGTAATTGCACAGGTGACGCTTTGATTTTTCGATGATAAGGCAGGAAGAATATGCGCCAGACTTTATCATTTCAACCTTGCTTTCGTCCTTTGCAATGTTGAGCTTTGCACGAAGCGGAGCGGTGCTGTTTTCAAGCTCCTCGTTGTATCTGATTATGTAATTGTTATCGTCGTGCTCAAAAGTGCCGACTGTTTTCATTTCTACCTGATCCTTGTCGTCATCAAATTTTTGATGACCGATGATGGTAATCAATGCTTTAGCCATATTTTAAATAATGCCTCCACGCTTAATTGCAAGGTCAATGAGTTTGTCGATAAGTTCTGTATATCCCACTCCGACAGCCTCAAAAAGTTTTGGATACATACTGATTGAAGTTTGACCCGGAATAGTGTTGATTTCGTTCAAAAGCACTTTTTGGTCATCTTTTGTAACAAAGAAATCGCATCTGCTCATACCCTCACAGCTGAGAGCTTTGTATGCTCGGAGCGCTTCCTGTCTGACTTCGTTTCTCTTTTCTTCGCTCAAAAGAGCAGGGATGTGAAGCTCGGAGGCAGGATTGTTGTATTTTGCGTCAAAATCATAGAATTCCGCAGCTGCAACAATTTGACCGACCTCTGCCGCAACAGGTTCTTCGTTGCCGAGAACGGCAACTTCAACCTCTTGTCCTTCGATGAATTCTTCAAGGACAACTTTTTTGTCCTCTTTGAATGCCTTTTCTATGCCGAGGATGAGTTCTTCCTCGTTGTGAGCCTTTGTTATGCCAACCGATGAGCCGGCATTTGCAGGCTTAACAAAAATAGGGAATCCCAATTTGTTGATTGCAAGGTCAAGGCATTTTCTGCTGTCCTTGCCGTATTCGTATTCGGTAAAGGCACACCATTTTGCCTGCTCAATGCCAAACGCATCTGCAACGGCGTTTGTAACTGCTTTGTCCATACAACTGCCTGAAGAAGTTGCGTCACAGCCGACAAACGGGATTTGTGCAAGTTGCAAAAGACCTTGAACCGTGCCGTCCTCACCGTTTTTGCCGTGAAGAACAGGGAATACTGCATCAAGTCTGATTTGCTCTGCGTCTTCTGTTACAATGCCGTGAATTTTGCTGTCAGGTGTGATGTATGCTTTTTTGAGCGATTTTGACTTGAGCCATTTGTCATTCGGAAGCATAGTCACATCATCGTCAAACAAAAACCATTCGCCCTGTTTTGTTATGCCGAGCATAACAATATTGTATTTTTCTTTGTCTATATTTTCAAGTATGCTTTTGGCACTGATACAGCTGATGTCGTGTTCTGACGATGCTCCGCCGAAAAGTATACCAAGTGTTAGTTTGTTCATTTTAAGTTCACCTTTGTTCTATATCTGTAAGCAATATTCTATATAGTTTAGCATATTTTAGTTTAGATTTCAATATTACTTTAAAATTACTTTTAAAAAATAAATTTTATAGTGACAAATAAGTATGAATGTGTTATAATGCATTAATTAGTGGGATTGTGTCCTGCAATGAATTTTGATTTGAAGGGGTGATTATGCTGAAAAACAATGTAAACAACGATATTGTCAATGACACAGAAAAATCGTTAAAGCGTAATTTAAGAACCAAAGGTATACTCATTCCGATTATATTTTCAATTGTAGTTGTCGTTGCTTGCGTTTTTCTTGCAAGTCCAAAAACCGATTTTTTCCCAAGCGGCAATCATCACGACAGCTTGACAACAACAGCACCAACACAAACAACGGAGTTTAATGAAAATGAATATGCACACATTGTACAAGATTAAAAGTACATTTTTTGATGTACTGCTTGCATTGCTTTTGTTTTTGTTTTTCGTTCTTGCAGTTGCTTCGCCAACCATCGGCAATTCCGATTTCTACGGCAAATTCCTCGGTGGCGACAATATTACAGAGGCTATTCAGGTTTCGCTCAACGAAAAGACTGATAAAATTGCCCAAAAGACAGGCATTGAGCCAAAGGCATTTGAGTATGCGGTCGGCAAAAACAAAATAAGTGCTTTGCAAAAAGAAATAGTCAAATCTGCTTTCAGCGGAGGCAATTATGATTATTCCGAAAGTTCAAATATTGCCGTTTGTTATCGTGACGGCATAAAAGAATTTTATCGTTTTAACGGATTTGAGCTTGATGACGCAAGTTTGGAAAAGGCTGTTCCGCTTGCTTCAAAAGCGTTCAATGAAGCGATGGGTATAGATAACAATGCCGAATTTTCAACATTTGTCGGCAGGCTTGGCAGAGTTGCGGTTATGATTGTTGTTGCAATCTTTGTGTTGATTGTGGCAATTTCGGTCAAGGTGTTTATGCTCAATGACGGCAGAACAAAGATGTTCAGCCACTATGCTTCATCTATGATTTGTGCCGGATTGGCGCTTGTTGCACTTTGTGTTTTGAACTTTGCGCTTCAATTTGCCCCTAATATGTATTTGACCGAAAACGGCGGATTGAACATTGCTATGGGTCAAGCGTTTAATGTGTATTTTATAATTTTGGCTTGCTTCGGTGCAGTGCTTCTTATAGGCGGATACAGTATGATGATTTATGTTTATCGTTATTATGTTCGCAAGGCGCAACATCAAAAGCAAGAACTTGAAATAAACAAAACTCTTTATGTCGGAAGCAAGGACGGCGACAAAACCATCGGTGAGCTTGCTGAAGAACACGAAAAAATGTATAACAAACAGGAGAAAGAATAATATGGAATTAATCGAAGCATATAAGGGTATAGAAAAAAATCTTGTTCCTACAAACGAAGAACTCGGATTTAAGAAAAAGAGCGATGACGAAACCACAATTTTGTTTGAAGGCAAAAAAGGTGCATATCGTCTTGTTCACGACAAAGACACCAACATTCTTGAACTCGAATGTGCATACAATGTTGACGGTCAGCAAAGCGAATTCAACACTGTTTCTCGCAGTTTGTTTGAACTTGATGTTATTGACGAAAGAGATATTAAGTCAACATCAAACGAGGTTATTGACGAACTTGAAAAACTCTTTAAGGTCAACAAGCCTGTTAATCTTGACAAGGTTAAAATGCCAAAATCAGTTTCAAGAACAAAGGCAAAGAACGGTATTGTAAGCTATGATATCGACAGCCTTGCAAATAGATTTGGCACACTTTATCCTGAATTTAAGGATGAAATCAAGAAAAATGTTGTTGCTTACGGCGAATTCTTGCCGGAGGAATTCTTCATCAATTACGGCACTCCAAAGGTTTTGGATGTTATCAAAAACGGCAGCGAAGCAGAGCGTAAAAAACTGTTCAAGATGCTCAACGAAGTTTTCGAGGACGGCATCAATGATGTTCAGGATGTAATTGCCGTAACAATTCTCGGTGAGATGAAGAACGACAAAGATATGATGGCTGTTGCCGATAAGTATATGAGCGAGTATATGTCGGGTGCGGTTCACGAGGTTAACAAGCTCACTGCCAAGAACAACAAATATACAAAGAAACTCAAAAATCCGCCTGCATACAAGCCAAAGAAGAACAAGACTTTTAGCATGGCTAATCAGCTCGGTAATATGCAGTAATGGCAGAAAAAAGATATAAATCAACGCCGAAAAGAACAAAAAGCATTGTTTCCAAGGCAGTGGTGTTTCCGCTTGTTGCGGGAACCATCATTGCTTTGTTAACTGTATTTGTCGGTTTCGGCGGTTCTTTTTTTGATATGCCAAAAGGCTTTGCAGTGTCGTATTTTGACGGCGAAAACGGCGGAACGGAAATTGCCCAAATCTCTTGTGCGGATACGGAATTGCCTGTTGTTGACAACTATGAATATTCTTCATTAGCAGACAGCGTTTGCTACAAAAAAGGAGCAAATTTCGGTGATGTCGGAGTAGGGTATTACCTTGCTCTTGATAACAATATTAAGTCTTTTGATGAGCAGAATATTACTGTTTCGGCTGGCGAAAAAACCTATTCATATAAATATAATGGCAAGTTTTCTGCCGATAATGAAACCGAGGTGCTTAACCATATTTGTAATATGAGTAAAGGTTTTGTGCTTTACACCCAAAATGCAGAAAAACACGGCTTTTCATCAGGCTACACCGCCTATATTTACGAGGAGGTGGCTGAATGACTTATGTGAAATATCGCAGAATCTTATCGTATTTTTTGGCGATTATCGTTGCTGTTTCTGTTTCAATTTCGCTTGTGTCGGGGATTGATTTCTTGACCGTAGGAAACAAGCAATTCTATGTCAAAACTTTTGCAACGCAAAAATTGGCAGACGAATGTAATAGTCAGCTCACTGAAAAATATAAAGCATTGTCGGCAAAAAGTAATCTTCCGCTTGATATTTTTGATAGCGTAAAAGTGAAATTTGACACAAAAGAAAGCCTTGTGCAAGCTGTGAATTATGTGTTTGATGAAAACGATGAGGCACTCAAAAACGGCAGCAGATATTCGTATTTTGAAAGCACGATTAACGAGTATATCAATGCAAATGATATAAAGATGTCCAAGCAGAGCATAGAACTTGTTTCGCTCGAAGCAGAGCAAATATATTCCGATACGGTCGGCATTCATAATCTCAGATTTTTGCAAAAAACGGTTGCCGAACATAACTCGAGTTCACTGCATTGGCTGTCGGCTTGCCTTGTTATCATTGCTTTTTCAGCCTTTTTGCTTGCCTGTATTTATAAGAAAAATATCAAGTCTGCATTGTATTTTGCAAGTGGATTTATGGCAGGGAGCATCGGCGTGATAGTGTCATCGCTTGTTATGTGGCTTGCAAAAATCAAAACCCAATTCGATGTTTCACCTGACATATGGGCAAAAACTTTTTCCGATATGGCGGTGAAAATCCTTGTGTTCAGGCTTCTTGCGGGTGCAGTCTTTCTTGTATTGAGCATATCACTTTTCATCTTTGCGCAAATGAGAGTTGACCGTGAACAAATGCGAAAAGACACAAGATATTCCAAAATCTTTTCAAGGCTATAATTCAATCAAACAAAAAGCACGAAGCGTTTTCATTTCGCTCCGTGCTTAATTTTATTTAGAAAATAAACCTTTTCGTACCTTTGGCGGTTCAATATAAAATCGGTTTTTGCCTTTTGGTAATATGTTTTGCAAATAATTCAGCTTTTCTTCTGCCGATTTGCATTTTTTCAACGATTCATCAACTGAAGCAAGTTTCACTGTGCTTTTGTCGAAAGAATAAATCCATTCGTCGCTGTCGTCAATTTCATTTTCGGCAGTCATTTCTTCTGTCCATTGGTGAACGCATTTTTTGTTGAAAAACACACCTTGCTTGATTAATTTTGCAGGGTTTCCTGCATAGGATGCGTTTGATGGAATCTTTTTGCCGGCACAAACAGCTTGTGCTCCGATGATTGAACCCGAGCCGATGTGCGTGCCTTTGAGAAGTGTAACTCCTTGTCCGAGCCAAATGTGGTCGCCAAGAAGTATTGATGCGCTGTGATTAATACGCTTTTTTGTTTCAATATCATACACTAAATGCGGGTCGGCAGTTCTCATTGTAATTCCGTACGAAAACAATCCGCTGTTGCCGACGAACACATTTTGCCTTTCGGATGTTGAAATAACAAGTCTGCCATTGATGAAACAGTTTTTGCCAAAATAAACAGCAGTGTTGTTGTTTGCTGTTATATCAAGATAGTACCAATGCTTGCTCTTGCTGAGGTATATAATCGAGCTTTCGCCGTTGATTTTGAGCAGGCAGTTTTTCATCTTGACGCCGTCTTCAATGACGATGATATTGTTTGAACCGTTTATGCTGATACTGCTTTGTTCAAACTCAATATTTTCAACATCGCCGTGAATAATTCTGTTTTCTTCGACATTGTCAAACTGTGTTTTTTCTGTGATATTAATCATAGCAATACCTCATGTGTTATTGTATTTTATCCCTTGCCATTTTGATTTGCATCATAACATTTTCAGGGCACGGCGAACCGACGACCTTCCTGTCGTTGACGCATTTTTCAAGGTTGATAGCTGTGTAAACCTCGCTGTCAAAAAGACTGCAAACCTTTTGATATTCCTCAAGCGGTAGGCTCTCAAGAGTTAGCCCCTTGTCTATGCAAAGTGCAACAAGTTCACCCGTGCATTTGTAAGCATCTCTGAACGGCAAGCCTTTGCCGACAAGATAATCCGCACAGTCCGTGGCGTTGATGAAGCCTTTTGCCGCTGCGTTTCGCATATTCTCCTTGAGCACCGTCATCGTGTCAATCATCGGTGTAAAGGCGTTTAGGCACATTTTAACCGTGTCAACAGCGTCAAAAATTGCCTCCTTGTCCTCTTGCATATCCTTGTTGTATGCAAGTGCAATGCCTTTCATCATCGTGAGCAGGGTAGTGAGGTCGCCAAACACACGACCGCTTTTGCCTCTTACAAGCTCCGCAATGTCGGGATTCTTCTTTTGTGGCATAATTGATGAACCTGTTGAAAATGCATCATCAAGCTCAACAAATTTGAACTCCCAACTGCACCACATAATGATTTCTTCGCTGAATCGTGAAAGGTGCACCATAACAATCGACAACGCACTTGCAAGCTCAATGCAAAAATCACGGTCGGATACTCCGTCAAGCGAATTGTATGTAATATCGTCAAATCCAAGCAATTCGGCAACCATATTTCGGTCAAGCGGATAGGTTGTTCCTGCCAAAGCACCTGAACCGAGCGGGCAGATGTTCATTCTTTTTTTGACATCTCCGAGCCTGTCTATGTCACGCAAAATCATTGCACAGTACGCCATCAAATGATGACCGAATGTGATTGGCTGTGCTCTTTGCAGATGAGTGTAGCCCGGCATAATCGTGGCTTTGTGCTCCTCGGCTTTGTTGCAGAGAACAAGCACAAGCTCCTTGAGTTTGCCCACAATTTCGTCAATCTCGTCACGGAGGGTCAAACGAATGTCGAGTGCCACCTGGTCGTTTCTTGAACGGGCGGTGTGCAGTCGCTTGCCTGTCTGTCCGAGCCTTGCCGTGAGTTCGCCCTCAATAAAGGTGTGAATGTCCTCGGCTTGCATATCAATTTTCAGCTCGCCGCTTTTGATGTCGCTCAAAATGTCGTTCAAGCCGTCAACGATTTTGTCGCTCTCGCTTTTGTCAATTATCCCCGTTGCCCCGAGCATTGTTGCGTGAGCAATCGAGCCTTTTATGTCCTGCTCAAACATTCGGCTGTCAAAGCCGATGGATGAGTTGAAATCGTTGGTTTCTTTGGCAAGCTCTTTTTTGAACCTGCCTTTCCATAATTGTGCCATAAATTACCTGCCTCGTCAAGCATTATCTCGGTTTTGGTCGAGTAATGCCTTAACTTTGATTGAAAGACCGAACAAATTGATGAAGCCTGCGGCGTCTGCCTGGTTGTATGCACCGCCGTCATCGCCAAATGATGCAACATTTTCGTCATAAAGTGTGTACGGTGATGTGATGCCTGCGTTGATGACATTGCCCTTGTAGAGCTTAACTTTTACATCGCCTGTAACAGTTTTTTGTGTTTCGTCAACAAAAGCCGAAAGTGCCTCACGCAACGGTGTAAACCATTGACCGTTGTATACAAGCTCGCCGAATTTCTGTGCAATCAGCTTCTTGTAGTGCTGTGTTTCTTTGTCAAGTGTGATTGTTTCGAGCATTTCGTGTGCTTTGTAGAGGATTTCACCACCCGGAGTTTCGTATACACCACGGGATTTCATGCCGACAAGACGATTTTCAACGATGTCAAGCAGGCCGATTCCGTTCTTTCCGCCAACTTCGTTGAGAGCCTCAACAATTTCGAGTGCGCCCATCTTTTTGCCGTCAATAGCAGTCGGAACGCCTTTGTCAAAATGAATTGTGAGATATGTTGGCTCGTCAGGTGCGTTTTCAGGAGAAACACCAAGCTCAAGAAAACCGTCTTTGTTGTATTGCGGTTCGTTTGCCGGGTCCTCAAGGTCAAGTCCTTCGTGGCTCAAATGCCAAACATTTTTGTCCTTTGAATAGTTTGTTTCACGGTTGATTTTGAGAGGAATGTTGTGAGCCTCTGCGTATTCGATTTCCTGCTCACGAGAAACAATGTCCCACTCACGCCACGGAGCAATGATTTCCATCTCCGGTGCAAATGCCTTTAGTGTAAGCTCAAAACGAACTTGGTCGTTGCCCTTGCCTGTGCATCCGTGGCAGATTGCGTCTGCGCCCTCTTTCTTTGCAACCTCTGCAAGTGCCTTTGCAATGCAAGGACGAGCGTGCGATGTGCCGAGAAGATAGTTTTCGTATTCAGCCCCCGCTTTCAAACAAGGGAAGATGTAGTCCTCAACATATTCCTCTTTCAAATCAAGGATGTATAGCTTTGACGCACCTGTTGCAAGTGCCTTTTCTTCAAGTCCGTCAAGCTCGGTGCCCTGTCCTACATCACCGCTAACTGCAATAACTTCGCAGTTGTTGTAGTTCTCCTTGAGCCATGGGATAATGATAGATGTGTCGAGTCCTCCGCTGTATGCAAGAACTACTTTTTTGATGTCTTTTTTGTTCATAATAAAAACTCCTTTTGCCGCTTATCGAAGCCTTGTTTTTTTGTTGTTATCCTCATTATAGCACTATGTTTTTCAATTTCAACCCTTTTTGCAAAATTTTGCATAAAAATACAAATAATTGCCCTTATTTTTGTGCATATATGTATAATTTTACAATAAATACGGTATTAATATACATTTTGTGAATATCAATGACCCGTATATAAATGTATATAATATATATCGGATTTTTTAATAAAAATATATTTTCGTTATAATTATGTCAAACTTTTTTCAAAAATTTTGCTAACAAAACTTAAAACTTTGCACCAAAAACAAGCCGAAAACCGCATAAATAGGGCATTTTTTAAAAAATTTACAAATTGTTAAAAAATAAAAAATTCCTCTTGATATTTGGCATTATATATGCTATTATTAAATAGAATTAAAATGATATTATGTGTATTACTGTACCTGTATGCGTAGTATCGTGAAATCTAAGGGAGGTTTTTTAAATGGTTAAAAGACTATTCAAAAAGTCAATTGCTTGTTTGTTGGCCGCGATCATGATTGCTGCTTCGTTGCCACTCACTGCATTGGCTGACGCAACAACGGATGCAGTCATTCATCAAACGATTACATCCACAAACGACAGAGTCGGCATAATCACATATGATCAAGACGGTGGCGACCGTGTCAACGGCAACGCTTATAATATCGTTAACGATGGCGCTGACAAAAATTTCACAGCTGCTTTCTGGAAGTATGACAGCTCTGAAGTTAAAAACCTTACAGGCACTACTATCAATAGTGCAAACTTCACATTCACCATCAAAGCAGGTGGTATGGGCAACTGTCAAGGTTTTTCAATCTATTATGCTACCAAAGACAGTGGCATCGCTAGCTTGTCTGCAGGTGTCAACGGTGGTAGCTCTTGGACCGGATTCAACTCAATTTATACCGGCTCAAATCACATTGCAAACATCACAGACTATCTTGGACTTACTTACATCAATTCTGTAAGCGCTGACCAGCTTAAGGCTGCAAAAGAAGGCACAGAGTTCACTGTTGATGTTAAGGACGCATACAACTATGCAATCGAAAACGGCAAGAGCATGGTTACTCTTGTTCTTATGCAATCAAATGCTGCAAGCGGTAGTTCTAAAGAAAATTGGTCAGATACTCACATCTTCAATTACACTCCTGACATCGTGTGCAACTACGATGAGAATGTTGAAGTAACTCCCGGCTTGGAAGGTATCACCCGTGAAATCGCTGCATATGAAACAAAGATGTCACAAGTGGGCACAAACGGCCTTGTTTACAAGAATATGAAGCCTGCATACGAAGCTTATCAAAAAGCAATCAAGTATCGTGATGCATTCGAATTCGGTGGCAGTACTAAGCCTGATATTGATGAAGTAACAGCAGTTGCCGAAGACCTTTGCACAAAGACAGGCGCAATGGTTCCTTGGTCAGATGATGTTACCGGCAAAATGGCTTCAAAGCAACCTGTATTCGTAAATAATAAAGGCGAAAGCAAGGTAGAGAACGACAGCAAGTATACATATTATAGTAACATTCTTTATACCGAAAATTGTGTTGGTAAAAACAACGGTAAAAACGGTGGCGAATCAACAGGTATGGCTGTATCATTCCAAAAGGCAGCCGATTGCTATGTTCAGATTTACTATCCAAACACTGTTCTCCTTTACGATGGTACAACTCCTGCAAGAATGCCTATTATGTTTATGGCAAAGGTAGATACATATAAGGCTTGGAACAACGGTAGAACAATTTGGCAGGTATATGCAAGTACACCATCTGCCGGCGATACCTACAAAACAACCAAAGCCGGATTCGAAAGAGAATTCAAAAACATGCAAGTCACTTCTTATAAGGATGATTTGAATGCTTCTTGGCGTGGTAAAGACGGCACAAACAACCTTGACTTCAACAACTGCCGTAATAATGGTACACACAATGTAAGTGGTGACCCTTCTCTCAACACAAGTTTCTGTTCAGATTGGCTCGGATATTCCCTTGGCGGTTATTGGAACGCATATGCAACTTCTTATGAAGTTGACGGCAAACTTTTTGAATATCTCCACCCGAGTGATGGTCTTGTAGAAGTTGCTAACAACTGGACTTACTACGGTGGTGTGGGCAACCCTGCCGCTTTGACAATGGCAGATACTCCTACTTCTTTGTGCGGTCAGGCAAGTTCAGCCACAAAAGACGGTGCTACTGAAAAGCATGTTTTTGTAATCAACTATAAGGGTCTTGTTGACCTCATCAATACTACAGATAACCTCACAGCGTTGAAGGATGTTACAAAGTATAAAGAGGGCGGTTTGGCTCAATTGATGACTTTGTATGACGAAGCAACAGCTTATGCTCAAAAGTCTGAAATTTCTAAAATCAATTTTGCAAACGCTATGGATAAAGGTAATGAAATTACCACAATGATGGGTAAATTCGAAACCATTCTTGACACTGTAACAGCCGACACAGGCGCTGCAGTTTATGCTGAACTCAAAACTGCTATCAAAGAGTCAAAGAAGACTATCGAAGCAGGTAATACGGATTATGCAAACTACACAGCAGAAGTTTGGGATCCGTTTAAGACTGCATACGACAATGCAACAGGTTACTTCCATGCTCTTTATCCAAACGGAACATTGAAGATGACAGACGCAGAGCAGTTCATCGAGCCTCTCAGACTTGCAAAGGCAAATCTTAAGAACGGTATGATCAAAACGGTAGTAAACACCAATACACTCGAAATTGTTATTGCAAATGCCGATATGATCACTCACAACCCTGGTTACTTTACAGCCGAGTCTGTTGACGAAGCTGCACTTGCCGCTCTTGTTGCAGAAGCAAAAACTACAATTTGGGGTTCGGAAGCAAACTATGGTTACGATACCGAAAAACTTGAATTGAGCACACAAAACCAAGCAAAAGTTGATTCATACACACAACAGCTTTCCTCAATCATCGCAGGTGCAGTATTCAATTTTGACTATGTAACTTCAACAGGTCTTTCAATGAACTCTGCAATTGATAAGGCGTCAAAACTCAATCCAAACGATTGGGGTAACTACAATGTTGTTGAAAGTGCTGTTGCAGATTGTAACACATTCAAAACAACTGCAAAAGACTTTAACGGTCAAATTGCAGACATCATTTCAAACACAATTTCAAGCTACGAAGCACTTGTTTCAAAGGTGGATGTTTCGATTAAGGGACTTTCAAAGCCTTTCGACCAAATTTCAAACGGTGCAGTTGCAAACATCGGTGAACCATACACCACATCCTTTAACAGTTCACAAAACAAGCGTGGAGATTATTTCAAGTTTTCATGGAACTACACAACAGGTACAATTTTATTTAAGACAAAAAGAGAAGCCTTTACTTATCAGCTCCCTGTTTCAAAGTGGGGTATTTACAGCAACCAAAAAGGTGATGACTTTGAGGCAATGGCAGATTGTATCAGCATCAATGTTCCAAACACTTCAACAGTTCCGACAGGCGAAATCACTGCAACATCTACCGGTGGTCATGGTTGGCCTACAGGCAACGGATTGAAGGCAAGTCAATTTACCGACTATGCTCCGAAAAATGAACTTAACGGTAAATTTGTAGTTACCGTTCAGGATGAAGCAAAGGTAACACAAACAACCGGTAAGGCTGTTGGTATTGACAGTGCAGGTAACCTAATTAAATCAATGGATTACAATTTCATCAATGAAATTACTACCCTTGACGGTGTTGAAAAAATCAGTAGAGGCGGTATCTACGCCAAGAATGGTTGGTCATATTTCAACACAAAAACTATTTTTACCACAAAATATGATGCTGCAAACATCAGCGAAGCAACATTGCCAAGCACATGGTCAGAATTTAAAGATACCCGTGACAACTATGTCGGCATGGTTTATTTCTGGAAACTGGCTGACACAGTATTCACAACTTATGCAGGTTACGGTTTTGATAAGGGACGCTCAAACTTCACTGCTGGTGTTGTAAATGTTGTTCCTTTGTTCGAACTCATTGACCAAATCAAGGCAGACGACTTCCAGGCTACAAAGAGCAAGTACACAAAGGCAACTTGGGATGCACTTGACGAAGCTCTCGGCGAAGCAAACAAAAACTTTGATTATGGCAATATGACATATGATCAAATTATTGCTGTTGTTGATGGCAGATACACAAATCTTTGGAACGCAAGAAAGAATCTTCAACTTGCTGCAAGCAACGAGAACCTCAAGCAAGCTCTTGCACAAACAAAGAATGCATTTGAAAACGACGAAAATAAGGTTAAGCCTGAAGGTTGGGCAACTTTCAAAAATGCATATTTGGAAGCACAGTCAAAGTTCCTTGGTGATTACAGCGACCAAAACATCACAACAGTTGCAAAGACTGACCAAGCATCTGTTGACCAGTGGGCAACAGCACTTCTTGACGCATACAATAAACTTATTTATCAAATCGACTTCACTCCTGTTGACAAAGCAGTTACTGCACTTGTTGATGACATCGCAGACGATGGCGACTACATTTACACTGCAGCTTCAGTTAACGCTGTTAACGAAGCGATCAAGAAATTGACATATTTCACATGGTCAACAACAGAGAGAAGAAAGCACTACACAGACGAAAAAGATGTTGTTTCAGGTGTTAAGACAGAAGCTGAGGTAACAATCCCTGGTTTGAAGAGCCTCCTTGTTAGAGCTGACTTTGATGACCAAGCTATTGTTGCTGCAAAGGAAGACGCAAAGGCAAAACTCTCTGACTCTGACGCATACAATCAGACTCAAGTAGAAGCTGCAATAAATGCACTTCAAACAACTCAACAAGTATTCCTTCAGAATTCAAACATCAACTGCAAGATGTTTGCAAACCAAGAGGAATGCGATGCTGCAATCAAGAAAGCACTTGAGGGCATCCAACTCAACCAGTACACAGTAACAATTGTTCCAAACGGAGATACTACTAAAGCCTATACTTATAATAACAAAACTTATTCGTATGGTGAATCAATCACAGTTTCTCTTGATGACAATTCAGAAGTTGACTGGTACTATGAAATGGAATCACCATCGGGTGTAAAGGTTGCAAAGAAACTTTATTCAACAACCGATGCTCTTACATTCATCGTAAGAGGTAAAACAACACTCACAACAAAGTCGGCTTCAACATCAGATCAATGCAAGATTTCTTATGTTAACGGTCTTAACTCTGCAATCGTTGCAACTGATTATGTTGCTTCAGGCTCAACTGTAACACTTAATTCAAATTATGCTCCTGTTCTTCCGTACTACACATTCGATTCATTCGTTGTAAACGGACAGACAAAGAAGCCAGGCGACACAATCACTGTTTCAAGCGACACAACAATCACACTTGTTTACACCTTCTCCGGTTCAACAACCTACAAGGTTTACACAATCGGTCTTGGTGCAATGAACTCAGGCGCAGATACTGATGTTCCTGCTTCATTCATTGTTGATTCACTCAAGTACAACGATGAGGTTTCATTCAAAGTCGGTGATTCCTCAAATCAACGTGCCGACGGCTACGGCGGTTATGAACTTAATTATCAAGTTTCAAAATATAACGGCAATCAGTTTGTAACTGAAACTGTTCAAGTACCTAGTGCTTACGGTCGTGCTTATGACGATCCTGACCTTTGTTATGATGCCGATGTTTATGCATGGCTCAAGGTTGAAGTTGATGATTGGGCTAACTTCGAATCATCTCCAATCTGGACAGCAGCAACAACATCCCAGTCAGGTAACGTCAACTTCGACATTTTCAAGGTTAACGGATCTGATGTTGAAGACTGTAAAAATGCTATTTTGAACAAGGATGTATTCACTCAAGCAGGTGTAACAACTTCTGTTATTAAGTACGGTACTGATTTCACATTCCGTGTTCACGAGAATTGTGCAATCATTCCAATTAGTAAAGTAATGTACGACCAAGCTATTGCTGACGGCATCATCCAAAGTGACAAGCTCTCAAAAGACGGTGTTAGCATCAATACAAAGTCTGAACTCGTAATCGCTCCTGGCGAAAAACTTTCAATCATTTCAAGCTATGCAATTCCAACAGGTTGCACAATGGTTGAAAAGGGTATTCTTGCAAAGGTTAACAAGAACAGCACTGATGTTGGCGACGGCTCTGACCTCAAACTTGCAAACGCAGGTTCAAACGGTGTTAAGAGACTTAAGTCAAACTATCAGACAGAGGGTGACCAGTTTGTAATTTCTATCAACACAAAGACACTCAATCATGCAAACATTCAAGATGTTGGTCTCATTTGGGTAGCTTATGTAACTTATAGAAATGCAGACGGCGAGCTCATTACACAATACACACCGGCAATAACTCCGACAAATTCCGGCACATATTAATTGATTTTCTAAGGAGGTAAAAGTAATGAAGAGATTTTATGCTGAACCTGAATTAGAAATCAGGAAATATTCATTGTCCGGAAATGGTGTAGTAACTGCATCAAATCCGGAAGCAAGCGGTGGCAACGACCTTAACAAAGACGATAACTACGATTTGTTCGAGTAATAAGGTCAAACACAAAACAAACAAGGGACCGTGGATTTTTCCACGGTCTTTTTGTATGCAAAAAGCAATATTTTCAGCACAAACATCAATTTTGCTATTGTTAACAATTTATTACATTGTGTGTTAAAAATTTGACATTGGCGGATATATAAGTTAAAATTAATATGTATATTTATGTATCGGTAGGAAAACAGAATGAATATTTTAATTTGCGGTTTGGGTCTTATTGGTGCCAGCTTGGCAAAGACCCTAAAAAAGAATACCGATCACACAGTCCTTGGTTGGAACAGAACATCATCCGTTACCGAAAAGGCGTTGCGTGACGGCGTTATTGACAGAACGGGCGATATTGACTCTCTCATGGCAGAAGCCGACATCACCTTTATTAATTTCTATCCGGAGGCTATTGTGCCGTTTATTTTGGAACACAAAAACAGCTTCAAAAAGGATAGCATTGTATCCGATTCTTGTGGTATCAAAACAAAGATTTGCCGTGCGTTGGAAAAGGAAAAACTTGATTTTTATTTCATCGGCGCTCATCCGATGGCAGGCAGAGAGGTCGGCGGATATGACAACAGCCTTGACACTTTGTACGACAAGGCAAGTTTCATTGTCACACCTGTTGACGGCACGCCACGAAACAAGATTGACGCACTTGTCGGTCTTGCGCAGGGGATGGGATTTGCCAGAACAGTTGTCACAACACCCGAGCATCACGATGAGATGATTGCATTCACCTCACAGATTGCCCATGTGCTTGCGTGCTCATATGTTCTTTCACCGCTTGCACCGTCACACGCCGGATATTCTGCCGGTTCGTACCGTGATGTGTCCCGTGTTGCACGAATCAATGCGGATATGTGGGCAGACCTTTTCATCGACAACAAGGAGGCGCTTGTCAGGGAGATTGACGACCTTGTGTCGAACCTTATGCAGTTCAAGTACAACATTGTCAACGAGGATTCTCCGGCACTCAAAGATTTGATGAACAGGGCAAATAAGATTAAGGAAGAAATCGGATGATGAGAGAGCTTAATGTTAAGGTCGGCAAGGGGTACAACATTTTTATTGAAAAAGGCATTATGTCCTCTTGCGGAAAATATATCAAAGAAGTGTCGAACGCTTCCAAGGTGTGCTTGGTGAGCGACACAAATGTTTATAAAATTTACGGCAACATTGTTGAGGAACAGCTCAAGACGGTTGGATATGAGGTTTTCACCTATGTTTTTGAGGCAGGTGAGGAATCCAAAACAACTGCAACTGTTATCTCGATGGTTGAATTTATGGCTGAAAACGGGCTGACGAGAAGTGATCTTGTTGTTGCTCTCGGCGGTGGAGTATGCGGAGATATGGCAGGCTTTGCAGCTTCGATTTATCTTCGTGGAATTGATTTTGTTCAAATTCCGACTTCGCTTCTTGCACAGGTTGATTCGTCCGTTGGCGGAAAAACTGCCGTTGATTTGCCACAGGGCAAAAATCTTTGCGGTGCGTTTCATCAGCCGATTTTGGTGCTGATTGACCCAAATACTCTTGACACTCTCACACCTCACTTTTTCTCTGACGGTATGGCGGAGGTCATCAAAACAGGTTGCATAAAATCTGCCACATTGTTTGAAAAAACAGAAAAGCAGGACGCAAGAGAGATAATTGACGACATTATTTTTGAATGCGTCAGCATCAAGGCGGGCGTGGTTGAGCGTGACGAAAAGGAACACGGCGAGCGTGCACTCCTCAATTTTGGTCACACCGCAGGTCACGCTATAGAAAAGTTGCACGGCTTTACAACTATTTCTCACGGCGAGGCTGTCGGCATCGGTATGGTGATGATTACCAAAGCCGGTGAAGAAAACGGAATTACAGAAAAAGGCACTTCGGCAAGGATTGAAAAGGTGCTTAAAAAATACAGCCTGATGACGGAGGACAGCCATTCGTTGCAGGATATTATAACTTGTATGAATGCGGACAAAAAACGCACGGCGGACTCTATCAATTTTGTTCTGTTGAGCAAAATAGGCGAGTCGTTTACACAGAAAATTAAGAACGATGATATACCGAAATTTTTTGGGGTAAAGCAATGAGATTAGCAAAAATACAAAAATCGAATATCAGCGGAACAGTTCAAGTTCCGCCGTCAAAATCTGCTGCCCACAGAGCGCTTGTGTGCTCTTTTTTGGCAGGAGGCGGACAGGTGTCACCGCTTATTGATTCGGACGATATGAAGGCAACTTTGGGCGTGATTTCGGCTCTTAAAAAGGACAAACCTGTTGCAGATTGTATAGAATCGGGCTCTACGCTCCGTTTTATGATTCCGATTGCCGCCGCACTCGGCAAAACGGTAAAATTTGTCGGAAGGGGCAAGCTCCCCGAGCGCCCTATCGGCGACTATCTTCGTCTGCTCCCTGAACACGGTGTAAAGTGTGATTGCACGGGAACTTTGCCTCTTACAATCAGCGGTCAGCTTACTCCGGGCAGATTTGAAATTGCCGGAGATGTCAGCTCGCAGTATATTACGGGGCTTCTTCTTGCATTGCCTATTCTTGACGGCGACAGCGAGATTGTCCTCACAACCGAGCTTCAGTCAAAGCCTTATGTTGATATGACGGTCAAGGTTATGGCAGATTTCGGGGTTAAGGTTGAGGAACGAGAAAATTCATATTTTGTTGAAGGCAATCAGACCTATCAAAAGCGAGATTATTTGATTGAAGCAGATTGGTCGCAGGCAGCATTCTTTATGGTTGCAGGTGCACTTTTCGGTGAGGTAACACTCACAGGGCTTGATGCCGAAAGTGTGCAGGGCGACAAGGGAATATCGGATATATTGAAGCGTTTTGGCGCTGATATAAGCGTTTGTGATGACGGCATTGTTGTCAGAAGATCACAGCTTCACGGCATTGAAATTGACGCTGCAAACATTCCCGATATGGTTCCGTCACTTGCAGTCGCAGGTGCTTATGCAGACGGCAAAACAGTGATTAAGGGCGCTGAAAGACTTCGATATAAGGAGTCTGACAGAATTAAAAGCATTGTGTATAATCTTAAAAAAATGGGTGCAGATGTCAAAGAAACTGCTGACGGAATGGAAATTGTCGGCGGACAGCTTCATTCTGCAAATATGAAAGGCTTTAATGACCACAGGATTGTTATGGCAATGACTGTTGCAGCAACGGGCGTTGACGGACTTTCTACCATTGATGACGCACAGAGTATAAAGAAGTCTTATCCTGAATTTTTCAATGATTTTAACAGCATCGGAGGTAATGTAAATGTCTTCATCGACAGGTGACAACATCAAAATTTCCGTGTTTGGCGAAAGTCACGGTGAAGCAATCGGTTGCGTTATTGACGGACTTCCTGTAGGTGTAAAACTTGATATGGACACTGTGTACAAGGATATGTCACGCCGTGCTCCGGGCAAGGATAAAACCGCAACTCCAAGGCTTGAAAAGGATATTCCGCATATTTTGTCGGGTGTTCTTGACGGCACAACAACAGGCGCTCCGCTTGCTATGATAATTGAAAACACAAACACAAAGAGCGGTGATTATTCAAATTTAATGACCGTTCCTCGTCCGAGCCACAGCGATTATCCCGCTTTTGTCAAATACAACGGCTTCAATGATATTCGTGGCGGAGGACATTTTAGCGGCAGACTTACAGCTCCGATTGTTTTCGCAGGTGCTGTTGCAAAGCAAATTCTTGCACAAAAGGGAATTACCGTTGGTGCTCACATCAAGCAAATAGGCTCGGTTTGTGACACTGCGGTCGATTATAATGATATAAGCGTTGATATGCTTAACAAACTTTCGTCAATGACATTTTCTGTTGTTGATGAGAGTGTAGAAGAAAAAATGCGTGCAGAAGTCGAAAAAGCAAGACTTAACCTTGACAGCGTCGGCGGTGTTGTTGAGTGTTTTGCTGTTGGACTTCCTGTAGGTGTCGGCGGAAATATTTTTGACACTGTTGAAAGCAAACTTGCGTCAATTCTGTTTGGAATTCCTGCGGTTAAGGGCGTTCAGTTTGGTTTGGGCTTTGATTTTGCCGACAAAAACGCATCGCAGGTTAATGATGAATACGAGATAAAAGACGGCAAAGTTGCCACTCTTTCGAATAATAACGGCGGTGTTTTGGGTGGAATGACAGACGGCGCACCTGTTGTGGTGTCTGTTGCGTTTAAGCCGACTCCGTCAATTGCTTCAAAGCAAAGAAGCGTAAATCTTCAGACTATGCAAAATGCCGAGCTGGAGATTAAGGGCAGACACGACCCTTGCATTGTGCCTCGTGCAGTACCTGTTGTTGAGGCTGCGGTTGCTATCGGTCTGCTTGATTTAATGATGTAATGAGGAAAAGTTTTTAATGGATTTGTTGGAACTACGAAACGAAATTGATAAATTGGATGATGAATTGATTCCGCTTTTGCTTAAAAGAATGGATATTTCCCGTCAGGTTGCCGAATATAAGGTGCAAAACGGAATTCCTGTTCTCAATGAGCAAAGGGAACTTGAAATTCTTGAGGATGTCGCATCAAAATGCGGTGAGCAGGGAGAGGTTATAAAAACCGTTTTCTCGGCTATTATGGATGCTTCAAGGGCACTTCAGCACAAGATTATCGGCGGTGGCGTGGAACTTCGCAATTTGATTTCTAATGCTAAATGCGAAAAGAATCTTACTGCAAACGGCGAACCTATTGCGTGTCAGGGTGTTCAAGGAGCATATAGCGGGGAGGCTGCAAAAGCATTGTTTCCTGATTCACCGATTGATTTTCACAAGCAATTTGAGGATGTTTTTGAGGCTGTAAACCAAAATAAAGCACGCTTCGGAATCATTCCTGTTGAAAATTCAACTGCCGGTTCTGTGCACGAATCGTACGATTTGATAATGAAGTACAAGTTTTTCATTGTCGGTGCATATGATTTAAGGGTTGACCATTGCCTTTGTGCAAAGCCGGGAGTGAAATTTGAAGATATTGAGAATGTTTATTCTCACACACAAGCACTCAGCCAGTGCAATATTTTCCTGAAAAATTTTGATTTTACGGGAATTACTTTCAGCAACACAGCCGCAGCGGCAAAATTTGTGTCTGAAAGCGAAAAAAATAATATCGCTGCAATTTGCAGTGAATCTGCCGCAAAAAAATACGGCTTGAAAATTATCCGCAAGGGTATTCAAAATGTTACAAACAACACCACTCGCTTTATTGTTATTTCAAAGGAACTTGTTATTGACGAGGATGCGGAAAAGATTTCGCTTATTTTCTCCGCACCGCACCGCACAGGTTCGCTTTATAGAGTGCTTGGCAGATTTTCTATGACAGGTCTTAACCTTACAAAACTTGAATCACGACCTGTTGCAAACGGAAGATTTGACTATTATTTTTATGTTGATATATTGGGCTCGGTCAGAGATGAGCAAACTCTTGATTTGCTTTGCGCTTTGTCCGATGAATTGCCCGAGTTTTCATTCCTTGGTAACTATTACGAGGGAAAATAACAAAGTATTGGTATGATTTGATGAAACAAACAAAGCGTCACCGCACGGGGTTTACATCATTTTTGATACTTGCTGTGACCATTACCGCTCTTGTTCTTTTAGGCATTGCTCTTTATGAGCACGAAAGTCTTGAGCAAAGGTTTGAGGTTATCATCAATATTCTTAAACGAATAGATGATGCCATTGCAAGGCTCGAAACTCCCGGGGAGATTATATTGTGCATTTTTGCTTTGTATATTGCAAAGTGTCAGTTGGCTATTCCGCTGTCCGCATTGTGCGTTATATCGGGTATGGTTTTTCCGCTCGGTCCCGCACTTGCACTCAATGCCCTGTTCATCTTCTTTTTCTTCACAGTCAAGTATGTTGAGGGCACTTTTCTCGGCGGCGGATGGACAGGTATGATTTTGAATATTGACAACCTGCGATTTGTCAGGGATTGGATTCACTTTAAGGGCAATGGCAATCCGTATGTGCTTGCCGTAACCCGACTTGTGCCGATTATCCCTGTTGGTATGGTGTCAAAATATTACGGCTCAATGCGATACGATTTTGTTTATTATTCGCTTTTGAGTATGCTTGGATTTGCTCCGAGATTGTTTATTTATACAAAGCTCGGAACATCCTACACTAATCCGTTCTCCGTAACTTTCATAACAACGCTTATGATTATTGTAGCATTCAGCGGATTTTCAACATTGATATTTAATATTTTTTATGGCGTAAGATCACGACAGATGACCCAAACTCTGCTGATTTACAGTGAAAAAGATAAATATAAAATAGTATTATAAAATTTAAAAGAGGAATTTAAATTATGAACGTTAACGAACTCATTGCCGCTATTAATGACGGTACTTATGATGAAAATTTGAAGGCAGTTTATGTTACTGACAAAGCTGTTGAGGAGCAAAAACCTCGTTATGTTGAAACACTCAACGATTTTGGCGAACTTTTTGGATATGACAGAGAAGTGAACATTATGTCTGCTCCGGGCAGAACAGAAGTTTGCGGTAACCACACAGACCATAACAACGGCAAAGTGCTTGCTGCGTCTATCAATTTGGATGCTATCGCAGTCGTTTCTAAAAACGATGATAACATCATCAGAGTAAAATCAAAAGGTCACAAGATGAATGTTGTTGACCTTGATGATCTTGTTCCAAATGAGGCTAATTTTGGCTCATCAACAACTCTCGTACAGGGTGTTGCTGCAACAATTAAGAACCTTGGCTACACAGTTGCAGGCTTTGACGCATGTACAACAAGTGATGTTATGGGTGGTTCGGGCCTTTCATCATCAGCAGCGTTTGAGGTGCTTTTGGGCTCTATTTTGTCATATATGTTCAATGATGGAAAAATCAGCCCCGTTGAGATTGCAAAGGTTGCACAGTACAGCGAAAATGTATTCTTCGGCAAGCCTTGCGGACTTCTTGACCAAATGGCATCTTCAGTCGGAACATTTGTTACAATCGACTTTAAGTCAACAAAAGACCCTGTTATCAAGAAGATTGATTTTGACTTCTCAAAGTCGGGACATTCTCTTTGCATAGTTGACACTCACGGCAACCACTCTGATTTGACAGATGATTATGCCGCAGTAAGAGCAGAGATGGAATCTGTTGCACAGGCACTCGGCAAAAATGTTTTGCGTGAGGTTTCTTATGAGGAATTCTTTGCCGCACTTCCTGAACTTACAGGCAGGGTAAACGACCGTGCAATCCTCCGTGCAATTCATTTCTTCAATGAAAACAAGAGAGTAGAAAAAGCTGTTGAATGCCTTGAAAACAACGATTTTGAGGGCTTCAAGCAGGTTATTATTGATTCGGGTCGCTCATCATTTATGCTCAATCAAAATGTTTATACTCCAAAAAATCCAACAGAGCAAAAACTCTCTTTGGCTCTTGCAATCAGCAAGGAACTTCTTGACGGAAAGGGTGCTTGGAGAGTTCACGGCGGTGGATTTGCAGGCACAATTCAGGCTTTTGTTCCAAACGATATGCTTGATGAATATAAGAAAACAATCGAGGGCGTGTTCGGAGAGGGCAGTTGCCATGTCCTCATCATTCGTCCTGTCGGCGGTACACAGGTAATATAACACTTTGGTGCTGATGAAAGGGGCAATGTCAGATGAAGTATGTTTTTGTGGTTAATCCTATTGCAGGTAATGATAACAAGAAAAAGTTGTTTTACAGAATTAAGTCCGCATTCCGTCAAATTGATGATGATATGATTATTGAGGAAACTCATAAGCGTGGCGATGCTAAAATTATCAGCGCCGAGTACGCAAAGCAATATGGAGCGGACTGCGTCATTGTGACCTGTGGCGGTGACGGCACCGTGCACGAGGTTGTCAACGGTCTTGCCGGGACAGATACCCCTATGATGGTCTTGCCTCTTGGTATGGGCAACGACTTTGCAAAGAAAATCTATGACACCAAAACTATCAATGTTGAAAATGTCATCAAGTCTTTCGGTCTTTATAACGGTAAGATTAAATATGACATAAAACCTATTGATATTATTGATTATAACGGCGAAAAAGGCGTGAATGTTTTGTCCTTTGGTCTTGACACTCTTGTTGAAACTATGGGCAGAAAAATTGCTGCAAAAGCACCGTTTTTGGGACATCACGCTTATAAAGTCGCTGTTGCGCCTATTATTGCAAAGCCTATTCATTACACAATTTCGTACAAACTCAACTGCGTTGACAAGGCAACAGGCAGTGAATTTACTGTTGAGCAAAGCAATAAGGACTATGCTCTTATGGCTATTTGCAATGCAAGTTGGTATGGCGGAAGTTTTTGCCCTGCACCAAATTCAGTGCTCGATGACGGGCTTCTTGATGTGTGTCTTGTCGATGGTGTTTCGCTTGCAAAGGCTCTTAAATTGATACCGAAGTATTCAAGCGGTACTCTTAATGAAAATACCGACAGCGTTTGCACAAACTATTACATAAAATCAGGCAAGGTTTATATGGAGGACGGTTCTCTGCTCATAGGCAATTGTGACGGCGAAAACTTTAATTATTCCGAACTTGAATTTAAGGTTGAACCAAAGGCAGTTAAACTTTGCGTAATCAAGGATTAAGGCTTGATAAGGTGCTTAATTAAATAAAAAACAAAACCGTTTTGAATTGGCGTTCCAATCCAAGACGGTTTTTATATTGAGTGATTATTGTTTTTTGTCAAACACAGGATACATCCTGCGGTAAAGGGAATTGATATGCTTGAAATAGTCGGTGTCAATGCTGTCAATTGTTTCCCTTGTGGTGCGGAATCTCCAGTTCTTTTCAGGCACACCCGGAATGTTCATTCTTGCGTCCGAACCAAAACCGCACATATCCTGAAGCGCAATGATTGCAACATTTGATGCACTCTGCCAAACGGCTTCGATAATGGCACGGCAGGAGGCACTTTGGTATCCGCCCTCGCCCCAATTGTCGCCCTTAAAATGGCAGTAATCAAGTGCAAAACGGCGTTCTTCTTCGCTTGTTTCCCACAGCCAACCGAGGATTGTGTTGTTGTCGTGAGTGCCGACATAATTTATGCTGTTTTGACCGGCATTGTGTGGCATATGTGATGAATCGGAATTTGGGTCAAAGCCAAATTGAACCACCTTCATACCGGGAAAGCCTGTGTCTTTCAGGAGTTCCACAACATCTTCGCCGAACACACCCAAGTCCTCTGCGATGATAGGTGCGTCTTTGCCAAAACGCTCAAACACCTTGTCAAAGAAGTCCATTTTCGGACCGTCTGCCCACTCGCCGACCTTTGCGGTTTCGCTGTCGGAAGGGATTTCCCAATATGACGCAAATGCTCTGAAATGGTCAATTCTCACGGTGTCGTAGATTTTCAGATTGTGTTCAAGTCGTGACAGCCACCAGCAGTAGCCGTCTTTTTTCATAGCCTCCCAATCGTATATCGGGTTGCCCCAAAGTTGACCGTCCTCGCTGAAATAATCAGGCGGAACTCCTGCAACTTTTTCGGCTTTTAAGGTCTTTTCGTCAATCAAAAACATAGGCAGATTTGACCAAACATCAACGCTGTCCATTGCCACATATATCGGCATATCCCCGATAACTGCAACACCTTTTTTGTTGGCATATTTTTTGATTTCCGCCCACTGTTTGTAGAAAATATACTGCACAAATTTCCAAAAAGCAGCGCTTTCTTCGTAGTCGTAAATCTTTTTGATGCACTCAAAATAGTGTGCGTGTTCGCTTGACCATTCCCACCACGGTTTGAAGTTTTCTTGTTCCTTAACCGCCATAAACACAGCGTAATCGGTGAGCCACGGATTGTCAATTTCAAATTGCTTTATATCTGCGGCAAGCTCTTCGCCGACATTCAAAAATGCTTTTTTGAGCGTTGCAAGTCGCTTCTCAAGTGCGTATTCATAGCTTGCCGTGTACGGAGTGCCGTCATAGATGTTTTCGCTTACTTCTTCGTCAGAAATAAGCCCCATATCCTTTAATCCCTGCGGATTTATGTATATGTAATTTCCTGCAAATGCCGACGGTGAGCAGTACGGAGAATTTGCGCTGTCGGTCGGATTGAACGGCAAAACCTGCCAATAGGTAAAGCCCATATCGGCTATTCTGTCAACAAAATGTTTTGCATTTTCGTCCAAAACTCCGACTCCGTATTGTGACGGCATTGAACTTATATGGAGCAGTACTCCCGCTCCTCGTTTTTTTAGCATATTTTTCACCTTTTGTCTTGTTTTCAGTCCTGTTAATTTTAACATTGACTGCTTCAAAAATCAATGTACAAGTTATATAAAATATTTTCTGTTTCTTTATATATAATTTTTATATTATTTTATAAATTTATTATTGAATAACAGTCTGCCTTTTGTTATAATAACAAATAGTATGGATTATTGTGTATCCATACTTTTAAATCACTTCAAGGAGGTGCAACTATGCCTGCAAAAATCAAGAAAGTATCGGATGAAGAATTAGAGGTGCAAAGGCAGTTTGCCCATAAGGTGAATGAACTTACCTCAAAAAGATATTCATCAAAGCCTCTTGCATGTGTAGTCACCTACGGATGTCAGCAAAATGTTGCAGACAGCGAGCATATTAAGGGTATGCTTGAAGCTATGGGCTACGGCTTTACGGAAGAACGCACACAGGCAAAGTTGATTATTTTCAATACCTGTGCTGTCAGAGAGCACGCAGAGGACAGAGTGTTTGGCAATGTCGGAGCGTTGAAAAAGTACAAGCTTGCCAATCCGGATGTTGTAATCGCACTTTGCGGTTGTATGATGCAACAGCAACACATTGCAGAAAAAATCAAAAAATCATTTCCGTTTGTTGATTTGGTTTTCGGCACACATGTTGTTTATAAAGTGCCTGAGCTCATTTATTCTGCACTTACAAAAAACAGGAGAGTGTTTGAACTTCCTGATGTTGACGGTGTCATCGCCGAGGGTATTCCCGTAAAGCGTGACAATGACAAAAAGGCTTGGATTCCGATTATGTACGGATGCAACAATTTTTGTTCGTACTGCATTGTGCCTTATGTTCGTGGCAGAGAACGCAGCAGGGAAGTTGAAGATGTTGTTGCAGAGTTCAAGAGCCTTGTTGATGACGGATACAAGGAGATTACACTTCTCGGTCAAAATGTAAATTCATACGGCAAGGATTTAGAACCAAAGGTTTCGTTCTCGGAACTTTTGCGTATGCTCAATGAACTTGACGGTGATTTCAGAATTCGCTTTATGACTTCTCATCCAAAGGATTGCACCAAAGAACTTATCGAAACAATGGCGGAGTGCGACAAGGTTGCAACTCATTTACATTTGCCGTTCCAAAGCGGTAATGACAGAGTGCTTAAGGCTATGAACAGGTCTTACACAAGAGAAAAGTATTTGTCACTTATCAACTATGCCAAGGAACTTATGGGTGACGAACTGTCAATCACAAGCGATATTATCGTAGGTTTCCCGGGTGAAACCTATGAAGAATTTTGCGACACAAAGTCGCTCGTTGAAGAGATAAAGGCAACAAGCCTTTTCACCTTTATCTATTCGCCGCGTAAAGGCACACCTGCCGCAGAAATGGACGACCCTGTTTCTTACGAGGAAAAGTCAAAGTGGATGCGTGAACTTCTTGCACTCCAAGAGAGAATATCGGGCGAGCAAATGGCACTTCACAAAGGCAAGGTTTTCAAATGCTTTGTGTACGGAAAAGGCAAGCAAGGTGATAATTATCTTGCCGCAAGAACAGACGGCAATTTGATTATAGAATTTGTTGGTGACGAGGGGCTCATCGGAACCTTCCAAAAAATAAAAGTAACAGAGCCACTCACCTATGTTATGTTGGGTGAATTAGAAAGGAATGACTTATGAGTTTAGAATCAGCACTTAGAGAGCTTGGCAAGGAAATTCAGGCTGACCCAAGATTTGAGGCACTTCAAGCTGCCGCAAAGGTTAACGATGCAGACGAAGCACTTCAGCAGCAAATGCAGGAAATGCAACTCATCACTCTTAAGTATCAGCAAGAGGCTGAAAAGGGTGAAGAAGCTTCTCAAGACAGAATTGCAGAACTCCAAAAGGAATATCAGGACCTTTACACAAAGGTTATGGACGGCGAGAATATGAAGAAGTATTCAGAAGCTGCCGCTCAAATGGAGCAGATGGCACAGTATATCAGCCAGATGATCGGTTTGTTCTTTGACGGACAAGACCCTGCAACATGCGAAATTCCTGCAAGCGATTGCACACACGACTGCTGCACATGCGGTGGTTGCCACTAATTAGTTTATTCTAAAAACTACTGATTCAAAAATTGCGTAAGGACGGTGAACAAAATGGCAAAGGAACAAAAGCTATCTCCTATGATGGCACAGTATTTTGAAATAAAAAAGAATTATCCGGGCGTTATTTTGTTCTTCCGTCTGGGTGATTTTTACGAGATGTTTTTTGACGATGCAAAAATTGCGTCAAAGGTTCTTGACCTTGTTCTCACAGGCAAGGATTGCGGTCAGGGCGAGCGTGCACCGATGTGCGGTGTGCCGTTCCATTCGTCCGACAGCTACATTGCAAAACTTGTTTCCTATGGATACAAGGTTGCAATTTGTGAGCAAACCGAAGACCCTGCAAAGGCAAAGGGACTTGTCAAAAGAGATGTCGTAAGAGTCATCACTCCCGGCACGGTTATTGAAAATAATATTCTTGATGACGGGGTGAACAATTATCTTTGTGCTCTGTGCAAGGGCGACAACGAAACGGGCGTTTGCTTTGTTGATGTGTCAACGGGCGAATTCCACATCACTTCAATAGGCAGAACCGACGAACAAGAGAAAATTAACAATCAGCTTTCTACATATGCACCAAAGGAAATTTTGGTGAACTCACTTGCAAATGAGCTTGACGAGGTTGCAAAGTTTGTTAAGTCAAGGCTTGATATTGAACTTGAAGTTCTTGACGACAGTTGCTTTGATTTTGACAATGCAACAAATCTCATTTTGCAAACAATGAATAAGGAGAAGATTGATTCACTCGGACTCGGCAAAAGCAAGCCTGCGGTTTCTGCACTCGGTGCGGTAATCGCCTATCTCCGTGAAAACAGAAAAACCGATGAACTTGAAGCTCCGTCAGAAATTGAGTTCTACGAAGAAACCGAGTTTATGAATCTTGACATCAGCGCAAGGCGAAATCTCGAACTCACTCGTTCAATGATGACAGGCGACAAGCGACATTCTCTTTTGTGGGTTATCGACAACACAAAAACCGCAATGGGCAAAAGAATGCTTCGCTCCTGGCTTGAAAGACCGCTTATCAGCGTTTCGCAAATCAGCAAAAGGCAGAATGCGGTCGGTGAACTTGTTGATGAACCAATGCTTCGTGATGAGGTCAAGGAACTTCTCACGGGAGTAAACGATATTGAAAGACTTATGAGCCGTATCGCATACGGCACGGCAAATGCAAAGGAACTCCGTTCTCTCTGTGCAACGGTTGAAAGATTGCCGGCACTCAAGGAACTTTTGCAAAATGCAAATTCGGTATTGCTCAAGTCTATTTATAATAATATCGATACATTGCAGGATGTCCACGAACTTATCAATTCGTCAATTGTTGATGAGCCTCCGTTTTCTATGCGAGAGGGCGGAATGATTAGAGACGGCTATAATGCCGAAATAGACGAGCTTCACACAATTATGCAGGGCGGTGCTTCTGTTCTTTCAGAAATTGAAAACAGAGAAAAGGAAGCAACGGGAATTCCAAAACTCAAGGTTTCCTACAATAAGGTTTTCGGCTACTTCATTGAAGTTACCAATTCGTACAAGCACCTTGTTCCCGAAACCTACATAAGAAAACAAACTCTCACAAACTGTGAAAGATATATCACTCAAGAATTGAAAGACCTTGAGGGCAAAGTTCTCGGAGCAAAGGACAGATGCGTTGCTCTTGAATATGAAACTTTCTGTGCTGTCAGAACAATGGTTGCAGGCGAGGTTGAGAGAATTCAACGAACAGCAAAGGCTCTTGCAACTCTTGACACGGTCGCTTCTCTTGCCGAGATAGCTACCAAAAACAATTATTGCTGTCCGCAGATTACAACGGATGGCACACTCGAAATCAAGGACGGCAGGCATCCTGTTGTTGAGGCTTTGCTCACCGATTCGCCGTTTGTTCCAAACGACACACTCCTTGATTGCAAAACTAACAAATGCTCAATAATTACCGGCCCTAATATGGCGGGTAAATCAACATATATGCGTCAAACCGCTCTTATTGTCCTTTTGGCACAGATTGGTTCTTTTGTTCCGGCAAGGAGCGCAAAAGTTTCTGTCTGTGACGCAATATTTACCAGAGTCGGTGCTTCGGACGACTTGGCAACAGGTCAGTCAACCTTTATGGTGGAAATGAACGAGGTGTCAACAATCCTGAAGAACGCTACCGATAAATCACTCATAATCCTTGACGAAATCGGCAGAGGCACATCAACCTTTGACGGTATGAGCATAGCAAGAGCCGTGCTTGAATATGTGGTGAAAAAAATCGGAGCAAAAACACTTTTTGCAACCCACTATCACGAACTTACTGCTATGGAGGGTATGCTAAATGGTGTAAACAATTATTCAATCGCCGTTAAGAAGCGTGGAGATGATATTACATTTCTTCGCAGAATTGTTCACGGCGGTGCAGACCAGAGCTTCGGTATCGAGGTTGCAAAACTTGCGGGTGTTCCGTCAGCGGTTACAAAGCGAGCAAAGGCAATCCTTAAAGAACTCGAAGCGAACAAAATTGAAATTGATTTTAAGGCAGAGGAGGCTGTCGAAGAAGAACCGACTGATGACGAAATTCAGTTCAACTTCAAGGCAAAATCCACCGATGAAATACTTGAGCTTCTCAAGGCGACAGATGTCAACACTCTGACACCGATTGAAGCAATGCAAACCCTCTACGACCTCAAGAAAAAAGCAGAGGAAATTATGGGTTGATAATTTTGTACGAAAGGATGTGACGAAATGCCTCAAATTAATATATTGCCAAAGGAAGTATATCAGCTGATTGCAGCAGGCGAGGTTGTTGAGCGTCCATCCTCAGTCGTCAAGGAAATGATTGAAAATTCCGTTGACGCAGGTGCAAAAAATATTACTGTCGAAATCAAAAACGGCGGTTCAACTTATATCCGTATAACCGATGACGGCTATGGCATAGCACGAAACGAGGTAAAAAAAGTTTTTATCTCTCACGCAACCTCCAAAATTAAGGTCAGCGATGATTTGGACAAAATCGGAACACTCGGCTTCAGAGGTGAGGCAATGGCTTCAATTTCTGCCGTTGCCAAGGTTCAGCTTCTTACCAGAACACCTGATGAGGAAATCGGCACAAGGTACGAAATTGCAGGCGGTCAGGAACTTGATTTTTCGGATGCCGGCTGTCCTGTGGGCACAACGATTGTTGTTGCGGATATTTTCTTCAACACTCCGGCGAGAATGAAGTTTCTCAAAAAGGATGTCACCGAGGCAAATGCCGTTGCAGGTGTGGTTGAGCGAATTGCTGTCAGCCATCCTGAAATCTCATTCAGATTTATTCGTGACGGCAAGCAAACGCTTATCACTTCGGGCAACGGAGATTTAAAAAGTACAATTTATTCCGTATTTGGCAGAGAATTTGCAAATTCGCTTATTCCTGTTGATTACGAGATTAACAATATGCGTGTGAGCGGTTTTGTAACAAAACCGTCAATGTCACGCAAAAGCCGTGGAATGCAGTTCTTCTTCATCAATTCCCGACTTGTCAAATCGCAAACCGCTATGGCGGCACTCGAACAGGCTTATCGCAATTCGATTATGGTCGGCAAGTTCCCCGGCTGTGTGCTTAACATCGAGTGCAATTCATCATTTGTTGATGTCAATGTTCATCCGGCAAAAATCGAGGTTAGATTTGCCAACGAAAAGCCGGTGTTCGAACTTGTGTATTATGGAGTGAAAAACGCTATTGAAATGCTTGACACTCCAAAGGAAGCGCATTTTTCCGCACCTCGACCGACTCAAACAACTGTCAACGGCAAAATTGATTTTTTCAAGCCAAAGGAAGAAGCGCCGACCCAAATGCAGTTTAAGCAGGAAAGCAATCCTGATGATTTTTGGAGGGTTGCATCTCCCGATGTTGTTCGTGACAAATCGCCAAAAAGCGAGGAAGCACAAAATTATGTTGAGGAATCAACAACAACTGCAAAACTTGATTTGAGCAAATTTACAAAGCCTGATACATTAAACGAACAGCAGGCAAACAACGAGCCTGAAACACAGGAACAGACGAAGCCTTTGCCGAAGCAGGAAAAGATCCAAAGCGTAGAAGTGCCTGATTTCAGACTTGTCGGCGAGATTTTTAAAACATATATCATCATAGAAATGGACGGCGATTGCTATATGATAGACAAGCACGCCGCACATGAAAGAATGAATTTTGAAGCGCTCAAGGCTTCAACCGAAATTGCATCGCAGGTTTTGCTGTCACCTGTGGCAGTAAGACTTTCAAGAGAAGAATATAACGCTGTTCTTTCAAACCTTGATTTGTATTCAAAATGCGGATTTGCAATTGAAGATTTTGGCAGCTCAACAGTCTTGGTTCGTGAATGTCCATCGATTTTGGACGGCGAGGATGTCAGCGGATTGGTTGAGGAAACTGCTTCAAAGCTCCTTGACGGCAAAACAGATATAACACCCGAGCAGATGGATTGGATATTCCATTCGGCATCTTGCAGGGCGGCTGTCAAGGCAGGGGACAAGACTTCACCGTACGAGATGGAACTGTTTGTCAAGAAATTGCTTGCAAACCCAAACATCAGATATTGTCCTCACGGCAGACCTGTTATGATTAAGCTGTCAAAATATGACATAGAAAAACAGTTCGGCAGGATACAGTAATGGAAAAAACAAAGATAATTTGCGTTGTCGGTGCAACTGCTTCGGGCAAAACCGATTTGGCGGTGAAACTTGCAAAGGCTGTTGACGGTGAAATCATTTCTGCCGATTCAATGCAGGTGTACAAAAATATGCCGATTGCAACCGCAGTTGCCACCAAAGAAGAGCAGGACGGTGTGCCGCATCATCTTGTTGAATTTCTCGACACAGACCAAACTTTTTCTGTTGCGGATTTTGTTGAGCGTGCAAAGGTGTTGATTGATGAAATCACCGCAAGGGGCAGAGTTCCGATTGTTGCGGGAGGCACAGGACTTTTTGTTGACAGCCTTGTGAAAAATATCAGTTTTTCACAGGTCGGTTCAAACGCAGAAATAAGAAATGAACTTGCCGAAAAAAGCAACGAGGAACTTTTTGAAAAACTCGTGGAGCTTGACCCGAAATCGGCAGAGGATATTCATCCAAACAACCGCAAGCGTGTGATCAGGGCACTTGAACTTTGTATGTCGGGAACATCAAAAACCGAGCAAAACGAAAACTCAATGCTTATCGACAGTCCGTATGATGCGCTGTATATCGGCATCGGTTATCAGGACAGACAAAAACTTTATGACAGAATAAACAAGCGTGTTGATTTGATGCTTGATGCAGGGCTTGAAAACGAGGCAAGGCAAATGCTCGGCAAACAGGGTTTAACTGCCCGTCAGGCAATCGGTCATAAGGAACTTCAACCGTATATTGACGGCAATATAACGCTTGATGAGGCTGTTGAGGGGTTAAAAAGAGAAACCCGCCGTTATGCCAAAAGACAACTCACTTGGTTTAGACGAAACGAAAATATAAATTGGCTTTATGCTGATGAAATGAGCAGGGACGAACTTGTTGAAAAGGCGGTTGACCTTGCCAAAAATCATTTGAAATAAAAGAAAGGAGTTCGGTATGAAAAAGCAATCTTACAATGTGAACAAAAGCAATGTGCTGATTATTTCCGTAATTGTTTTGATAGTTCTGTTTGTTGTAATTCAGTTTTATAAGGTTACTCATATCGAGCTCAAAACACAGACTGCAACCATAAGCACCGTGTACGACAAGGTCAGCAGTGAGGCACTTTTCATCCGTGATGAAAGTGTGGTTGAAAAATCACCGTCGGGCGTAACCGTTGCTTGTTTTCAGGACGGAGATAAGATTAATGTAAAAGGCAATGTTGCAATGCAGTTTTCGTCATCAAAGGCGGCTGCTAATTATTCAAAATATGCCGAGCTTACAAAGCAGATTAAGTATTATCAAACGCTTGAAGCGCAAACAGTCGGTCAGTCTGCCGATCTTGAAACCATCAATGAAGATATTGAACAAAAGGTTATCGATTATGCAGACGGCTTGGCAAAAAATCAAATAGGCGACACGGCTGAAGATTTGGACTCCGTTCTTGTTCGCCGTCAGCTAATAATCGGCGAAGATGTAAATCTACTGTCTATTATCGAGAATTTGCGTGACCAACGCAATAATTATCAATCGTATTCAAAGCCTGACAGATATATCAAAACCGACAAGTCGGGAGTGTTCAGCAGTTACACAGACGGATACGAAAACTTGATTGATTACAGCAAAGCAGAAGAAACCACGATTGACGGCTTCAAGTCTGCACTCAAGGCTGTTGACAAGGCACAGAATGTCAGCAACAATATCGGCAAACTTGTAACAAGCTACACATGGTATGTTCAAACTCTTGTCAGCGCCGATACGGTTAAAAATCTTGAAAACGGCGATTATGTAAATATAGTTTTAAAGGACGATACAAGCAAGTCGTTTAAGGCAGAAATTGTCAACGGTGCAGAGATTGCACTCGGTCAAAAAGAAACTTTGCTTGTCCTTAAACTGAACGAAATGGACGCCGATATTGCAAAACTTCGTAAGGCAGAAATTGAAATCAGACGAAACACTTATGAGGGCATCAAAGTTCCGAGCGAGGCACTTCATGTTCTTGACGGCAAAAAAGGCGTGTATGTTCTTATTGCAAGTCAGGTCAAGTTCAGAGAGGTGAATGTCATTTACAGTGATGACGATTATGTTCTTGCAGAGTATGATGAATCAAACGAAAAGTCGATTCACCTTTACGATAAAATTATTACTCAAGGAAAGGACTTAAAAGATGGAAAAGTTTATACTTGATGAAGAGCGTGTAAAATCGTGTATAGATAATTATAAACGAATAAAAAACGATGTTATGGAAACTGCCGTGAAAGCAGGCAGAAACGAAAATGATGTCAGACTTATGTGCGTTACAAAAACGGTTGAGCCTGAATACATCAATCCCGTGCTTGATTTGGGTGCGGATTTGATTGGCGAAAATCGTGTTCAGGAGTATTGCTCAAAACTTGATACTCTTCACCTTGACGGTGTTGAAAAGCACATTATCGGTCATCTTCAAACAAATAAAGTAAAGTATATTGCAGGCAAGGTTGATATGATTGAGTCGGTTGATTCAATCAAACTTGCAAAGGAGATTAACAAGGAATTCAAAAAAGCCGACGCAATTGCAAATGTTCTTGTTGAGGTTAATATCGGCAAGGAAGAATCAAAGAGCGGTTGCAATATTGAAGAACTTGAGGAACTCCTTTGCCAAATAGCCGAGTTTGACAATATCAAAATAAAAGGTCTTATGACCATACCGCCGATTTGTGACGAGGCTGAAGCAAGAAAGTATTTTGCAAAAATGCACGATAAATTTGTTGAACTTCAGGAAAAGAGCATTAGCGGTGTTGATATGCAAATTCTCTCTATGGGTATGAGCGCTGACTATGAGGCGGCTATACTCGAGGGTTCAAATATAGTAAGAGTTGGCTCTGCTATTTTCGGAGCGAGAAAATATTTTTAAAATCAAGGGGATGAAAAGATGGGATTATTTGATAAAATAAAGGATATTATGACTGACGAAGAGGACGATTTTGACGAATACACAGAAGAAAGTGCAGAATTCGTTAAGCCTCCACGCAGACGAGAAAGAGAAATCGAACCGCCTGCTTATGAGAGAGAGGAAAAAGCAGAGCGTTCATCAAGACACTCAAAGAGTGACAAGGTGGTTAATATTCACACCACTGCACAGCTTCAAGTTGTGCTTGTAAAGCCGGAAGGCTTTGAGGAGGCGGCTTCTATTGCCGACAATCTCAATGCAAGAAGAACAGTTGTGCTCAATCTTGAAAGTGCAAACCGTGAGGTTGCAAGACGACTTTTGGATTTCTTATCCGGTGTTGCTTATGCAAACAACGGTCAGATAAAGAGAGTTGCAAATTCAACCTACATCATCACACCTTATAATGTAGATGTTATGGGCGATTTGATTGATGAGCTTGAAAATAACGGAATGTTTACAATGTAAAGGAGTACAATGTGATGATAAGTGCAAAGGATTTGAAAAATGTTGATTTGGCTGTTGCCAATTCGGGATATGTAACAAAGGATGTTGACAAACTTCTTAACGAAGCTGCAAACACTATTGAGGCATATCAGCGTGAAAACAAAGAGCTTTATCACAAGCTCGAGGTTTTGGCAAGCAAAATCGAAGAATACCGTTCTGAAGAGGACGCTATTAAAACAGCTCTTGTAACTGCTCAAAAAATGGCAGACAAGATTAAAAAGGAATCAAAGGATGCGGCAGCGCTTCTTATTGAAAGCAGTGAAGCTGAAGCAAAGCAGAAGATGGACACTGCCAACACAGAGGCAGAAACTATCGTAAGAAAGGCAAGAGATTATTCTGCAAACCTTATCAATAACAAAACAAATGAGGCAAACGAGATTATCTCAACTGCTCAAGCAAAGGCAAACGAGGCAATCAACTCATCAAAGGTTGTTGCACAGGATATTCTTGACCAAGCAAAGGCAATTTCAACAGACCTTATCAGCAAGTCAAAGGCTGAAAAAGAAGCATACGAAATCTTGATTTCCACAATCAAAAATGATGCAAAATCATTTGTTGAAAATCTCAAAAAACTTTATTCAGATCAACTTGATGTGCTCAATTCATCAAAACTTGACACAAGTTCAGCTGATGCCGATTCAGCCGAAAAAAATGTTGAGGATGTTCACGGCGATGTTTCAAGCCTTGTTGATGAAGTAAAAGAGTTTTCAAGCGCTATCCCTGAAGAAATAAACATTCCCGAAATTCCGCACAAGGAATTTGACGACTCCGATGTAAAGGTTGAAAAGCCGGTTTTTAACACACCTGCAGATGCTGAAGAAGTAGAAGAACCGCAGCAGGAGGAATTGGAAAACAATATTGATGAGGTTGTAAACAACATTGTTGAAAATCAGCCAACCGAGCCACCTGTCATTACAACTGATGATGAGGAGTTTGAAGAAGACGAGGACGAGCCACTTGACCCAATGGAGGCTGTTGAGGCTTTTTCGCAAAACGAGATAACACCGATTGAAAAGTCTGCTGTTCCTGAAATCAGCGAAGATGCAGATATGGAAAATGATGAGTCTCTCTTTGATGAGGGCGACCAACTTCCTTTTGAAAATTATTTCAATATCAATCGTGAGGATGTACATAACGATAAATCACAAACAATATCTTTGATTCCGCCTGAGGACGATGAGGACGAGGACGACGAACCAAAGTTTAAGGGCTTCTTCAAAAAGAAGAAGTAATACTATAACAAACTGTAAGGAGTAAAAACCAATGGATTATAACAAAACACTTAATCTGCCAAAAACCGAATTTCCTATGAGAGCTTCACTCCCACAAAGAGAGCCTGAATTTCTCAAGGATTGGTACGAAAACGATCAATACGGAAGATTGATGAAGCACAATGACGGCAAGCCTCTCTTTGTTCTTCATGACGGACCTCCGTATGCAAACGGCGATATTCATATCGGTCACGCACTTAACAAAACACTTAAGGACTTCATTGTTAGATACAAGAATATGACTGGCTTTAAGTCACCTTATGTGCCGGGTTGGGACACTCACGGTCTTCCGACAGAACTTGCTGCCCGCAAAAAGGCAGGCATCACAGCCGAGTCAAACATCACAGACCTTGAACTCCGTAAAATTTGCCGTGAAACAGCACTTAGCTATGTTGACTTGCAGAGAGAGAGCTTTAAGCGTTTGGGCGTTATCGGTGAATGGGATCACCCGTACATCACACTTCAAAAGGAATTTGAGCAGGAACAAATCAAGGTGTTTGCTTCCATGGCATCAAAGGGCTATATCTACAAGGGCTTGAAGCCTGTATATTGGTGTGCAGACTGTAACACAGCTCTTGCAGAAGCAGAAATTGAATACGCAGAAGATCCATGTCATTCAATTTATGTAAAGTTCAAGGTTACAGACGATATGGGCAAGCTCACTGCTCTTGGTGCAGAACTTGACAAGACATATTTTGTAATTTGGACAACAACAACTTGGACTCTTCCTGCCAATGTTGCTATTTGCGTCGGTCCTAACTATGAATACAGTCTCCTTAAGGCAAACGGCGAATATTATGTTATGGCTACCGACCTTGCACCTACGGCTATGGAAGATGCAGGTATCACAGATTATGAAACAGTAGGCATTATCCGTGGTGATGAGCTTGAATATATGAAAACAGCTCATCCGTTTATCGACAGAACTTCTCTTGTTATTGTCGGCGACCATGTCACTCTTGAAAGCGGTACAGGTTGCGTACACACAGCTCCGGGTCACGGTGTTGATGACTTTATCGTTTGCCAAAAGTATAAGGAAATTCCTATCGTTGTTCCTGTAAACGACAAGGGCGTTCTTACAGAAGAAGCAGGTCAGTTTGCAGGTCTTACAACAGAAGAGGCAAACAAGCCTATCGCAGAACATCTTGAAAAAATCGGTGCACTCTTTGCACTCAAGAAGATTAAGCACCAATATCCACACTGCTGGAGATGTCACAAGCCTGTTATCTTCCGTGCAACATCACAGTGGTTCTGCTCTGTTGACGATTTCAAGGATGCAGCAGTAAAGGCAGCAGAGGATGTAAAATGGTATCCTGAATGGGGCAAGGACAGACTTCAGTCTATGGTTCTTGAGCGTGCCGACTGGTGTATTTCCCGTCAGAGAAAATGGGGCGTTCCTATCCCTGTTATGTACTGCAAGGATTGTGGCAAGGAGATTATTGACGAAAGCATTATGAACAAGATTTCTGACATCTTCGGTGAAGAAGGTTCAGACGCTTGGTATGCTCACGATGCAGAATACTTTATTCCTGAAGTCTTCAAGTGCCCTCATTGCGGCAAGGCTAACGGCTTTGAAAAAGAAAAGGACATTATGGATGTTTGGTTCGATTCGGGTTCATCACACGCCGCTGTTTGCAAAAACAGAGATTATCTCAAGTGGCCGGCTGATGTTTATCTTGAGGGCGCAGACCAATATCGCGGCTGGTTCCAATCATCACTTCTCACATCTGTTGCAGGTGGCAACGGTGCTCCTTACAAGCAGATTATCACTCACGGTTGGACAGTTGACGGTGAGGGCAGAAAGATGTCAAAGTCACTCGGCAACGGTATCGCTCCGCAAGAGGTTATTGACAAGTACGGTGCAGACATTCTTCGTTTGTGGGTTGCTTCTGCCGATTACCATGCAGATATTCGTATCAGCCCTGAAATCTTGAAGCAGATTTCCGATAACTATCGTAAAATCAGAAATACTGCAAGATATTGCCTCGGCAACCTTTACGACTTCAATCCTGATACCGATATGGTTGCAAATGAGGATTTGGAAGAACTTGATAAGTACGCTTTGATGAAACTTGATGAAGTTCTCAAAACAGCTCATCAGGGCTACAACGAATATGAATATCACACAACAGCACACGCACTTCACAACTTCTGTGTTGTTGATATGTCAAACTTCTACTTTGATGTTCTTAAGGACAGACTTTACACTTCTGCTCCTCAGTCAAAGTCAAGAAGAGCTGCTCAAACAGTTCTTTACAAGGTGCTTGACGCTCTTTGCCTTATCCTCACACCGATTCTTGCATTCACCTGTGATGAGATTTGGAAGGCTATGCCTCACGATTCTTCAAGAAATGTTGAGTCACCGCTCTTTAATGACATTCCACAGGGCAACTATATTGACGCTGATGAAGACTTTATCGCAAAGTGGGATAAGATTCACGAAATCAGAACCGATGTTCAAAAGGCTCTTGAACTTGCTCGTAACGAAAAGGTTATCGGCAAGCCACTTGAAGCAAAGGTTATTCTTCACGCAGACGGCGACCTTGCAGACTTCCTCAATGCAGAAATCAAAGCATTGCCTGAAATCTTCATTACTTCTGCTGTTGAAGTTGCAGACGGCGAGGGTGCTGTAAAGGGTGATGTTGCAGGTCTTTCTGTAACAATCGCAAAGGCAGACGGCGAAAAGTGTGAGCGTTGCTGGAAGTTCTCCGACACAGTCGGTCAGGACGCAGAGCATCCAACACTTTGTGCACACTGCGCTCAAACAATGAAAGAATTATAATTTATCAATCCGTTGTTCCTCCCTTGCAAAAGGGAGGTCAACGCTTTGCGTTGCATACGGACTGAAAATATGGAGATTTGCTCATATATGAAGCATATAAAAAAACACATTTCCTGCACGATTATGATTGCTCTTATCGTTGCATTTGACCAGATAACTAAATATTTTGCTTCATTAAAGCTTGCTGACGGAAGTGTTGCAAAGTTCATTCCCGGCGTTGTGCAGTTCAGATATGCCGAAAACACAGGTATGGCTTTTTCAATGCTCAGCGGTGCAAGGTGGGTTTTCGTTGCCCTGACTTTTGCCGTGTGCGTCGGTGCTTTTTATTATTTGTTCTCAAACAAATGCAAAAGCCTATGGCTGTATTGGAGCATAGGTGTTGTTGTTTCGGGCGGTATAGGCAATCTCATTGATCGAGCAAGATTTGGCTATGTTGTTGATTTTATCGAGCCGACTTTTATGGATTTCGCTGTTTTCAACATTGCAGATTGTGCAGTTACCTGTGGTGCTGTGGTGCTGATTGGCTATTTGCTTTTTGATGCTTTCAGCGATATAAAAAAGCCAAAGGAGAAATCCAATGGCTGAAAATTATAGTTTTGTGTGCGAGTCTAACGGTACACGAATAGACAAGTTTTTAACTGAAAACATTGAGGATATTACTCGTTCCGCCGTGCAAAAAATCATTGATGAAAACAATGTAACCGTAAACGGTAAAACGGTTTCCAAGAATTATAAGTGCAAGGCAGGGGATAGCATTGAAGTTGTTGTTCCCGATGCAAAACCGCTTGAGGCTGTTGCACAAAATATTCCGATTGATATAGTTTTCGAGGACGAATATCTACTTGTTGTCAACAAACCAAAAGGAATGGTTGTTCACCCTGCAAACGGTAATCCTGACGGCACTCTTGTCAATGCTTTGCTGTACCATTGCGGTGACAGCCTTTCGGGCATAAACGGAGTTATCCGACCTGGAATTGTGCATAGAATAGACAAGGATACTTCCGGACTTTTGATTGTTGCAAAAACCGACAAGGCTCACATCGGTCTTGCCGAGCAAATTAAGGAACACAGCTTTTCTCGTGCTTATGAGGCTGTTGTTTACGGCAACATCAAAGAGGACAGCGGAACAGTCTGTCAGCCTATCGGTAGAGACAGCAAGGACAGAAAGAAAATGGCAGTAACTATGAAGAATTCAAAACCTGCCACTACTCATTATGAGGTCATCAAGAGATACGGTGATTTCACTCATGTAAGGTGCATTCTTGAAACGGGGCGAACTCATCAAATCAGAGTGCATATGTCATATATCGGGCATCCTGTTGCAGGTGACCCCGTGTATGGTCCAAAAAAGGTTATAACCCGATTGAACGGTCAGTGTCTCCACGCAAAGCATATCGGATTCGTTCATCCGATAACCAATGAATATTTGGAGTTTGAAAGCGAACTGCCCGAGTATTTCACATCATTTCTAAATTATCTTGAAAATAAATAACCGACAGATACTTCAAGTACCTGTCGGTTCTTTTATTGATTATACATTGATTTCAACATCTACACCAAGCAAATCCTTGTTTTCTTCAAGAATAGGATTGATGACTTCGTTCAAGAAATCAGCTGTTTGTTCAGGTGCTCTGCCAACAAAGTTAGCAGGCTTGAGGATAGCAAGGATTTCTTCCTTTGTAGTCATAAATGCAGGGTCTGCCGCAATTCTGTCTACAAGGTCATTCTTGCCGCCTTCAACCTTAACAACAGCACCGGCTGCCATTGAGTGTTGACGGATTTTCTCGTGGAGTTCCTGCCTGTCGCCACCCTTTTTAACAGCGTCCATCATAATGTTTTCTGTTGCCATAAACGGAAGTTCGCTCATAAGTCTTGCTTCAATAACCTTTGGATAAACAACAAGACCGCTTGTAACATTGATGTAAAGGTCAAGTATTCCGTCAATAGCAAGGAATGCTTCAGCAACGCTTACACGCTTGTTTGCGCTGTCGTCAAGTGTTCTTTCAAACCATTGCGCAGAAGCTGTCCAAGCAGGGTTGAGAGCGTCAATCATAACATATCTTGATAGAGATGCAATTCTTTCGCTTCTCATAGGGTTTCTCTTGTAAGCCATAGCAGATGAGCCGATTTGGTTCTTTTCAAACGGTTCTTCAATTTCTTTAAGATTTTGAAGAAGTCTCAAGTCGTTTGAGAATTTGCAACAACTCTGTGCAATGAGTGCAAGGCAGTTGCAAACGATAGTGTCAAGCTTTCTTGCATATGTTTGACCGCTTACAGGGAAGCAAGCCTTGAATCCCATCTTTTCGGCAATCTTTCTGTCAAGTTCTTTGCACTTCTCGTGGTCTCCGTCAAAGAGTTCAAGGAAACTTGCCTGTGTGCCTGTTGTGCCCTTTGAGCCAAGAAGCATAAGGGTGTCGAGCACATGGTCAACTTCGTTGAGGTCCATAACCAAATCCATAAGCCAAAGAGTTGCTCTCTTGCCGACTGTTGTTGGCTGTGCAGGCTGGAAGTGTGTAAAGCCGAGGCATGGCATATCCTTGTATTCGTCTGCAAATTTTGCAACTGATGAAATAGCGTTTACGAGCTTTTTCTTAACAAGGTTGAGTGCCTCACGCATGGTGATAACATCCGTGTTGTCGCCTACATAGCAAGAGGTTGCACCAAGGTGGATAATTCCTTTTGCCTTAGGGCATTGCTCACCATATGCGTGAACATGGCTCATAACATCATGGCGGAATTTCTTTTCGTATTCCTCTGCAACTGCATAGTTGATGTCGTCTGCATGAGCCTTTAATTCGTCAATCTGCTCTTGTGTTACATTGAGTCCGAGTTCGTGCTCTGCTTCGGCAAGAGCAATCCAAAGCTTTCTCCATGTTTTGAACTTGAAGTCCGGAGAATATATGTATTGCATTTCCTTGCTTGCGTAACGGGCATTAAACGGGGAATTGTATGTGTTGTGTTCCATTAGTTAAGTCCTACTCTTTTCATCATTTCTTCGTATGCTTCTTCAACACCGCCAAGGTCACGACGGAATCTGTCCTTGTCGAGCTTTTCGTGAGTCTTGATGTCCCAGAAACGGCAGGTGTCAGGGCTGATTTCGTCTGCAAGAACGATTGTGCCGTCTGCTGTCTTACCAAATTCGAGTTTGAAGTCGATGAGTTCAACGCCGATTGATGCAAAATATTCCTTGAGTACATCGTTAACCTTGAATGCCATTTTCTTGATGGTTTCAACATCTTCCTTGGTTGCAAAACCGCATGATACAGCATGATAGCCGTTGATGAGCGGATCGCCGAGTTCGTCATCCTTGTATGAGAATTCGATTGATGGGCAAACAAAGTCCATACCTTCTTCAAGACCGAGTCTCTTGCAGATAGAACCTGCGGCTCTGTTACGGATGATAACCTCAAGAGGTACAATCTTTACCTTTTTAACTGCTGTTTCTCTGTCTGATAATTCCTCAACAAAGTGGGTTGGAATGCCGTGCTTTTCAAGGATTTGCATAAGGTAGTTGCTCATCTTGTTGTTTACAACACCCTTGCCGACGATTGTGCCTTTTTTGATTCCGTTAAAAGCTGTTGCGTCGTCCTTGTAGTCAACAATAACGATGTTCTCGTCATCAGTTGCCCAAACTTTCTTTGCCTTGCCCTCGTAGAGCTGTTCTGTCTTTGTCATATTGTTAGCCTCCTGCATTTTAATCCTTATATGTTAATTATTTTTTGTATACCGACTTGATTCTTTCAATTGCTTCGATTGTCTTTTCTGTTGAGCCAAATGCTGTCAGTCTGAAGTAGCCCTCACCTGCAGGACCGAATCCTGAACCCGGAGTACCTACAACCTGGCACTTTTCAAGGAGCTCGTCAAAGAATTCCCAGCTTGTGTATCCCTGTGGAACTCTGAGCCAAACGTATGGTGAGTTAACGCCGCCGTAACATTCAAAGCCTGCATCCTTAAGACCCTCAAAGATAATCTTTGCGTTGTTTTGATAGTAAGCAAGTGTTTCTTTGATTTGCTTCTTGCCTTCTTCCGAGTAAATAGCTTCTGCTGCTCTTTGAGTGATGTATGAAACACCGTTGAACTTTGTTGCCTGGCGTCTTGCCCAAAGAGGATTGAGTGATGTGCCCTCAAATTCAAGTTCCTTTGGAACTACTGTGTAGCCACATCTCATACCTGTAAAGCCTGCTGTCTTTGAGAATGAACGAAGCTCGATAGCACACTTCTTTGCACCTTCGATTTCGTAAATTGACTTTGGAATACCCTCTTCAACAACAAAGCTTTCGTAAGCAGAGTCAAAGAGAATGAGTGACTTGTGCTCAAGTGCATAATCAACCCACTTCTTGAGTTGTTCCTTTGTTGCAACCATACCTGTTGGGTTGTTAGGGAAGCAGAGATAAATTACATCAGGAACTTCTGACGGAAGATCAGGTGTAAAGTTGTTTTCTGCTGTGCATGGCATATAGATGATGTTGCTCCAAAGACCGTTTTCGTCCTTGTCACCGCTTCTGCCTGCCATAATGTTTGTGTCGATGTAAACAGGGTAAACAGGGTCGCAGATTGCAACCTTGTTGTCTACTGAAAAGATGTCGCCGATGTTACCGCAGTCGCTCTTTGCACCGTCAGACAAAAAGATTTCGTCTTTTGCGATGTCAATGCCTCTGTCGGTATAATCGTTCTTTTGGATTGCTTCAAGGATGAAGTCGTATCCGTACTCCGGCGGATAGCCTTTGAATGTAGCCTCGCAAGCCATTTCGTCAACAGCCTTGTGCATTGCGTCAATTACAGCCGGTGCAAGCGGTCTTGTAACATCACCGATTGAAAGGCGAATTACATCAGCTTCCGGATGAGCGGCTTGATATGCTCTCTGCTTCTTTGCAACAGTAGAGAACAAATAGCTTGACTCGATTTTTAAAAAGTTGTCATTGATTTTCATATCTTTAAACCTCCGTTAAATTACTTATATTTCAACCTCTCCGGTGAACGCATATTCAGCCGGACCGGTCATAATAACACTGTCGTTTTCGTTTCCGCTCCACTCGATGAGCAAATCTCCGCCGAGGAGATGAACGGTAACTTTGTTGTCGCAGTAGCTGTTGAGAATTGCGGAAACGGCGGTTGCACAAGCTCCTGTGCCACACGCAAGAGTTTCTCCTGCGCCACGCTCGTAAACACGCATTTCTATGTTGCTTCTGTCAATAATCTTTGCAAATTCGGCATTCACTCTGTCAGGGAACAGGTTTGTGTCTTGTTCTGCAATACTGCCGTATTTGTTCAAATCAAATTCGCTTGGGTGCTCGTCAATAATCATTACTGCATGTGGGTTGCCCATTGAAACGCAGGTCATATTGAACTCTCTGTCGCCAAAGGTGACTTTTTGGTTTACGCATTTTTCGATGTCGCACACAACGGGAATGTCGCTTGCCTTGAGTATCGGTCTGCCCATGTCAACTCTTGCAGTCACAGTCTTGCCGTCAACAACATTTACTTTAATGTGCTTGACTGCGCCCATAGATTCAATTGTGAATTCTTTTTCTTTGTTTGTGTAGCCTTCGTCAAAAAGGTATTTTGCAACACAGCGTATGCCGTTGCCACACATAGCACCTCTTGAACCGTCAGCGTTGTACATCACCATTTCATAATCGGCAACACTGCCTTTTTTGATGATAATCAAACCGTCACCGCCGACACTGAAGTGCCTGTCTGAAAGTTTCTTTGCGGTTTCGCTTTCGTTTGGTATAGTTTGCTTCATACCGTCAACATAGATGTAGTCGTTGCCGGCACCGTGCATTTTAACAAATTGTAATTTCATAGCATCACCTATTCAAATTTTGCAATAATGTCTTTTGCGACATCAACCATCTTTTTACCACACCGCATACTTTCGCTTTGCAAAAACTTGTGTGCTTGCATTTCGCTCATAGCATTGGTGTTTATCAAAATGGCTTTTGCGTTTGATATGTATTCGCTGTCGCTGAGGTTTCTGTCTGTAAACGAGCTTTCGGTTGTAACAAGAATTTCAACCGTTCTTAAAAATTCGTCCTTGTCAAGAGGCAGGGGGAGACAAATCAGGTTGCCCATATAATCTTCTTTTCCGCTTTTTGACAGGGCAATTACATCAAAGCCCGACGGCAGTCTTTCAGCCACAACGCCTGCACCCATATCACGCAGGATGGATGCACAAATGATGACCCCGCTTCGCATATCCGCCGCAATACCAAGGGCACTTGCACCCGTGGCACAGATGTGCGATACATACAGACCGTCTTCTTCAAGGACGCTTTTCAGCTGCAAAGCCGTGCTTCTGCTTGGGTATGCAACAATGATGTTTTTCATAAACTGTACTCCGCCTTGATTTATTCGTCCATAATATATATGCGTCTTATTATAAAAATATAAAATATTATAACATATTATAGTGAAATGTGGCAATAGAAAAAACAGGATAATTTGAATAAAAATTTGTTACTTTTACCGATTAGTATATTTTTTGTGCGATTTTGACAAAGTGCACAGATTTTAAAAATATTTTACAATTTCTTGTAACAAAATAACCAAATTACTCTTGAAATATGTTTGTAATAGTGTTATTATAATTTTATAGAATATTCAAAGTGGGAAAAGTGTACCCTTTTTGTTGTTTAGTATTTGTTAACGAAAGGAATTTCTATGAAAAAATTGAAAGAAGAGTATCAGCTTCCTGTATATCTTTTTCATGACGGAACTAACTACAAGGCTTATGAATTTTTCGGCAATCACAGAATTGACGAAAGCAAGGTGGCTTTTAGAGTTTGGGCACCCAATGCACAGGGTGTGTCCGTTGTGGGCGATTTCAATTCTTGGGATGAAAATGCAAACAAATGCGTTGCCATTTCACCGGGAATTTGGGAAGCAATTGTAGATAATGTAAAAGTATATGACTGCTATAAATATGCAATCAAAACTTGCACGGGCACAACCTTGCTCAAGGCTGACCCTTATGCAGTACATCAGGAAACCCGTCCGGGTACAGGCTCAAAAGTATATGAGCTTGCAGATTATAAGTGGAAAGATTCCAAATGGCAACTTGACAAAAGCCGACAGAATATTTTGGAAAAGCCTGTTAATATCTACGAGGTTCATATGGGCTCGTGGAAAATGCACGATGACGGAAACTTCCTGACTTATCGTGAACTTGCAGAACAGCTTGTTCCTTATGTAAAAGATATTGGCTACACTCACATTGAGATGCTCCCGATTATGGAATATCCGTTTGACGGCTCGTGGGGTTATCAGGTTACAGGCTACTTTGCCGCAACTTCACGCTATGGACTTCCGGAGGATTTGAAATATTTTGTAGACACCTGCCACAAGGAGGGAATAGGCGTTATTCTCGATTGGGTGCCTGCTCACTTCCCAAAGGATGCCTTTGGACTGTATGAATTTGACGGCACTTGCTGTTATGAATACAGCGATATGAAGAAAGGCGAGCATAAGGAATGGGGCACAAGAGTGTTCGACTATGCCAAAAAAGAGGTTAAGTCATTCCTTATTTCATCAGCTAATTATTGGATTGAGGAATTCCATTTTGACGGTCTTCGTGTTGATGCCGTTGCGTCAATGCTTTATCTTGATTATTGCAGAAAAGACGGCGAGTGGACTCCTAACAAAAACGGCGGAAGAGAAAATCTCGAAGCTGTTGATTTCTTCCGTCAACTCAATTCAACTATTCTTTCAAATCATCCGGGTTCAATGATGATTGCCGAGGAAAGCACCGCTTGGCCGATGATTACAATGCCTCCGTCAGAGGGCGGACTTGGTTTCAATTTCAAGTGGAATATGGGCTGGATGAACGATATGCTTCGATATACATCACTCGACCCGTTGTTCAGAAAAGGCAATCACAATTGCATTACATTCAGCTTTTTCTATGCGTTCAGCGAAAACTTTGTTTTGCCTGTATCTCACGATGAGGTTGTTCACGGCAAGGCAAGCCTTTTGAATAAGATGCCTGGCGATTATGATATGAAGTTTGACGGCTTGAGGCTGTTCCTTGCATATATGATGGCTCATCCGGGCAAAAAGCTCTTGTTTATGGGCAGTGAGTTCGGTCAGTTCATCGAATGGAACTATAAGCAGGGACTTGATTGGCTCCTTCTTGATTATGACAAGCACAGACAAACCTTGGAATTTTCAAGAGAACTTAATAAGTTCTACAAGGAACACAGCGAGCTTTGGGAAATTGATTATAGCTGGGACGGCTTCCAGTGGATTTCTTCAGAGGATAATTGCAACAGCGTAATTGCCTTTAGAAGAATGAATAAAAAAGGCGAGGAACTTATCGCTGTGTTTAATTGGACACCAAACAGTTTTGATTCATACCGTATCGGAGTTCCGAAGAACGGAACTTATAAGGTTGTGTTTGACACTTCTCTTGAAAAATTCGGCGGTGATAAGCACAGAATGTCAGGCTCATATAAGTCTAAAAAGGGCAGTATCCACGGCTACGAGCAGTATATTGATTTGAAACTTCACGGATTGTCGGCAATATTCCTCAAAAAAACTGCTGACAAACAGCCAGCAAAAAAAGATAAACCCGTAAAGGCTGAAAAGGAAGTTGCAAAGTCTGTAAAACAGCAGGCAGTCAAAACCGAAGTGAAAGAGGAGAAGCCTGTGCAGGAAAAGTCAAAGCAGACACCACCTGCAAAAGCTTCCAAATCAAATAGTAAATAGTAAAAAATCAAAGAGATAATATAGGAGGATTTACAGTATGTCAAAAACAGAAGTTGTTGCTATGCTTCTTGCCGGCGGTCAGGGCAGTCGTTTGGGCGTTCTTACCAAAAGCGTGGCAAAGCCTGCTGTTCCGTATGGCGGTAATTATCGAATCATTGATTTTCCGCTTTCAAACTGCGTAAACAGCGGTATTTATACGGTTGGTGTTCTAACACAGTATCAACCGCTTGTGCTCAATGATTATTTGGGCAACGGTCATCCGTGGGATTTAGACAGACTCAACGGCGGAGTGCACATTTTGTCTCCGTATGAGGCTATCGGCGGTGCTTCTTGGTACAAGGGCACAGCAAATGCTATTTATCAAAACATCAATTTTATTGAAAAATATGACCCAAAATATGTAGTTATTCTTTCGGGCGACCATATTTATAAAATGGACTATTCAAAGATGATTGAGTTCCACAAAAAGAACGATGCCGATTGCACAATCGCAGTTCTTGAAGTTCCGTGGGAGGAGGCTTCACGCTTCGGTATTCTCGCAACAGACGATAACGACCAAATTTATGAATTTGCCGAAAAGCCTGCCGAGCCAAAGTCAAACAAGGCTTCTATGGGTGTTTATGTGTTCTCATGGGATAAGCTCAGAAAATATCTTTGCGAGGACGAGGCAGACGAAAATTCATCAAACGATTTCGGCAAAAACATCATTCCTAATATGCTTGCAGACGGTCAGCGTATGTTTGCTTATCCGTTCAAGGGATATTGGAAAGATGTTGGCACAATTGATTCTCTTTGGGAGGCAAATCTCGACATTATCAATCCAAATGTTGACCTTGACCTTTCAGACACTTCTTGGAGAATTTACAGCAGAACTCCTGACGCACCGCCTCATTACATAGGCAAAAATGCAACTATTGAAAATTCTTCGATTTCCGAGGGTTGCGATATTGACGGCACGGTTGAATACTCGGTTGTTTCATCAAAGGTAACTGTTGAGGAAGATGCAGAAGTCAGATTTTCTGTTGTTATGCCGGGTGCAACAATCAAAAAGGGCGCAAAGGTATATTATTCAATTGTAGCTGAAGATGCAGTTATTGAGGAAGATGCACAGGTCGGTGCAATTCCTGAAAATTTGGAAGACCCGTCTACTTGGGGCGTTGCAGTTGTTGGTTCAAATGCAAAAATCACCAAGGGCAAAAAGGTTGAACCAAAAGATATGATTCCATCAGGGGAGGAGGTATAAGTATGAACGGAAAAAATGTACTCGGTATGATTTTTGCAAATATTCACGAAGAAACTCTTGAATCTCTCACAGAGTTGAGAACAATGGGCTCTGTTCCGTTTTGTGCAAGATACCGCCTTATCGACTTTCCGCTTTCCAATATGGTTGAAAGCTCAATAACAAATGTCGGCGTTGTTACAAACGCAAACTTTAATTCACTTATGGACCATGTCGGCACAGGCAAGCCGTGGGATTTGTCTCGCAAGACAAACGGTTTGCATATTCTTCCGCCGTATTCAAGCAATTCCGTAACTATGTGGGGTAACAGAATTGACGCTATTTATGGGAATATGGGCTTCCTTGACCATTCAACACAGGAATATGTATTGATGTCGGATTGCTATAATCTTATGAATATCGACTTGTCCAAGGTGTTTGATGCACACGAAAAGTCCGAAGCAGATATTACAATCGTTGGTGTCAAGGCTAAAAAGCCTGTTTCATTCAGCAATGTTCTTGTTTTTGACAAGGTTGCGGATGACGGCAGAATTTTGGAGGCTTCTATCGACCCTGATGTTGAAACTGCTTTTTATTCTACAAATGTTGTGCTCATCAAAAAGTATTTGCTTGAGGAGTTGGTGACCGCCGCTCATTCAAAGAACAAGATTTCGTTCCAACGCAATATTCTTCTTGAGAGCATTAAGAACAAAAAGGTTTATTCTTATGATGCTACAGATTGTTTTGTCGGCACTATCGACAGTGTTCAAAGTTATTATGATGTGTCAATGAGCATACTTGACAGAGAAAACAAAAAGAGATTGTTTGCTCCCGAACGCCCTATTTATACTAAAGAGCGTGACGATATGCCAACTCTTTACGGTATGGAAGCGGATGTCAAGAATTCTCTTGTTGCCGACGGTTGCGTTATCAAGGGCTCTGTTGAAAACTGTATTCTCTTCAAGGGTGTAAAGATTAAAGAGGGTGCTGTGGTTAAGAATTCTATTCTTATGCAGGACACTGTTATTGGTGAAAATGTAAAAATCAATTATGTAATCGCAGATAAGGATTGCAATATTAAGTCCGATGTTGAGCTTTCCGGTGCAGCAAATTATCCGGTTTGCATTTCAAAGGGTACAAAGATTTAGGGGGGGTATACAAATGAAGGTTTTATATGTTGCATCTGAAGCATTGCCTTTTATGGCTTCCGGAGGATTGGGAGATGTTGCAGGTTCGTTGCCTGTTGCACTTCGCAAGCGACTTATCGGATGCCGTGTTGTAATGCCTCTTTATGATTCAATCAAGCAGGAATATAAGGATAAAATGAAGTTTATTACATCGATTTCCGTTCCTGTTTCGTGGCGTAGACAGTATTGCGGTATTTTTGAAGCAAAGCATAACGGAGTAATTTATTACTTCCTTGACAATCAGTATTATTTTAAGCGTGACGGAATTTACGGTCATTATGACGATGCGGAAAGATTTGCTTTCTTCTCAAGAGCCGTTCTCGAAATTATTCCTCATATTGATTGGAAGCCGGATATTATTCATTGCAACGATTGGCAGTCGGCTCTCACACCGCTTTATTATTCTTGCTACTATGCAAATCAAATGGGATATGAAAACATCAAAACTGTTTTCACAATCCATAACATTCAGTATCAGGGCAAGTACGGTGATGAGCTTCTCAACGATGTTTTGGGCATTGCACCTGAATATAATAACCTTATTTTGTACGATGGACTTGTTAACTTTATGAAAGCAGGCATCGAGTGTGCAAATAAGGTGACAACTGTTTCTCCGACCTATGCAAAGGAAATTCTTGACCCGTGGTATTCCTACGGTCTTGACCCTATCCTTAATCAGCGTAGCTGGAAACTTTGCGGTATTCTCAACGGTATTGATACCGAAAATTATAACCCTGAAACCGATCCTAACATTGTTGCAAACTACAATGCCGAAAATTGGAAAAAGGGCAAGGCAGAGTGCAAAAAGGCTCTCCAGGAGCAGATGGGTCTTGCTGTCAGAGATGATGTGCCGGTTATCGGTATCGTATCCCGTCTTGTCGGCCACAAGGGACTTGACCTCATCCGTGAGGTTATGGAAAAGAGCCTTTGGGAGCGTGATGTTCAGTATGTTGTTCTCGGTTCGGGCGAATGGCAGTACGAGAGTTTCTTCAGAGAACTCCACGACAAGTATCCTGATAAAGTCGGCGTAACAATCGGATTTATTCCTGACCTTGCACGCAAGATTTATGCAGGTGCAGACTTGTTCCTTATGCCGAGCAAGAGCGAGCCTTGCGGTCTTTCACAGATGGTTGCACTTCGCTACGGCACTGTGCCTATCGTTCGTGAAACAGGCGGTCTTAAGGACTCAATCACCGATTCGGGTGACGGCGAGGGCAACGGATTTACTTTCCAAACATATGACGCATACGATATGCTCGGTGCAATCTACCGTGGCGTAGAGGCTTATAACAATAAGGATTATTGGCCGACTCTTGTTGAGCGTGCGCTCAATTGTGATATGTCTTGGGGCAAATCCGCAAATGAGTACATCAAGATGTACAAATCACTTCTTAAAGATTAAGACAAAAAATACACCCCACATCGGTACTTTATGTATCGTTGTGGGGTGTTTGTTATGCTTATTTGTGCGTTTTTATAACATGGCTTATCAACAAAACTATTGCATTAAAAACTAACCAAACAAAAACTATGATTTCAATAAACATCCTCAGCGGCACAGCTGTCAGCATATCATTGTAGGTCAGGCAAATATAAACTATGTACCCAACAGCGATAATACTGCTTATTATGATTAAAGGATATTTGATGGCTTTTGGCATTGGAATCACATCCTTAAAATAATTTTGTTTATAGTTCTTTTTCGTATTCTAAAACATTTGTCGTTTCGTCGTCTGCGATATAATCGGTCAGCACAATAAACTTTAACGCTTTTTTCTCGCAATCATAGTAATATCTGTATTCTTGATTTGAAACTCTAACGGCTCCGGTTTTTTTAGCTTTTTCTCTTTGCTTTTTCAAAATTTTTTCCGTATCTTTTTTTGAAAGCTTTTTGCTGACGTTCAGCTTCTTGCCACTTTTAAAATCGGGGTAATGATTGTCAGCAATTTGTGTCAAAATTCCGTTTTCAACAAAAGCGGTGTAGCAAGAACTTGTTTCAATATCACCATACATCTCAATTATGTCAATTGTGTAATCGTTTTGGTCGGTGATTTGGTGACAGACTGTTTTAACGCTGCTTTTGTCAAAGTCTTTATTGTTTTTTTGTATAACATCTAATATGGCGGATGTTTCTACTTCACCGTTATTGATTACTTTGATATCGGCAACGGTAATGTACTTCGGCTCTTTTGCATCATTGCTGTTTTTTGAAGTTTGCACAGCTAAAATTGCCACCAAAGCAATAATCAATATGACTGCCGATAACAGTATGATTTTGAAAGCTTTTGATTTCTTGTTCATCTCTTTGTTTCCGTTTATGTATTCAATAAACATCCTTAACTGTAATTGCCTTTGAGTAGATTGTCAAAGTGTTTTATGATTTGCTTGTAACGAGGTTGTATGATAAGCGTTTATTCGATTATGCTTTTGATGTATGCATCAATTACATCGGTGGCGTTGTCGATTCCGACCTTGCTTGTGTTGATTAGCAAGTCGTAGTAGCGAGAGTCGCCCCATTTGTATTTTGAATAGCGGTTGTGATAACTGCGTCTGATCTTGTTGCGCTTTTCAACAAGATCCTTTGCATCGTCATAGCGGAGCTTTTCGATTGATGCAATTCTCTTAACCTTTGTGTCCATTTCGCCTGTTACAAAGATTTTGACAAGTCCTTCGTATTCACGTAAAACATAGTCGGCGCATCTGCCGAGCACGATGAATGACTCGCCGGATTCTGCACGCTCCTTGAGGTAGTCAAATTGCATTTGAGCAACATTGTCCTCGTGCGAGTTTGAGTAGCCGTCAACCGAGCGTGAAAGCCAAATGTTTCTTGCTTTTTCGTCGTATTTTTTCAGCTCGTCAAGGTTTAGGTTCTTTTCTTGTGCGACTAAATCCAAAAGATTTTTACCGTAAAGGTTTACATTGTATCTTTTTGCCAATTCCTCGGCGATCACACGACCGCCCGAGCCGTATTCACGACCGATTGAAATTATAAATTGTTTAGCCATAAATTAACCCTCCTTTAGAAGTATCTTAATTTGATTACTATCATTGAAATGATGAGAACAATTGCTGTTGCCGGTATTGCCGATTTGCAATATTTGCCCCATCCTACAGGATGTCCTGCCTTTGAAACAACGGATGTGCCTACAACATTTGCCGATGCACCGATAGGTGTTGCACTGCCGCCGATGTCTGTGCCGACAGAAAGTGAATATGCGAGGGTTGCAAGTTCTGCACCCGGAGTTGTAGCCGCAAGGCTCTTGATAACGGGAACCATAGTTGCAGCAAACGGAATGTTGTCAACAAACGCACTTGCAACAGCCGAAATCCACATAATGATGAGAACCATTGCAAAGAAGTTGCCGCCGCAGATCTTTTCAATAAAGTTTGCAATAAGCTTCAAAACGCCTGTTTGTTCAAGTCCGCCTACTACGATGAACAAGCCGATAAAGAACAAAAGTGTTTTGTAGTCAATCTTTTTCAAAATAAACTTGATGTGTTTAAACGAAGTGATGAGCGTAATTGCCGCAATAACCACGCCGATAAACGCAACGGTAAGTCCAGTTTGTGCATGTGTTACAAGAAGAACAACAGCAATAAGGAAAATGATTGTGCTTACAATAAAGTCCTTTTTGTTTTCAATAGCGTCTGCCGGGTTAGGAAAAGTTGCCGGGTCAACAGGTTCACCGTTTGCGGCAGAAAGCTCTTTCTTAAATGAAAAATAGAAGAAAATAACAATAAATACAAGTGAAATACCTGCGATAAGACCTGTGTTTGTAAGGAAATCGGCAAAGCTGTAGCCGAGTGCAGTACCGATGATGATGTTAGGCGGGTCACCGCACATTGTAGCGGAACCGCCAAGGTTTGCACAGAAAACTTCCGCAAGTACCATCGGAACCGGACTGAATTTGAGAAGTTGTGAAAGCTCAACTGTAACTGCTGCCAAGAACAAAATTACGGTGATGCTGTCAATGAACATTGAAAGCACGGCACTCATAATCATAAATGTTACAAGTATCGGCATAACCTTGTACTTAACCGCTTTTGCGATTGTGAGGCAAAGCCAACGGAAAAATCCTGCTTTTGCCATGCCTTCAACCATTACCATCATACCCGCGATGAAAATGATTGTAGCCCAGTTAATGCCGCTCGAACTTTCGCCGCCTTGTGACGAAACATGCCAAAATTCAGGTGTGAATATGCTTTTGACATTGAGCGTTTCCATTATTGCACTCGGACTTTTCATACAAATTCCAAATACAATAACAATAGTTGCAAGTCCGCAACCCAATGTTACCCACTGGCGTGGGATTTTGTCCATAATAATAAGTGCGAACATAACGACAAATATTATTACGGCACAGATTTGTGCTGCCATATTATATAGCCCTCTTTTCTATGTATTTTCGTCTTTATTATATGCCTACTAATTTTAATTTTCAAGAGTAAATATAATAAATATTTTTTACTTGAAAAATAAGAACTTATACTATATAATATTATAGCATAAAATAATCAATTAACATATTTAATACTTTTTCGGAGAAGAATAATGATAGAATTTGAAGAATTGAACCAAAGACTTATGCAGTCCGAGGAACCAATAAGTAATTTGAAAGAAGCTCTCGACATAGACAATGTTAAGATTCAAATTGAAGAACTCGAAAAGCAGAGCGCCGCTCCTGATTTTTGGGATGATATGGAAAACAGCCAAAAGGTTATGCAAAAAATCGGCTCACTCAAAGCAAAAGTCGCATCATACGAAAATCTCAAAAATGATTTTGACGATGCGCAGGTTATGATTGAACTTGCAAACGAGGAAGAAGACGAAAGCCTTGTTGAGGATTGCACAAAGTCGGTTGACGATATTGAAAACAGAATTGAAAAGCTCACTCTCTCAACACTCCTTTCGGGCGAGTTTGACGACAACAACGCTATCCTCACTTTCCACGCAGGTGCAGGCGGAACAGAGGCTCAGGACTGGGCAGAAATGCTTTTCCGTATGTACAACCGTTGGGGCGAAAGAAACGGCTACAAGGTGTCAACCCTCGACTATCTTGAGGGTGATGTTGCAGGTATCAAGAGTGCAACAATCCGTGTAGAAGGCGAAAATGCTTATGGCTATCTCCATGGCGAAATGGGTATTCACCGTCTTGTTCGTGTTTCTCCTTTTGATTCATCGGGTCGCCGTCACACTTCGTTTGCTTCTCTTGAAGTTATGCCGGAGATTGACAATGATGTCAATGTGGAAATCCGTGAAGAAGACATCAAGATGGATGTTTACCGTGCATCGGGTGCAGGCGGACAAAAGGTAAATAAGACTTCATCCGCTGTTCGTCTTACTCATATTCCGACAGGCATTGTTGTGTCATGTCAGGTTGAGCGTTCACAGCACCAAAACCGTGAAATGGCAATGCTTATGCTCAAGTCAAAACTTGTTGAAATCAAGGAAAGAGAGAACCTTGAAAAGATTGACGACATCAAGGGCGACCAAAAGGAAATCGCTTGGGGCAGTCAGATTCGTTCCTATGTGTTTATGCCGTACACAATGGTAAAAGACCACAGAACAGGCTTTGAAATGGGCAACATCAATGCTGTTATGGATGGTGACCTTGACGGCTTCATCAACGCTTATCTCAAAATGAAGAGTCTTGAAAATTCCGACAAGTAATTCAAAATTTAACAATGGTATTTTATCCTCCTGCGTCAACAATAGATGTAGGAGGTTTTTATTATGAAATTTCAAAGGATATTGTTGCCCGTTTTGTGCGTTTGTATGCTGTTTGGATGTTCAAAAGGAAATACAAACAGTAATGAAAATATTACTGCAAGTAAAAAAGCAGAAACCACAACCAAGGCTGTTGAAACAACTGCACCCACTGCAAAGGCGGTTGCGGGGCTTGATTCATTGAGTACCGAAAAAGTCGTTTGGGGTCCGGGAAATATTGTTGAACATAAGCAACCAAACGACCCTCTTTTGCTTCAAAAACGCTTTGCAAATATGGATGCACAGTGGCTGTTAAACGATGAAAAAAAGCTATGCTTAACCTTTGATGAGGGTTACGAAAACGGCTATACTCCGCAGATTTTGGACACTTTAAAGGAAAAGGGTGTTAAGGCGGTTTTCTTTGTGACCTATGATTTTGCATCTCAAAATCCCGACCTTGTCAAGCGAATGATAGACGAGGGGCATATTGTCGGCAACCACTCCTACCGCCATTATACTATGGATGAGGTCAGCGATGATGTTGCCAAGGAGGAAGTAAGCTATCTTCACAAGTATGTCAAGGATAAGTTCGGTTATACAATGAGTTATTTCAGATTTCCAAAAGGTGAGTTTTCGGAACGCTCTTTGCAAATTGTAAAAGATTTGGGATATAAATCGGTGTTTTGGAGCTTTGCCTATGCCGATTGGGACCCTGACAATCAAACGGAGGAAAATCAGGCTTTCACCCATATTTGCGAGAGTACTCATCCCGGTGCAATTTTTCTTCTTCACGCTGTCAGCAAAACCAATGCCGACATTCTTGGCAAGGTTATAGATGATGTGAAAAAGCAAGGCTATACTTTCTCCACAGACATTTGTTAATATTATGTTGATATTGTTGCTTCCCTATGTTATAATTTTACAGAAACTTGTGCCGTGTGTGGCGAAAATATATAGAAGTTTCACAAAAGGGGTAACAATGAAAATATCAGGAGAAAAGATTAAACAGACCGTGTCGTCTGTAAAAGAACACTGGAGCAAGCCACCCGAGGGGCGGTATATTCCGTATAAGGAAATACTTGCATACAGCATAGGCGGTATCGGTGTAAAATTCGTGATTTATACGGTTTGGTATATCTCGCTGTCTGCAACGAGCTTGCTTGCAGGCTCGGCACTCGGACTTAAAAACGGCGACCTTGTAAAACTCAATCTTGTAGCTACAATTATCGGCTTGTTTTTAGGTCCTATCCGAGGATTGATTATTGACAACACTCGGAGCAGTAAGGGAAAATTCCGACCGTATCTGCTTTATACAGGTATACCGTCAGGCTTGATGCTGACTGTTTTTGCCTTTCTTCCGTTCGAAATAATGTCGTACAACCAAAAGCTGTGGGCATTGTTCATATCGTATATGCTTCTTCAACTGTGCTATCCGTTCTATGACCAGGCGTATACAACTCTTGTTCAGGTAATGAGTCCAAACTCAACCGAGCGTGCGGATGTAATCACAATTTCAACATTTATCTATTCGCTCGCTCCGTCAATTATGAACTTCTTTGTGCCTTTCATTGCGGGTTACACAGGCGGTCTTGAGCATATTGGCGCATATCGTGTTATTATGCCGGCTCTCGGTATCGGTGGTGCTCTCATCGGTCTTTTCAGCTATTTTGGCACAAAGGAAAGAATTATCGTTTCAAAGGACTACACACCGAAAGTGCCGTTCTTTAAGGGCATCGGTGCAGGTATTGCAAACAAATATCAGTGGGCACGCTCACTCACTTCTTGGTGCATTCTTTTGCAGGCAGGTGTCGGCAATATCACCACTTGGTATTTCTACTACGGCATAAAAGATGTGCTTAATCTCACCACCGAAAAGCAAGGACTTTTGAACGGTACTCTTGTAACGATTTTGGGTGCTGCCGCAACTCCGGCAATGCTTATTTCACCGTTTTTGATTCGCAAAATCGGCAAGCGAAATATGTTCATTTTGTATATCGTTACAAATATTTTCACCCTTGTCGGTATGTACTTGTTCATTGAACAAATTTGGGTACTGTTTGTGTTTGTGTGGCTCCGAAATTTCTTCTGCACATTCACTCTCATCACAGACGGTGCAATGAGTGCCGATGTGCTTGATTATCAGCAATATAAGACAGGCGACAGACTTGAGGGTCTTATGGGCCAGTTCGTTGGCACAATCGGTGTTTTTGTAAGTATGGGCATTACATATTTCACTCAAACAATCGTTATGCAAAACCACTTTGGACTTGTTGACAATTATGACGATTTGTACAAGGCATCGTTCAGAGAACCGATTTCAAAGGGTATGATTTTGATTGCTATTGTCGGCTTTGTGCTTGCACTTATTCCGTTTGTCACAATGTACACTTTGACCGAAGAAGAACACGAATCTCACATCAAGGTGCTCAAAATCCGTGCGGCACTTGAGGACTATGCAACCGATTCGCTTTCTGAAGGTCAACTTGATGAAGCAAAGCAGATTTATGCCGATTCCGTAAAGGAATACGATGAATGTATTAAGGCTCTTGAAACTGCAACGAAGAGAAAAGAACGCAAAAAACTTCAAACAAAAATCAAGGCTCTTGAAATTGTTGTGAACGAAAAAGAACGCTTCACAACGGAAAGAATGATTAAAAAGACCGCAAAGGCAACCGACCTTTTGTCGCACACTGTTGAAGAACTTTACGGCATCAGCGAACCGACCCTTGATAAATACAACGAGGCAAATGCAATGAGCGAAAGTACCAAGGAGGAGGCAAACCTCAAGGCAACAAAGCTCAAAGAGGCTTCAAAAGAACTTGACACCTTCCACAAAAAAGCATATGACTACATTCAGGCTCGCAAACTCATCAAGCAAAAAGAATACTATGCAAATTGGGACAAAATCTTTGTTCTTGAACCTGAATTGCAAGAAGTTTGATTTTGATACAAAAACCTTCTGCTCACGCAGGAGGTTTTTTGTATAATTTGACATTTTTATTAAATTTTCAAATAACTGTTGAGATTATTTATTCTATATTATATAATAATTAATTGATAATTGATATGAAATAATTATGAAAGCGGGTTTTAAAATGCTTTTTTCAAGAGATATTGGAATTGACCTTGGCACATCAAACACAAGAGTTGCCGACAAAAAAGGACATATTATAATTAACGAACCGTCTGTTGTGGCAGTTGATGTAAAATCAAAGAGAGTGCTCGCAACAGGAAACGAGGCAAAAAATATGATTGGCAGAACACCGGGTTCAATCGTTGCTGTCAGACCTATGAGGGCAGGCGTTATTGCCGACTTTGATATGACTGCGGATATGCTTCATGACTTTATGGACCGTTCAACATCACGCAATGTTTTCACAAAAACAAGAGTTGTTGTCAGCGTTCCGTCTGATGTAACAGAGGTTGAACGCAGAGCTGTTGAAGATGCTGTTCGTTCGGCAGGCGCACAGGAAGTTGAACTTATTGAGCAGTCGATGGCGGCGGCTCTCGGCGCAGGACTTCCTGTTTATGAGGCAACAGGTTCAATGATTATCGACATCGGCGGCGGTACAACCGATATTGCCGTGCTTTCTCTTGGCGGAATTGCGTGCTGTAACAGCATCAAGGTCGGCGGTGAAGCTATGGACGATGCAATCGTGACTTATATGCGTAAGACTCACAATCTTCTTATCGGTGAGCGTACTGCAGAGGATATAAAACTTAAGATCGGCTCTGCTTTGGAATATGACGGCGAGGCTGCTATGGAAGTAAGAGGCAGAAATCTTACTGACGGACTTCCGGGAAGCGTGGAAATTACTTCATCCGATATTCGTGAGGTTCTCCAAGAACCTGTAGGTCAGATTTTGACCGCTGTCAAGGAAACTCTTGAGGTTACTCTTCCTGAACTTTCGGCAGATATTATCGACCGTGGAATTTATCTCACGGGCGGTGCAAGCCGACTTCGTGGACTTCGTGATTTGATTGAAAACGAGATTAAAATTCCGATTATCGTGCCTGAAAATTCAACCGATTGTGTTGCACTCGGTACATCAATCAAGCTCCGCAGAGCAAAATAATATAGAAGTGAATCAAATATGAAAAATTTATTTAACACAAAACCGTTCAAAATGGTTGTGAGCATTATTGCCGTGTTCTTGATTGGTGCGCTTATCGCCGCCGCAAACGGTCACGGCGAAACTGCACAGTCAACTGTTGTGGGCACGCTGTTTTCTCCTGCTCATTATGTTGCACAGAAAATTTCAAATGGTCTTGATAATATTTCCGGCAATGTAAGCGGCAACGCACAGTATGAAAAGGAGATAAAAAAGCTCCAGTCACAAATCGGTGATTTGCAGTCACAACTTGTTGATTACGAAAATTTAAAAAGGCAAAATGAGCTTTACAAGGAGTTCCTTGGGGTTAAGGAAGAACACAAGGATTTCCAATTTGTTGAGGCTTCCGTAACAGGCAGAGACAGTGCGGATATATACAAGTCGTTTACCGTTTCAAAGGGTACTGTAAACGGTGTTGCTGTCGGCGATGCGGTTATGTACGGCAAATATCTTGTTGGCATTGTTGACAAGGCTTATCCGACCTACAGCGTGGTCAAGACTATTCTTGACCCTGATTTCAGCGTGTCAGCGTATGAAATTATTTCTAACGAGATTTCATATGTAACAGGCACTGCAAGTCTTGCCAAAGAAAATAAGTGCAAGATGGCAAACCTTGATGCCACAACAAAGATTACTAACGAAGCTATTATCTGCACAGCAGGTGTTGGCGGAACTGTGCCAAAGGGATTGATTATCGGCACTGTTGATGAAATTGCAGACGAGTCAACCGATATTTCGTCTTATGCAATCATTACGCCGGGCACTGATATTGAAAGCATAAACACTTGCTTTATACTCACAGACTACAAGAATTAAGGATTGTTTAATGGAACTTACAAAAAAAGAACGCACAATTAAATATGTCGTTTATGCCGTGATTTTGTGTCTGCTGTCGTTGCTCCAAAATGTTGGCGGACTTTGGTTTGAAATCGGCGGTGCAAGGTGTTTTCTTCTTGTTCCGGCGGCTGTTTTGTTGTCGCTTGATGAGGACGAAAAAGCGTCGGCTCTCATCGGCTTGTTTGCAGGCTTGTTGTGGGATATAACGGCGGTGCACCATATGGGCTTTAGTTGCTTGTTTCTTATGGTTGCATGCTACATTATGAGCGTTTTGCTCACGCATATTTTTCGCCCGACTTTCTGGGTCGGCACTGTCGGTGCAATTGTTTTCACATTTTTGTATGTTTTGATTTATTGGCTTGTTTTCGTTGCTTTCAAGGGCGGAGAAGGCTCAACAGCGGTGTTTTTCACATTTTATTTGCCGTCATTTTTCTACACGGCGGTTGTAACATTTTTTATGAATCTCGTTTTTGTACCGCTTAAAAATAAGCTCAACAAAAATTAATTTATTTGGAATTTTAGGAAAGGAGAGTGCGTTATGGGTAACAGATATAAAAGCTCAAGAACTGCTATTGCCATTATTTTGGCTATTGCAACATTCCTTGGCTTTGGCTATGACCTTTATGATATTCAAATCAAAAATAACGAATACTATGTTGCCCAAAGCAGTGCTGTCCAAACCTATACTGTTTCGATTGAGGCGGCAAGGGGCGAGATTGTTGACCGCAACGGTAATGTTCTTGTTGCAAACCGAAAGGGCAACAGCATAATTCTTGATGCCGCATATTTTCCGAGCGCAAAGAATAACGAAGCGAGAAATGCGATTGTTATCAATTTGATAAAACTTTTCAACAAAAACAAGGAGGAGTATGTTCACAATCTTCCTTTGAAAATCGGTAAAAACGGAAAAGTAAAGTTCTTTACTAAAAAAGATGATGAGAATTTTGAATCCGCCATCAAAACAATGAAAAGCAAGGATATGTTCAATCTTCAACCGTATGCAACTGCTCAAAACTGCTTTGATGCAATGGTTGAAAAGTACGGACTTGAAAGATACGATGCAAAGACCGCACTTGAAATCGGAAATATCAGATACGAGCTTACAAGGTGTTTGTTTTCTGTTTCAAATCCTGTCACAATTGCGGATGATGTCAGCGACAAAACCGTTGCTCAAATTAAGGAGAACAAAACTAATTATCATGGTGCTGATGTGCAGGTTGTTGCTTATCGTTCGTATACCGACCCGTCACTTGCCGCTCACATTATCGGAACTGTAAGAAAAATCAATGCCGAGGAATATGCAGAACTCAAAGACAGCGGTTACGGCATTAACGATGAAATCGGTGAGTCGGGAATAGAAAAGGCTTGCGAGGCTGATTTGCGTGGCACTCCGGGTGAAAAAACCGTCACTATTGATGCAGAGGGCAATGTCAACGAAACTGTCACAAAAGAGCCTGTTCAGGGTGACACAATTGTTTTGACTATCGACAAGGATATGCAAAAAATCGCCGAGAAAAAGCTCCGCAAAATTTGTTTAAAAACTTCAGGCGTTGCAACAGGTGCGGTTGTTGTTGAGGATGTCCACAGCGGTGAAATTCTTTCTGCCGCAAACTATCCTACTTTCAATTTGGATGAGTATTACAGCGATTATCAAAAACTTGCTTCCAACAGCAAAAAGCCACTCTTTAACCGTTTTGCAATGAGTGCCTTTGCTCCGGGTTCAACCTTCAAGCCTCTTATGGCTGTTGCGGGACTTGAGGAGGGCAAAATCACAAAGGACACATATTTTTACTGCAATCATACCTTTAAAATTTCGGATATGACCTTCAAGTGTACAGGTTCTCATGGTGGACTTAATGTCGAGGGCGCGCTTGAACATTCTTGCAATATTTTCTTTTATAACACTTCTCAAAGACTTGGTATTGACCTTATGAATAAGTACGGCAAGATGTTTGGTTTGGGACAGAAAACAGGTGTTGAAATCCCCGAATCAAAAGGCATTATGGCAGGTCCCGAATACCGAAAGAAGTTTGATATGGTATGGCGACCGGGTGATACCGTTCAGTGCTCAATCGGTCAGTCGGATAACCTTTTAACTCCGCTTCAGCTTGCGAATTACTGTGCAACAATCGCAAACGGCGGTACAAGGTATAAAACACATTTTGTCAAATCAAAGATTTCTTCCGCAACGGGTGTTGTTAACGAAACAGGCATAACGGTTGAAGAAGAAACAGGTGTAAGTCAAAAAACTTTTGATATTGTAAAATCGGGTATGCGTCGTGTATCACTTTACGGCGGACCTAACAGACAATTCAACAAATTGAAAGTAAAAACCGCTTGTAAAACAGGTACTTCACAGGTAGTTGTGAACGGTGTTAAGCACAACAACGGTTTCCTTATCACTTTTGCACCGTATGACAATCCCGAAATCAGCATCGGTTCTGCTATCGAAACAGCGGGTTCGGGTTCGTCAACTGCCGAGATTACCGCTGCAATCATCGATTATTATTACAGCAATAACGACAGCGAAGAAAAGGCTCAGACAGATTCTTCACTTTTACCGTAAAAATTTTAAAAAAATCTTGAAAAATCGCTGTAATATGGTATTATATATAATATAAAGAACTTAAAATGAGATATTATGATAAATTTTATTTAGGAGAGGTACTATGAACATTGCACTTATTGCACACGATGCTAAAAAAGAACTTTTGGTTCAGTTTTGTATTGCGTATTGCGGAATCATCAGCAGACATGATGTTTGCGCAACTGGTACAACAGGCAAGCTTGTAAAAGAAGCAACAGGTTTGGAAATTAATTGCTTTTTGAGTGGTGCGCAAGGTGGCGGACAGCAGATTGCAAGCCGAATTGCGTGCAATGAAATCGACCTCTTGATTTTCTTCAGAGATCCGCTTAATCCAAAGCCACACGAGCCAAACGACAATGATTTGCTCCGCTTGTGTGATGTGCACAACATTCCGTTTGCAACCAACATTGCAACTGCCGAGGCACTCATCAGAGGTGTTGAAAGAGGCGACTTTGAATGGAGAGAAATCGTTAACCCAAGATATAATCAAAAAAAGTAATTTCATAAATTATAATAACGAGGTGCAAGAAAAACTTGCACCTCAAATGTTGTATATAGGAGAACAGCTATGGCACTTATAACAAAAGCTATCAAGGGCACAAAGGATGTTTTGCCGTCCGAAGTGTACAAAAATCAATATATCGAGGCTACTTGCCTTACTGTTGCCGAAAATTTTGGCTACAAGGAAATGAGAACTCCTGTGTTTGAACATACCGAACTTTTTCAAAGAGGTGTGGGTGATACAACAGATGTTGTGCAAAAAGAGATGTACACATTTGACGACAAGGGAGGTCGTTCAATCACACTTCGTCCGGAGGGTACAGCAGGTGCGGCAAGATCATTTTTGGAAAACGGTCTTTCAAACGAGGCTCTTCCTCAAAAGATTTGTTATCTCACTTCTTGCTATCGCTATGAAAAGCCACAGGCAGGCAGACTTCGTGAATTTCACCAATTCGGCATTGAGTGCTTCGGTGCAACTTCACCGCTTGCAGATGCAGAAATGATTGCACTTGCAAAGCAGATTTTTGATGAACTCGGCGTAAAGGATTTGCATCTTGAACTTAATTCAATCGGCTGTCCAACATGCCGTGCGGAATATCACAAAGCACTCAAGGAATATTTTGCTTCAAGAGTTGACGAGCTTTGCGACACTTGCCGTGACAGACTCGACCGCAACCCTATGCGTATTCTTGATTGCAAAAGCCCTGTTTGCAGCGAAATTGCAAAGGACGCTCCGGTTGTTCTTGATTATCTTTGTGACGAGTGCAAGGAGCATTTTGAAAAAACAAAGAGCTATCTTGACGCTATGAATATTGAATATATCGTAAATCCTCAAATAGTAAGAGGACTTGATTATTATACAAAAACTGTTTTTGAATTTGTTGCCGATTCAATCGGTGCGCAGGGTACTGTTTGCGGCGGTGGCAGATATGACGGACTCATCGAGGAACTTGGCGGTCAGCACACACCGTCGCTCGGCTTCGCTATGGGACTTGAACGACTTCAGCTTGTTATGGAAGCACAGGGTTGCGAATTTCCTGAACCGTCCCGTCCTGATTTGTTCATTGTTGCTATGGGCGACAAGGCAACTCTCAAAGCGGTGGAAATTGCAAAAGATATGCGTGACGAGGGATACAGCGTTGTTTATGATTTAAACGGCAGATCTCTTCGTGCGCAAATGAAATATGCCGACAAGATTAATGCAAAATACAATGTTGTTATCGGCGACAACGAGGTGGATACAAAATCGGCAGTCCTCAAGGATATGGCAACAGGCGAGCAAAGCGATATAAGCCTTGAAACCTTTGTTTCGGGATTTTACAGCATAACTCTCGACAGTCAGCTTAAAGATTTGGAAATCAACGGCGAGGTGTTCGATTTTAATTCACTATTTCTCGGAGGACAAAATAATGACTAATTCAATTAAGGGTATGAAGCGCACAGATTATTGTGCAAAGTTTGACATCTCAAATGTCGGTCAAACAATCACTGTTTTTGGCTGGGTACAGCGTCAAAGAGATTTGGGCAACCTCATCTTTATTGACTTGCGTGACAGAACAGGTATCATTCAGCTTTCGTTCAACGATCAAACAGACAGAGCAATTTTTGCCGATGCACAGTCGGTAAGAAGTGAATATGTTGTTGCCGCAACCGGTGTTGTTGCAGAGAGAGAAAGCAAAAACAAGGACATTCCGACAGGCGAAATCGAGGTTATCGTAAACGATTTCCGTATTGTTTCAAAGGCAAAAACTCCTCCTTTCGAGATTGAAAAGAGCGAGAAGGTTGGTGACGAAACCACTCTTAAATACAGATACCTCAATCTTCGTAACGAAAAACTTACAAAGAACATTCTTATGCGTCACGAAATTGCAAAGATTGCAAGAGAGTATTTCTATGCAAACGACTTTATCGAGATTGAAACTCCTATGATGATTAAGTCAACTCCGGAGGGTGCTCGTGACTATGTTGTTCCGTCAAGAATTCACAACGGCAAGTTCTATGCTTTGCCACAGTCACCGCAGATTTATAAGCAACTTACAATGATTGCAGGCTTTGACAGATACATTCAGCTTGCTCGTTGCTTCCGTGATGAGGATTTGCGTGCAGACCGTCAGCCTGAATTTACTCAAATCGACCTTGAAATGAGCTTTGTTGATTGTGATGATATTATGGATATGGCAGAGGGCTTTATCTCAAAACTTATGAAGGAAACCATTGATGTAAACATTGATGCTCCGCTTCCTCGTATGACTTTTGCCGACGCTATGAATAAATACGGCTCTGACAAGCCTGATACTCGTTTTGATATGCTTATCGAGGATATTTCCGATTGGGCAGACAAAACCGATTTTGTTGTGTTCAAGAGCGCAATTGCAGACGGTGGTGCTGTTAAGGCTATCGTTGCAAAGAACGCCGCTTCAACATACACAAGAAAAAAAATTGACAAGCTCACAGATTTTGCAAAGGGTATCGGTGCAAAGGGTCTTGCTTATGTTCGTTGGGCAGATGAAGCACCAAATTGCTCATTTGCAAAATTCCTCAAGGACGGCGAACTTGAAGAACTCCTTTCAACTCTCGGCGCAGAGCAGGGCGATGTTGTTCTTATCGTAAGCGACAAAACCCGCAAGGCTCTCACAATTATGGGCGCACTTCGTCTTGCAGTTGCCAAAGAACTTGACCTTATTCCGCAAGGTAAGTGGAATTTCCTTTGGATTACAGAAATGCCGTTCTTTGAAATGGATGAGGAAACAGGCGAGTGGGTTGCCGCTCACCATCCGTTCACAATGCCTATGGAGGAGAGTATTCAGTATCTCGACACCGACAAGTCAAAGGTTAAGGCACAGGCGTTTGACCTTGTACTTAACGGTACAGAGCTTTCATCAGGCTCAATGAGAATTACCGATTGTGAGCTTCAAACCAAGATGTTTGAACTTCTCGGAATGGAGCAGGAAGAAATTGATGCAAAGTTCGGCTTCCTTGTAGATGCTTATCACTATGCCGCTCCGCCTCACGGTGGTATGGGTATCGGTCTTGACCGTCTTGCAATGCTCATCTGCGGTGCTGATTCGCTCCGTGATGTTATCGCATTCCCTAAGGTACAAAATGCAAGTGAACTTATGAGCGGTGCTCCGTCATATATTGATGATGTTCAACTCGGCGAACTTGGAATTGATATTAAGGCGAGTGAAGACGATGAGTGATAATTACAGCTTTTTCGCAATGGTCAATAGAATGAAGTATATTGACCGCTGGGCACTTATGCCGAACACTCAAAAGGAAAATATTGCCGAGCACAGCCACAGCGTTGCTGTTATTGCACACGCACTTGCACTTATCGGCAAAAAGGAATTTGGCAAGGATTACGACGAAAATCGTGTTGCCGTGCTTGCGTTGTATCACGATACAACCGAGGTTATCACAGGCGATATGCCAACTCCCGTTAAGTATTATAATGATGATATAAAAAGTGTTTATAAGGATATAGAGGCTGTTGCGGGTCAACGACTTCTTGCAATGCTTCCTGATGATTACAGGGCAGAATACAACTCTTTGTTCGAGCCGAACGAGGACGAAAAAGAGTTGTGGAAACTTGTTAAGGCTGCCGACAAAATCTCGGCCCTCATCAAGTGCATTGAGGAAAACAGAATGGGCAATAGGGAATTTGACATTGCCCTCAAGGCACAGGAACAAAAAATCGCCGACATTGATATGCCGGAGGTAAAATACTTCTCCGACCACTTCCTCAAAGCCTACTACCTCACCCTTGACGAACACACAAAATGATGTAAAAACGATATGTCGTAGGGGCGACCTTTGGTCGCCTCTTCTTTTTTGTGCCTACTTGCAATTAATGTGATATAGAAAATCAAATTGAATTTTTATTTAGAATATATAAAATATTTTAGCCCGTGCAGGTGGGATGTCTGCACGGGCTTTGGTATTGTAAAAGAGAAATAGACTCGGAGTATTTGGAAGGGATTACTACATTGCTAATTCGAATTGTATATTTTGTAATGTGTAGCCTGTTTCTCTAATTACATTCTTAAGTTTTTCTTCATCGAGGCGGTGTTTGCTTATGATGATTATTGTGCCTTTTTGGTGGCTTGCCTTCACTTTTTTCACATCAAAGTTCGCTCTGATTGCGTCTTGCAAATGGCTTTCGCACATCGAGCACATCATTCCGTCAACTGCAAGCGTTGTTTTCACCATATATTTTGAACCGCCTGCCGATGAACAGCTTCCGCCGCAGGAGGAGCAATCTCCGGTACAGCCTCCGCCTTTTTTGTTTACAAGACTTCTTATGATGAGTGCGACTATAACTATAAGTACGGCAAGCACAATGATTGTGTACATATTTTGTCTTAGAAATTCAATCACAAGAATCACCTCGTTTTGTTATGTAATAAATTACTTTGATTTAACTGTCAATCTGTTGTCGTCATACTTATTCTTTCTGAAGAGTAAGTAGAGGATACCTACGGTAAGAACAATTGCGGCAATCAAACCGATAACATTCGGTGTACCTGCAAATGCAATGCCGAACTGATATACGATAAGACCGATGATGTAAGCAAATCCGCATTGGTAGCCGATAGCAAACCAAGTCCATTTTGCGTTGTTCATTTCTCTCTTGATAGCACCGATAGCTGCGAAGCAAGGAGCACACAAAAGGTTGAAGATGAGGAAGCTGTAAGCTGCGAGGCTTGCATGACCTCCGCTGAGTGTATTGAGGTCCTTTGCAAAGTTGCCCCAGATTTCATCACCGTTTTCTGCAAGTTCACCTGCAAAGTGATAGAGAATACCAAATGTACCAACAACATTTTCTTTTGCGATAAGACCTGTAACGCTTGCAACGGCAGGTTTCCAACCGCCCCAACCGAGTGGAACGAACAACCAGCAGAATGCCTTGCCGATGTATGCAAGAATTGAAATATCCATATCGTCTGTCATTTGGAATCCGCCCTTAAAGGTGAATGCCTGCAAGAACCAGATGAGAATTGTTGCAAGTGTGATAACTGTACCTGCTTTTTTGATGAATGACCAAGCACGCTCCCAAGTTGAACGGAGTACACTGCCGACTGTCGGCAAGTGGTACGCCGGAAGTTCCATAACAAACGGTGCAGGGTCGCCCGAAAATGCTTTTGTCTTTTTGAGCATAATTCCGGAAACAATGATTGATGCAACGCCGATGAAGTAAGCCGAAGTTGCAACCCAACCGCTTCCGCCGAAGCACGCACCTGCGATAAGTCCGATAATAGGAAGCTTTGCAGAGCAAGGAATAAATGTTGTTGTCATAATTGTCATACGGCGGTCACGCTCGTTTTCGATTGTACGAGAAGCCATAACGGCAGGAACACCACATCCTGTGCCGATAAGCATAGGAATGAACGATTTGCCCGAAAGACCGAAGTTGCGGAAAATTCTGTCCATAACAAATGCAACACGGCTCATATATCCGCATCCCTCAAGGAATGCAAGGCAGAGGAACAATACAATCATCTGCGGAACGAAGCCGAGAACCGCACCTACACCGGCAACGATACCGTCTTGAATAAGACCGTAGAGCCAATCTGCAATTCTTCCCTCAAGAGCTTTTTGAATAAGGTTTGGCACCCATTCAGCAAAGAGAACATCATTTACCCAATCAGTACCGATTGCACCAATCCATTTCATAGAGATGAAGTAAACAAGTGCCATAACACCGGCAAAAATCGGCAAACCTAAAATTCTGTTTGTAACGATTTTATCAATCTTGTCAGAGGCAGAAAGTTTGCCTTTGCTCTTTTTAGTATAAACGCTTTTGATGATTGATGCAATATAAATGTATCTTTCGTTGGTGATGATTGATTCCGCATCGTCATCAAGTTCTTTTTCAGCGTCTGCAATGTCGTTTTTGATGTGCTCAAAGGTTGCAGGGTCAATCTTGATTTGTTCAAGCACCTTGTCGTCACCCTCAAAAATCTTGATTGCGTACCAACGCTGTTGATTTTTTGGCATTGTATGTAGGGTTGCTTCTTCAATGTGCGCCAATGCGTGTTCAACAACTCCGCTGAACTTGTGCTGTGGCTCGCTCGGTTCTCTGCTTGCCGCTTCAACAGCAGCGTTTGCAACCTCTTTTATTCCCGTACCCTTTAAAGCGGAAATCTCAAAAACAGGGCAGGCGAGCTGTCGTGAAAGTTCTTGAATGTTGATTTTGTCGCCGTTCTTTTTTACGACATCCATCATATTTACGGCAACTACAACAGGAATACCAAGCTCAACAACCTGAGTTGTGAGATAAAGGTTTCTTTCAAGGTTTGTGCCGTCAATGATGTTGAGCACAGCATCGGGTTTTTCGTTGATGAGATAATCTCTCGCAACAATTTCTTCGATTGTGTAAGGGGAGAGGGAATATATACCCGGAAGGTCGGTGATTGTTACATCACTGTGCTTTTTGAGCTTGCCCTCCTTTTTTTCTACTGTTACACCCGGCCAGTTACCAACATATTGGTTTGAGCCTGTAAGTGCGTTGAACAGTGTTGTTTTACCGCAGTTTGGGTTGCCTGCAAGGGCAATCTTAATACTCATTCGTGTTCATCCTTTCATAGTTAGTCGTAACTAACTTTTAGTGTAAAAAAATTATTCAACTTCGATTAGTTTAGCGTCTGCTTTTCTTAATGAAAGCTCATAATCTCTGACGGTTATTTCAATCGGATCGCCGAGAGGAGCAACCTTTCTGACATAGATTTCAACGCCTCTTGTGATGCCCATATCCATAATTCTGCGCTTCAAAGCACCCTCACCGTGAATACGAACAACTCGAGTTGTCTCACCGATTTTTACATCTTTAAGTGTTTTCATATTATCCTCCTAAAAAATTGTTATACAAATATTTTCATTGCCATATCTTCGCCGAGCGCAATCCTGCTTCCTTTGACATTGACAATTATATTTCCGTCAATGCCCGAAACGATTATTACATTTGCACCCACAACAAAACCGAGGTCGGCAAGGTGAGCCTTGACAGCAGGCAATCCTGCAATTCTTTGTATTGTCAGCTCCTCACCGACATTTGCAAGCTTTAACGGCATCATATATACATCTCCTTTGGTTAGTTTACGCTAACCTATATAGCTAAATTATAGTTAGTCAGGACTAACTATAAAGGCTAAAGTAAAGGTTAGTCCTCGCTAACCGTGTATATAATACATCAATCATCTTTGTTTGTCAACATTTTTTTAGATATTTTTTCAAGATTTGTTGACAATTTGGCTTAAAACCTATATAGTTAATCTATACTAATTTATAGTAGGTGAAAATATGAAGTGTAAAAATTGTGGAGCAAGGGTAGAAAAAGAATCAAGCATCTGCCCAAATTGCGGTGCAACTGTTAATAAGAATTCGGATTATGTTCTGCTTTCAAATCAGGATATGGTTTTTGAGGATGTGTATTCTTCAAAAAAGAAAAAGCCGATCACAAGGGCGATATTCATCATTTTCTCGATTGCCGTTATTGCTGTTGCAGGGATTGTATCGTATTTTTATTTTTATGGTGTCAACAGTGCCAATGATCAGCCTAAACTCTCTTTTTCAAGTGGCTACGGCGTTATAAATGGTGATGAAAAGGTTGTGTATGTAAAAATCAAAGATGCTTCGTCAATTGAGTACATTCACGGTGTAAATGTTTACAACGGCGAGGTTGATGAAACTATGCACAAAAAACCACAGGTAGTGTCAACGGATTATAATTATACCGCAAATGTGGACAAGTCGTTCAGGTGCATTTTCTTTGACATGGATGATTTGGATTTGTCGGGTAAGGGAAATCAAACCTATACATTTGAAATGATATTTTCGTATTATAATGATGACAACAGATATACATATTACAAGACAGTCAATTTCACCTCCGACACAAAGGCAGATATAAGTGATACTGTGTTTGACCATTCTCTTATTGAAACTGTCACGGAAGAGCCAACAACCGACAAGCAGGAATCAACAAGTACAACCGCCAAAAAGGACGAGCCTGTTGATTATATCTACAACGGATATTGGTACACCGACCCTTATAACGAGGCTGACAGCTACAGCGTTTCAGCATTCAAGTTCAACAGTGACGGAACATTCATTTCAACAGATTATTCCAAAACAGGTGACGAAAACTGGGTTGTTTCAACTAACAAGGGCGAATACAAGGTGAAGGGTAATACCCTAACAATCAGCACAGAAGACGGCGAATCTGACGAGCTGACTTTAGACAAAAAGAAGCAAACCATCAGTCAGGGCAAGAAGCCTTTGACCGCCCGCAAATATAACAGCATCAAAAACGCCGAAGACTTCTTCGGACTGTAAATTCAATAGTTAAAACAAAAACCTCTTGATTTTGTCAAGAGGTTTTATTATTTGCTTCCCATTTGAATTTTTGCTTGAATCCGTTGATGACTTTTTTTATGGTCAGCTTTTTTCTGTATGACCATGCAAGCCTGATATAGAAAACAAGTTTAGGACAAGTTCCGTGTCGTTGAATAAACTTGTATGTAATTTTATCTTCGTCAATTCGTTTTATGACATCGGGATATGCAATATAAACATTGTTTTCGTCATAGCTGTCAATTCGGTATTTAATAGGGCGCATAAAAGTATGGAAGTACATAAATTCTTCGTCTGTGTACAATTTTCCATTATAATTATAATATCTGAAAATTTTGCCGTTTTTCCAAACGATAGCCTGACGATTATTTTTGTAATCTTCTGATTTGTCAAGGTCAACCAAACTGAAGCTACTTGTAAACGGATGAAGATTTGCAAAGTTAATAACTGTATATTGCTTTTTGTTTAGTGCAGTATATAAAGCAGTTATTACTTCTTCATCAAAGCTACAACCTTTGTCCGACATAAAGGCTTCTTTGTAGGTGATTAGACCGTCAACTTCTTCTTTATATCTTGTGTTGACCTCGTGCGTGTTTCGATAAATCGTTGAATGACCCAATGGACCGATTCGGTCATATTCATCGAGTATTTCATCGGTTATAAAATGTCTTATGTCGCCCCATATGAGGTCCATATCACAATGTCCCCAAAAATCATATCCCTTAATTTCTTCAGCAAATATTTCACCGTATGTTGGTTTAAATTCACAAAGTTTCCACGGCTTGTAAATGTTAACTTTGAAATCGTAATTGTCCTGAATTCTTTGCTTGAATTCTTCAAAGGTGCAATATTTTACCTTTACATTTTCAGGATAATCGTGTTCCGACTTGTCATCGGTAAAAATAAGCCAATCAACAGTCGGGTTCATTTTGCACGAAAGCAACCACATATCAATGCTTTTAGGCAATTTGCCAAAATATGGAATAATGTAGATAATTGATTTCATTGTTTTTTTATCCTTTTAAGTATGGCGTTTATTTCGTCTAAAACAAATTTTTCTTTTAGTATTACCAAAGTAATTATATAAGTTGCTGAACACGCAATAACAGCAACAATCATTGTTACAAAATTATTCTGCATATGGTTTGTGATTAAAAATCCAACTGCACTCATTATTATAATTGAAATAAAGAATTTGTAGCTGTGTTTTATAATATTAAAGAAATTATATTGTTTTGTAATGTGCAGGTATCCGATTTCAAGCACGGAGATTACAACTTCACCGAGAAGTGACCCGATTGCTGCACCTTTGGCATTAAGTACAGGAATAAATATCAAATTTAATACAATATTAACAGCACCGCCAATAATCAGCATAATGATGTGCTTGTTGGTTTGATTTGTTGAAATCAAATATTGTGTGCCCGTAATACTGTTAATTCCTGAAAATATAAACAGCATACTGAGTATTTGAAGAATAGGCGTTGCCTGAACAAATTCGTCACCAAAAAACCAAGGGACAAATATAGGTGCAACTATAATTATGCCCATACACATAGGCAGGCTCAAAAATATAATAAATTTAAAAGATGTGTCAAGAGATTTGATTATAACATCCTTATTTCCGTTTTTGAATTCTCTTGAAACTTTCGGTATCATAACGGTTCCGAGCGTTGTTATGATGACCATAATCATATCTATAATTTTAAACGCTTGCTCATAATATCCGTTTTGAGCCATGGAGCCTGTAAGCCAGCCTATCATTGATTTGTCAAGGACTGCAAAAAATTGCGTTGCAATGCTTGGTATAAAAAGCATCAATGACGGCATAAAGCATTTAAAAGGCTTTAGTTCTTTGAAATTTGGCTTGCTAATGTATTTTTTTAACGGAATCCAAATAATCAAAACGCCTATAAGCAAAAATCCTGCATGACCGATAATATAAATTGGCAGGTCATTCTTGTCTTTTACAAATGCAAATATAAAGAAAACGCTTAATGCTTTTACAATAAAGTTTCTTATGCTGATGCTTTTGAAATCTTCAATTCCTTGATAAAACCATGAAATGTCAAATAACACACCGATTAAATATAAGCTTTGAATTGCTGCAATATTTTTGCTTTTCGCAATAAATATTACATAAAGAAAATATGCAATCAAAAGTATTGTTGACAAAATAACCTTGAGCGAAAAAATATCCCAAAATATTTGACTGCGTTTTTCTTTTGATTCTTGCCATATGCCGATAGCTTTAGTTCCGTAAGTTGCAATACCCAATGTTGACAGTAGCCAAAAATACCTCATAATAGAGTAGGTATAGCTATACACACCTGTGCCGTCTGCTCCGAGAACTCTTGAAATATACGGAGTTGTTATAAGTGGAACGAGTAAAGCAAATACTTGATATCCAACATTAAACAGGTAATTAACTTTTGGACTTTGCTTCATAATTAACTCTCTTTGTCTATATCAAATTCCACAGGATGAATTTTTAACATTCGCTCAACGGTTCGTGGCTCGTCAAGTTCCGAAAACTCTTTTGAATTTTCTTTTAGTCTTTGCTTGACTTCATCGTACGAACCTATTACTTTTGCCGGCACACCGCCAACAACACTTCCTGCCGGAACATCTTTTGTGACAACTGCACCTGCGGCAACAATGCTGTTTTCATTGATTGTAACACCAAAGTTGATGATGGCATTTGCTCCGATATATACATTGTCTTTTATCTCAACCTTGCCATATTGGCAGCAGTAGTCGTTGCATTTGTCCTCGTTGTTTAAAACAGAATCCAACGCACTGTGAGTGATGAGCCTTACACCGGCAGATATACACACATTGTTGTGTAGGCATACCAAAAAAGGTTCAGCAGGCAAAATGTTTGGACAATAATAACAATTTTCACCTATATGGTAAAAGATGTTGTGCTTTTTTAAATATCTGGCTTTTTTCCAACCGTCACGGATAGAAATCAATTTGAATTGCAGATAGTATCTGCGAAATTTATCAAATGTAACATAAAGTTTGTTCTTTATCATAGTATTTGACCTTTAGTTATTTGTGGCTTTTTTTGGAAATTCGTGAATTGAAGTTATTAATCCCAAGAACAAGAATGGTGCCATAGAAGAAGGAGAGAAAAATGCTGATGATGCAAAGGATGCAATCAAGTCGTTTATAATGATTGAAATAGCAACCCAGAAGTAGTAAACATCCGTTCTTCGGCTTCTGATTATATAAGTAATCATACTTAGCAAAGCCATTACAAATGAAGCCGTTCCGATCCAACCTGTTTGTGCAATTACAATCGGCCAGAATGTATCACTCAAGAAGTCACCGTTTTCCTCACTCATACCCTGTGCGGTATATCGGTAATATCCAAGATTAATATAAAGTCTTGAATAGAATTGGGCAGCCATACTTGAGCCGTAACTTCCAAATCCTGTTCCCATTGGGAAATGTTGATTCGCAAGCAAAAGACTATCTCTGGTTAAAATGTTTCTTGCAGAGCCCTCAATTTCAACATAGTAGAAATTCAAAGAGTCATATCCAAAATATGACGCACCGGCAACTGTTGCAATTCCAACAGGAACAAGGCTCTTGAATCTAAATTTAACAAAGTACAAATAGAAGATATATAGTACAAAAACAGAAACTATGGCCTTTGTTCTGAATGTCAATATCATTACAACGGTAAGCATTATAATATAATAAATATTGTGTTTATAATATCTATAATTATATGCCAAAACAAATATAACTGTTATAGATGCACGAGCAAGAGCATCCGGAATATAGAAGAACAGCGCAACCGAACGGGTGAAAAATCTATAGTCGCCAACATGGAACCATGGTGACATAAACGCATCATGAAGAGCAAGAACAAAGAATATAACTGCAATTATTTTGCACAGAGTGTTTATTGAGAAAAAGTATTTTTCTGTTAGTTTTCCTTGTGTAAGCAATCTTGCACATAAGTAATAAATGAAGAATTTTGCACAGGTGTATGCGTCAATAAACATATAACCCACATCTTGATATTTGTTTAACAGTCCTGACACAATGCCAAATACTTCAAATATAAACATAAATACTAACATTAATCGTTCAAATTTCAAAAGTGTTATTTGAGATTTTAATGCCCTAAAAAGTACAATTATAATCATAATTACACCGATGATTTCATCAGTGTAATTAAGAAATTTTGCTATTGATTCGTTTGATATATTGTATTGGAAGGTTGGTTGAAATATTAAATACAGAAATAGAAATTTCCATATATTAATTCGGTTAAAAGAGATTTTCATTTTTATTCCTTATTTAAGTATTTGTTATAAACATCAACAAACTGCTTAACCTTGTACTCAAACGGGGTTGTTTTGCTGTATTCAAGACAGTTGTTAACATATTTGTTATTTTTTGAAGAAATTTCATACAAATCATCTTCGTTCCATTCGTCATTGACTATGCCTAAATTTTCTGATTTGATAAAAGTTGAGCTATATGGAACAGAGGTTGTAATAATAGGTGTGGCAAGTGCGAGTGATTCAACTATAGAAACCATATTTAAATCACGAGCAGTATATACAAGCATAGCTTTTGCTTTGCTTAAGATTTTTACCATTTCGTGATGAGGTAATTTGCCTGTAAAAATAACATTATCCTCAACGCCAAGCTGTTTTGTGAGTGATTGCAAATTTTCTTTTTGGTCGCCTTCACCCATAATATATAGTTTGGCAGTGTTATCGTATTTTTTTAGGTATTTGGCAAATGCGTTTATGGATTTGTCAATTTGTTTGCGATTAATAAGTTGTGAACTGATTGAAAATTGATTTTCTTTTTCTGTGTTCGGTTTAAAAATATTTGAGTTTATACCGTGGTCAATTATTTCGTCAGAAACATTTTTTACATATTTAGAAATGAACTGTTTAGCCTGTTCGCTTCTTGGCACAACAACAGAATTTTTGAAAGCCATAGGAGAAATAACACCGTACCAAAATCTTGATGCCATTCCGTTATAGGCGTTGTTTTGCATTGCGAGTTCTTGCCAAATGATGAGGTTCTTTGCTTTTGTTTGTGCAATAAACAGTGAGCACAGTGAAAAAACTTCACTTGAAATTATCAAATCATAGTTGCCGTTCTTGACTAATCTTTTTATGTCCGGACAGCAGGGGAGAAGATGTGCGGGAAAAAGAGAAGTATATGTTGTTTTTAACCAAGCAATTTCAAAAGGATAATCTTCATCTTTAGTTGGTTTGTATAAATCAGACGCTGCAAGAGTAACATCGTGACCTTCATTTTTGAATGCAAGACAAAGATTGTAAATCATTGTGTCTTTGATTGATTCAACCTTTTTTATTTGCTTGGTTTCACTTGTAAATAATATTAAATTAGCAACTAATACTTTCATTAGGGTATCCTTTTTTGTTGGAATTTATTTTTTGGTATAATTACAATAAATTTCCATTAGCTTATCATAATAAGCATCAGGTGAGTAATTGCTTTCATATAACTCGTGAGATTTTGCTGAAAATTTGTCAACTGTTTCGTCTTGTGAGAACAGAATTTCAAGTTTTTTCTTTAGTTCGTTGACATTATCGAATTTATAAAGAAAACCGTTTTTGCCGTCTTCTATAAGCTCGGGAATACCGCCTATACGGCTACCGATAACAGGCTTGCCTATTTCCAAGGTCTCCAACACAGAGTATGGGCAGTTCTCGTTACATACTGATGGTACAACAACAAATCTTGCATTTCGGATATATTCTCTGATGCTATCTTGATTTTGGTAGCCCAAAAGGGTGATTCTGTCACCCAAATTGTGCTTTTTAATATAAGCTTCGATATTCTCTTTTTCGGGTCCGTCACCTGCAATGAGCAGTTTTGAGTCGGGAATATCTTTGATTGCCTCAACTAAATTCAAAATTCCTTTTTCTTTTGAAAGTCTGCCAAAATAAAAGGCATAATCACCAAGCACATAGTCCTTGTGCCCGCTTTTGTTCACAAAGTTGTGGATGACTTTGATATCATTGCAGTTGAGTTTGCCCTTGATGAGCTGATTTTTGTTGAATTCACTTGGAGAAATAATGCAGTCAACTTTTTTGAAAACTTTGTGACAGTCGTAATACTTCTTTTCTGCATATCCAATAATGCTTTTGAGTGTTGAACCCTTGTTGCATTTCTTTTTGATGCACTGTGTGTAGCCTTTAGTCAGGCAGTCTTCACACGGTTTGCCGTCATAAAGCATAATGCTTGCAGGACAAATCGGATTCAAATCGTGAGCCGTCATAACAATAGGAATGTTCTTTTCTTTGATTGCGTCAATGATAGACGCAGAGAGTTGACGCTGAAAATTATTGATATGAACTATATCAGGCTTGAAGTCTTCCAATGCTTTTGCCATAAGGTTTTTGTTTGTTTTGGAATAGATAACATCAAATGCTTTGAGTTTTGAACCTGTGTTTAGGTCAATTTCGTCAACAAAATATTCCTTGTCGCCGGTAGTAATGTTTTCTTTGTGCTTCATTGAAAAAAAGGCAACAGTATGGCCTTTACTTTTCAACAAATTTGCAAGCTCAAAATAATATTTTTCACTTCCGCCACGCAGATAGTGAAATTTGTTAACCAATAAAATTTTCATTGTTTCTCACTTAATTATTTTAATAATTGTTTGTATATTTCAGTTGTTCTCAAGGCAATTTTATTCCAATCGTAATCGGAAAGGTCATAGCTTGGTTTACAACTTTTTGTGTTTATTGTTTCATTAATTTTTTGTGCAAGTTCGTTGAAATTGCCTTTTTCAAAATATGAATCTTTGTCAAGTGCAATAAGGTGAGTGGCAGATATGTCGCTTGCCAAAATTTCAAGCCCGTAGCTCATAGCCTCGAGCATCACAAGAGGGAAGCCCTCATTGTAGGATGAGATAACATACAGTCTTGCATTTGTATATAATTGTGCCAATTTTTCGCCAAACACATAGCCTGCAAAAACAACATTGTCGTTTTCGATTAAAGAATCGAGTTGTTTTTTGTATGAATTCTCAAATTCAACTCCACCTGCGATAACAAGTTTGTACGAATCACAAAAATCGGATTCGTTAAATGCTTTGATTAGTGTGTCAAATCCCTTCTCAGGTGTGATTCTGCCTACTGCCAGAATATACTTACCGCTTTCCAAACCTAATTCATCCAAAAAATCAGTTTTCTCGGTTTTATAAGGCTTGTTTACACCGTTTGGAATATATGTTGATTTTGCCTGTATTTTTGCAGAATATTTGCCCATTTGATTTCTGTTGACAAATATAATTTTATCTGAATATTTCAGCGCAATATGTTCGCAAAATTTGAGTATAAGTTTTTCAGGTCCGCTCCACTTTTCGTGCTCATAGTTTGCGCTGTGGTAGGTAAGAACAACTTTTTTGCCAAATAGTTTTAAAAGCGGTGCTGCCATACCCGGACCGATATTGTGAATGTGCACAACATCGGGTTTTGTTTTTATTGCGTGAATTGCAGAAGCAAACGAATGAAATGCTGCTTCAAATCCTCGTTTGCTTGTGTTCTTTATATCAGTAAAGGTAATATTCGGATATGTGGTGTTGTCTGTTACAAATGATTTTCTTCTGCACACATCAAACTTGATGTCACTTGGCATATTAGGGTACAAATATTCACAGTGCTTTTCAACACCGCCCTGTATTCCGGGGAAGCCTCTTGTACCAAAAACGCATACCTTCATTGTTTACTCCCAATTACCAACAAATATCCTTGCCTTGTGCAATTCTGATTTTATTCTTTAATATCCATGTGATAGGAATCCACGGTCTTCTGACCATATCATGTCTTTCTGTAACTATGAATGCACAGTTTCTCTTACATTCGGCAACTTTTTTAGCTGCTTCTTTTGCCTTGTCCGAATTCATAATGTTTTCGAACGAATCTTCCTTAATGTTTCCGATTATCCATTCCTCACCGGAGCCGTTACATGGCGAAACATTACCCCATGGGTCGATAAAAAAGAAGTCTTTTAACGCTCCGCATGGAGGTCTGTAGCCAAAGTCATCGCCTCTGAGTCTGCGGTGAATACTCTTGTTGAAGTATGCTCTGCCGTAGTCTTTGAGTCGTCCTTTAAGGGTTCTTCTCTTTGATGTGAGCATAGCTTTTACAAATTCTTCATGGGCTGAAAGCGCATCGTCACTTGTAATTTGATTGTCATCTTTATGGAAATACCAAGAATTATGTACAACAGAGTTTCCGAGTTCAACATCAAGTGCTACGCATAATTCATAAAGATGAACTAAGTCCATATAGTTGTCAGGTGAAATAACTACTGAAAATCCAATGTTTTTGCACTTTGTTTTTTTAAGTTCAAGCATTGTTCTGAGTGCGTGGTCAAAGCCATCCTTAAGACCTCTTTTTTCGTCATTAAGTTTTGGCAATCCTTCCAAACTTACTCTGATCAAAATGTTTGGATATTTGTTTGCAAGTTCAACAATTTTTTCTGTGTTATAGCCGTTGGTGCTAAGCTCAAGAAGTTGTGATCTTGGATAAAGATTTTCAAAAATCTTATCAATGTCCTTTCTGAGGGTTGCTTCACCACCGGTTATATTAATTCTCAATCCGTCAGGAAGTGTTTCGTAATAATGGTAATCAAGTTCCTCTTTTGGATTTGTAGGGCATTGCCAAATATTGCACATATTGCATCGTGCATTACAACGAAATGTTGTAATAAGGCTTCCTTGCATTGTTGTTTTTTCTTTTTTCATAGTTATCACCATAAATCTTTGTTGTTTATATAAGTGTTTTACTCTGCTCCTTCGTGAGTAAGCACAACCTTAACTGTTTTTAACAATATTTTCACATCAAGCAGTAAACTCCAATTGTCGATGTATTCGCAATCGAGTTTTACAACATCTTCAAAATCGTTGATGTTTGATCTGCCGCTTACCTGCCACATTCCGGTTATGCCCGGTCGCATTGAAAGGCGACGCTTGTGGCGGTTTTCGTATTGTTCAAATTCTCTGACTGTTGGCGGTCTTGTTCCGACAAGGCTCATATCACCTTTGAGTACATTGAAAAATTGAGGTAATTCATCAATGCTGAGCTTGCGTATAACTCTGCCGACTTTTGTAATCCTTGGGTCGTTGTCCATTTTGAACATAAGACCGTCCATTTTGTTTTGAGCCATAAGCTCTTTCTTGCGTTCTTCTGCATCTTTGTACATTGAACGAAGTTTGTAAATATTAAATAATCTGCCGTTTTGACCCACACGCTCTTGTTTGAAGAAAAGTGGACCCGGTGATTCAATTAACAGCGGAATTGCAGTAATTGCGATTATTGGTATAGAAACAATCAGACCGACAATTGCACCGATTATGTCAACAAAACGCTTTATTGCAAGACTTGTGCTGTTGTGAACAGTAGGTGCAAATGTTGCAAGTGGATATCCCGAATAAATCTTGCAATTGATATTATTGAAGTTACTTTCATCAAGCAAGTTGTCAAGCGTCGGAACATTGAGGTGAACTGTAACGCCCATTCCTTCAAGTTCCTCAACAATTTCAAAAACATCACTGCTTGTGTAATACGGAAGATTGATGAAAACTTCGTCAAGCGGAGTCTTTCTTATCCAATCAATAAATCTGATGTCCGTTGCAATTACAGGAACATCTTCCGCAACTATATGAGGAAACCTGATTTTTTTCTTTGTTCGTATTTTTTCGTTTGTGTATTCGGAACCGAATTCAAAATCCTTGTCATATGTAAATCTGCCGTTTTCAACAAAATTGTCAAGCAGGGCAACGCCTGTAATATTGATTGACCAATCTTCTTTGAGTCCGGATATGAATTCTTCAGCTCTGTCTTTGGTGGTTAAAACGCCGACATATGATGTGATTTTTGATTTGGCAGGTGAATAGCCGCCTGTGAGCCATCTCTTGAGATAGTATCTTGTTACGGTTGTTAAGAACAAAAACACAACGCTTGCACAGCCGATGAAAAATCGTCTGTTTATTATTGGGCTTTTTACTACCGCAAGCAGGGCAATGAAAATCAAAAATACAAGCACATCATTTTTGATTGTGTTGACAAATTCGCCGATTTTGTTTCTTTGCCTGATGTCAACGCCTTTGTGAAATAGAAAATAGCTTATCAAGAAAGCGACAATAAGGCAGAATATACATACTGTCCATTGAAGTCCTGTTTCTGTGTCGTCCAACTTGTGCAGTGCGTATCTTGAAAAAAAGTACGAAATCGCAAATGATATTGTTAACGAAAAAATATCAACGGCAAATTCAAGCCAATATTGTGTTTTTATTCTCTTGTCCATTTGCTATAACACCCAATTGCTTTTTATTTTTTATCGTTTCCGTAGGAATATTTGTAATTATATGAATAGTTACGGCTGTATTTTCTGTAATAAGAATAATATTTCTTTTTCTCGCTGTTTGCGTCGTTCAAAATAAAGCCGAGAATGTTTGCATTGATACCTTGAAGAGTTGAAACAGTTGTTTTAAGTTCAGGAACATTTGTTGTATCGGTTTTTACGATGATAACATATCCTGTTGCTTTTTGTGAAAATACAGTTGCATCAGTCACAATGTTTACAGGAGGTGTATCAATAAATACACAGTCATAATGCTCTTTGACAAAGTCGAGCAATTTGTCCATTCTCGGTGAAGAGAGAAGCTCTGTTGGATTTGGAGGAATTTTGCCTGATGTCAATACTGACAAATTTTCTATGTCTGTTTTTGTAACAGTGATGTTGTCGGTAAGACCTGCAAGAATTTCCGAAAGACCGTTTCTTGAACTTAATGAGAAAAGTTTGTGAAGTGATGGGTTTCTCATATCTGCATCAATAACCAATGTCTTTTTGCCCATTTGAGCGAAGTTGATGGCAAGGTTAGCTGAATTGATTGTTTTACCGTTGTTAGCAGTAGGGCTTGTAACGACAAATATCGGGCATTTTTCACCTTGCTGTGTGAAAAGGAGATTTGTTCTGATTGAGTTATATGCTTCCTTAACTGCAAATGTTGAAGAAGCAGTCAAAAGTTTTGTGCTGTCTGTGGCGTGGATTGAATTTGCTCCACTCTTTTTGTTGAACTTAAGCATTATTTGTCATCTCCCTTCGCATTTTGTATGTTTTCGAGTATTTCGTCACTTGGTTTTAAGACAAAATCACTGTCGGTTTTTTTGTTGACTGTTTTTGTGCCTGCAATTTTATCGCTCTTTGTAGGATACTTTGATTGCATCTCTGTGTTTAATTCAAGACTTGGTACAGTGCCAAGAACAGGAATCTCAAATTCACCAAGAATATCTCTTTCACTTGTAATTGTTGTATCAAAGAATTCATAAAGGAAGAATGCAAGGAATGAAAGGAACAATCCTGCAAAAGCGGCAATAAGCACATTTTTTGCAAGGTTAGGTGATGACGGAGCAGTAGGAACTTTTGCATAGTCGATGATTTCTACACCGCCGGCCTTAACAACTCGTACAATTTCGTCAGGAGCTATTTTTGCAATTGAGTTTGCAATCTTTGCAGCTGATTTCGGATCGTTTGCAGTAACGGTAACTTCAAACGCAATTGTTTTTTGGGCTTGACTTGCATCAATTTGATTGCGAAGTGCTGCAGGTGTTACATTGAGGTCTAAGTCCTTGATAACTGCTTCAAGCACCGTGTCACTTTCCAAAATGTAAATGTATGTATTAACCAAATCCTGTGATGCAGTAATCTCGCTTGATGTGATAGTTGAGTCTGTTGAGATTCTGTCGGTGTTTGAGTATACATACATTTTTGTTGTTGCCGAATACTTTGGGGTAATCGCAAAGTGTGTGATAAATCCTGACGCAATGGCAGCAAGAATTGTTATGATAATTATGTAAATGAATTTGCCACGCATTTTGTAGAAAATTTTGCCAAGGTCAATTTCTACATCCTTGTTTTCTGTTGTTTGATCCATTAAGAGTATCCTCCAAATTTATTGTTAATGTGTCAATATTTATAATACCATTATTCAGTAATAATGTCAATTAGATAATATATATAAATATTATAATATATTATATAGAGAACGCACAAATAAAAAACGGCAAACTCATTGGTTCGCCGTCAATTGCCTTGTTTAGTTGTTTAATGTAACCATAAAAACAGTGCCTTGTCCAAGTTCGCTTTCAACACTGATTTCGTTGTTTGTCAAATCAATAATTCGTTTAACCAAAGAAAGTCCGAGCCCATTGCCTTTTTCGGAATGGGAAGTGTCGCCCTGATAGAATTTTTCAAAAATATGAGCCTTTGTTTCTTCGTTCATTCCGCACCCTGTATCAGCCACCGAAACAACAATTTTATCTGCGTGCTTAACAAGGTTGACGGTTATTACACCGCCTGAAGGAGTGAATTTTATTGCATTTGAAAACAGGTTTGCCCACACGATTTTCATCAGTTCTTCATCGGAATTTATGTATACATTATCTTCAACATTGAATTCAATTCCGATATTTTTGCTTTCCCACAGATTTTCCATATCAAGCAAACTTTGCGACAATTGTTCCGAAAGATTATAGTTGCTTTCTTTTGTGTTTGTTTGATTGTTTTCGATTTTGTTCAGTTTCAAAATGTTCGAAACAAGAACAGAAAGCTGTTGAGTTGAAGCGTAAATTTTGCTTGTGTATTCTTTTCGCTCTTCTTCACTCAAATCAGGATTTTGCAAAATAGTTGCATATGATTGAATTACCGCGAGCGGTGTTTTCATTTCATGAGAAACGTTTGATATAAAATCATTGCTCAAGCTGTCAACTTTTCCGAGCTGTTCAACCATAATGTTAAAATTCTGTGCAATGTTGATGAACTCAAGGCTTCCGAGTAGAAGCTCGTCTATATCAATTCTTACAGAATAATCGCCTTGAACAACTTTTTCGCTTGCTTTTGCAAACTCCTTTGTAGGCTTTTCAATCATAAGTCTGGTGAACACGAGTTGCCAAACTGTGTAAAAAATAATCAGTATAATCGAAAAATATATTAACTCGCTGAAATTTTCGGCTGTGTCCAAACCCGGAACTTTGCTGTTTGTAGCCTTTAAAAGACTGACAGTGCCAAGTGTTGAAAAACAAACAAGAAGTGCCATAAACAAAAAAGAGTTTATGACATTTCTAACATGGTATTTGTAACTTAATCTTCCACGCTTTAAGTCGTGGATTAAAAGAGGCTTACTCGAATTCTTCATTGATAATCACCTTGTATCCCAAGCCGTGAACGGTTACAATTTCAAATTCTTTACATTTTGAAAACTTGTCACGAAGTTTTGTCATATAAACATCAACTGTTCTTGTGCCGGAGGTGGTGTCTGCACCCCAAAATTCATCCATAAGCTGTGTGCGTGAGAATGTTTTTTTAGGGTAGGAGAGCATTTTGTAAATAATGTTGAATTCTCTTGATGTGAGATTGATTTCCTCGCCGTCATAGGTCACGCTTCTTTCATCAGCGTTTATGCTCAATTTGCCGATGTTGATTTTTTTGCTCTCTGCAATTTTTGCACGGCGGAGCAGGGCGTTGATTCTCATAACAAGCTCGTCCAAGTTGACAGGCTTAACCATATAATCGTCAATTCCCAAGCTGAAACCTAATTGCTTTGATGCAATGTCGTCCCTTGCGGTCATAAAAAGAATAGGAATGTTTGTTGACAGCTTTCGTATGTTTTTTGCAAATTCAAAACCATCTTCACCTGGCATCATAATGTCCGATATGATGATGTCGTGAACATTGTCATACATTGCACTGTATGCCTGTGTTGTGTTGTAGCAACCCTCTGCATCAAATCCGTTTTTTCTCAAAAATGTACAGACGGCGTTGTTGAGGTCTACATCGTCTTCTACTACTAAAATTCTAAACATGGCATTATTCCTCTCCTTTTTTCATAGTTTGCCGGGATAATTTGTGAGATTAAATGTTGTAGTCAATTGCAACTGAAGATTCTCTTACTGCGTGCATATGTTTTTTGACTACATTGCAGTGATATTCGTCGTTTTGATATTTTTCAAGAGCTTCCGCATTGTCCAAAACGACCTGAAGAATGATGTCGTATGAACGCTCTGAATGTAAAAAGTCAACACCAACCTCAATATCTCTGATGAGGTCAACATTGCCTTCCATAGAACGCAAAATCTCCGCAGCCTTGTTGCATTCTTCAGGGCTGTTGTCTTTTAACTTAAAGCATACAATGTGCTTAATCATAATATTTTTCCTTTCAAAATACAAAATAGGGCTACCGCACGGCAACCCTATTGTAATAGTTATTTTTTACTATTTTGCAACATCTGAGTGTCGGCTTTCACGGATGATATTAACCTTAATTTGACCCGGATATTCCATTTCCTCTTCAATTTTCTTTGCAATTTCGTGTGCAATATATGGCATCTTTTGGTCAGAGATTACATCCGGCTTAACCATAACTCTTACTTCACGGCCTGCCTGAATAGCATATGCCTTTTCAACGCCGTTAAAACTTGTTGAAATTTCTTCAAGCTGTTGCAAGCGCTTGATGTAGTGCTCAATGTTTTCTCGTCTTGCGCCCGGTCTTGAAGCAGAAACAGCGTCAGCAGCCTGAACAAGACAAGCAACGATTGTTTTGCATTCGACATCACCGTGGTGAGCCTGAATTGCGTGAACAACAGCTTCGCTTTCTTTGTACTTTCTTGCGTATTCAACGCCGAGAGCAACGTGGCTTCCTTCCATTTCGTGGTCAAGAGCCTTGCCTATATCGTGAAGAAGACCAGCTCGTCTTGCAAGTTTTTCGTCTGCTCCGAGTTCTGCGGCCATAAGACCGGCAATGTACGATACTTCAAGTGAGTGCTTGAGAACGCTTTGACCGTATGATGTACGGTATTTGAGTTTACCTAAAAGTTTAACGAGTTCAGGGTGAATAGAACCGCAGTTTGCGCTGATAACGGCCTTTTCGCCCTCTGCTTTGATTGTTTGATTGATTTCTCTCTTTGACTTTTCGTACATTTCCTCAATTCTTGTAGGATGAATACGACCGTCTTGAATCAATCTTTCAAGTGTCAAACGGGCAATTTCTCGTCTTATAGGGTCAAATGAGCTGACTGTGATAGCCTCCGGGGTATCGTCAATGATAAGCTCAACACCTGTGATTTTTTCGATAGAGCGGATGTTACGACCCTCTCTGCCGATGATGCGTCCTTTGATTTCGTCTGACGGAAGCGAAACAACCGATACGGTGGTTTCTGCTGTGTGGTCAGCCGCACAACGCTGGATAGCGGTACCGATGATTTCTCTTGCGATTACATCGCTTTGATCCTTAATCATTTGCTCGTGTTCAAGAATTCTTTTGCTTTTTTCAATATCAAGTTCGGATTCAAGGGAACTCATGAGTTGAGTTTTTGCATCCTCTTGTGATAAGCCCGAAATTCTTTCAAGCATATCAAACTGACTTTTCTTGATGCCATCGATTTCAAGTAATTTGTCGTCTGCCGACTTAAGCTTTTCGCTTAATGATTCATTTTTCTTTTCCAGAGTGTCAGCTCTTTTGTCAAGATATTCTTCACGCTGGTTAAGTCTTTTTTCTTGTTTTTGAACTTCGTTTCTTCTTTCACGGATTTCTTTATCTGCGTCTGAACGAAGTCTGTGGATTTCGTCTTTTGCTTCCATAAGCTGTGATTTCTTTGTGTTTTCAGCCTCGGAAAGCGCGTTATTCAAAATCTTTGTTGCCTGTTCGGTTGCGTCACCGATTTTTGCGGTATCGGTCTTTCCTCTTTTTGTGTAGCCAAGCATAAATCCCAAAACACCAAAAAGAGCAATGCACACAAGGGCAATCACTATAGTAACAATAATACTTACTTTCATATCAATAGCACCTCCTTCTGTTTTAAATTTTTACATAATTGTTAATTTCAATTCATCAGAAAAGGTACAGTTTTATGCAATTTTGACATTTGATAACCAAATATTTAACAGGTTATTATACAGAATGTCACAAATATAATACTTCAATATGTAGTATTTGTCAAGAAATTATTTTACAATGTATAGTATAATTTGTGGAAAAAAATTGTGACTTGACAAATAAAATCAACAGTGCTATTATACATTCAAATGAAGAATATGATAAATTCTTTGATGAGGATATGACGACTTTTGGGCGACTTCAGAGAGCATCCGGTTGGTGAAAGGATGTGTCAAGCAGAGTTTTGTTACCACCTCGGAGTGCCTTTAATACAGGTCGGGAGCTCCCGTTACAGAGTATTGAGCGGCGATATTTTTTATCGCAATTCAGGTGGAACCGTGGATATTTATTCACCCTGTTTATCAGGGTGATTTTTTTATTTTTAAGGAGGAATTGAGATTATGAAAATCACATTAAAAGACGGCTCTGTTTTAGAGTATAATGAAGCAAAAACGGCTGCCGACATCACAAAAGACATTTCTATGGGACTTTTCAGAAACGCAACCTGTTGCAAAATCAACGGCGAAGTTAAAGATTTGAGAACAGTTATTGATACCGACGCAAGCCTTGAAATACTCACATTTGACGATGAGGACGGCAGAAAGGCATTCAACCACACCGCTTCTCATATTATGGCACAGGCTGTTAAACGCCTTTATCCGGAAGCAAAACTTACTATCGGTCCTGCAATCGACAACGGATTTTACTATGACTTCGATGTTGAAAAGTCATTCTCACCTGAGGATTTGACAAAGATTGAAGCCGAAATGAAGAAGATTGTTAAGGAAAATCCCGAAATTAAGAGATTTGAACTTCCTGTTGACGAAGCAATCGCTCTTATGGAAAGCAAGAATGAGCCTTATAAGATTGAACTTATTAAGGAGCACGCAGAAAAAGGCGAACCGATCAGTTTTTATGAGCAAGGCGAATTTACAGAACTTTGCGCAGGACCTCACCTTATGGATATGAAGGTTGTAAAGGCATTTAAGCTCACACAGTGCACAGGTGCTTATTGGAGAGGCGATGAGAAAAACAAGATGCTTTGCCGTGTTTATGGTACCGCATTCCCTAAGGCTTCAATGCTTGAAGAACATCTTGCAGCTCTTGAAGAGGCTAAAAAGCGTGACCACAACAAACTCGGCAGAGAACTCGAACTCTTTACAACAGTTGATTACATCGGTCAGGGTTTGCCTATTCTTCTTCCAAAGGGTACAAAAATTATTCAAACTCTCCAGCGTTGGGTAGAGGACGAGGAAGAAAAGAGAGGTTGGTTGCTTACAAAAACTCCTCTTATGGCAAAATCGGATCTTTATAAGATTTCAGGTCACTGGGATCACTATAAGGAAGGTATGTTTGTTCTCGGCGATGAGGAAAAGGACAAGGAAGTTTTCGCACTCCGTCCTATGACTTGCCCGTTCCAGTATCAGGCATATCTCAACAGAGCAAGATCATACCGTGACCTTCCGCTCAGATATGACGAAACATCAACTCTTTTCCGTAACGAGGCATCAGGCGAAATGCACGGCCTTATCCGTGTTCGTCAGTTCACAATTTCAGAGGGTCACTTGATGTGCCGTCCTGATCAACTTGAGGACGAATTCAAGGCTTGTCTTGAGCTCACAAATTATATGATGGATGTTTTGGGACTCAAAGAGGATTTGACCTATCGTTTCTCGCAGTGGGACCCTGAAGATTCAGAAAAGTATATCGGCACAAAAGAGCAGTGGGATGAGGCACAAGGCGTTATGAAAACTATCCTTGATGATCTCGGCATCGACTACAAGGTTGGTGTTGGCGAAGCTGCTTTCTACGGTCCAAAACTTGATATTCAAATCAAGAATGTATTCGGTAAGGAAGATACTCTTGTTACAATCCAAATCGACCAAATGCTTGCAGAAAAGTTCGGTATGGAATATGTAGACAAGGACGGTCAAAAGAAAAATCCTTACATCATCCACAGAACTTCAATCGGTTGCTACGAGAGAACCCTTGCTCTCCTTATCGAGAAGTATGCAGGCGCATTCCCAACTTGGCTTTCTCCTGTTCAGGTTAAGTTCCTTCCTGTTGCAGACAGACATCAGGATTATTGCCGTGAGGTTATGTCAAAACTTCAGGCAGCAGGTGTTCGTTGCGAACTTGATGACAGAAGCGAAAAGACAGGCTTCAAGATTCGTTCTGCTCAAATGGAGAAAGTTCCTTATATGATTATTGTTGGTGATAAGGACATCGAAGCAAACACAATTTCTGTTCGTTCAAGAAAGAACGGTGACGAGGGTGCAACCTCTGTTGACGAATTCCTTTCAAGAATCGTAACCGAAATTGCAACAAAAGCAAGATAAGATAGCACAAGCCCCTGTAAAGGTTTTCTCTTTACAGGGGCGTTTTTATTTTTTAATCATTTTTCTTGCTTCAAAAACCGAGATGTCGTTTTCTTCCGCAATTTTTACAATATCATCAAATTCGATTTTTTCGGTTTGTGTGCCGTAGCCGTGCGAACGCTTGATGTGAACACCGTTTTTTTCACATATTTCTCTTTCGAGGATTGCACGTGCACATTCGATTTGTCGAATTCCGAGAGTGGTTGTGTGTTTGAACATCTGCCGTGTTAGTTCGTCTTTGTCGGCAGGGGAGCAGATGACCGTAAATTCAAAAGCCGGTCTGCTCTTTTTCATAACAATCGGCTTGATGTATGCGTCTTTTGCTCCGAGGGAAAGCATTTTGTTCAGTGCATATCCGAGTTCCTCGCCAGTCATATCGTCAATTTGACAGCGAAGTTCAAATACCGTGTCGGTGTCGCTTTCTTTGATAAAAGTCCTTATTATGTTTGGCTTTTCAAAATCTTTTGTGCCTGCACCGTAGCCGACTTTTTCATATTCGCCGTTTGAAGCGGAAAATTCGTTTGCAAAGAATTTGACAAGTGCCACGCCTGTCGGAGTTGTCAGCTCACTTTTTATGCAGCCCGTAAAGCACGGTATCTTACTTAACAATTCCGCTGTTGCGGGTGCAGGAACAGGCATAATTCCGTGCGCTGTTTTGATCTCGCCATATCCTGTTGCAATCGGTGAGCAAACGATTTTGTCAATTTGCAAATAATCAATCAGCAAACAGCAGGCGGTAATGTCTATTATGGCGTCTTTTGCACCGACCTCGTGCAGGTGAACATCGGCAACCGTTGTGCCGTGCACCTTGCTTTCTGCCTCGGCAATCAATTTGTACACAGCTTTTGCGTTTTCTTTGACCTTTTGTGGTAGGTCAAAATCGTCAATAATTTTGTATATTTCGGATATGCTCGTGTGAGTGTGTCCGTCTTTTTTTATGTCAACATCAAATTTTGTTGCACGAATTCCGTTTTTGCTTACTTCTCTAAGACTTACGGCTACATCATTTAATAATGTATTTAATTTATTTATTATATATTCTTTGTCTTTTTCGTTGAGTGTGTCAAGCAGAGAGGCGCATAGCATATCACCTGCAACACCCATATTACATTCTAAATATAAACTTTTCATATGTTATTCCTGATGATTTATCATACTTGCAATATAAGCCGCACCGAAGCCGTTGTCTATGTTAACAACGCTGACATTGCTTGCACAGCTGTTGAGCATTGCCAAAAGAGCCGAAACTCCGCCAAAACTTGCACCGTAGCCAACACTTGTCGGAACGGCAATAACAGGGCAGGAGGCAAGTCCGCCGACAACGCTTGCAAGTGCACCCTCCATTCCGGCAATTGCTATAACAGCCGTTGCGTTTGATAAAATTTCTGTTTTGTCAAGCAGTCTATGTATTCCCGCAACGCCGACATCATACATTTCAACAACTTCGTTGCCGAAAGCCTTTGCCGTAATCACAGCCTCTTTTGCACAGTATAAATCTGAAGTTCCTGCACAGCAAACAACTATTTTGCCTTTTCCGTTTGGCTTTGGTATAATTCCCGCAACCGCCGTCCTTGCTTCTTCGTCATAGTCAAGCGGTACGGTTTTGTTTATATCTTCTGCCTTTTCTTTGTCAATTCTGGTGATGAGCACGGTTTTTTCTCCGTTGTCAATCAGCTTTTGTGCAATAGCCCTGATTTGCTCGGCACTTTTGCCCTCGCCGTATATCACTTCTCCTACCCCGTGACGGAGTGAGCGTGAAGTATCAATATTTGCAAAGCTAATATCTTCATACGGTGCAAGTTTGATTTTTTCAAGTGCGTTATCGGGGGAAATATCGCCGTTTTGCACGCCTTGTAATATGTTCAATAATTGTTCTTTGTTCATTATATCACCTAATAATTATTATCCATATAAAAGGGATGTTGTCAAGTTTTTTGAAAAAATACAGAAAACCTATTGACATAGTGGGTATTATAGGTTATAATGCAAACATAACAACAAAACCTACCAATACAGTAGGCGATAGGAGATTGGTTATGAACAATTTATTTGAACGATTGTTACGCCAAAATTTCCGTTTTGGGCGAATGTGTTTTTGCTGTTGATTTATTAAAACCGATTATCACAAAAACATTTTTTAACTTGAAAGGAAATTATTATCATGGCTAATTATAAATTTGAAACATTACAACTTCATGTAGGACAGGAATCACCGGACCCGGCAACAGATGCAAGAGCAGTGCCGATTTATCAAACAACATCATATGTATTTCGTAACAGCGACCACGCACAGGCAAGATTTGGTCTTGCAGATGCAGGCAACATTTACGGCAGACTTACAAACAGCACACAGGATGTTCTTGAGCAAAGACTTGCGGCTCTTGAGGGCGGTGTAGCAGGCTTGGCAACAGCTTCGGGTGCGGCAGCAATTTCTTATGTATTTCAGGCACTTGCTTCTGCAGGTGACCATATCGTAGCCGCAAAGACAATTTACGGCGGCACATACAATTATCTTGCACACACCTTCCCACACAGCGGTGTTACAACAACATTTGTTGACCCTGATGATGTTCAGAATTTTGAAGATGCAATTCAGGACAATACAAAGGCTATTTTTATTGAAACATTGGGTAATCCAAATTCAAACATTATCGATATTAAGGCAGTTGCCGAAATCGCTCACAAGCACAACATTCCGCTTGTAGTTGACGATACATTCACAACTCCATATCTTCTTCGTCCAATCGAACTCGGTGCGGATATTATTGCTTCATCCGCAACAAAGTTCATTGGCGGTCACGGTACAACTCTCGGCGGTATCATCGTAGACAGCGGCAAGTTTGATTGGAAAGCTTCAGGCAAGTTCCCGCAAATCGCAGATCCAAATCCAAGCTATCACGGTATCAGTTTTGTAGATGCCGTAGGTCCTGCGGCATTTGTAACTTACATTCGTGCAATTATTCTTCGTGATACGGGTGCTACAATTTCGCCTTTCAACGCTTTCTTGCTTCTTCAGGGAACAGAAACTCTTTCACTTCGTGTAGAGCGTCATGTTGAAAATGCAAAGAAAGTTATTGAATACCTGAACAATCATCCGCTTGTTGAAAAAGTAAATCACCCGTCACTCGACCCTAAGTATCAGGCACTTTACAATGAATATTTCCCTAACGGTGCCGGTTCAATCTTTACATTTGAAATCAAGGGCGGCGAAGCAGAGGCAAAGAAGTTTATTGACTCGCTTCAAATCTTTTCAATCCTTGCAAATGTAGCAGATGTTAAGTCACTTGTTATTCACCCTGCAACAACAACTCACTCACAGCTCAGTCCTGAGGAACTTGCAGAACAGAACATCAAGCCGAACACCATCCGTCTTTCAATCGGCACAGAGCATATTGACGATATTCTTGCCGATCTCGCTCAGGCTTTTGAGCAAATTAAATAACCCTCTCTGCATATTTATGCTAAAAATAAAAAGATGAATCGTATCTCATGGTGCGGTTCATCTTTTTTGTTGTCTTATCAGCAAATTCTCGGAAGTCCTTCGCCGATAAGCACATTTATTTTTCTTTGTCCGCCGAGCCGTGTGTTGAGTATAACACCCTCGCCGCTCGTGATTTTGCCGATAGTCGTGGCATTTTCACCGTATTTGCTGTTTTTCATTATCTCTACAGCCTTGTTTGCTTGCTCACTCGGAACAATCGCAACCAACTTGCCCTCGTTACCCATATGCATAATGTTAAGTCCCAGGATTTTTGAAAATGCTCTTACTTCATCGGTGATTGGAATTGCGGTTTCTTCAATTTCAATTTGTTTTTGAGATGCGTTTGCGAGTTCGTTGAGCACAGTTCCGAGTCCGCCTCTTGTGACATCTCGCATACAGTGGATGTCAATTCCGCCGTCAATCAGGTTTTTTACAATGTCGGTCAGCGGAGCATTGTCGGATTGAATGTCGTTTTCAATTTCCATTCTTGCAGAGAGAATTGTTGCATGGTGGTCGCCCATAGTTCCGCTTACAATTACACAGTCGCCGTCTTGCAGATTTGTTGAAACAATGTTTTCGTTGTCAACAAAGCCAACTCCTGCGGTGTTGATGTACACGCCGCCGTTGCCCTCGATAACCTTTGTGTCGCCGGCAACAACGGTAACTCCGGCTTCTGCCGCAGTTTCAGCCATTGATTTTGCAATGTGTTCAAGCGTTTTGGTGTCTGCACCCTCCTCGATTATGAATGCGGATGTGATGTATTTAGGCACGGCACCTCGCATGAGCAGGTCGTTTACCGTTCCGCAAACGGCTAATCTGCCGATGTCGCCGCCCTTGAAAAACAGGGGAGTAACAACAAAACTGTCGGTCGTTATCGCAATTTTGCCGTAGCCGTCAACAACTGCGCTGTCCTCCATCATATTCAGTATCGGGTTGGAAAAGTGGCGTGCAAAAATTTGGTCAATCAGCTCGCTTGTCGCTTTTCCTCCGCTTCCGTGTGATAATGTGATTTTCATATTTTTACTTCCTGTTGTTAGTTATATAGTTGTAGCAAGTGCCCTCAATGCTCACCATACAAGCACCTTTTGGATTTTCGGGTGTGCAGATTTTATTATATAAAGGGCAGTCGGTCGGTTTCTTGTTGCCCGAAATTATTTCACCACACAAGCACCCTTTTTGGTGTGAATAATCGTTCGTGAGTTCTCGTGAACCTGCATCATATTTTGCAAATTCATTTTTCAGAGCCATTCCCGAGCCTTTGATGATTCCGAGTCCTCGCCACGGTGCATCGTATTCTTCAAAATATTTGTGCACAATTTCAAACGCTTTTTCGTTTCTTTCGCTTGTTACCGCTGATTTGTAAAGGTTGATTACTTTACCTTGTCTGCAAAGTTTAATAAGTGCATATATTGATGCAAGTATTTCTTCCGCTTCAAATCCGCTGACTGCAAACGGCAAATTGTATTTTTCGGCAAGCGGAACAAATGCGTTGCTTCCCGTAATAACCACAACATGCCCAGGAGCAATAAAACCGTCAATCTTGTTGTCGTCTTCGCAAAGCGTGGCAATAACATTCGGCATAGTTTTCAGTGCAGTCAAGAGTTGCACATTTTTAATTTCTTGTTTTATGATTTCGTCAATGTTCTTGAACATAATTGCAAACGGCCTTGTTTCTCTGCCTTTGATTTCACGGAGTTTCAAGGCACACTCTGTTTCGCATAGGCACGATAAGTGATATCCGCCAATGTCTTTGATTGCAAGGATTTCGCCGTTTTTCAGCGTTTGCACAGCTTCATTGATTGTGATATTTGTTGCAGGACCGCAGTTGTTGCATGCAATGGTCTGTGCGTGGCACCTGATGTCTTGTGGTGTTGTGTATTCCTTTTGACATTCGTCACAAAGAGGGAACACGCTCATTGTGATGTTCACTCTGTCGTATGGCAGAGTGTTGATTATGGTATATCTTGCTCCGCAGTTGATACAGCTGATGAACGGATGGTTGTATCTGCGGTTGTTTTCGTCTTTTAGTTCTCGTTCACAATTCGGGCAGGTTGCCAAATCGGGAGTGATGAACGGAATGTTGTTGTCGTTGGTGGAATGAATGATTTTGAATTGGGTGTAGCTTTTGTTGTTTATTTTTTCTTCATTGTATGATGTTATATTAAACATACCGATAAGGCGTCGGATAAATTCCTCCAACGCCTCATTTTCTGCCTGTGCGGTAATTTCAACATTACCGCCTGTGTTTTTCACTTCGCCTTTTATGTCAAGCTCCTGTGCGAGCCTCAGGGCAGTGGGGCGAAATCCGATACCCTGAACGATACCTGAAAAGGTGTATTTTTTAGTAATGCTTTACTCATCCTTTGTGTCCTCCTTTTTTATAACCGTGATTTGCTTTTTGAACGGTGTTTCTTCTTTTATTCTGTAAAACTTGTTGTGGTAGTCAATGCTCATACCGACAACTTTGACGCCCCAAAGTTCCTTGATTTCGTTTTCGTAGAGAGTTGCGGCAGGGAAGATGTCTGAAAAACTTTTGATTTCCTCGTCAATCGGCAGGTCAATCTTGTAGTTTTCCATAAGATAGTCTTTGTTGACGGAGTAAATCACCTCGTTGTAGCCCTCAAAGGCTATTGAGCAAATCTGCGAAAGACGGTAGCCGTCCTCGTATTTCTTTTGTATAATGTCATAAAGTTCATCTTTTGTGACCTTTGTGATTGCAAAATCGTTGTAGTTATTCATCTTTGAGTGCCTCCTTTGATTGCTTTCTCTTTTCACTGAGCTTTTCGCTTTTTTCTTTGAGCAAGTCAAGTGATTTCACAACGCCGTCAAAGATGGATTGCGGTCTTGCCGCACAGCCGGGAACATAAATGTCAACGGGAATAGCCTTGTCAACACCGCCCAAAACATTGTAGCAGTCTTTGAATACACCGCCGTTGCAGGCACAGATTCCGATTGCACAAACAACCTTTGGTTCTGTCATTTGTTCGTATATTTGCTTAACAACACTTTCGTTCTGTGAATTGACCGAGCCTGTGATAAGCAAAATATCTGCGTGCTTTGGATTTCCTGTATTGATAATACCAAAGCGTTCTATGTCATATAATGGAGTTAGGCACGCAAGAACCTCGATGTCACATCCGTTGCACGAGCTTCCGTCATAGCGCATAATCCAAGGTGATTTTGTTACATCTGCCATTTATATTATCCCCTTGCCTTTGAGAACTTCAATTACAATGAGATTGAGCGCACCCAAAACTGCAGTGACAATCCATGTGTTGTCAAGCATTTGCTTCCATTTGAATCTTGCGTTTGTGTTGTCAACAAGGATTTCAAAAAAATAGCAGACAGCAATGCAAACTATTGCAAGCAAAACGCTCCACCAATTTGAATTGAGGAAAAATAATGATAAAAGTCCCAAAAGAAAGACGTTTTCGTACCAGTGCGAGATTTCAACAATCGCAAACATCTGACCGTTGAATTCGGTTGTGATACCTTTTACCATTTCCTGATGAGCATGGTGAGAGGTTGAAATGTCAAACGGGTGCTTTCTCAATTTGATTGTGAGAATGAATACAAATCCAAGGAAGATGCCCGGCAAAAGTACTATTGCAGGCAAGCTGTCGTGGGTTGCAATTGCAGAAACTCTGAAACTGCCTGAAACAATGTAAAATCCGATTGCCGCAATAAGCACCATAGGCTCATATGCAAGCATCTGCACAAGTTCTCTGCTTGCACCCAAAAACGGAGCGAGCACAAAATACAGTACGGCGCTGATTATTGATAAAATGAGTTCTTTTGCTGACATTAAAATCCACCTCCCGATACAACTGCGGCAATGGTGAATACTGCAATTAAGAATATTGATGTATAAACGCCTGCTTTGACCATTGTGGCACTGTGCAAAAGTGCCGATGACGGTGTAGGAGCAACCATAGCGCCAAGCAACCATCTTGAAAACGGGAGTTGTGCGCTTTTTGTGAGAGCACCGAATGAAAGGCAAATAATAGGCAATACTATAAGTGATTTGTCTTGCTCAAGTATGCCTTGAAGACTTGTAACGGAGTGATTAACACCGAGTATAACAATGCCGACCGCCATTCCGAGACCGCCAAGGAGGTTCATCCACAATGCCTTGAAACAGTTTGTAATTGCCTCTGCACTTCTTGTGTAGCCGATGAGGAGAAATGAGCAAACACTTGTAGCTTCCCAGAAGAAATAGAGCCAAATGAGGTTGTTTGAGAGCACAAGACCAAACATTGCACCGATGAATACATACATAATTGCAAAGAAAAAGCCTCGTCTGTCTTTCACTTCATTGCCGTGGTGGTGATGATAGTCGTCCATATATCCACAGGCATAAATTGTGATGAATGTGCCGACAATCGCAATAATCAGTATCATAATTATTGTGAGTTGGTCGCAATAAAAATTCGAAATTTGGTTTTTTGGTTTGATTCCTGAAAATTCATACCAAAATTCAAGTGCGGTTTGTGCTATTGACAAAACTGCCGCATAGTATTTTTTGTACTTAATTGACAGCACGGTGATTAGCACCACCAAGAATACTTCACCTGCAACCATCAGGTAGTCAACGATTTCTACGAACGGCAATCCGCCGATTAAAAATTCTTCGTTGAATGTGATGTATCCTCCGCCCTTGATGTGATATGTTATCGTGAACATAAGAGCGACAAATATAATTAGACCTGCTGATGTGTAGGTTATGATTTTTCTTGTCTTGTTGTCTTTCACGATTTTGTGCAACAATGCACTGACGAACGGAAAGCCGACAAGGAACGCAATCATAATTTCCATTTAGTAGCCTCTTTTCCTTATGAGAGTTTCATAAAATTCTCGTTTGTTTAATAGGTATTAATGTATACTGCATAAATAATAGCACAGTAATAGCACAGTTTTTATGCAAAATCAATGATAAATCTTTAACAATGTTTATAAATTTTGATTATATTTACCATACCAAAATTTACTAATAGATAATTGGCGTTTTCTATTGAATAAAAAAACTGTTTGTTGTATAATAATTTCAAATACAAACAAGGAACTCGGAGGAAATTATGTCAAGAAAAATCAGATTGACAGGATTGTTTATTATGGCAGTTATTTTGCTTGCCGGATTGATTGCAATTTGTGGCGTTTCATCGCAAAATATCGGACCTGTCAAATCGCCCGTTGTTGTTGGCACATCGGATAATTCAGCAAAACTTTCGTGGAAAAGAGTCGGCTCGTCAGACGGATATTTTGTTTATCAGAAAAAAGGCGACAAGCTCAAAAAGGTAAAGACGGTAAAAGACCCGCAAAAACTCGGTTGCACAGTTAAAAATCTTGATGATTCCACTGCATATACATTTGTTGTAAAGGCTTTTAAGCAGAATAAGAAAAAACTTGTTGAAAGCGAAAAGTTCACAGAAGTTTCGGCTTTCACAAATCCAAAACAGCAGGTTGCAGAGGTAGAGGCTGTTCAGCCAAATTCCCTCAAAATCAGCTGGCAGGCAAATTCAAAATGCGGCGGATACGAAATTCAATATGCAAAGTCAAAAGATTTCAGTGACAAGCAAAGCATCAATGTCAAGGATGTAAATTCCGATTCAACAGATGTTATGGAACTTGCTGTCGGTGATGAATACAATGTCAGAGTTCGTTCTTATGTTTATTTCAACGAGCAAAAAATCAACGGCAAGTGGAGCAAAATCAAAAATGCCAAGGTGCTTGATGCAGCAGGCATTGCAAAGGTTGACGCAACAAAGCCTATGATTGCCGTTACTTTTGATGACGGACCGGGCTATAATGGAGCTTCGGACAAAATCCTTGATGTCATCGAAAAATATCACATCAAAGCAACATTCTTTATGCTTGGCTCAAATGCTTCAAATCTCACAAAGAATGTAAAGCGTAAAGTTGCTCTCGGCTGTCAAATCGGCAACCACACCTACAATCACGAGCATTACGGCAAAAATGTTACTCCTGCCGATATTACAAAGGCATCGGATGCTATTGAAAAGGCTTGCGGAGTTCGTCCTACTGCGTTCCGTTCTCCGGGCGGAAACACAACGGATCTTATTCGCAAAACCTGTAAGCAGGAAAAAATGCCACTTTATTATTGGTCGCTCGACACCCAGGATTGGAAGAGCAGAAATGCCGACAAGGTGTACAATGCGGTGATCAAGAATGTATCTGACGGTGATATAATTCTTATGCACGAAATCTACGGTTCAACCGCAGATGCGTTTGAAAGAATGGTTCCCGTTCTTCTCAAAAAGGGTTATCAGTTTGTAACATGCGATGAACTTGTTGCCGCTAAATCGGGCAAAAAACCTGAACCGGGCACGCAGTATGTTGACGGCAAAACAATAAATAATAAAACATCGTAAATTTGATAAAGCTTCCGAAACACGCCAAAATAAAATTAATCGAATTATGCCTCTAAAGTAAGGCGACAACACGAAGTGTTGACGGAGAGATTGTAAAAGCACCGCAAGTTCAATACTTGTGGTGCTTTTGGCGTTTTTCGTTTTTTGCTCAGTCGAGGTATTTATATACATCTTCCTTCGCAAGAAAACGAAATTCAAAAGCTTTCTCAATATTTACCTAATTTACAGAAGTATTTTTATGTGACCGTTTTGTCCTCACAATCGTTTTGATAGTAGAGAAGGGAGATGATGACAGTGATAAATTTTGATGAACTGTATCAAAAATACGGAGAAATGCTTTATAAAATAGCCTTTTTGTATTTTGGCAATTCGCACGATGCCGAGGATGCCTTGCAGGAGGTTTTCGTCAAAGCGTTGCAAAAACTCCCCAACGGTACAGATGAGCATCAAAAAGCGTGGCTCATTCGTGTAACGCAAAATCAGTGCAAGGATATGCTAAAAAGGAGCGAAAACAAAAATCTTTGCATTGATGATGTTGTGCTTGCCGGTGAGTGCGAAAACATCAATAACGAAAGCAGAATTGATATTTTGCAAAAGATAGTCAAACTTTCGCCAAAATACAAAACTGCTGTCATCCTTTATTACTATTATGATTATTCCGTGTCGCAAATTGCCGATACATTAAAAATTTCACAGTCGAGTGTAAAAATGCGATTGAAGCGTGGACGGGATATTCTAAAATTAGAATTGGAGGGTTATGAAAATGAAATATGATGATTTTAAAAATTCGTTAGATTTTGTAAAACCCGATGCACATTTGCAAACAAGATTAAAGGCAAATGTTGAGGGTGCTCAAAACAAAACGAAAAAGTCAAAAAGGCCTGTGGTTTTGGGCTTGGTATCGGTTATGGCATTGGCAGTTGTTGTGACAGGTTTGGGAGCAAATGACTTAATCGGTACAGACAAGGTGCTCACTTCTGAACATTCGGCTTCGGCACCAACACAATCAGATTCAGCAATAAGCAAGGTTGCACCGGGTTTTGTCAATATCGTGTATGCCAATGATAAAAAAATAAGCGAAAAACCGTTGCCGCTTGATGTTGAAACTCCACTGAATTACACAATAAAGGCGGTTGATATTCGCAATAAATCCGATGAAGAAATTGATCGGCTCCGAGAACAGCTTAACGAAAGCGACTCGCAAATATCTGCCGATGGAGTATTATCGTTTCGTTATAATACGGAGTATCTTGATAATGTGATTGTACAGGAAAAATCGTTTAATTCCTTTTCTTTGAATATAAAAAATCCTAAAAATGTCGAGCAAATTATTCTTCAAACAAATACAAAATATTGGTGCTTGTGCTATACCGATTTTCGTGATAATGTGGATTTGCAAGACAAATTCCCGAGAGGGCAAAAACTTACTCTCGACGGCAAAACATTTACCGAAATCCTAAAAGCAAGTTCCGAAAAAGGCTATGATAATTTTAATGTAGAACTTAATCACAGCGACAGCCTATGTTCAGCTATTAATGATAATCCGGATATTGATTACAAAGCATTTAACGATACGCTCAAATTCACAGTTTTTTACAAGGACGGTTCTTTGGAGCAATCAATTATCAATATATCGTTAGACGACAGAGGAAAGTTGTATGCAAAGCCGATAAGCTAAAGTAAAAATCACCGTTTTAAGGTATAATCCTTAAACGGTGATTTGAGTTTTATGTTTTTATTCTGCCTCTGCTTCTGCTTCCAAAACTTGGTATGTGCCGTCCTTTTCAATCTTGTCAAGAACGCCGTATTTCTTTGCCATTTCAGGAATGTACATTGATGTGAGTTTTTGCGGTGACTGAATATTCATTGTTGCAGGGTCTTTGCCGTTTTCAAGAATATCGTATGCCATCAAGCCTGCTTGGTAGCCGATTTCGTAATAGTCGATTGAATATGTTGCCACAGCGTTGTACTTGAGGCAAGCCAATGCTTCGGCACCGATAATCGGTGTGTTTGCGGTTTGGCAAACTTCGTCAACGATTGCACCGTTTGATGCAACGATATTGTCGGTTGGGATGTAAAGAACATCCGACGATGTTGCGGCTTTTTGTGCAACTGATTGAATATCGTTTGAGTCGGTGAATGTGTATGATGTAACATCAAGGCCCATTTTGCTCATAATGCTTGTCATTTCGTCTGCTTGAAGTTTTGAGTTAGCCTCTGCCGAGCAGTAGAGAATACCAACTTTTTTAGCCTCCGGGAACAATGTTGCAAGCTGTTCTGCTTGTTTGTCAAGCGGTGCAAGGTCCGTAGTTCCTGTTACATTGATGCCTGTTGCTCCGTCAGCCGGCATATCAATGTCAAGTGCTGTGCCAAAGTGTGTAACAGCGGTTGCAACAATCGGTGTTTGGGATGCTGCGGTTGCTGTTGTGCAAGCCTGAAGTGCAGGTGTTGCAACTGCCATGATGAGGTCGTAGTTTGATGAAACAAACTTGTTTGCGATTGTTGTGCAGTTTGCTGTGTCGCCTGATGCGTTTTGAACATCAACTTCAACTTTGTCGCCCAACTTTTCCTTGATTGCAGCTTGGAAACCCTCTGTTGCTTTGTCGAGTGCAGCGTGCTGAACAAGCTGACAAACGCCAACCTTGTACACCTTGTTGCCGTCATTGCTGTCGCTCTGTGTACTGCATCCTGCAAACGCTCCGCCTATCATAAGCACAGAAAGTGCCACGCAGGCTGCTCTTTTGATTGCCTTTTTCATTTTAATACCCCTTTAAAATTTTTATTTCAATAACAGTGTACCACCAAAATAATTTATGTTCAAGCGTTTAAGCATTAAAGATTTTTATCGTATGTAGAAATTAAATTCAACCACAATGACAAAACCGTAAGATAATAGAAATTGTCTTACGGTTTTATAAATTATAATATTGAACAGATGTAGTCCATAACAGTTTGCATTGCAGGGGTAATCCACTTGCTTTTGTGGTAGAGCATCTGAATCCAAATTTCATCGCTGATGGTGTCAACTTCAAACTGCTTAACCTTGCCTTTGGCAACATATTCGTCAGTAATGAAGTCAGGAAGATACGAGATTCCCATATTTTTTTCAACCAAATGGCAAATAAGTTCGGTATCGCCGATTTCCAAAAACGGATTGATTTCCATAGATTCTTTTGCAAGATAATCGTCAAGTCTTTGGCGATAACTCATACCTTTTTCGGTGAGTATAAACGGCTGTTCGAGTACATCCTCAATGGTGATTTTGTCTTTTTTGAACAGCGGATTTTCATTGCCCATAATGAAGTGAGTTTTCACCTTATGCTCTTTTACAATCGTGTAGTTGCTGTCGTAAATATGTTTGTCGAGTGTAAAAATAAGGTCAACATCGTTTTGGTTTGCAAGGCGGAACATTTCTTCCGTGCTTGCAGGAAAAATCTTGAGCGAAATGTTTGGATATGTATTGTGGAAATGGTCAAAATTATCCCAAAACAGCCAGTGACAGAGGGAGTCGCACATCGCAATTCTAACTTTGCCGTTGATGTCTTTTTTGCTGCTTGCCGTGTTTTCAATATCCTCAACGGTTGCAAGTAATTTTTGTGCAAGCTGAAGTATCTGCTCACCCTTTGGCGTCAGCTTTACCGTGTGGTTTACACGCTCAAAAAGCAACACTCCGTATGCGTGCTCAAGCTGTTTGATTTGTGCCGAAACCGCCGACTGCGTGTAGCCGAGCTTCTTCGCCGCTTTTGTAAAACTGTTTTGGTCTGCAACCTGTATAAAGGTTTCAAAATTTTTAATGTCCATAGTAAAAATATGTTCCTCTCAAATAACACAATTACACTTTCTATTATAAATGATTTTTATCGTTTTTTCAAGTTTTATTATTTTTCTTTATATTGTAACAATTTCTGACGCTGTTCTATTGACATTTTACTAATAACGATATATATTTAAATAAGTATAGTTAAAAATACAAAAAAATTTTAATATAGGATTTTAAGAGTATGAAAAAGGATAATTTTATAAAAACTGATACAGTAATTGTCGGCTCCGGCGTTGCCGGACTTTTTGCCGCACTTTGTTTGCCGAAAGAACAGGATGTTTTGGTAATCACCAAGGAAAATCTTGACGACTGCGATTCGTTTTTGGCACAGGGCGGAGTGTGCGTTCTTAAAGACATAAATGACTTTGACTGCTATTTTGAGGATACTATGAAAGCCGGACATTATGAGAATAATCCGGAGTCTGTTCGTGTTATGATTGAGTCGTCGCAGGATGTCATTGGCACACTCATTGATTTGGGCGTAAAGTTTGATACCGACGGTGACGGCGAATACGATTACACTCGTGAGGGTGCACACCGTCGTAACCGTATTCTTCATCACAAGGACGAAACAGGCAAGGAGATAACCGCAACGCTTCTTGACATTGCAAAAACAAAGCCTAATATTACATTTGTTACACGCACAACAATGATTGACCTAATTGAAAAGGACAATGTGTGCTACGGCATTGTTTGCTATGATGAATATGGCGAAAAAGGTGCAATCCTTGCAAACAATGTTATTCTTGCAACAGGTGGTATCGGCGGTCTGTTCAAGAATTCAACCAACTATCCGCATATTACAGGCGACTCATTTGCTCTTGCTCTCAAGCATGGCATTGAACTTCAAAATATGAACTACATTCAAATTCACCCAACCACTCTTTACAGCAAAAAAGAGGGCAGACGCTTCCTTATCAGCGAGAGTGTAAGAGGTGAGGGCGCTGTGTTGCTCAACGAAAACGGCGAGCGTTTCACAGATGAGCTTCAACCGAGAGATGTTGTTACAAACGCTATTGTCGAGGAAATGAAAAAGTTTGGCACAGACCATGTGTATCTCAATCTTCCTACTATGACAAGCGAAGAAGCAAAGAAAAGATTTCCAAACATTTTTGAGGCTTGTATGGAAGAGGGCTACGATATGACAAAGGACAATGTTCCCGTAACCCCTGCACAGCACTATATGATGGGCGGTGTCAAGACCGACACAAACGGTGTAACTTCTATGAAAAATCTTTATGCCGTAGGCGAAACCGCTTGCAACGGTGTCCACGGCAAAAACCGTCTTGCATCAAATTCTCTTCTCGAGAGCCTTGTTTTTGCAAAGCGTGCAGCCGATACAATTGCAAACGACACTTCGGTTAAACCGAGCGATGTTCCGGATGTTGACCTTGAAAAGTACACCTCAAAGGAAGAAATACAAAAAGAATTCAAACATATTATTATGGATGAGATAAAAAGAAAGGACCCGGATTTTTATGCTAAATGGTGTAACGATGAAGATTAATGTTGATGATTACATTATCAACACATTAAAGGAGGACATCACCTCCGAGGATGTAAGTACAAATGCTGTTATGCCAGAGGACAAGCAAGGCAGAGCAGACCTTATTTGCAAGCAGGACGGCATAGTTTGCGGTCTTGATGTTTTTGAACGCACATTCAAAATCCTTGATGACACAAGCCGCTTTGAGGCTAATTTTAAGGATGGCGATTTTGTTAAAAAAGGCGATTTGATCGGTGTAATTTACGGCGATGTAAAGGCTATTTTGTCCGGCGAAAGAACTGCGCTTAATTATCTTCAGCGTATGAGCGGTATTGCCACCATGACAAGAGAATATGTAAATGAACTTAAAGGCTACAAAACCGTGCTTCTTGACACAAGAAAAACCACACCTAATATGCGTCCTTTCGAAAAGCACGCTGTTAAGGTCGGCGGTGCAACAAACCACAGATATAATCTTTCTGACGGTGTTCTTCTCAAAGATAACCACATCGGCGCAGCAGGCTCTGTTACAAAGGCTATCGAAATGGCAAAGGCTTATGCTCCGTTTGTAAGAAAAATTGAGATAGAAACCGAAACTCTTGAGCAGGTCAAAGAAGCTCTTGACGCAGGTGCGGACATCATTATGCTTGATAATATGGACAACGACACTATGCGCAAGGCAGTTGAGATGATTGACGGCAAGGCTCAAACAGAGTGTAGCGGTAATGTAACAAAAGAGCGACTCAAGGAAATTGCAGAAATCGGTGTTGATTTTGTTTCTTGCGGTGCTCTCACTCACTCTGCAATGATTATGGATGTCAGTCTTAAAAACCTGAAAACTATTGATTAATCTATAAATACTCAAACATAACTAAAAGGGGTGTTGTTATGCTTTGCAAACCACAGTTTGATGAAACGGGAAGAAAATATCTTTGCCGAATGAACGGCGAAAACAGCGATATGCTGATGGATATTTATGTTAAAAAATTAGCCGAGGGCGAAGTTTTGACCATTGAAGAGGAGAGCAATGAGTGTGCGATTCTTCTTCTTAAAGGCGCAGTCAATTTTGCTGTAGGAGATAGTATAAACGAGGATTGTGAGCGTTTAAATCCGTTCCAAAGAACACCGTATGCCGTTCATTTTTCACATGGCACAAAGGCTGTTGTAACCGCTCTCAAAGAGAGCGAAGTTATTGTTCAGATGACCGATAACGACAGAACTTGGGCACCTGTTTTTTATAATCCTGATAATTGCTTGTATCAGGAATTCGGTAAAGGACAGTGGGGTGGCACAGGTCACAGAATCGTGTCCACAATGTTCGACCTCGACAATGCACCGTATTCAAATATGGTTATGGGCGAAGTGTTCAATCAGCCGGGCAAGTGGTCGTCATATCCTCCTCATCATCACCCACAGCCGGAGGTTTATTATTATCAATTCGACCACGAAGAGGGCTTTGGCGCAGGCTTTGAGGGCGACACTCCGTACAAAACAGAAAACGGCTCTTGCCTTTGCATCCGTGGGGGCAATGCTCATCAGCAGGTGACAGCACCGGGTTTTGAGATGTACTATGTTTGGATGATTCGTCACCTTGACGGTGATCCGTGGGATAAAACAAGGATTTATGTTCCGGAATATGAGTGGTTGGCAAATGCAGAATAAAGGTATAATTCTTGAAAACTATCAGCAGATTAAGGAGATTTTTGAGCAAAACAATGTCAAAAAGCCTTTTGTTTGCTGTGGAAAGAGCTTTCAACAAACAGAAATTTTTGAGTATTTAAAGCAGTTTAACATTGTTGTTTTTGATAATATCAGACCTAATCCGAGGTTTGAGGATATGGTTGATGCTGCCAAGATTTTCAATGATGAGGGTTGCGATTTCATCATTGGTGCAGGCGGCGGTTCACCGATTGACAGTGCCAAAATGATCAGACTTATGACAACAAACGATGTGTCAAAATGCCTTAAAGAACCTATGGAAAACAACGATATAAAGTCGCTGTATATTCCGACAACAGCAGGCACGGGCGCAGAGGCAACAAAGTCGTCTGTGTTCTACATCAATGAGGTTGACAAGATAAGCGTTGCAAATCTTGATTTTTTGCCTGATTATGTGATTCTTGATTCGAGCCTCTTGTCAACACTTCCGCTTTATCAACGCAAGTGCACAAGTCTTGACGCTCTTTGTCATTCTATCGAGAGTTATTGGTCTGTAAAGGCGAACGACGAAAGCCGTGAATATGCAAAAAAGGGAATACTCGGCTTTATGGCAAATAAGGACGGATATATCAATAACACACCTGACGGCAATGAGGGTATGCTTTGGGCATCTTACTATGCCGGTAAGGCTATCAACATCACGGGCACAACTTCGGCTCACGCAATGTGCTATTGTATAACAATGAACTGTGGCACTTCTCACGGTCATTCCGTGGCTTCGGGCTTGTCTGTTATTTGGGAATATATGCTCAACAACAGAGGCAAGGAGGCGTACGCAGGTGCGTATGACAGATTTGACGAAATCGGTGTTCTTTTAGGTGGAAAGGATGCAAGAGAAGGACTTGAAATTTTCAACGGAATTCTCAAAGAGTTTGAACTTCCTTATCCAAAAATGGATGAAAAAAATATCCCGATTTTCACATCAAAGGTTGATGTAACCCGTCTTGGCAACAATCCTGTCAAATTCACATCCGAAGATGTTTCGAATATTTACAAAGAGGTATTTTCAAGATGATGAAAAAATCTTTGAGCATATTGTTTGCGGTTATTGCGTTGGTGTCTGTTTTCTCTGCGTGCTCAAAAACGGAGCAACCGCCAAAGGAACAACCGTCAACAACCAAGGGGCAGGAACAGTTTTATGATGCAAAGGGAAATGCCTATTCATCAAAGTTTGATGTCTTGTTTTATGATGAACAGGGTACAGCATATAAACTTGAAATGACCGAAGATTATTTGCCTGATTATGTCAATCAAACAACAGGCGAAAAGTTGAACGGCTTTCAGTGCTATGTGACCGAACAGGGCAATTTCTATTTTGACAAGGATAATAAGCTGTCGCTGAAAAAGGACAGTATGTCAATATATTACGACAGCAGTAAAAATGTTTACTACGACATTTCAACCGTTTCTTGGGATAAAGACGGCACATTAATACATCAAAATTAATAAATAATATTAAAAAGGGACTGTTTTTTACAGCCCCTTTTAATGTTTAAAGATTAATTGTTGTTTTAATCATATCATCACTTAATGAGAATAATTCTTGAATTTCCACTTCGATTTCAGATTTTTTGTTGCGTAACAAATATGCTTTTTTCACTTCTTTTGTGATACCGGGTTTTAAATCTACTGTGTCTAAAAGTTTTGATTCGTTGTCATCATTTAAAATTGCACTTTCAAGCTCAATACCGTCTTGATAAAGCTTGTCGTCAAGTGAACCGTCAAAGCTTATCGGACTGTCTGAATTGTTTGTGAATTCGTATGTGATAAGAACAGCGTCTTTGCCTTCCCAATCTTTTGTTAATTTTGCACCTTTAACAACACATTTAAAGTCGCCGATTGTATTGTCATCGCTTTTTTCTTTTTCGGCGTTTACAGATGATGCTGTTGTGTTTTCACTTGGTGTTTTGCTTGAACTGTCATCTGAACCTGAACCTGAAGCAGCGATAGCAATTACGACAATAATTGCAAATATTACACCAAAAATGATTAGTTTTTTCTTTTTCTTTTTCTTTTTTTCCTCATTCAATGCAGAGTTTACTGCCTGTTGTACCTCAGGATTGTTTTGTTGAAAATCGTTGTTTGCCATTAGCAAATCCCTTCCTTTTATTTTATAAACATATATTAACACATAAGTGCACATAATGTCAACATATGTATTCATAAATTAATAATTATTATCATAAAATCATTATGAGGTGATTTTATGTTTGTACCTACTCTTGATGCAAAAATCGTTGGTGAGGTTATACATGAATTTAGAAAAAAGAAAGGGATTTCGCAAGAGGTTTTAAGTGGTCTTGCCGATATAGGAAGAACACATTTGTCTGCGATTGAACGAGGTGAAAGAAAACCTACCCTTGAAACTCTTTACAGAATAGCAACTGCACTTGATATTAATATGAGTGATATTGTAATAGAAATTGAGAAAAGAATAAACTAAATATAATATAAATAGAAAACCGTCCTAAGCATTTAAACTTAGGACGGCTATTTAGGTTAATAACATTTTATATTATAATTCGGCGATAAGTTCAACCTCGCAAAGAACGCCCTTTGGCAAATCCTTTACTGCCACACAGCTTCTTGCCGGCTTTGATGTGAAATACTTGCCGTAAATCTCGTTGAAAGCGCCGAAGTCGTTGATGTCTGCAAGAAAGCAAACGGTCTTTACAACTTTGCTCATATCAGTGCCTGCCGCTTCAACAACAGCCTTGAGATTTTCGCAAACTTGAGTGGTTTGCTCTTCGATTGTTTTTGCCTCAACTGTGTTGGTTGCAGGGTTGATTGCGATTTGACCCGAAGTGAAAAGCAAGCCGTTTGCCTTTACTGCCTGTGAATAAGGTCCGATTGCGTTTGGTGCATTGTTTGTTGCAACATATTCCATGATTTTTATCTCCTTTGTTTGTTATTCCAATACTTTAAATCCTGCGTCTGTAAGAGCTTTTTTAACAGCAACAATGTGCTCAAAGTTCCTTGTTTCAACGCCGATTTTAAGATAGCAGTCTGTAATGTTCATATCAAGGTCGGTTGAGTCGTAGTTAACGGAAACAACATTTGCGCCTTGCTCGGCAACAATTTGGCTTACGCCTGAGAGCTGACCCGGTTTGTCAGACAAAGCAATAACAATGTCTGCGGTTCTTCCGCCCATTTTAAGACCACGCTCAATAACTCTTGAAAGGATTGTAACATCAATATTACCACCCGATACAACGCAAACAACATTTTTGCCGTCTACATCAGGAATTTTGCCGTTCATAACAGCGGCAACAGGCACAGCGCCCGCACCCTCTGCGATAAGCTTTTGTTGCTCCAAAAGTGTGAGGATTGCAAGTGCGATTTCGTCATCTGTTACGGTAACAATTCCGTCAACATATTCGTTGCAAATATCATATGTAAGCGAACCCGGAGTTTTAACCGCAATACCGTCGGCAATAGTATTTACATAGTCGAGTGTTTCGATTTCGCCGTCTGCAATTGAGTGTTCCATAGACGGAGCACCGGCAGCCTGAACACCGTATACCTTGCAGTTAGGCTTCAACTGCTTGATTGTGTAGGCAATACCGCTGATGAGTCCGCCGCCGCCGATTGGCACAACAACCACATCCGCACTCGGAAGTTGATTGAGTATTTCAAGACCGATTGTGCCCTGACCTGCGATAACATCAGGGTCGTTGAACGGATGAATAAATGTAAGACCCTTTTCGTCTTTGAGTTCAAGAGCCTTATTGTATGCGTCATCATAAACACCTTTTACAAGGCAAACTTCTGCGCCGTATCTCTTGGTTGCTTCCACCTTGCTGATAGGAGCACCGTCAGGCAAGCAGATAATTGACTTTATGCCGTTCTTTGTGGCTGCAAGCGCAACGCCCTGTGCGTGGTTACCCGCAGAGCAAGCGATAACGCCTTTTTTCTTTTCTTCTTCTGTTAATTGACTGATTTTGAAGTATGAGCCTCTGATTTTGAACGAACCTGTCACTTGCAGGTTTTCTGTTTTGAGATAAACATTACAACCTTGGTATAGATTCGGTGCCGCAATTAAATCTGTTTCTCTGATGATTTCTTTGAGAATTGTTGAGGCTTTGTACACTCTGTCTAATGATAACATATGATTTTCCTCTTATTCTTTGTAATAGTAATGATTATATTATAAACCTTTTATTACCATTGTCAAGAAAGTTGAGTGTAAAACATCTGCAAAAAATGGTATAATTTCTTGACTTTGATTTGTGAATATTATAAAATTGAATTATACGAATGGGGGAATCCTTATGAAATTAATTAAAAAAATAGGAGCTGTGCTTTGTGCTGTTGCAATCATTGCAATGTGCTTTGCCGGTTGTTCAAATCAAAATGCCGAAAAATACGGCACTGATGTGGCTGTAATCGGGTACACAAAAGAGGCTGCACCGTTTATTACAGATGTCAAAAACGGCAAGGCAAAAGGTTTTGAACCTGAGTTGTGGAATGGAATCTTTGACAGCGTAAAAGGCGATCTTAAATCTTTCCGTTACGAACAGGTTGCCGATGGTTATATTCTTGAAGAAGACGGCGGATTTTTTGACAGCAATAACAGGGAATACAGTGCGTGCCTGCTTTTCGGTGCTGTGTCAAAAAACAGCGGTACTTTCAATAAAGACTATTCATACACAGAACCTATTGTTACAAACAGAGTAATCACTCTTGTTCCAAAAAACAGCGGTATTAAATCATATGCAGACTTTTCGGGTGCAAAGGTTGCAGTTGTCGGTGACACTGCAAAAACTGCTTTTGAAAAGAATTCTGTCATATCCGGTGCTTGTGCAAGTGTTGATGTTGTGCCTTTTGACAACGCTGTAAATGAATTGGGCAAAAAGTATGACGCTGTAGTTGTTGACGAATTTACATATCGCCCAACAGAAACCGCAAAGTCTGACAGCTTCAATATTTTGAACGGCGAACTTGACACAATCGAGTATGTTATCGCTTGTGCAAAAAACAGCGGTTGGAAGGATTCGATCAATGAGGCTATCCGAGAAATGAAGTCGGAAAACTACGGAAAAGGTGACGAGTTCACTCCGCTTGTTGAAAAGTATTTTGGCTACAATGCTTCGTCGTTTGATTATCAAGCTGACGGTGATGAATAATAGTAAATCAAACTGCTTTGCAAATAATAATGCAAGGCAGTTTTTGAATATACGGTGATGATATGAAAGTGGATTTGCATATTCATTCAACTTTTTCGGACGGCACACTTACCGTGCCTCAAATTGTTGAATTTGCAAGAAAAAATAATTTTGAATATGTTGCGATAACCGACCATAATAATTTTCAAAGTGTCGGTGTTTTAAAGGAAATGATTGATGAATTGCCACACAAAATCGCAGGCATTGAGCTGTCAACAAAGCATAACGGCAAAAAACTCCATTTGCTCGGATATTTCAATGTTAACAGCGATTTTGACAGCGAAAAATTTGCTCCTTTAAAGGCGCTTCTTGACAGGGAGGCAGAGTCAAAATCTGTTCAGGTTAGGCAGATGATTGATAATCTTTCGGTTGATTTTGATGTCAGCTATGATGAATTTTTGTCAATGCTCAACGGTGACGGTTTTGTCAATCGTGTTCATATTGCAAGGTATCTGACGGATAAAGGAATCACAGATTCTGTGAGCAATGCGTTCAAGACCATAATCAATACAAAATCAAAGTATTTTGTCAAGCGTAGAGAAATGACATTTGAAGAGGGTTTGTATGCTGTTGTGCAATGTGGCGGATTGCCGAGTATCGCTCATTTTGTTGAGTATAGATTTACAGATGAGGAAATAGATGAAATAGCGACTATCACGGCAGATGCAACCGACACGGTGGGTGTCGAATTGTGGCATTATAAGCAAAATGCCGACTTTCGCCGGCAGATAATTGACAGGTGCAAAAAATATAATAATCTTAATATTGTCTTTACGGCAGGCTCTGATTTTCACGGGGCAAACAAGGTGCAAAATATCGGTGAGATTTCACCTGACAAATTGAGCGCAGAAGAACAACGATTTTTTGATGACCAAATCAAACACACACTTGAAGTGTTTAAAAACAGAAATATAATAAAGGACAGAGATTAATTTCTCCGTCCTTTTGCTGTTTATAATCCCCAATATTTTCTGTCGAGTGCACGGTATTGCAATGCTTCTGCAATGTGCTGAACCTCGATGTTTTCGCTGTCGTCAAGGTCGGCAATTGTTCTTGCCACACGCAAAATCTTGTCGTATGCTCTGCCCGACATTCCGAGTCTTTCAAAGCTGTTCTTCATCATTGCGTTTGCTTGCGGTGACATTGTGCAATATTTTTGAGTTGCAGACGGTGTCATTTTTGCGTTGCAACTGATTTCCGTGCCCTCAAACCTCTTTTGCTGAATGGCTCTTGCCTTGTCAACACGCTTTTTGATTTCTGCCGAGCTTTCGGCTTTCTCCTTGCTTGATATTGTTTCGTATTCCACATTTTGCACTTCAATGTGAATGTCCATTCTGTCAAGCAACGGCCCCGAAATCTTGTTTTGGTATTTTCTCTTTGCTGCGTCTGTGCATTTGCACGGTGTTGTCGGATGCCCAAGATAACCGCATGGGCAAGGGTTCATTGCGGCAACAACCATTAGGTTTGCAGGATAACTGACTGTGCCTCCTGCACGGCTGATTGTAACTCTTGAATCTTCAAGCGGTTGTCGCAGTGATTCCTTTGTTCGTCTGTCAAATTCAGGGAACTCGTCCATAAAAAGTACGCCGTTGTGTGCAAGCGACAGTTCACCCGGTCGAAGATTTGTTCCGCCACCGGTTAAACCCTGTGCAGAGATTGTATGGTGCGGACTTCTGAACGGTCGTTTTGATATGAGCTTGACATCTTCGGGCAACATTCCCGCAACAGAATAAATTGCTGTTGTTTCTATTTTTTCATCAAATGTCATATCAGGCAAAATTGAACCGATTCTTTTTGCAAGCATTGATTTACCCGTGCCCGGAGGTCCAATCATAATCAAGTTGTGTGAGCCTGCCGCAGCAATTTCAATTGCTCTTTTTGCGGCTTCTTGACCTCTTACATCAGCAAAGTCAAGCTGTTCTGCAAGGATGTCGTCCTCGTTTATATCGTGCGAAACAGGTTCAATCAGCTTGCCAAAATCAAGGTGAGAAACAATTTCTTTTATGCTCCTTGCGGGGAGAATATCAATGCCTTTTACAACGCTTGCTTCAAATGCGTTTTGATACGGCACAAAAATTGCCCCCAAGCCTTTTTCCTTTGCTCGCAAAACCATCGGCAAAACACCGTTCGCCTTTCGAATTTCGCCATCAAGCGACAACTCACCGATGAATGCAAAATCATCCAAGTTTGCTTTGATTTGACCGCTTGCTTTTAGTATTGAAACGAGTATAGGCAAGTCGTATACAGCTCCTGCTTTTTTGATGTCGGCAGGGGCAATGTTGACCGTTATTCTTGAAACAGGGAAGTCAAAACCACAGTTTTTGATTGATGCTCTCACACGCTCACGGCTTTCTTTAACCGCCGTGTCAGGCAAGCCGACAAGGTCAAACCTCGGCATACCGGAGCTGAGGTCTGCTTCAACTTCAACATCGTAACTTTCTATTCCCAAAAGTCCTTCACTTTTTACTTTAGCAAACATAGTTTATCCTTTCAGCTTTTCTTTGCGTGAAAACAGCTTATGCGATACCCAATTGAACATCGGATTTCCACAGAAATACGCAGTCAGTATTGCAACAGGAATGATTAAATATGCCCAACTGTTTGGAAAAACGGATTCAAATATATTTTGAATCTTAATCACATATATTGTTATGTGTATGATAACATAATGGAACATATATATTCCAAGGGTGCGTTCACCCAAAGAGGTAAAGCCTTTGATTTTTTTTCTCGGGATAAGGCTTATCAACAAGAATATTGCCGCAAATGAAATTGCATATGTCAAAAGCCGCAGTTCCCATCCGTAAGGTGCAAATCTGCCCAATTCCGAATATGTGTGCCTTGCCGTATTTAATCTGCTGATTTTGTTTGCTTGCTTTGGATAGAAATATATCAGCAAATAAATTGCAACAAAAAATATTACAGCCGTGATTTTTGTGCTTATCTTGTTTGTTGCTTTTTCGATTTTTTCACTGTCAAGGCAGTAACCAAGATAGAAAAACGGATAGAATATCAGTGTTCGCATCCAAGTGAAAAAGTCGGGATTTTCTGTTTGTGCAAATCCGCACATAACGCCTATAATCAGTGATAATATAAATATGTATTGTGGCTTGTAGTCCTTTAGCACCATTGTAATTAGGAACATAAAGAACATAGACATTAAGTACCACGGCAGTCCGCTCGGACTGAACAGTTCAATTGTAGGTTGCCAACGAAGTGCCGATGCCGACAAAAACATTATTACCGTTGTTGCAAAAAAGCAAGTTAAGTACGGCAACACTTTTTTGATGTCTTTTTCGTTCACGGCTCTTTTTGAGAACAATCCTGTTGCAAAAATAAAAGCAGGCATATGAAATGAATATATAAAAACATATATTCTTTGCATAATATCGTTGTCAGCTCTTAATTGTTGCGTGTAATGACCTATTACAACCAATATAATCAACAGGAATTTTAGGTTGTACCACAATGCAATTCTCTTTTTCATCTTATCACCTATGAGTAAAATGTTAATAAATATTATACATTATATTTGAAATATTGACAATACAAAATAATAAGTTTAAAATAAGCTTGAATTTTTAAATAAATATTTAATTGATTAAGGAGTTTCTTATGGACATTAACGCTTTATATAACGAGTGGTTGCAAAAGGCAACAGGCGACCCTGACCTTACAGCAGAACTTGAAAGCATAAAGGGCAATGACGATGAGATATTGGATAGATTTTATCGTTCACTCGAATTTGGTACTGCCGGACTTCGTGGAGTAATCGGAGCAGGCACAAATAGAATGAATATTTACACTGTTGGCAGAGCAACACAGGGACTTGCGGATTTTCTCAACGCTCACTACGATTCACCGTCTGTTGCAATCGGCTACGACAGCAGAATTAAATCGGAATATTTCAGCAAAGAGGCGGCAAGTATTTTGGCTGCAAACGGCATTAAGGTTTATCTTTATGACGAGCTTGAGCCGACTCCTTGTCTTTCATTCGCAATTCGTCACTTCCACACATCAAGCGGTATTATTCTCACTGCTTCACACAACCCTGCAAAGTATAACGGTTATAAGTGCTACAATCCAAAGGGCTATCAGATGACCGATGAGGAAGCATCGGAAACATACGAGTTCATCCAAAAGGTGGATTATTTTACAGGCATCAAAAAGGTTGATTTTGACAAGGCTGTTGCGGATGGCACAATTGAATATATCGGCAAGGATGTAATCGAATTGTTCCTTGATGAAGTTCAAAAGCAGTGCATCAATCCTGATATTGTTAAGAATGCGGACTTGAAGGTTATTTACACTCCGCTTAACGGCACGGGCAACAAGCCGGTTCGTGAAATTCTCGACAGAATCGGTGTTAAGAATGTTTATGTTGTTTCGGAGCAGGAATATCCTGACGGCAATTTCCCAACTTGTCCGTTCCCAAATCCTGAAATCAAGCAGGTGTTCGAACTTGGACTTGAAATGAACAAGACCATCAAAGCGGATTTGCTTCTTGCAACCGACCCTGATTGCGACAGAGTGGGCATTGCCGTTCCTGATGATAAGGGCGAGCCTGTTCTTTTGAGCGGTAATGAAGTTGGTGCAATGCTCCTCAATTACATTCTTTCGGAGCGCAAGGCAAAGGGCACATTGCCTGAATCTGCAATTGCCGTAAAATCTTTTGTTTCAACCGACCTTGCAGAAGTTATTGCTAAAAAGTATAACTGCACATTCAAGAATCTTCTCACGGGATTTAAGTATATCGGTGAGCTTATCACAAATCTTGAAGCGGAGGGCAGAGCAAGCGATTTTGTTATGGGCTTTGAAGAAAGCTATGGCTATCTTGCAGGCACTCACGCAAGAGATAAGGACGCAGTTGTCGCTTCAATGCTTATTTGCGAAATGGCAGCTTATTATAAAACAAAGAATATGAATCTTGTTGATGTTATGAATTCTCTTTATGACGAGTTTGGCTACTATGCAAATGTTGTTGAGTCATACACCTTTGAGGGCGCAGCAGGCATGGACAAAATGGTTTCCATTATGGACACTCTCCGTACAAATCCGCCAAAGGAAATTGCAGGTATGGCAGTAACAGCCGTGTCTGATTACGAAAGCTCAACAATCACTTATGCAGACGGTTCTCCGTCAAAGACTATTGATTTGCCAAAATCAAATGTTCTTGCGTTTGACCTTACCGATGGCAATAAACTTATTGTCAGACCGTCAGGCACAGAGCCAAAAATCAAGGCATATGTTACTGCAATCGGCACAGATAAAAACAGTGCGCACACACTTGCAGACACTTTGGTTGAGGCAGCCGGAAGATTTATGGAATAAGAGGAATAGCTAATGAACAGAACATGGGTAAAAATAACGGCTATTGTATTGGCAGTGCTCATGGGACTTAGCGGTCTTACTGCCGGTGTATTTGCGTTTATAAATTAATGAAGTTTGATCGGATAACTCAAAGGTTGTCCGATTATTTTTTGCCCAAATTGACTTTGATATTTATTTGTCAAGCCGTAATTTCAAAGTAAAATATTATAATGATACAAAAAGTTGTGGTATATTTTGTGATAAATGTATAAAATTGAATTAGTTTACATTTATTTAATATATTTTGTTGATAAAAACTGTGACTTATGCTATAATTTCAATGTATATTAGGCATTCGTATGTTGAATTTTAACAACGACAGAATTAAGGAGGAATTGTTTTGAAAGAAGCAAAATCAATGGCATTTGTCAATGCGTACGGTGTTCTCGCAACATTAGAGAACCTTTGCGATATGGTTGACGAAGCAAAAGCAGTTTGCCGAGGACTCAAAAAGCCTGTTTCATTGTGCTTTGATGTTACAGACGGTCCTTGTGTAACTTATCATTTCACACAAGATGGATGCAAAATGACAGAGGGTGACTATGGTTGCACCTGCAAGATGAAGTTTGCATCTCCTGAAAAATTCAATGCCCTTATTGATGACAGCAAGCCTGGTATTCCTGCAAAGAATATTGCACAGGTTTTGTCATTCCTTATGGGTCCTTTCACAAAGCTCACAAATATCTTGACAAAGTATCTTATGCCGAGTGAAGAAGATTTGAAGGATAAGGATTTCTTCAGAAAGTCAACTATCCTCACAATGTACACAATCGGCGGTGCTATTTGTGCATTGGGCAACACTGATTCAATCAGCAAACTTTCTGCATCATACATCCCTGACGGCGACATTCAGATGGGTATCACAGACGCTTGCTATGTAACAATCAGAGCAAGAGATCATCACCTTGAACTCATCAAGGAAAAGCCTGACACTCCAAGAGCAGTTATGGAATTTAAGACTGTAGAGCTTGCAAATGCACTCTTCAACGGCACTGCATCAACAATGGCAGAGCTTTGTGCAGGCAACATCTATATGTGCGGTATGATTAATATGATTGACAATATCAACAGAATTCTTGACAGAGTTGCTGTATATTTGGGCTAAGGAGGACACGGTATAATGAGCAAATTCCCTGAATATAAACACGAAAAATCACAAGAGTGGTTCAACAGAGCCCTCAACGCAATTCCTTCAGGTGTTTACGGTCACCTTGGTCCGTCTGAAGGCTTGTTCCTCCCAATCACAAAATGGCCTTTGATGTCAGATCACGCAAAGGGCACATATTTTTGGGATGTTGACGGTAATAAGTATCTTGACTTTATGTGCGCATATGGTCCAAATGTTCTCGGCTATTGCGATGAGGATGTAGACGCAGCCGCTATGGCACAGCTCAAGCAGGGCAACTGCACAACTTCACCTTCATACAAGATGGTTGAGTGTGCCGAACTCCTCAAGGACACTGTTGCAACAGCAGATTGGGCATTCTTTATGAAGAACGGCTCTGACGCAACAACTTTCTCTGTAATGTGTGCAAGAGCACATACAGGCAAAAAGAAGATGATGTTCTTCAAGGGCTACTATCACGGTGACTTCCAGTGGGCACAAAAGGCTGACTATCCGGGTATTCTCCCTGAAGAAGTAGAAAACAATGTTGTTGTTCCTTGGTTTGATATGGACGCTATGCAAAAGGCATATGATGAGGCAAACGGCGATTTCGCAGGTCTTATCGCACAGCCATACGACCACGGTAACTTCTTTGATAACACAACTGCAACCAAAGAGCAGTGGGCAAAGGTTCGTAAGTTCTGTGACGATCACGGTATGGTTCTTATCATCGACGATGTTCGTACAGGTTTCCGTCTTGACCTTGCCGGTTCTGACCATTACTATGGCTTTAAGGCAGACCTTATCTGCTTCTGTAAAGCACTTGCAAACGGCTACAATATGTCTGCTGTATGCGGTCAGGAGCATATGAAAAATACTGCTTCATCAGTTGTATATACAGGTTCATATTGGATGAGTGCCGAGCCATTCGCTGCTTGTCTTGCTTGTATTCCAAAGATGAAGAGACTTGATACACCTAAGATGTTCAGAGAAAAGGGTACACTCCTTTGTGACGGTCTTGTTGCCGCAGGTAAGGAGCACGGCTTCAACCTTAAAGTTTCGGGTGAGCCTGCACTCTTCTATCTTCGTATCGCAAACGATGACAGCCTTATGCTTCATCAGGAGTGGATTGCCGAATGTGTAAGCAGAGGTTTGTTCCTTGCTTCTCACCACAACCACTTTATGAACGCTGCCGTAACAGATGAGGACATCAAGCTCGCTGTTGATATTGCAGAAGATGCTTTTGGCGTTGTTGCTGCAAGACACCCGGAGTTGGGTCTTAAGTAATTTGAATTAAATAATTTTTGGAGTAAATTATTTTAATAAAAGAAAGGGGTATTTTTATGCCAGCAAATTATGTGCCATTCGATAAAGAAGAATGGCTCCGCCTTGAAAAAAAGGCTGACTTTTTAAGACGCTACTGTTTGCAGACTGCCGTATGGGGCGGTTCGGGACATGTAGGCGGCTCGTTATCTGCAATGGATTGTATGACAATTCTCTACAATCGTTTTATGAAGATTGATCCTCAAAATCCGGATATGCCGGACAGAGACCGCTTTGTTCTCTCAAAGGGTCACTGTGCAGTAGGCTACGCTCCTGTGCTTGTTGATCGTGGTTTTATGCCTGAAGAAGAGCTTAAAATCTTTAACCTTACCGGTGCAAAAATCGGTATGCATATGGACTGCAACAAGGTTAGAGGTGTAGACTGCTCAACAGGTTCACTCGGTCACGGTCTTTCTCTTGCAGTAGGTTTTGCACTTGCAGGCAGAGTAAACGGCATTGACTATATGAACTATGTTCTTACCGGTGACGGCGAGCTCAACGAAGGTTCAAACTGGGAGGCTGCAATGAGTGCCGCACAGTTCAAGCTTTCAAATGTTGTTGTTTTTGCCGATAACAACAAGTGTATGATTGACGGTCGTGTTGATGATGAAATGAAGGTTGAACCTCTTGATAAGAAGTTCGAGGCTTTCGGCTTCAATGTTTTCCGTGTTGACGGTCACAATATGAAGGAACTCAACGACGCTATCGAAGCTGCTATCAAGAATCATCAGGATGGCGGTGACAAGCCGACAGCTATTATTATGGACACATTTAAGGGTGCCGGCGTTGACTTTATGCAGGATGACTACAAGTGGCACTACGGTTCACTTGATGACGAAAAACTTGCAAAAGCATATGCATCACTTGACAAATATTTGGCAGAGCGTTGTGCTCGTGCAGAAAAGGAGGCGTAAGATATGGGTGGTATGTCTTATACAATGACAGATACAACAAAGCTGTCAACAGCAGAATGCTACGGTATCGCTCTTTGTGAGCTCGGTGAAGAACATAAGGATGTTGTCGCTCTTACAGCCGACCTTGCAAAATCAACAAAAATCGGTATGTTCGGTGAAAAGTTCCCGGACAGATTCTTCAATGTAGGTATCGCAGAGCAAAATATGTTCGGTGTAGCAGCAGGTATGGCTAAAAACGGATTGATTCCTTTTGCTTCAACATTTGCTATTTTCACCGCAGCAAGATCTCTTGACCAAATCCATACAGACATTTGCTATCAAAATGTTCCTGTAAAGATGATTGCAACTCACGCAGGTACATCATTCGGTCAGGCAGGTTCAACTCACCATGCACTTATTGATATGGCTTGTATGAGAACTTTGCCTCATATGACTGTTATTTGCCCTTGTGACGGTGCAGAAACATACAATGCAGTTAAGGCTGCTTATGATATTGAAGGCCCTGTTTATATTCGTATCAACAGAGGTTTCGACCAGGTTATCTATAAGAGTCCTGAGGAGTGCAACTTTGTTTGGGATAAGGCTTCTGTTATGAATGAAGGTACAGACATCACTGTTATCGCTTGCGGTTCATGTGTATTCGAGGCTATGCAGGCTGCTCGTATCGCTGCATCAGACGGCGGTCTTTCAGTTCGTGTTCTTAATATGCACACAATCAAGCCTATTGATAAAGAGGCTGTTCTTTCAGCTATTTCAGATACTCGCCGTATCATCACTGTTGAGGACCACGAAGTTATGGGTGGTTTGGGCTCAGCTGTTGCAGAGGTTGTTGCTTCTTCAGGTAAGGCTTGTGCATTCAAGATGCTCGGTCACCAAGACGCATTCTCAACAATCGGCTTGCAGGAAGACCTTCTTGCCATGGCAAAGATTGATGCAAACGGTATCGCAGAAACAATTCAGGAAATGATGCACGCTGACTTTGAGGCAGACGATGCTTGGGATGATGAGTTCTAAGGAAATTTCACCAATCTCAATTGTTATCTAACCGAAAGGAGTGTATTATTATGCCAAGCGATGAGGTTCGCTACACAAATAAAGTCTTTATGGCGGGCGCAATGCCACTCTTAAAGACTATTGCTACCGATGTTCCTGAACTCAAAAAGAAGTTTGAGGGCGTGGATGCAATTTATCAAGTTTCCGCAAAGGTAAATGCGGAAGATGTTGAGGCTGTTCACTTTATTATCGAAAACGGTGAATGGACTGTTAAGCTCGGTGAATATCTCGGACAGAAGAAGATTGATGCAGAGCTTGCTTTTCCGTCAATGGAAAAGATGAATGAATTTATGAAGGGCAAGGTTGCAAACCTTCTCCCTGCTTTGAGAATTAAGAATTTCGGCAAGTTCTTGAAATTTATGCAGGTTCTCCTCAAGATGTCATCACTTTTGGGCATCAAGGACCCTGACAGCGTTGATGAGCCAACCGCAATTCTTCTTTGCAAGCTCTATTTCTATTTGCTTTCATCGGGTATCTCACAGCTTAATAAGCTCGGACATCCTGACATTCACGAATGGGCACTTAAATCACCTGACCGTTGCTATCAATGGGAGGTTATCGGCCATCCTGAATGCACAGCGTATATTCGTATCAAGGCAGGCAAGTCAAGAGCCGGCAGAGGCGAGTACAAGAGAGCAAAGCCGTTCTTCAATATGAAGTTCGACTGCCCAAAATCTGCTCTTATGATTCTTCTCGGCACAGGCGATATGTTCAAGATGACTGCTGAAAAGCAACTCATTATGGACGGCGGTCCTGAATTTGGTGTTCAAATAGGCGACTATATGATGCTTGTCGGAGCACTTGCTTCATAAACAAACTTATTCAATAAAACACCTTGGATTTTTAATTCAAGGTGTTTTTTATATAGAAAAATTGTCTGTGCAACCTAAAGTTGACAAATAATTGCTGGAAATCCATACAGATTGTTGCTATAATTATTGTATGAAACGGAGGGCGTTATATGGATTTGGGTCAACGATTAAAACAACTTCGTACAGAAAAACATTTGTCACAGGAAACCGTGGCGTTTGAACTTAATGTGTCACGACAGGCGGTTGCAAAGTGGGAAAATAATGCTTCAAAACCGAGTACTGCAAATCTTATGGCGATTTGTGATTTGTACGGAATATCATTAGATGAATTGATTTCAAATAAATCGGATGAACTTTCGGCAGAACAAACAGAACCGAATAAGTCAAAAGTCAAAACGGCAATCGTAATTCTTTCCGTTGTCGGCGGAATATTGCTGATATTGTCCGTGATTTTGACTGTGTGGACAAAAAGAATGTCTGTCCCCGATAATATAATCGGTTATGCAGACGCACCAACAGTAATTTTTGTCACTTCATCACCATGGTTTTTGTATGTTTTGTATATGCTCGTCGGAATACTCATATTAACTATAATTACCTTGTTGTTAAAACTAAAGAAAAAATAAAATCGAGGCTACGGGTAATCCCGTAGCCTCTTTGTGTACTCAGCCGTTAGTTACAACCGCAACCGCAGTCGTTGTTGTTGAAACCGCCACATAAAAGAAGGATGATGATAAGGATAACAATCCAATTGCAGTTACCGCATCCGTTATTGCAACAACCCATTGTGCGACCTCCTTTCGTGTTTTCTAACTCATACTATGAAAATCGCACGGAAGTGTTACAACAGGAAAAACCACACCGATTTTTCGATGTGGTTTGCAGAATGTGTATTTATTTAAAGATGACTATTAGTCCAAGAACTTTGTCATCTCAAGTGCCGCATTTACGTCGCCGTCAACAGTAATCTTGCCTGTTGTGAATGCAACAACAGGGTTGAGCTTGCCGTTAATGAGCTTGATCCAGTTTGTGCCGTTGATGTGAATAATAGCATTTCTGTCATAATATTCATAAGGCTCAACATGTACCTGACCGTCTTTTATTTCTATGTAAAAAATGCCGTTAACTGCTTTGCCTTCAATGTTAATCTGAAAAGCCATTGTACCCTGTACGTTTGAAACATCTGCGTTGTAGAATTTTGTTCTGGTAGCTGCCACGATTGATTCATATGTCATACCTGCCATGATAATTCCTCCTTAAAATTTATTGTACCTATATTTTATCATACAATATACATAAATGCAATAGCACTTTTATAGGTACATTTACCAAAAAACAAGGCATTTTGGGTGCTCTTTTATATTTATGGTATATTGAATGTTGTCTGATTTTGTGATAAAATATTTCAGTAATTTAATGATAGCGAGGGATTTTTTATGTCTGAATACAGAAATATGACAAAAGATGAGCTTCTTGCAGAAAAAGAAACTCTCCTTAAAAAGTTTGATGAATTTAAGGCAATGGGTCTTAATCTTGATATGTCCAGAGGTAAGCCGTCAAAGGAACAACTTGACCTTTCAATGGATATGCTCAAGCCTATTGATTACACAGAAGACGGCTTTGATCTTCGTAACTACGGACTTCTTGACGGTATCAAGAGTTGTAAGCAACTTTTTGCCGATTTGCTCGGTGTTGAAGCAAAGAATATCATCGTCGGTCCGTCAGCTTCTTTGAACCTTATGTATGACTATATCTGCCAGTGCTATTGCGAGGGCGTTCTCGGTTCAACTCCTTGGTGCAAACTTGACGAGGTTAAATTCCTTTGTCCTGTTCCGGGATATGACAGACACTTCACAATTTTGGAGCACTTCGGCATTAAAATGATTAATGTTCCTATGACAAGCGAAGGTCCTGATATGGACGTTATCGAAGAGCTTGTAAAGGATGAGGCAGTAAAGGGCATGTTCTGCGTGCCAAAGTACTCAAACCCACAGGGCATCACTTTCTCTGATGACACAGTTCGCCGCATTGCCGCACTTAAGCCTGCCGCAAAGGACTTTAGAATCGTTTGGGATAACGCATATTGCGTTCACGATATTAAGGACGAGGGCGACACACTTCTCAACATCTTTGATGTTTTGGGCGATAACGAGGATATGGTTATCGAGGTTTGCTCAACTTCAAAGATGACTTTCCCTGGCGCAGGTGTTTCTGCACTTGCTGCAAGTGATGCAAATATTGCACAAATCAAGAAAAGACTCAACTGCGAAACAATCAGCTATGACAAGATGAATCAACTTCGCCATGTAAAGTTCTTTGGCAATGTTGACGGACTTCTTGCTCATATGAAGAAGCATGCAGCTATTTTGAAGCCAAAGTTTGATATGGTTATCGAACACTTTGAAAATGAACTCGGCGGACTCGGTATTGCAGAATGGCTTGACCCTAAGGGCGGCTATTTCATCAGCCTTGATGTTATGAACGGCACTGCAAAGAGAGTTGGCGAGCTTTGCAAGGAAGCAGGCGTAACTCTTACAACAGTCGGTGCAACTTATCCGTATGGCAACGACCCTAACGACAGTAATATCCGTATTGCTCCGTCACTTCCGCCTGTTGCAGAACTTGATCTTGCAACACAAATCCTTTGCACAAGCGTAAAACTTGCGGCAATAGAAAAGTTGGTGGGCTAATGCAAGTAGGTGCTTCATCATCCTGCTTCTTTCCGTTGGTAACGGAGAAGTCGCTTGATAATGTTTTATCTCTCGGCTTCAAGCAAACAGAGGTGTTTTTCAACACTTCTTCAGAGCTTGAGGAGCCGTTTGTAAAGCAACTTCGCAAAAATGCGGACGACCACGGAGCAAAGGTTCTGTCGGTTCATCCGTTTTCATCAGCACTTGAAAGTAACTGCATCTTTGCCGAATATGAGCGTAGATATGACGATTTTATCGGTCTGTATCAAAAGCATTTTCACGCTGCCGCTCTCCTCGGTGCAAAGAATGTTGTTATTCACGGCTCGGTTGCCGTTCAAAAGAGAAATATGAGCGAGGAATTCTATTTTGACCGCTTCGCTTCTCTTGTTGAACTCGGCAAAAAAGAGGGCGTCAATGTTTGTCAAGAAAATGTTGTTCGCTTCAGAAGTCAAAGTGTTGATTTCCTTAAAAGAATGAGAGATTATCTCGGCGATGATTTTCATATGGTGTTTGATGTAAAGCAGGCTATCCGTTGCGGCTACGACCCGTTTTATGTTGCCGATGAATTTAAAAATGAAATCACACATATTCATTTGAGTGACAACACTCCCGAGGTTGATTGTATGCCTCCGGGCAGGGGAACTTTCGATTTCAAGCGTTTGTTCCAAATGATGAACGATGCCGATTATAAAGGCGGATATGTGATAGAGATTTATTCAAAAGGCTATGATGTTATGAATGAATTAGCCTTTAGCAAACAGTATTTGGACAGTATTAAATTATGAATAAGTTAAGCAACAAGACAAAGGGAATTTTATGTATACTCTTTTCCGCATTATGTTTCAGCGGAATGAGCTCATTTATCAATCTTTCGGGGGATGTTCCTGTCCCTCAAAAGGTGTTCTTCCGCAATCTTGTTGCTCTTTTTTTCGCATCGGCGGTTTTGTTGAAAAATCACGAACCGTTTAAGCCAACCAAAGGATGCCTAAAATATCATTTTTTGCGTTCGGGTGTCGGTCTTTTGGGTGTGTTCGGCAATTTTTATGCAACAACACATATGGCACACACGGCAGATGCGGCAATGCTCAACAAACTTTCGCCGTTTGCAACGCTTCTGTTTTCTGCAATTTTTCTCAGGGAAAAGGTTAAACCGAAGCAAGCAATCGCAATTATTATTGCCTTTGTCGGTGCAATGTTTGTTATCAAGCCGACAATGTCAAACATTGAGATTGTGCCGTCAATTGCCGGTTTTGTGGGCGGACTCAGCGCAGGTGCTGCATATACTTGCGTTCGTCATATGGCAAATAAGGGCGAAAACGGCAGATTTACGGTATTCTTCTTCTCCCTGTTTTCGGTTGCTGTCACAGCGCCTTATCTGATTTTTAATTATTCTCCAATGACGGGTAAACAGTTCTTGTATCTTATGCTTGTAGGTCTTTGTGCCGCAGGCGGTCAGTTCGGAATTACCGCCGCATACGGCTTTGCTCCGAGTAGCGAAATTTCAATTTTCGATTATTCAAATATTGTGTTCACGGCTATTGAAGGCTACTTTTTCCTCGGTCATCAAGTGCCCGACACCCTATCCGTAGTGGGCTACGCAATCATCATTGCCATGGCAGTTTGGATGTTTATATACAATAACAAGGATAACTCGCTCAAAAAAGCATAACATAAACTATATATAGATTTGCTGTTTTTCTTGCATTTTTCTATATGTTGTGGTATAATAGCAATTATTCAATAAGAAACAACTGTTGCATTGGAGGAAAATGCTATGAAATGTCCGTTTTGCGGTTATACCGAAAGCAAGGTTATCGATTCTCGACCGACCGACGAAAATGAGCGTATTCGCCGCCGCAGAGAGTGTATTCAGTGTTCAAAAAGGTTCACCACCTATGAAACCATAGAGGATGTTCCTGTTATTGTAATCAAAAAAGATAGGTCAAGAGAAGTTTTTGACAGAAATAAAATTCTCAAGGGTATGCTTCGTGCCTGCGAAAAGCGTAAGGTTACCGTTGCAGAACTTGATGAAAAGATTGATGAAATCGAAGCACAGCTTCAGTCATCGGTTGACCGTGAGGTTTCTTCATCTCGTATCGGTGAACTTATTATGGAAAAGCTCAAGGAAATTGACGAAGTTGCCTATGTTCGTTTTGCGTCGGTTTACAAGGAATTCGATTCTGCCGAATCATTCCGTGATGAACTCGCAAAACTCGGTGAATAAAAATAAAATACAAAACAAAAACGAGGCTCTTTTGAACCTCGTTTTTATATTTAATCCATATGTGTGTTTGTTTTTTGAGGGTTGGTGTTCGGTTCTTTTTGTTTGAGTTCGTCTTTGGATTTTCTGCCGTTCTTGCTGTTTCGTTTTTCGTTGAGTTCCAAATCAATGAACATCATAAGGAAACTGATTGTCAGCAATGCACAGCATACCCAAATCGCTTTTACACCGAGTTGCTTTGTTATAACACTGCCGAGACCTGCGCCGATTGCAAACACTCCGATAACGCTGAAGTACACAATTGCTTTTTCTCTGATTTTTTTGTCCTTGTACTGAAAATATGCAAACAGCGAAACAATTGCACTTCTCATATTTCCTATGCACATTGTGGATGCGTAAACCTGACCGCGAACCTTGTGGAATGTTTGCACCTGCATTGCACATACAAATGAAACAAGGGCATTTGCAAGTGCGTTGTGTTTTTGTGAAATGAACCCAACAGAAAACAAAAGCACAATTTCGCAAAGAATAATGATTTGTCGCCAGTGTATTTTTTCAAGATATTTAAAATGGTAATGCACATGCTCCGCAACATATGTACCTATCATAAATGATATCAACGGTATTAAATATTTAACGCAACTTTTGAATTCGCCTTGAAAGAGGTGTGAACTCATCAAAACAATGTTTCCCGTTTGAGCGTTTGCAAAAACCTCATCTCTGCACATATATGTGTAGGCATCCTGAAATCCGCCTGAAAGCACAACAAATATTGCTGTTATGAACGAATCGGACATTTGTGATATTTTCACTTTTTCAAAAATCGATTTCATCTTTTATCCCTTCGTTTATTTTTTGTCAAAATGATTATATCACAGGTAATTTTTGTGTTCAATAAATTGTTGCTTTTTTTGTCAAGTTTAACAAATTTTCCAAAAAAACCGACATATTAGCATAATTTTTGACTATATAATTGCACTTTACTTTTATTTATGATATTATTATTTTTGGTGATTATATGACATTAAAATTTAATAACGGAAAATTCAGAATCCTTATGATAGCCGACACCCAAGAGGGTGCAAAGGTTAATTCAGATACAATCAAACTTATTGAGGCCTCTCTCGACAGAAGTCAACCTGATTTGGTTATTTACAGCGGTGACCAAATCTGGGGTAAGCATAGTTTCAAGGGAGATGCCAATAAGGTAAAAGAGGTGCTCTCAATTCTTGTTGAGCCTGTTGTAAAACGCAAAATTCCTTTTGCAATATGTTTTGGCAATCACGACAGACAGGTCGGACTTACAAACGAGGAACAGTTCGAAATTTACAAAACCTTTGAGGGCTTTGTCGGTGAAAGTGATGACGGAGTTGACGGAGTCGGCAACCATTGCTTCGAGATTAAGGACGGCGATGAAGTTAAGTTCTTGCTTTATACAATCGACAGCCACAGCAATCTCAAGGTGGGTTATGACTGTGTGCACGAAAATCAGATTGATTGGTATCGAGCAATTCGTGACAGCTATGAGCAAAAACTCGGCAAGGTTGTGCCGAGCGTTGTTATTCAGCATATTCCTGTGTGCGAGGTCTTTGACCTGCTCAAAAAGGTCAATTTCACAAAGCGTGGCTCTGTAAGAGGATTCAGAACTCACGAGGGCGAATATTTTGTGCTCAAAAAGGATAGAGTGAACAAGGAAGCGTTTATGAAAGAATCTCCTGCCGACCCACAGGTTAACAGTGGAGAATTTGACGCTATGTGCGAAAAAGGCGATGTAAAGGGTATTTACTTCGGTCATGACCACAACAATTCCTTTAACGGCGAAATCAACGGCGTTGATGTTGGCTATACTCAAGGCGCAGGCTTTAATGTTTACGGTCCGGGTATGGACAGAGGCACAAGAGTTATTGACCTTTTTACTGACGGACATATTGAAACCTATGATATGCGTTATAAAGATATTGTTGGCAGAAAAGTGGACAATCCGCTCAAGTATATCATTATGCAACTTTGCCCAACGAATACTTTTGATGCCGTAACAAGAATTGTCAAGGCACTTGTTACAATCGCAGTTATTCTCGTTATTATTCTTTTGCTTACAATGTTTTTAAAATAATTTAACCTCACGGATACGATTTTGCATCCGTGAGGCTTTTTTATTGCTCGATATAATTCCTGACTCCTTGCAGGAATTTGTCCATTTCTTTATCTGTGCCGATTACGGCAAAAATAATAATTCTCTGCAACTTTTTGGTGTTCTGAACTGTTATAACAGTGAAAGGACCTTTCAGAGAGGAGGCGAAATGATGACAGAAGAAAAGTTTATACATGCTGTCAAAAGAAACAGTCAAAGGCTGTTTGTCATAGCGTTTTCGTATTTAAAGAATAAACACGATGCCGAGGACGCTTTGCAAAACACATTTTTAAAGCTGTGGAAAAGTAAAATTGAATTTAATGATGATTTGGGAATTGATAAATGGCTCACAAAGGTGCTTGTCAATGATTGTAAAAACTTTTTCAATCTGTCATTCAGGCAAAATAAATCTATTGAAGAAGTTTACGATGTTTCAACATTTGATAAATATTTTAATGTGGATTTATACAATGCTGTTATGTCGCTCAATAAAAAAGAGCGTTTGTGCGTGATTTTGTTTTATTATGATGATTTGACAATAAGCGATATTTCAAAGGTGACAGGTATTAAAGAATCAACGGTAAAATCATTGCTTAAACGCTCAAGAAACAAATTGAAACTTATGTTGGGAGATGAATGGATATATGAACAATAAGGAAAATTTCAAGGGCACATTCTCAAATCTTTCTCCGTCTGATGAGTGTATGGAAAAGATTTGCAATATTACAACCGAAAATAAAAAGGTTAAAGGATTTGTCGGATATAAGCGTTTGGCTTCTGTAATGCTTGCGTTTGCAATACTTGTTACAGGCAGCGGTTTGGGAGCAAATGCCGTTATCAAAAATAAAAAATCCAATCAATCTTTCGGCGTGGTTGTTGCATATGCGGATGAACAGGTTAATATTATCAGAGGAACAAGGCAAAAAGTTCGTAACGGTTTGTATTTTGCACCTGCCGATGATGAAAAAGAATGTGAAAAGCAGTATAAAAAAGCTCTAAAAGATTATAATGAAATGCGAAAAGAAATTGAAGGTTTTGATGAAAACGAACCTTATCAACTTCGCGGAATACTTCAAACCGATATTTGTGATGAAAATAATAATGTGCAGGGTAAATTGTACAGTACAAACTCGGGCTTTTTTGTTGCTGATGTAAATGATTTTACAAATGTCAAGTCTATGACCGTTGAAAATAAAAGCCCGGACGGATTTATACAACTTGAATGGTCCGGATTGTCGGACCTTTTGGAAAATCAAAAAGAAGAAACCGTTGATGAAGATAATCCTTATTCGTTATTTATTAATCATAAGCTTACGCTTACCGGCGACCAATTGCGTGAAAGTCAGAATTCATTTGGCAAATATGCTTATGAGGTTATTTGGGTATCGGCTTATGAATATTTTGAAGCGTACGGAACGAATTATAAAAAAGATTACAAGGCTTCTGAAATTAAGGATAAAATAACTTTTACCTTTGAATATGAGAACGGAACAAAACAAAGCACAAGCATAGATATTTCGTTTGATGATTACGGCCATATGATCGTATCATAAATAAAAACCTCACGGATACGCTTTTGTATCCGTGAGGCTTTTTTTATTGAGGCTATTTCTTATTTTGTAATATAATCTCTGACTCCTTGCAGGAATTTGTTCATTTCTTCATCTGTGCCGATAGTTATACGCACATATTTGTTGATTCTCGGCTGGTTGAAGTATCTGATAAATATCTTCTTCGTCTTTAGGTATTCAAACATATCTTTAATGTCGAGCTTGTCGTTTGTCGCCATAATAAAGTTTGTTTGAGAATCAAGAACCTCAAAGCCGAGTGACCTCAATTCATCGGTAACCCTCTGCCTTGTCGCTTTAATCATTGCAACCGTTTTGTTGAAGTATTCAACATCGTTCATTGCTTCAACACCCATTGCAATTGAAAGTGCGTCAACCGTGTACGAATTGTAGCTGTTCTTCACCGCTTCAAGGGTGTTTATCAGCGTTTCACTGCCGATTGCAAAACCGATTCTTATTCCCGCAAGGCTTCTTGATTTTGAAAATGTACCTGTAACAAGCAGGTTTTCGTATTTCTTTGTGAGCGGTACGCTTGTTTCACCGCCAAAATCACAATATGCCTCGTCAATGATAACAACGCAGTCTTGATTGAAGTTGAGGATTTTCTCCACAAATTCCGTACTCTCGCCGAGCGAAGTCGGAGCGTTTGGGTTCGGAATAACCACACCGCCGTTTTTTGCCTTGTAGTCATCGGCTTTGATTCTGAAATTTCCGTCAAGTTTCGGGTTCGTGTATTCAATGTTGAAAAGACTGCACCAAACAGGATAAAAACTGTATGTGATGTCGGGAAAGGCAATAGGCTTGTCGCTGTTGAAAAACGACTGAAATGCAAGTGCCAAAACATCATCCGAACCGTTGCCGACAAAAACATTTTTTGCCTCAACACCGTAGAAATTTGCAATAGCCTGCTTCAACGGCATACTGTCCGCCTGCGGATAAAATCGCAGTTTGTCCGTGTCAAAATTTTTCAGAGCCTCAACAGCTTTGGGTGATGGGGGATAAGGATTTTCGTTTGCGTTAATCTTCACAATATCCTTGTCCTTGCTTTGCTCACCCGGTATGTACGGCTCAATATTTCTCAAATTGTTTTTCCATAAATTATTCATTTTTATCACCTTTTAACATATTAGCACATTAAAGCGCTAAATGCAATATAAAAAAACAAAAATTTTCTCTTGACATTGGAGCGTGCTTTATGTATAATATCATTGCTGTAAAGAACAAATACTTTACAAAGGCAAAATACTTTACAGGGAGGGTTCGTATGGCTAAAAATCTTGAGATTTCGTACCTTTTGGATTTTTACGGTGAATGCTTAACAGAAAAGCAGAGAAGTTTTATTGACTTCTATTATAACGACGACCTCTCTTTGTCAGAAATCGCAGAGAACGAAAATATCACCCGTCAGGGTGTGCGTGACGCTATCAAAAGGGCAGAAAACACTCTTATTGATTTGGAAAACAAGCTTGGCTTTGCAAAGAAAAGCTCGGAGCTTACCAAATGCCTGAATGACATCAGCGAGTGTGCGGATCAAATCTATGATTTCAACCTCACCACAAATGTGTCAAAGGATATCAATGATAATGTCGCAAAAATTAAGGCTCTGTGTGAATATCTAAATAGGATGTGATTACTTGGCATTTGAAGGACTCAGCGAACGCCTTGAAAATTCATTTAAAAAACTTCGTGCCAAGGGTAAACTTACCGAGGCAGATGTTAAGGAAGCTATGCGTGAGGTGCGACTTGCACTTCTCGAAGCCGATGTAAACTACAAGGTAGCAAAAGAATTCACCAACAAAGTTACCGAGCGTGCTATCGGTGACGATGTTATGGAAAATCTGACCCCGGGTCAGATGGTTATCAAGATAGTTAACGAGGAACTCACCGAACTTATGGGTGGCACAGAATCCCGTCTTTCTATCGCAAAACACCCACCAACCGTTCTTATGATGTGCGGTTTGCAAGGTTCGGGTAAAACAACTCATTCCGGCAAACTTGCCCTTAAACTTAAAAAAGACGGTCACAGACCGCTTCTCGTAGCCTGTGACGTTTATCGTCCGGCTGCTATCAAACAGCTTCAGGTTGTCGGCTCACAGATTGATGTTCCTGTGTTTGAAATGGGCACAATCAATCCTGTCAACATTGCCGAGGAGGCTATCAAGCACGCTAAAGACCACGGCTACGACTATGTTATCATAGATACCGCAGGTCGTTTGCATATTGATGAGGCTCTTATGGAGGAGCTTCAGAATATTCGCTCAACCGTTCACCCAAATGAGATTTTGCTCGTTATTGACGCAATGACAGGTCAGGACGCAGTAAATGTTGCAAAGAGCTTTAATGAGTCGCTCGGTATTGACGGCGTTATTCTAACAAAGCTTGACGGTGACACCCGAGGCGGTGCGGCACTTTCCGTTCGTGCCGTAACAGGCAAGCCAATCAAATTTGTCGGCACAGGCGAAAAACTTGAAAATCTTGAAGTTTTCCATCCGGCAAGAATGGCGTCCCGTATTCTCGGTATGGGCGATGTGCTTTCGTTTATCGAAAAAGCTGAAATGGCTCTTGATGAGAAGAAGGCAGCCGAGCTTGAAAAGAAACTTGCAAAAAACAAATTCGACTTTAATGACTTGCTTGATCAGTTTGAGCAAATCGAGCGTATGGGTTCGCTCAAGGATACAATCAAGATGATTCCGGGTATCGGCAAGCAAATTAAAGATGAAGATATAGACGAAAGGGCATTTGACCGTTTGAGATGTATCATTTACTCAATGACAAAGCAAGAACGAGCAAACCCTGAAATCATCAATCCATCTCGCAAACGCCGTATTGCGGCAGGTTCGGGCACAAGCATTGAAGATGTCAACAAACTTATGACACAGTTCAAGCAAATGCAAAAGATGGTTAAGCAGGTCGGCGGTCGCAAAGGACCAAAGGTTAGCAAAAAGATGCGTCGCTTGATGCAACAAAATCCTGAAATGGCTCAAAAAATGATGGGTCAAACAGGTGGCAACAATAATCCGTTCGGATTTTAACAAATCGTATTAACCCAATTAAGTTTTTTATAAATTTGGTTGATAATTATAACTATATATTTGGAGGTAAGAAAAATGGCAGTAAAAATCAGACTTCGCAGAATGGGTGCAAAGAAGGCTCCTTTCTATCGTGTAGTAGTTGCAGATTCAAGATATCCTCGTGACGGTCGTTTCATCGAAGAAATCGGAACATACAACACAATGGTTGACCCGGCTGAAATTAAGATTGACGCTGATAAGGCTAAGAAGTGGATTGCAAACGGTGCTCAGCCAACTGACACAGTTAAGTCAATTCTCAAAAAAGAAGGCATTCTTTAATCTTGCATCAAAACAAGATTATAGTAGGAGGTGTTTTCTTTGGAGGAATTGTTGATATCCATTACAAAGGGTCTTGTTGATGATCCAACCAAAGTTTCCGTTGATATTGACGAGCCAAACGAAGAAGGCGTAACAGTTTATCATCTTCATGTTGCAGAGGGTGATATGGGCAGAGTTATAGGCAAGCAGGGCAGAATAGCCAAGGCTATCCGTGTTGTAATGCGTGCCGCAGCTACCCGCAATGATGCAAAAATATCAATCGAAATTGATTAATCCTAAAATCCCGTGCAAAACACGGGGTTTTTCTTTTGTATAATTTGTTTGCATAACATAAAAACTTATGTTATATTAATATCGGTGATAAAATGAAACAGTATTTGGAAATAGGAAAAATAAACAACACTCACGGTTTGCGTGGTGAAGTAAAAATGCTTATGTGGTGCGATGATATTGACTACATCAAACAGTTAAAGACAGTGTATCTTGATGATGAGGGCAAAAAGCCGTTAACTCTCTTGTCGGCTCGTCAGCAAAAGAATGTCGCTATTCTTAAATTTGCCGAAATCACAAACATTGACTCGGCAGAAGAATTGAAAAACAAGGTTTTGTACTGCAACAGGGACGACGCTGTTATTGATGACGATGCTCATTATTTGGCAGATATTATCGGCTGTGCCGTTGTTGATGCTGACACAAACGAGGAATACGGCAAAATTACAGATGTCCTCAATTATGGCGCAAGTGATATTTATGATGTTGAACGGAACGGCAAGCATACTTTGATTCCTGCCATTGATGATGTTGTTGTCGAGATTGACACAGAAAATCAGATTGTTCGCATAAAACCGATGAAAGGACTTTTTGATGAGAATTGATATAATGACGCTTTTCACCGATATGTGCGACAGCGTGCTCGGTGAAAGTATTATCGGCAGAGCAAGAGCCGCAGGCAAGGTGGAGATAAACACCGTTGACATCCGTGATTATACCAAGGATAAGCACCGCAGAGTTGACGACAAGCCTTACGGTGGCGGAATGGGTATGATTATGGCACCACAGCCTATATATGATTGCTTTAATGCTATTTGTGATGAAATAGGGGCAAAACCGCACCTTTTGTATATGACTCCGCAAGGCAAAACTCTCACTCAAGACAGAGTCAAGGAACTTGCACAGATGGATAATATAGCCATTTTGTGCGGTCATTATGAGGGTATTGATGAGCGTGTAATAGAGGAACTTCAGCCGGAGGAAATCTCAATAGGCGACTATGTTCTCACCGGTGGCGAATTGCCCGCTCTCATCGTTGCAGACAGCATTTCCCGTATGCTTCCGGGTGTTCTTTCGGATGATGAATGTTTTGAGGACGAAAGCCATTTTAACTCGCTTTTGGAATATCCGCAATACACCCATCCTGCCGACTGGAACGGTAGGGAAGTGCCGGAGGTTTTGCTTTCAGGACATCATCAAAATGTTGATGCTTGGCGCAGACAACAGTCTATCAAAAGAACTTTTGAACGCAGACCCGATATGCTCGAAAATGCAGAGCTTTCAAAGAAAGATAAATTGTATCTTTCAGAACTTAAAGCAAATGAAAAACATAGCTAAAGTTTTTGTTAAATCTGCACAAATAAAGTGATTTTTTGTTGGCTATAATTAAGTAGATAAACGAAGTTTGTTTTTTTAAGTTGACGATTGCAAAAATAGTGATATAATACCATTGTAAAGATAAATAATTAAGTAGTGAAATACTGCTATGTTTTAAGATTAGTTGAGAGGTATTATTATGTTCGTAAAAGATGTAACTGTTGAAAATCAGGTTGGCTTGCATGCTCGTCCTGCAACCTTCTTTATCCAAAAGGCTAACGAATTTAAGTCATCAATCTGGGTAGAAAAGGAAGAGAGAAGAGTTAACGCAAAGTCACTTTTGGGCGTTCTTTCACTCGGCATTATGGGTGGCACAGACATTAGAATTATTGCAGACGGCTCTGATGAGGAAGAAGCAGTAGAAGGTCTTGTAGCACTTGTAAAGAGCGGTTTTAACGACTAATTTTACAATAACAAAACGGTACGATTTTGATTGTCGTACCGTTTTTTATTTTGCTTGCTCGATAGATAAAATATAAAAGCGGTAAAGATTTTTGTCTTTACCGCTTTGTTTCGTTTTGGATTAGCCCTCTTTGTGCTGTGCGTTTGAGATACCCTGACGGATTCTGCGAACGTCTGTAAGTGCCTTGTAGAGTGCATCGTCAATTGAAAGGAGAGTGTCGTCTGCATAGTTGTTAACTGCTGTGAGCATCTCTCTTGACTTGTTTTGAGCTGATGTAACCATCTCGTTTGCCTGTGTTGTTGCGTTGCTCAAAATCTCGCTTGCTTGGTTTTGGGACTCGGTTACCATCTGCTTGCCCTGCTCATTTGCCTTTGCAATGATGTCGGCAGCTTCAGCCTGTGCAGTCTTTGTGATTTCATCCTTGGCAACAAGCTCTCTTGCTTCTTCCTGTGCCTTCTTGATGATCTCTGCAGCTTCTTTCTTTGCCTCTTCAAGAATTGTGTTTCTTGAGTCAACAATAGCCTTTGCCTGCTTTGTTTCCTGCGGTGTGTTGAGTCTGATATCCTCAATGATAGTCTTTATTTTATCAACATCAACAGCGCACTTTTTAGAAAGCGGAATGGATGTAGCGTCGTCAAGCACATCCTCAAGATCTTCAAGTAAAATATCAGTATTAGTCATTTTGTTGATCTCCTTTGCATCTTTTATAAATATCGTTTATTATTTCTTTCGGAACGAATGAAGAAATATCCCCTCCGAGGGTACAAACCTCTTTTACCATACTTGATGACAAAAACATATTTTTGCCTTCAGAAGTTAAAAATATAGTTTCAACCTTTGGGTAAAGTGATTTGTTTGTAAGCGCCTGCTGGAATTCGTATTCAAAATCCGACATAGCACGCAAGCCCTTAACAATTGCGACTGCGCCTTTTTGTTCTGCATAGTTAACCAAAAGGCCGTCGTATGTATCAATTTTTACATTTTCGGAATGGACTGTCCTTTTTAGCAGGTCAATGCGTTCCTCAATAGTAAACAGTGATGTCTTTTTTGACTTGTTGCTCATTACCAAAACGATAACTTCATCAAATAATTCGGCTGCTCGCTCAATAATGTCAAGGTGTCCAAGGGTTACGGGATCAAAACTTCCCGGACAAATTGCAATCTTCATTTTCGCTAACCCTTTCTGTAATAGGTGAGCAATGTCTTGCCATATTTTTTTTGCTTTGAGATTTGCCAAGAGTTAACCTCTTGCGGAAGTTCCTCATCTTTGGCAGTTTCGCAAATAATAACGCCGTCTTCGCTCATAAGGTTTGTAAGGCTTGGCAAGCAATCCACAACAAGATTTTGGTGATACGGCGGGTCTAAAAATGCAATGTCAAAGTTGTCTTTTTTCATCAAAAAGCTCTTTGCTTCCGAAAAAACCAAATTGGCTTTTTCGGTAATTCTGCATCTTTCAAGATTGCCCTCAATGATTTTGTATGCGCTTCTGTTGCTTTCAACAAAGGTGCACACTCTTGCTCCTCGTGAGAGTGCCTCGATTCCGAGCTGACCCGAGCCTGCAAAAAGGTCAAGCACTTTTCTGCCCTCTATCTCAAATTGAATAGAGCTGAACAGTGCTTCTTTTGTGGCTTGTGTTGTTGGTCTTGTGACTTCGTCACCGCTCAAAGTTTCAAGATTTCGTCCTCTTAAAGAGCCTGTAATTACCTTCATAAAAACATTTCCTTAATTTTTTACTATTATATTATACAGATACAACTGCTTTTCGTCAAGTTTTCTTTTGTATTTTAATCATTTCTGTAATATTGATAGACACTTTCTGCGTTTGCTTTCGATATTCCGCTAACCGCTGAAAGCTCCTCAACGCTTGCTTCCTTGATTGCAGAAATTGTTTTAAACTGCTTCATAAGTGCTTTCGCCTTTTTTTCTCCTATGCCGTCAATCTTTAGCAGGGAGGAGGTAAATGATGATTTTTGGTGTTTTTTGTGGTGATAGGTGATTGCAAATCTGTGCACCTCTTCTTGTATGCGTGACACAAGTGTGAATGCACTTCTGTGCGAATTTATTTCGATTTCGCCACCGTCATATGCTATTGCTCTTGTTCTGTGCTTGTTGTCCTTGACCATACCAAAGACGGGCACATCAATGTTCATTTTTGCAATAACCGGGAGCACAGCGTTGACCTGCGGTTGACCGCCGTCAAGCAAAATCAAATCAGGCAAAATTTTAAATGTGCTTTCGTCATCGTCTTCGTAGTAATGCTTGAATCTGCGTTCCAAAACTTCGTTCATTGAGCCGACATCGTTTTGCCCGTCAAAGCCTTTTATGGCAAATCGCTTGTACGCTTTTTTCATCGGTCTGCCGTTGTGGAACACAACCATTCCCGCAACATTGTCTGCGCCGAATGTGTGCGAAATATCGTAGGATTCAATATATTCGGGAGGCTTCGGCAAACCCAAAAGTTCCGCAAGTTCCTCAAGTGCGGCAAATTCTTTTCCGAGCCTTCCTTGATTTTGCGCAAGATGTTCGTTTGCATTCTTTATGCAAAGATTAACAATAGACAAATGCTCGCCCTTTTGCGGATGGATGAATTCAAGTTTCTTGCCACGCTGACTTTCAAGATATTCGTGCAAAAGTTCTTCTTCAAGTATATCACCGTCAACGGCTATTCTGCCGGGAATGTCTGAACGCATAGAGTAATATCTTTCAATCAGGTCAAATCGTGCTTCCGCAAGGTCGTCAACGCTGTCAATTATCCAGTGCTCGCTGTCAACAAGTTTGCCGAATTTGAAACGAATAACCTCAAAACAAGCCTTTTTGTTGGAGTTGACAAGTGCAAAAACATCTTCTTCCGGAACATTGATTGACACTACTTTTTGCTTTTCTTCAAGATTGCGGATTGCCTTTATTCTGTCTCGGAGTTTTGCGGCTTTTTCAAATTCCATCGCTTCGGAATATTCGTACATTCGCTTTTCCATATCCTCAACGGATTTGACTGCTCCGCCTTTCAAAAATGCTATTGCATCGTTGATTGAGGACTGATAATCCTCCTTGGATATTCTGCCGTTGCACGGTGCAGAGCATATGCCCATAAATCCGTTCAGGCACGGACGGGATTTGTTGTAGTCCTTTGGGAATTTTTTGTTGCATTGCGGAAGTTTGAATATCCTCAAGGTTTCTTCAACTGCATTTTTTACCGAGAAGTTGGAAACAAACGGACCGATGTATGTTGCTCCGTCATCAAGCACTTGTTTTGCTTCGCTGATTTTAGGAAATTCCTCTTTTGTGATTTTGATGTAGTTGTAGCCCTTGTCGTCTTTTAAAAGAATGTTGTATTTTGGTGTGTGCTGTTTGATGAGCGAACATTCAAGCACAAGAGCTTCGAATTCTGTGTCGCACAAAATGTAGTCAAAATCGTCTACATTTTCAACCATTCTTATTACCTTGAGTGAATGATTTGTGTGCGAGCCGAAGTAGGAAGAAACACGGTTTTTGAGAGCCTTTGCCTTGCCGATGTATATTATTTTTTTGTCCTTGTTTTTCATAATATACACGCCGGGATTGAGTGGCAGTGCCATTGCTTTTTTTCGCAATTCTTTTTCTGTCAAGGTGTATCCTCCTTTCGACTTTCTTTTGCTATTTTATTTGCTTTTCTTGCAACAAGATGTCACAACCCTTGATGAACCGTTGAATGTGTTGCTGTAAATGTCAAGGTTTGTAACGCCCTTTGCTCTGATTGGCACATCTCTGCCAACAAGGAAGTAGTTGCTGCGTATCGTGATGTTTTGGTGCACCTTGCTGTTCATTTTGCCAAATGTGATTGGCTTGATGAGAATAGCAGGGCATTTTGAATAAATAGACGGTGAAAGCAAGAATTTGTTTTCGTAAATCTCAACATCTCTTACAGGACCGCTTTCGTACCAAAACATTGAGTCGTCACTGATGAAAATATGAGCCATTTGGCTGTGCTTGAAAATGTTGTGATGAATTCTGACCTTGCCCGAGGTTGTGCAAAGCACATCTCTTGTAGGAATAGCGGTGAATATGCAGTTGTTGATTTCAACATTTGGACAGTAGGTTTTGTTTTCAATGATAATGTTTGATTGACGAAGATGCTTTTCACCAATGTTTTGCGGAAGTGTTTCGTTGAATGTCACTTTGCAGGTTTTGCCCTCAAGGTCGTCAACAACAGCCTTAACTGTGAAGTCACCCGGAAGCTCATTGAGATTGGTGCGACGGTAGAATTTTGCCTTGTCGCCCGGGAAGAAGTTTTTATGTCCGCCTTGCTGATGATGCACAAATTCAAATACTGCCGTGTGGTCGTCAATTTTTTCCTTAAATCTCATAAATGAGCCGTGAACATTTATGCAGTCATCGTGTGCGTGTGAAAAATAACTGTTTGTGATTGTGACATCACCCTTGCATCCGCAAATATGGATGAGGTCGGCAAATGATGATACAATGTGGTCTTTGTCACCCTTAAATGTGATGTGGTCAAAACTCATATTTTCGCACATTTGAGAGAGCCAGCCAAATCCTGCCATATAGTTTACGGTGATGTTTGTGCTTTTAACATTTGCACATTCGCCAAAGAATATACCGCAGGTGTTTCTGTTTTTGTTTGTTTGGTTTGTGAGAATGTCGCCAACTTTGAAAAATTTATTTTTCTTGTACTTTATTTCAAGTTCGGTTGCACTCAAACGCTTCATTGATTTGATGCCGGAAAAAACACCCTTTTTGTTTGGAATACGGTATACAGTGTTGCCGTCTGCACCGTGGTATACACCGTTGTATGAGTTTTCATCGTTTCTGAATTCCCAATAATTCTTCTTTGTGTATGGGCTTTGTTCAAAGAAAACAACTGTGTTTTTCTTGGAATCGTCTATGTACCAAAGTTGAGAGTCAGGAAGTGAAAATCTGTATGTTTTGCCTTTTTTCTCAAGAACTTTAAGTTCAACACAATTCGGACAGGCGTATTTTATTGTAAGATTGTCAATGTTGACATTCTTGCAGTTAATCATTCCTAATGAGCATATGTCACCGTGGATAACGAGTGTTGCACCGTTGCCCTCAATGTTAAAGTTCTTTTTGTCCTCAATCAGCATACCAAAGTATTTCTTCGGGTTCTTGAAGCTGTCCGTGTTGCTGAAATGAATGTGACGCTCCTGGCTGAAATCTTTAAAAAGGTGATATTCCTTGTTTTCAAAAACGAGGGTATCGCCGTCATTCAAATCTTTTATAGCTTCCGTAAGAGGTACAGAAAAGCAGTTGGCACTGCCGTATTTGTCTACCTTGATTTTCATTTTTTTTGTTTCCTTTCAAATCGAAACAGGCAATTATACAAAATGGTGAATTTGCACAGTTTTCGTATATCTATATATACAATAATAACAAATATGGGCTGTTCGTTCAACTATTTATTGACGAATTTTTTCAAATATTGTATCATCTATTAGAACAAACTATAAAGAGGGAGCTAATAATGATATGACTTGGCAGGAGATATATCAATCAAAGCTTACCACCGCAGAGGAGGCTATCAAGCTAATTCATGACGGTGACAAGGTCGTAACAGGTTTTGCTTGCGGCGAACCTATACATATTGAGCGTGCGTTGGCAGCTCATTACAAGGACTACAAAGATGTTGAAATTGTAACAATGCTTACTCTTATTGAAAGCCCGTGGTCTATGCGAGAATTCAAGGGGCATATAAAACTCAACACTCTTTTTGCATCAAAGTCCACACGAGCAGGAATCAACAGCGGTGACAGCGAATTCACCACCTCTCATTTTTATGAAATTCCTGATATTATTCAAAATTATATTTGCCCGAGAGTGTCGATAGTTATGGTTTCACCTCCGGATGAACACGGCTATGTTTCGTTTGGTACAACTGTTGACTACACAAAGGGTACAACCGATTATTGCGAGGTCGTTATTGCACAGGTCAACAAGTGTATGCCTCGTACCTTTGGCAACAGCATAAAGCATGTTCGTGATTTCACTTGCTTTGTTGAGTTCGATGAGGAACTTCCTGAAGTTGTTAGCAGTGAGCCGAGTGCAATTGATATGGAAATCGGCAAAAACTGTGCTTCTCTTATCAATGACGGTGATTGTTTGCAACTTGGTATCGGCGGAATTCCAAATGCCGTATGCCTCCAACTTACAGATAAAAAAGATCTCGGACTTCACAGCGAACTTGTTGGTGACGGCGTTGTTCCGTTGCTTGAAAGCGGTGTTATTAACAATAAGAAAAAGCAAACTAATGTCGGCAGAACAGTGCTTGGTGCGGCATTCGGTTCAAAAATTCTATGCGATTATATCAATGATAATCCATCGGTTGAACTACATCCGATTGATTATGTAAACAATCCTCTCGAGATTGCAAAAAATGACAATATGGTGTCTATCAATTCTTGCTTGCAGATTGACCTTTTGGGACAAGTTGTGTCCGACACAATCGGTCTTTCGCAGTTTTCTGCGGTAGGCGGTCAGGTTGACTTTGTAAGAGGTGCAACAATGTCAAAGGGCGGTCGTTCAATCATTGCTATGCCGGCAACTGCAAAGCACGGCACGGTTTCACGCATTGTTCCGCTCATCACAGAGGGCAGTGCTGTCACAACTCCAAGAAATGATGTCAATTATGTTGTAACGGAATACGGCATTGCACAACTTAAGGGCAAAACTCTCAAGGAGCGTGCCAAGGCTCTTATTCGTATTGCACACCCGTCTTTCAGACCGTATCTTATGGAAGAATATCAAAAGCGTTTTTCCGAAACTCCGTTCACAGATGAGGAAATGAAAAGTTTTAAGGATGCAATTGCGGAGATGATTCAAACAAAAAGAGAAGAATTCCATTCCACTATTGAACAGAAAATAGACAAGTTGATTTCAAAAAAGTAATGTAAAATATAGCGCAGATAAGTCTAAAGTTTTTGTAAAATTTATCTGTGCTATATTGTTTTTTTGTGTTTTTTGTGATAAAATGAACACAATTTTTATAAACAAACTAAAAGGACTTATAAGGAGAATAAAATGGCAATTTCCAAATCTACTCATTTCGGCATTGCAAGAAAAATTGTGTCGAATATGACTGCTCAAAGTTGGGAAGAAATTCCACATGCAGGGTTGGTTTATGAGCCTGAGGTTACTGCTTTTCTTGCGGAGTGTAAAAAGCTTAACGAAGGCTGTACTGACAAATCAAAGAAAATCACTATCAATACTGTTATGATAAAGGTTATTTGTGAGGGACTTAAGGTTGCTCCAAAGATGAATGCTCACCTTGAATTCAACCGCAAACTTGTTCGTGGTTGCCTCCATGAATTTGACCATGTCGATGTTTCTATGCCGGCACTTTTGCCAAACGGCGAAATGATGACCATCAATATGCACGATATGGGCGATAAGACTCTTACAGAAATGACTGCCGCTATCCACGACAGCCTGCGTAGAGCAAACAATACAGACCTCAACGAAGTTATGTATGAGGTTTCACTTGACAACACTCTTCAAGGCTTGAAGGAGGGCAAGATTCTTCAGGCTATTCGCCGTCTTTACGGTTCAAAGACAGGTAAGCATAAAGTAAAAACTCTTTCGGGTCAGGCAAAAAAGGATTATTATTCTATCCCGACAACCGAAAGACTTACAAAGCACGATATTGAACAGGGTACAATCACAATTTCAAACCTCGGCTCAATCAAGCGTGATTTCAGAGGCAGTTGCACATTGCTCGAGATCATTCCGCCACAGGTTGTTGCCATTGCAATCAATTCAACACAGCAAAAACCTATTGTTGTTGACGGTGAAATAAAGGTTGGCACAGTTATGCCTCTTTCAATTTGCATGGACCACAGAGCACTTGATTATGGCGATATTGTTCCGTTCTTCAACAAACTTGATGAGATTTTTGCTCACCCTGAAATTATCCAAACTTGGAAATAAACAATAGTCTAAATACATTAAAACCGCAAACGATTGTCTGCGGTTTTTTCTTATGCTAAAAAATATTTGAAAGTGTAATTCTTTGGTTCTCGTGGTATGCGTAGGTCAACGCTCGTATTTCTGCGAGAGCCTCTTTTTGTTTTTCACCGCTTTTGCTGTCCAATTGCTCAATGCTCACCGCCAAATCGTCTACCATATCGTGCTCCGAAAAAATGTAGATAACATCATTTTTCTTTTTCCACAATTCCTTTATTCCGTCAGCATCCTCGTGCTCGGTCATATACACCACCTTGTCGCAAAAATCCTCAATGTATATTTGTTCGTATGTGCATAGCCCTGCCGAGATTATCAACAAGGCAACCGCAATCCAAATCCTTTTCATTGCTCCTCCTTTGCAACGATGTATGCCGTGCCGTCATTTTTGATTGTCATAACAAGAATGTTTTGAGGTTGTTTGCCGTTTGAAATTGCAATCAGCTTTGCTTCGTTTTCGTCAATGTTCACATTGCCAAAGCAGTCTGCAACCGCCTTTCCGTCAACAATTGCAGTAATCGGCACTTCTGCATCTTCTGTTTTTATCCCTATATCTTTTGGCGTCAGCGGAGCATATTCGGACTTCTTTTGAACAGATACAACTCCGTTTGTTTCTACTATTGCATTTGCAACCTGCGAAATGTCAAATACTCCTGCCTGCCTGACTGCGTCTGTCAAATCATCAATGGTGAATCGCAGTTTCGTCAACTCGCCTTGCTGAATTTCTCCGTCTTTGATGATGAATCTCGGTTTGCCCTTTATCAGCGCCCTGAATTTGATTGATTTCATCGAAAGAGTGGAATTGATGATTTCAAAACTGATGAATATCGCAATCGGTATCAGCGAATTTGCAAGTGGCATGCCGTTGTTTTCGAGTGGAACGGTTGCAACCGCACTGATAAGTATGGTTATAACAAGCTCTTGCGGATTCAGTTCTCCGATTTGTCGCTTGCCCATAACTCGCATTGCCACGGTTATAAAAATGTAAATAATTACAGCTCTCAATAATGTTATAGACATATACTCACCAAAATTAAGTTATCCTCATTTTTGCATAATATACATAAATCATTTCATAATAAAAACGGTGATTATTATGAAGCTGTTTGATGATTATGAGCTTAATTTGCTGACATTCAAGGATGATTTCAAAGATTCTTCGGATTTTTTATTGAAAGAACTGAAAACGAAAAATTCAAGAATGTTTCTTGCCTGTATGGACGGACTTGTTAATTCGCTGTTGCTCAGTCAAATGATTGTTGAGCCGATTTGTGATTTTGACAAAAAATGCGAAAGTCCGAGAGAATATCTTGAACTTCTCCAAACGCAGATTGTTCATTGCCCGGAGCAAAACGAGGTCACAACCTTTGATGACGCTTATTATTTTTTGATGTCGGGCTTTGCTGTTGTTGTGATTGAGGGATGCTCAACCGCACTTGCATTTGGCGTGCAGGGTTGGAGCAGACGAGATACTTCCGAGCCGTCAACCGAGGCAAATGTAAAAGGTGCAAAGGAGTGCTTTGTCGAAACTCTGAATGACAATAAAGCACTGCTTCGTAAAAGACTCAAAACCTATCATTTGAAGCAAAAACAGTTGAGTCTCGGCAACAGTGCACGCACTCCTGTTGCAATTTGCTATATTGATGATAGGGCAGACAAGACCATCGTTGATGAGGTCGAAAAACGACTGAAAGAGGCGGATTTCAATACCGTTCTTGATTACGGCGAACTATTGCCGTTTATTGATTCGGATGTAAAAAGTTTCTTTTCTTGTGTCGGCACAACTGAACGCCCCGATGTTTTGGCATCTAAACTGCTTGAGGGCAGAGTGGCTGTTATGGTGGAGGGCACACCGTTTGTGATGTACACTCCGTATCTGTTTTCGGATAATTTTTCATCACTTGATGATTATGACAATCCGCCGTTTTATTCAAGTTTTATACGGATCATCAAGTACGGTGCGTTTATTGTTTCGGTGTTCTTGCCTGGTTTGTTTGTTGCGGTCGGCACATTTCATCAGGAGCTTATTCCGCCAAATCTGCTGTTCTTGATTGCAACAAATGAGGCAACAACACCGTATACCTTAACCGTGGAAGCTGTTTTTGTGCACCTGTTGTACGAGATAATGCGAGAAGCGGGATTGAGATTGCCCGATAGTATCGGTCACGCAATTTCAATTATCGGTGCAATAGTCATCGGTGATGCGGCGGTGTCGGCAGGTATAATCGGTGCACCGATGCTGATTGTTGTTGCAGGCACGGCCATATCGTCATATGTGATTTATCCGCTGTACGAAAGCCTTGCCGTCATTAGAATTATATTTATTATTATTGGCGGAGTTTTTGGGATTTACGGTCTTATGCTTGGTGCGGCAATGTTGTTTTGCAATATCTGTTCGCTCAATCCGTTTGGTGTTCCGTATTCGTCACCGCTGTCACCGCTCACAAAAACAGCGATTGTTGATGTCCTGTTCAGAGGTGGCTGGCGCAGACTTGTAAAACGCCGTGTCCGTGTCACAAATTTGGAAGGGGTGTCTGTTGATGATTGATGCAAAAAGAGGCAAAATATCACCCCGACAGCTCTTTTGCATATTTTTTGTGTCAAGGATTGTTGTGTCGCTGACTTATGTTCAGTCGGTGTCTGTCGGCAAGTTTGACACCGATGTTCCCATCAGTTTTGCTCTTTCGATGCCACTTACTTTCTTGATGTCCGTTCCCGCCGTTTTGTGCGTAAAAAAGAAGAAATCACCGCAGTTTTCATCTGTGCTCGGTGTTGCATATTTGCTGTATTTTCTGTTCTTTTCGTCACTCACGGTGGAACGATTTGCCTATTTTGCAACAACAAAAATGAACCCCGAAAGTCCTATGCTTATGTTCATTATTTTGGCTTTTGTTGCAGTGTGCTACGGCGCATATTTGGGCATTGAACCGCTTGGCAGATTTGCTTCTCTGTGCGGAACTTTGCTCGCTGTTGTTATCGCTGTGGTGCTTATTTTTAATATCAAAAATTTTGATTTTGTTAATTTCTTCCCTGTGATGCAAAACGACACAAAACACTTTTTGATGAATTGTGCACTGTTCACTTGCAATTGCATTGAGCCGATTTTGCTGTTAACCTTGTCGGATAAGACTAACGGCGACAGCATAAAGCCATATTTTTCAGGGCTTGGGTGTGCATATGCAGGAGTGTTTTTGCTGTTGCTGTTTTGTTCGGGAGTTCTCGGCAACAGTGCCGATTTGCAGTCGTTCCCGATATACACCTTGTTTCAGATGGCGTCGGTCAACGATATGTCAAGGCTTGATATTCTTCACACTTCGTTTTGGATTTTTGCCGTGTTTTTGAAAACCGCCGTTATGCTGTTTTGTGCAAGCACGCTGATAAAAAAATACAGCCACAAGACAAAGGTGCTTGTGCTTTCTGCCGTTTCGTTGCTCGGTTCGGTGTTTTTTGATAAGGTCCTCGGTATGCGGATTGCCGAAGCGTCTAAGTATCTCACAGTCGGTATGTTTCTTGCTTTTGCGGTCGTTGCTCCGCTTTGTATTTTGATTTTTGACAGGAGAGAAAATGTTGAAAAAAATATCTAAAATATTGTTGTTGCTTTTGTTGGTTGTACTTCTTTTTTCGGGTTGCAGCGACAGCTTGTCCGAAATGTCGGTGGCGCAGGGTGTCGGTGTTGATAAAACTAAAAAAGGCGTTAAGGTTTCTGTTCAGTATCTTGATTTGACAAAGGGAAGCGGATCAACCGAAAATTTGGGCGGAAATATTACATCTGTTGCTATTGGCACCGCAGGGAACATCAGCAAGGCTGTGTCAAAAACTTCTGCCAATATTTCAAGTCCTGTGTTCTTTGGGCAAAACAAGGTTATTGTTTTTGGCAATGATTATGCACAAAATGGACTTGAAAATGTTGTTGACTACACCTTGCGTGCGGTTGACAGTCGCCCCGATGTATTTGTTGCGTTGAGCAAAACCACCGCCGAGGATGTTATGAAATCCTCCGAGCACAGAGCAAAAGTGCCTGTTCAGGATATTTATGATATGCTCAAAACAGGCGAAGAAACAGGACTTTCCTGTGCTGTTACGGTAAAGGATTTGCAAAATCACTTTTTGTCGGAAACTTCTGATGTGTATTTGCCCGTACTTTCAACTCACGATAACAAAACAAGCCTTGACGGAATAGGAATTTTCAGCAAAGGCAGATATGTTGAAACCCTTGATGAACCCGACACACTTGGTTTTTTGCTTGTCAATGATAAGGTCAAAACCGCAACGGTGGTCCTCAAGGATAAAAAGTTCGGCAAGGTGGGCATTGAAGTCACAAATATAAGAGTAAAAAACACTGTATATTTTGATGACGGAGTGAAGTTTCATTCTCGGATAAAGTTCGATATAAATTTGAACGACCTTGAACGAGGCGTTGCTTCGAAGGTGACCGATGACGATATTAAACGCATTGAAAAACTTGCAAAGAAAAAAATTCAAAAAATCGCTTTGAGTGCGATTCACTCCTGTTTTGAGAAAAAATCCGACCCGTTTTTTGCGGGTAAACTTCTCTCACGGTATAGCTTTGATTATTACAAAAAGCATATCAAAACTTGGAGGGAGGAACTCCCTGAGATTGATGTTTCGGTCACTGCTTATCCAAAGTTTAGCCTTATCAACGGCAACTACACAAGAAAGTGATGCACGAGTTAAATAGGGTTACAAGCTCGCTTCCGTTCGAGGCGGGCTTTATCAGCGTCAGCATAGGCAACAGCAGGGTTGCAAAGAAGATTATTGCAAACAAAATCACGGCTCTTTTCAATTTACACGCTCCTTGACATTAATTTTGTTATTTAGTATAATATATTTTAAATTTAGTTTTTTATGACTATTAGGCAGACAAACTCCAAAATTATCGAAAGGACAGGTAATATGGGAACAGAATATATTTCATCCATTTCTCAAGATTTCATTTCAAACTTGTGCGGCGAGCTTGAAAAGAATAATCAAATCAAACCGGGCGATTACCAAAAATATCGTGTAAAGCGTGGACTTCGTAACCCTGACGGCACAGGTGTTATGGCAGGCCTTTCGCATGTTTCATCGGTTGAAGGCTACTACATTCTTGACAACGAGCGTATTCCGAAGGACGGCAAACTTTCTTATCGTGGCTATGACCTCAAGGATATTATTGCCGATTGCGTAAAAGAGGACAGATTCGGTTTTGAGGAGGTAGTTTGGCTTCTCATATTCGGCACATTGCCGACAAGAGATCAAATTGCCGAAATCAGAAATGTCCTTGGCGAAGGCAGATCTTTGCCTGACGAATTCATTGAAGATATGATTATGAAGCATCCGTCAAAAGATATTATGAACAAGATGGCTCGCTGTGTTATGAGTCTTTATTCTTATGACGAAAATCCTGACGATATTTCAACTCCGAATGTTCTTCGTCAGTCGCTTCAGCTTATTGCACAGTTTCCGACAATGATGAATTCTGCTTATCAAATCAAGCGCAGAGCGTTCTACAACAAGTCGATGTACTTGCATCCTATCGACCCAAAACTTTCAACAGCGGAGTCGATTTTGCGACTTCTCCGTTCAGACAAGAAGTACACAGACGAGGAGGCAAAACTTCTTGACATTTGCCTTATGATTCACGCAGACCACGGCGGTGGTAACAACTCAACATTCTCCACCCGTGTGCTCACATCAAGCGGAACAGATACATATTCTGCAATTACAGCAGGTTTGGGCTCACTCAAAGGTCCTCGCCACGGTGGTGCAAACATCAAGGTTGCTCATCAAATGGAATATATTATGGAAAATCTTGATGATTCAACCAATGACGCACAGGTCAAGGATATGATTGCAAGAATAATCAGAAAAGAGGCGGGCGACGGCTCGGGACTTATTTACGGTATGGGTCACGCAGTTTATACTTTGTCCGACCCAAGAGCTGTAATCCTCAAGAAAAGCGCCAAAAAGCTTGCTTTTGAACACGGCTTCGAAAAGGAGTTTATGACCCTTGATGCAATTGAGCGTCTTACTCCGCAGGTGTTCACGGAAATTAAAGGAATCGAAAAGCCGATGTGCGCCAATGTCGATTTGTACAGCGGTCTTGTTTATCGTGTCCTCGGTATTCCGGAGGATTTGTACACTCCGCTTTTTGCTTCTGCAAGAGTTGCCGGTTGGTGTGCTCACAGACTTGAAGAACTAACAACATCGTCAAAGATTATGCGTCCTGCATATAAGAGCGTAACAAAGTGCAGAGCGTACACACCGCTTGAACAACGCTGATTTTGATTAGAAATGGGGGAGAATGGTGAAAATCGGATATTCTCAAATATCGTTGCTTTCGTTTTTGATTGCAATAGTTCTAAAAGCAGTATCCGTTTTTGCTGTTGATTGCACGGCTGTGTCGGTTGGCTTTTTTGTTGCCGTGTTTTTGGGACTTGTCCTTATGGGCGTTGACGCTTTTCGTCAAAAGCATTTTGCTCCCGCATTTGTTTTTGAAAACAAATTTCATTTGTCCTTATGGGCGGTTCTCGGCAGTGTCGGGTTCTTTGTCGATTTCGTTTCCGATTCACTTCGTCTGTATAATATTGTAAAAGACGGAGACTATAATTTCGTTGTCGGTGCCGTAACTGTCGGTTTTGAAGGTGCATTTGCCATCATCAGCTCAATTTGTATGATTATGGTGGCACTGTCGTTTGTCAAAAATGCACGGTATGATTTCAGAGAACTGAAATTGCTCAATGTTTTTCCGCTTTTGTGGGCGGTGCTGAAGGGTGTTGCCCTTTTGTCGCAAATCGAGCATAATTTTTCTTTGACCGAAACCGTAATGTATTTGGCAGTGATTTCCGCTATCGGTGCGTTTTACTTTTTCGCCAAAGAGGTGGACAACAAAAAGGGTGCGTTTGCATCCTCTGTTTTCTCGTTTGAGGTGTACGGTTGTTCGGCAACGCTTTATTTTGCGTGCCAAGTGCTCGATGCCGTTTCGGATGCGTCGTCGATTGACGAGGACTTTGTCCTGTCGTGCACGGCTTTTTTGACGGGTGCGTTTGTGTATTTCCTTGAAAAGAGCATCCAACATTATACAAAATTAGATTAGAGGTATTTTTATTGGCTGGATTTTTGGGCAACTTGCAAACAGTTGCCGTTCAGGTTGTTATTTTATATTTGATTGCCGGTGTCGGCTTTGTTGCGGATAAAACAAAAATATTTGTCCAAGCAGATGCAACCAAACTTGTTGATTTGCTTTTCAATATGATTTTGCCGATTGCAATCATCAATTCGTTCCTCTCTATGGAGCGAACAAAAGAGCATATCGTTGGACTTGCTGTGTCCTTTTTGCTTGCTTTTTTAACTCATTTTCTCGGTATGGGAATTGCCGAGCTTTGCTTCAAAAAGCGTAGTTTGCTTGAACGAGGCATATATAGCTATGCAATGGTGTTTTCAAATGCCGCATTTCTGGCGTTACCGCTTGCTCAAAGTGTTGCAGGCGAGGAGGGAGTTTTCTATTCCTCTTGTTATGTTGCGGTTTTCAACATTCTTGCGTTCACTTACGGTATCAGAGAAATATCGGGAAGAAAGGCAAAAATAAGCATAAAGCATGTCTTTCTTAATCCCGGCTCTATCAGCGTGTTGATTGCTATTCCGCTGTTCTTGTTGCAGGTTAGGTTGCCTGAATTTTTGATGGATACTGTTGCAAGGGTCGGTGCTTGCAATTCACCTATGGCAATGATTGTTTTCGGAACATTTTTTGCAAATTGCAATTTCAAAAATATTTTTGCAAAAAAAGAAGTTTATTTGGTTTCGCTTGTCAGACTTATTGTCATTCCGGTTATTATGCTGTTTGTGTTCAAACTCATCGGAATAAAGGGCAATATGCTCACGGCACTTACAATTTCGGCTTCCGCACCGGTTGCCACAAACACGGCAATGTATGCCGCCAAGTACGACAACGACACCGCACTTTCGTCCGAACTTGTGGGGCAGACAAGCATTTTGTCAGTCATCACAATGCCGGTTATTGTTGCGTTGGCACAAATTATTTGATTTTAAAGGAGGGCTTGTCTTGAATTTTGAAGATTTTGTTGGAAATGAAAAGGTCAAGGAACAGCTCTCTTTTCTCCAAGCGTCAGGCAGATTGCCTCACGCAATAGTTGTTGAGGGTGATGAGGGGCTCGGTAAACGAACTTTTGCTCGAGAGATTGCACTTAACTTGCTTTGCAAGGGTGAAAATAAGCCTTGCAGAAATTGTCCACAGTGCTCAAAGGTGCTCAAAGGCGTTCACCCCGATATATACGAATACAGTGCAACAGGCGGTGCAAGGTCGTTTCATGTTGATGTTGTTCGTGATGTAAAAGAAAATGTTTATATGCAACCCAATGAGGCTGACTATAAAATATATATTTTGGGTAACTGTCAATGTATGAACGAGAGCGCACAAAATGCTCTGCTCAAGGTTCTTGAAGAACCGCCGAAGTATGCAATGTTTATTTTGACTGTTACCAACAAATCCGCTTTGCTAGAAACTGTACTTTCCCGAAGCGTAGTTCTCACTCTTGAGGGTGTCAATGAGGTGCAGGGCGCAAAGTATATTTGCTCAAAGGACGAAACGGCTGATTATGACGAAGCACTTAAGGCGTGCACCGTTTGGGGTGGTAATATCGGCAAGGCTATTGAAAGCCTTGGCGACAGCAAACTTTCAAAAATCAGCGGTATTGCCGTTGATGTGTGCAATGCTTTAACGAGTAATGATGAATATTCGTTGCTCAAGGTTTGCTCGGTTTTTGATAGGGATAGGGAAACTCTTGTGTCAACCTTGACTTTGCTCAAAACCGTGTTCAGAGATGCAATGGTTTATTCGAACGGTTCGGATGTTCTGTCCGGGCAGAGAGAAACTGTTGCCAAACTTGCAACAAGTTTCAGCAGAAAAAAACTAATGAACCTGATTTCTGCTTGTGAAAATCTGCTTGATTTAACACTGAAAAACGGCAATAATGCAATTCTCATCACAAAGACTTGCTATGATTTTCGCCGTGCAATAGGAAGATAATAATCTTGAATGGAGATATACATATATGATTAAAGTTGTTGGTGTTCGCTTTAAGGACACAGGAAAAACATATTATTTTGACCCGCAGGGAATAGATGTCAAAGCAGGCGATGTGGTTATTGTTGAAACTGCTCGTGGCATCGAAAACGGTATGGCGGCATCAGGCATAAAAGAAGTTCCGGATGACGAAATCGTGCCTCCGCTTAAACCTGTAAAAAGGGTTGCCACTAAAAAAGACCTTGCTCAAATCGAAAAAAACAAAGCTGCCGAAAAAGAGGCATATGTTGTTTGCTTGAAGAAGATTGAGGAGCACAAACTCGAAATGAATCTCACCGAGGTTGAGTATACATTCGACAATTCAAAGATTGTCTTTTACTTCACCGCAGAGGGCAGAGTAGACTTCAGAGAGCTTGTAAAGGACCTTTCTTCAACTTTCCACACTCGCATTGAACTTCGCCAAATCGGTGTTCGTGACGAGGCAAAAATGGTTGGCGGACTCGGTGTTTGCGGCAGACCTTTCTGTTGCTCAACCTTCCTTAATGATTTTCATTCTGTTTCAATCAAAATGGTCAAGGATCAGGGACTTTCTCTTTCTCCGACAAAAATCAGCGGTTGCTGCGGCAGACTTATGTGCTGTTTGAAATATGAACAGAATTCATATGAGTATTTGAACAAAATCACCCCTCGTGTCGGCTCAACGGTTGAATGGGGTCGCAACAACAGAGGCAAGGTTGTTGACGCTGCCGTTCTCACCGGCAAGCTCAAGGTTATGCCTGACGATGCTCCTGAAGGCTCGGTTCCTGTTTCACTTACTCGTGACGAGGTGAAACTTGTAAAAAATAAGTAAATATGTTAATATTAAACATATTATTCAATGTATATTTTTAAACAATTGATTAATTTATACCAAAAAACTATTGCTTTTTTCATCTTGTAATGATATATTAAAGTCAATAGAATTTGGAAAATTGCTATTAATTTAATTAGGAGGTATTGTATAATGGCTTACGCAATTTCAGACGAATGCATTTCATGTGGTGCATGTGCAGCTGAATGCCCTGTTTCTGCTATTTCAGAGGGTGACAGCAAGTATGTTATCGACGCTGATGCTTGCATCGAATGTGGTGCATGTGCAGGTGTTTGCCCTGTAGGTGCTCCGGCACAAGCATAATGTGGAATTAATGTTTAAATATTAAACACAAAAACGCAGAGCCTTTTGTAGGTTCTGCGTTTTTTATGTTTGTTTATTTTATTTTGTGATTAACTCTTTTTCTTGCTGTTCTTCTTCGTCTGTGATGTAGTCCTGTGCGGAAAAATCCTCAAACATATTCACTTCATCAGCCGATAGCTGAATTGTGCCTTCTGCCATTCGTAGGGTAGTCTCCGCAAATCCTAAAAACAAGAAGAATATCATCATTTCCTTTGGCGATTGCAATGTGTGTTCATAAAGCGACATTGTAATGAATCCGATAATTGATGATGTATAAAGCACGGCATACGGTCTGTATGCGTTGTTTTTGAGATGGAACAGTTTGAAAAGATTTTTTGCAAAAACAACAATGATTGCTATTACTAAGACAACTCCGATTATACCGCCCTCGGTTGCAATTTCAAGGAACAAATTGTGTGCGTGCGAACGGTTGATGCCGATTCTTTGAAGAATTTCTTGGTGAATGTTCTCCGTTCCTGCACCCATTCCGATTATAGGATGTTCGGTGAATAGGTCGGCACACACTCTCCAAATTGCAAGCCTGTTGTTGTTCGATGCCAAAAATTCGTTGCCCGATGAATTGTTCTTGTATCGCAATGCTATGGTAAGCGGTATTCCGATTGCAAGCACAAACATAAACGGCAATAGCTTTTTGAATATTTTTTTACTGCTGATGAGCAAGGTCACAATTGACAATGCTATTGCAATGTATGCACCTCTCGATTCAGTGCAAAGTATTCCCAAAAGCGAAAAAGCAAAACAAGCTCTGCTTAATTTTCTGTGCTTCGAATGTTTGAAATATACCGATGAAAATGCACAAAACGGAGTTGTGATAATCAAAAATGTTGCCAAAATCAGCGGATTGTCAAATGTTGCTGCCGCTCTTGACGGATACTGACTGTTGATAATTTCAAACGGGAACAGGCTGAAAACCCAATCGTTTAGTTGATAATACAACGGATTGGAAATCGTAAAGTTGAATCCGTCAACATATTTTGTCAGGTTATAGGTTGCAAATTCAAGTGTTGCAATAAGTCCCATAACTCCTGATGAGATATTGAGTGCAAAGATTGCATTTTTCAGTTTGTCTTTTGTATTGATGATGTTTGCCGATTCTATGTAGAACAAAAAGCATCCCATCCACAATAGTCCTATAAGAGAGGACAAAAGATGTGTTCCGCTCCAAATCCCCGACATAATCATATAGCACATATATGCCATAAAGGCTTTGCCTAAATTTCCGATTTTTGCATTTCTGCCTGTTTTTTTAAAATGCCTTAAAAATGGAATATAAAAGAAAAAAACAAACAGCGGAGCGATATACTCCGGCAGGATAAACGAAACCCCAATGATTGTAAGCAACCATGTGAATATCTTTTTATCCTCTTTCATAACTGTAACAGTCATATTGTCACCTTAAAAAATTGTCAAAAAATGTTGAATTCTATTTCTGCAAAGATAATAACATATAAGTTATATTAATGCAAGATGAATTTATTAACATTCACTTTACATTATATTTATAATTAATAAATAATATAACTATTGCAAAAGTTTGTAAAGTGGTGTATAATTTATGCGTATTTATTATATTTATAGGAGTGATTTTGTGGACGAAAAGGATTTTGAAAAGCAAAATGAAAATCTCAATTCATCTGAAGAAAAAGATGAAAAGGTTGTAGCTCCTGCCGAAGAAATACAAGAGGCACCAAATGCCGAGGCAGACGCTACTTATGAAGAAAACGATAACTGGCAGTTTGATGGCGAGGCTCATACCCTCAATAGCAATGTGATTGAAAACGATGTGTTTGAAATTCATATTCCTGAATCTAACCCGTACGAAACTGCCGAAAGACCAAAAAAGGCTTCTGAACCTCAACAACAGGAAGCTCCTGCAAAGGCAAAAGGCATCAAGGGCGACAAACTTCAGTTTGTACTTATCTCTATGGTCTTGGCTGTTGTAATTGCCGTGCTTGCTGTTTTGGGCACATTCTATTACACAAAGCCTAACACTGATGAGAGAATGAATCCGGGCAATGTTGCACTTAAGGTTAATGATACACCGGTTTCAATCGGTATGTATAACTATTATTACAGCTGTATCACTCAGAACTATATCTCATATGCAAGCTATGGATATTATGACCTTGACACCACAAAGTCATATGATGTTCAAACCACTACAAACAGCGACGGCAAGGAAGTTTCTTGGTCACAGCTTTTCAAGGATGAAACAATCAAGCAGATTCAGTACATCACTACTTATTATGAAAAGGCTATGGCAGAGGGTGTAACCCTTTCGGCAAGCCAAGAAAAATCCGTGAAGTCAACTCTTGAAACTCTTAAGGATACTGCAACAAGCAGTAATGTTTCCGTTGATAAGTATATTTCTGACACTTATGGTGATTATTGTGGCTATGCAACTATCGAAAAGATGCTCAAGCAGTGCTACATTGCAGAGAACTATTATCAAAAACTTTCTGTAAGCAAAAAGTTCACAGACAAAGAAATTCAAAAGTACTTTAAAGAGAATAAGAACGAATACGAAAATGTAACTTTTGCTTATCTTCAAGTTCCGTACGAAAATGATGACGCAACCGCTACAATGGAAAAGTGCCAAAAGTATGTCAAGAAGATTAAGTCTGAAGACGATATGAAAAAGCTCATTCCGGTTGCATGCAAGGATATGATTGACAACTATGTTCAGCAGGGCTATGCTCAAGATGCCGAATCTTGTGCAGAACTTTTGAGCGCAAATATTGAAGTTTCAATCACAGCAAAAGAAACAGGAATTGTTGAAGAAGCCGTAAATTGGCTGTTTGATGACAGCACAAAGGTTGGCGATGTAAACGCATTTGACGATTCAAAAAATAAGGTTGTTTATATCTTCTATAAGGTTAGCGAACCGAAGACAGACAACGAAGAAGTTTATTCTGTTCGTCACATTCTCATTATGCCTGACGGTGTGGACACATCTTCTTCCGATGTTAATCTTACAGATGAACAACTGGCAGAAGCAAGAAAAAAAGCCCAAAAAATTCTTGACAAGTTTAATGCCGGCGGTAAGACAGAACTTGAATTTGCAAAACTTGCCGAAAAGTATTCAAAGGACACACAATCTACTTCAAGCGGTACATCAGGCATTTATGGCGGACTTTGTGGTGGCGTTCAGCAGGGAACAATGGTTAAAAGCTTCAATGATTGGTCAATGGATGATTCAAGAAAATACGGCGATACCGGAATAGTTGATTCAAAATACGGTTGCCACATTATGTTCTTTATCAGCAAGCAACCAAAGTATCTTTATGATTGCGAATCCGACCTTAAAGAAAAGACCGAAAAGGAATTCACCTATAATTCAAAGGTTAAAGAATATAAGGGTGCAATGAAGAAAGTAAAGGTTGCAAAGCCTGATATTTCAAGCAATACCAATACTTCGGGAAGCAGTTCTTCGGCTGAATAAAAAATAATACTTGTAAAAAGTTCAACAATAGTGTAGAATACTATTGATAAAAAATCACAAAGGATGAAATCAAATGGCAGAAAATAAAGATAAGCTTGCTAAGTTAGAAGCAAAGTATGATAAGGCTTATGAAAGAAAGGATGCACTTGCAGAGCAGATTGAAGCTCTCAGAAAGGAAATCCTTAACGAGTCTGATCAAAAGAAGAAAAACAAATTGCGTGCACAGAGAGATGAGCTCATCAAAGAGCGTGACAGCATTATCATCACCGAAGATACTGTAAAAATCCCTATGGCTCCAAAGACAAAGAAGATTGTAACAGCTGTTGTTGCAATAATTGTTGTTATTGCACTTCTCTTTACATATGTTGCAACAGGCTTTGTTCGTAAGGGCGTTTCAGGAACTCTCGGCTGGCCGCAAAAGACTTTTACTGCATACACACTCACAGATGCAGACGGCGAAAAGCACAACATCAAGGTAAATACATACAACTACTATTTTGCTATGTATTACAATAATCTTCAGTCAACAGTCAGCTCATATAAGCAGTACGGCATTGACCTTGAAGAAGCAAATATGAATATAGACTTTGACAAAAAGCTCTCTGAACAAACAAGAACAGAGGACGGCAAAACTCAAACTTGGCTTGAGTATGTTCAGGAACAGGTTGAGGATAGCATCAAGCATACATATATGCATTACTATCAGGCTGTAAAGGACAATAAGGGTAAAGAACCTGAAATTACAGATGACCAAAAGAAAGAACTTAAGGAAGCCCTTAAGAACTACAAGACATCTGCTCACAAGTATGGCTTTACAGTATCAGGTTATATCGAGGCTGCTATGGGTCACGGTGTAACAAAGGATGTATTTGTTCGTGAAGCAACTATTGCTTACATTGCAGAGAATTACGAATCAGACCACAAGGAAGATTCAAAAACAAAGACATATACAGATAAGGAACTTGAAGCATACAAGAAAAAGAACGAAGCAAAGCTCCAGTCTGTAGACATTAAGATGTTTGAGTGTGACAGCGAAGATGACGCAAAAGCATTCAAGAAGGCTCTTAAGGCTGACGGTTCAAACTTTGCTGACCTTGCTTCAAAGTACTCATCAGACGATTTTGACAAAAAGGCAAACAAGAACCCTGTTGAAACAACTTACAAAGACATTAACCGTATTTCAATGGAAGCTCTTTCATTTGCTCTTTGCACAGCAGATGACAAGGATAAGAACAAGTATCCGGGTCTTGATTGGCTCTATTCAGCAGACCGCAAGGCAGGCGATGTAAAGCAAGATTCAACAACTGTTGTATATGTTATTAAGCCTGCATATATGTCAAAGACAAAGACAGTTAATGTTCGTCATATTCTCATTGCTCCGACATCATCAAAGTCAAGCGATGACAGCTCATCATCTGCAAAGAATTGCACAGATAAGGAATGGGCAAAGGCAAAGAAGACAGCTGAAAAGGTACTTGCAAAGTACAACGAAGGCGACAAGACTTCAGAATCTTTCGCAACTCTTGCAAAGTCTAATTCATCAGACGGCAATGCAAGCGAAGGTGGTCTTTACGAAAATGTTATTCCAAACCAAATGGTTCCAACATTCAATGCTTGGTGCTTCGATTCATCACGCAAGGCTGGCGATGTTGGCATCGTTAAGACAGAATACGGCTATCATGTAATGTATTTTGAAGGCAAAAACGATCAGGCTGTATGGCAGTATATCGCACAGCAGAAACTTTCTGCACAGGAAAGCGAAGAAGAAGAGGATGCAGTTACTCTTAAGAAAAACTGGTTCGGTTCACGCTACTGCGAAATTGATACAGATATTGATGCTTAATTGACAATGAATTAATGGCGGGAGTTATCTCGCCATTAGTTGTTTAGATAAGGAATTTATTATGCCGTTGATACCAAATAAGGAAGTTGAACAATTAAAAAAAGAAAACGCTCGATTAAAAGCGGCACTTGGCGAGGCTGAATATGAATGTCAGCGCCTCACCATTATTAATTCTAACCTTGAGGCACAACTCAAGGAGTCAAACAGGGAACTTGAGAAGAATATTGATGTTCTTCAATCACTGAAAGGTGAGATAGAAACTCTTGTTGATAATTTAAAATCAAACGACAATAAGTAAATAAAGCCATTGCAGATTTGATTTTCTGCAATGGCTTTTGTTTATTCTGTGTATCTTTGCTCTTTTGTGTTGAGGTGACGAACATCAATGTAATCAGGCAAACCGTTTCTGTATGGAACTTGCGGAATACCGACAACAAGAGGTCTGACATAATTCAAGAACTCTTCTGTAACATAGTTTCCCTCGGCATTTATCCATTCTCTCGGAACAGTTTTAACTGCGTTTGCAACAACTCTCACATCCTCTGTGCCGTATTCAACACAGTACGGTGAATCTGATGTCCTCCTGATTGTTGAGAACACTCCTGTTTGACCGTCAACAGCCGCCTTGACTGCAACCTCACCGAGGCTGAACGCTTCGTTCATATCGGTGTGTGACGCAATATGAGCCGCACTTCTTTGCAAAACTCCCGGTTCAAGTGCTCTTACTTTACAACCGATTTTGTTTTCAATAACGCTTTTGAGGTATGCACCGACACCGCTGAGCATAATGTGCCCAAACTTGTCTGTGTTTGATGCCTCTGCACTGATGTAGTTGCCGTCTTTGTCACGGATGCCCTCACTTACAACAACAATAACAGAGTTGTATTTTTCAAGCATATTGTTTACATCTTTGAGGAATTGCTCGGTTGAAAATGCAACTTCCGGCAAATAGATAAGGTGCGGAGCAAGTGCCGTGCCCTCTTTTGCAAGAGCTGCCGAGCCTGCAATCCAGCCTGCATCTCTGCCCATTGTTTCAATGATGTGGATACTTTTGATGTTGTAAATTGTTGTGTCGTATGCAACTTCTCTAACGCAAGATGCAATGTATTTTGCCGCACTGCCAAATCCCGGTGAATGGTCAATCCCAACAAGGTCGTTGTCGATTGTCTTTGGTATTCCGACAAATCTGACATCGCTGTTGATTTTTTTTGCGTATTCGCTCATCTGCTTAACGGTGTCCATAGAGTCGTTTCCGCCGATATAGAAAAAGTATCCGATGTTGTACTTTTCAAGCAATTCAAAAGCCTTTTCAAATTCTTCCTGCGAACCGCTCAATTTGTATCTGCAAGAGCCAAGATACATCGCCGGGGAGTGCTTGAGGCTGTTCATCATATACGGCTTGTTTTCAAATACAGAACTGAGGTCAATGAGGTGCTCGTTGAAAAATCCCTCAATGCCGTTTATCATTCCGTATACTGTGCCGATTTTTTCCTGCGCAAATGCACAACTTAATGCGCCTGCAAGCGATGAATTAATTACAGCAGTCGGTCCGCCCGATTGCCCGATTATCATATTCTTTTTGTTCATTTAGATTACTCCTGTCTTTACAATCAACTACCTATTATATAGTCTTGTCCTTTCTTTTGCAATAATTATTTGTTTAATATTGTATAATTATTTTGTGAAATCAAAAAACACATTGTAATTGAATACAATGTGCCTTCTGATTTATAGTTTTTCTTTTTTTATTATGCTTTTCACATATGTTATAAGCACAGTACCCACAATAATACCTGTAGCAAGACCAAAGGTAACAATAACCGTTGATTTGAGGTTGCTCCAAAACATTACCCTGTTGCTGTCTATAAGCCCTCTCATTGTGTAGTATAGTGCGCCTCCGGGAATGAGCGGAATTGTGCCCGGCACAAGATAAACATTTGACGGAGCTTTTAGTATTCCGCCCATAGCCTGACTGTATAGATAAACAAACAGTGCAGCCGCAAAGTTTGAAATAAGCATATTGTCAGTCAAATGAAAAATCAGCAAATACAGTGCCCAGCCAAGACCTCCGCCGATTGTTGACGCAATTATATTTCTTTCACTTACTCTGAAAAAAATCGAAAAACCCAGAGCGCCTGTTGTGGCTGTGATAATTTGGAGTATAGTTTTGCTCATTTTAACCCTCCTATCATTATCATAGAAAGTGCATATCCTGCGGCAATTGCAACAGCAGTCAGCAATGCTTCAATAAATTTGTACAGACCTGCAACAATGTCCTTGTTGAACATTTCTTGAATTGAGTTTACAAGCAAAAGTCCCGGAATGAACAGCATAATGTCGCCAATCATCACCTTGTCAAGATTGTTGCCGAATCCGATTTTGGTACAAAAAATTGCAAGTAAACCTGCTAAAAAACTTGCCGTAAATGTGTAAACAATGTTGTTGATATTGCGCAGTTTGAAATGATAGTCCATAAAGTAAATGAACAAACCGATAACTGCCGCTGCAAGTCCGTCATATACCGCACCGCCAAAAAATACCGCAAAACTGCCTGCGGCAATTGCGTATCCAAAACACTTGATGAACGGCTTATGCTTTGTCGTTTTTGGGTGCTTAATTAAGTTGTTGAGCTCCTCAACATTCGGCTTGTTTTCGCAAATGTATTTGAAAAGATTGTTCAAATCCTCGCTTCTGCCAAGGTCCGTTCCGCTCTTTGTAACACGCACACTTTGTGTAAAATGCTTGCCGTCATCGTTTTTTATTGTTGCAACAATCAGGCTTGTAACGGCATAAATTTCTATGTTCTCAAAGCCGTAAACCTTGCATATTTTTATCAAAGAATCCTCAACTCGTTTTACCTGCGTTCCGGCAGAAACATATTGACTGCCGAAATCAAGTAAACTCTCAAGGAACAAATCACATTGTCTGTCCGTCATATTTTTACCTCTCTTATTTTTATTATAAGTTTGCCCACGATTTTGTCAATACATATATTTGATTGACAAAACAAATTGTGTAAGATATAATTTATCTGATACTTTTTTAAGAGGAATTTGATTATGAAAAAAATACTCAACGGTGCTTGGATTTTTAAGCAAAGCACAGAAAATCAATGGATGGATGCAACTGTTCCGGGTTGTAATTTTCTTGATTTAATGGCAAACGGCGTGATTGACGATCCGTTTTTAAAACTTAATGAAAAAGATGTCGAATGGGTCGGCAATGCTGATTTTGAATATAAACGCACATTTGATGTTTCGGGCGTAGAACTTTCTGCAAATAGGGTTTTGCTGTGTGCAAATATGCTTGATACTGTTTGTGATGTTTTCATCAACGGCAAATTTGTTGCTTCGTCTGATAATTGCTTTATCAAATTTGAATTTGATGTAAAAGATTTTCTTGTTGACGGCAAAAATGAAATTTTGATTTATTTCCATTCTCCTGTCAATTGGGTAAAGGATAAATACAAGGCTTGCATGACTCCTATGAATTCAAACGGTCAAAACGGCATTGTTCATATCCGTAAACCTCAATGTCACTTTGGTTGGGATTGGGGTCCCGTGCTTCCGTGCAGTGGCATTTCGGATGATATTTATCTTGAATTTGTCAACGAGGGCAGAATAGAAGATTTCTCTGTTTCGCAAGTTTGCAATATAACCGATGCTACCGTTGATGCGAAAATTGATTATACCTCATACAAGGACTGTGAATGTAGAATTATTCTCACTTCTCCGAGTGGAGAAGTTCTTATTTCAGACGGAAACTCTGCTCATTTTGAGATTGAAAATCCCGAACTTTGGTGGACTTATGAATTGTCCGAAAAGACAGAACAACCGCTGTATACCGTAACTGCCGAATTGCTTTGCGACGGATGCGTGGTTGACGAATGTTCAAAGAAAATCGGTATTCGCAAAATCGAACTCAACAGGGAACTTGACGGCTACGGCAAAAACTTTCAGTTCAAGATTAATGATGTACCTATCTTTGCCAAGGGCGCAAACTATATTCCGCCGGACAGTTTCATAACCCGTTTTGGCGAAAAGGAACTTAATTATCTGCTTGATGCCTTTCAGTTTTCAAATATGAATTTGCTTCGTATTTGGGGCGGTGGATATTATGGCAGTGACGCTCTTTATGATGAGTGCGACAGGCGAGGAATTCTCGTTTGGCAGGACTTTATGTTTGCTTGTCAAGCGTATCCGTTTTTCAATGACGACTTCCTCCAAAATGTGAAAAAAGAGGTTGCATATAATGTAAAGCGTATTTCCTCTCATCCGTCACTTGCACTTTGGTGTGGCAATAACGAAATTGAAGATATGCACATGGCTTGGATTAATATGCCAAAATATATTCTGTGGACAGAAAAATTCTTTTGGCAAATCCTTGAACCTGAGATCAGAAAATATGATACTCAAACACCGTACACACAAGGCTCTCCGATCGGCAAAGCACACAATGAGGGCGTGTATGCAGATAATATCGGCGACACTCATTTGTGGGGCGTATGGCATGGCTTGAAGCCTATGAAGTATTACAGAAAGAGAATGACTCGTTTTTGCAGTGAATTCGGCTTTGAATCTCTGCCTGATATGAACAGTATTCGCATTTTTGCCGACAAGTCGGATTATGACCTCAACAGCCCTGTTTTTCTCTCTCACCAAAAGTGTATGAACGGCAACGACAAAATGGTTTATTATATCGCAGGTCGTTTTGATTTGCCTGTTCATTTCAGAGATTATGTTTATCTTTCGCAGGTCACACAGCTTGAATGTATCAGGGATGCAACCGAACATTGGCGAAGAAACAAAGGCAGATGCAACGGCTCAATGTATTGGCAGTTCAACGATTGCTGGGGTGTTTGTTCGTGGTCGAGTATAGATTATTACGGCAATTACAAGGCTCTTCAGTACGGCGCAAAGCATTTCAATGCGCCTCTCACCGTGTCGTTTGAGGACACCGATGAATATATCAAGGTGTTTGTTCTCAATGATAAGTTGACCCCGCAAGAAGTGGAACTTGAATATTCTCTTTTTGATTTTGAAAAGGGTATACTCGAAACCAAGTCGTACAATGTAACCGTTGAAACAAGAGCATCATTCGATGTCCCTGTTTCGTGGCTCAATGATTATGACAAAAAGACAACCGGTATTGTCGCAAGCATAAAACAAAACGGCAAAATCGTTGCAAAGAAAACTTGCTTATTTGACAATGAAAAACATCTCAATTTGCCAAAAGCAAAGCTAAAAACGAAAATCTATGTCAAGAATGACTGCGTTGAGCTTCATATCAAGACAGACAAATTTGCCCGTCTTGTCAAGGCGGAATGTTCGGCAACCCATTTGCCGTTTTCTGATAATTTCTTTGATTTGTTGCCAAATGAAGAAAAAGTCATCACTATGAAACTTGACGACAGCGTTACCGCCAAGGAAGTTGCAGAAAATACGATTGTTTACAGCCTGACAGATATTGAGTTTAATCGCAGTAAGATTAATTCCTTTGTCAAGCGTGCAAAATTGTATTTTTCACCGGTTAATATCGGCAATGCAATTCATCACGGTAAAGTTCCAAAAGACGAAAAGCTATAATAAAAAAGCAGTAGCTACATTCGTTGTAACTACTGCTTTGTCTTATTTATTGTATTTTGCGAGCAAGGGGAGAGCCTGTTCAAAGTTAACTCCGTACAGCCGTGCGTCTTTGTCTTTCATCGTGGCACTGATGCTTGCAAAAACAAATTCGCCTGCAATTTCAACAGCCTCGGCAAGTGAATAACCTTGCGTCAATGCTCCGACACACGCAGAGGAAAATACATCGCCTGTGCCGTAAAAAATATGGTTTATCTTTTGGTGAGCGTAAAAACTGTATTCGTCATTTACACTGTCGTAACTCATAATTCCGTATTTGCTGTCATAGTGAGCACCTGTGATAACCGCCTTTGATGCACCAAGGTCGGTGAGTTTTTTGAGTAAATCGGTAATGTATTTGTCGTCATATTCGTTCTTGTATTCCGTGTCGGTCAACAAACACGCTTCGGTCATATTCGGCACAATGATGTCAGCCTTTGCGCACAGAACACGCATTTTGTCTGCAAAACTTTTGTCAAAATTCCTGTACATTTCGCCGTTGTCAGCCATTGCAGGGTCAACAAAAATAAAGTTGTTTTCGGTTTTGAATTCGTCAAAAAGTTTGCACACAACATCAATCTGCTTGCTTGATGCAAGGTATCCTGTGTATATTGCGTCAAATCCGAATCCCTCATTTTTCCAATGCTCGGCAACAAGCGGAATGTTGTCGGTCAAATCATCACAAACATAGTGCTCCCAAAGTGTATGAGTTGACAAAACAGCAGTCGGAATAATGCTTGTTTCAATCCCCATAGCGGAAATAATCGGCAAGGCGACAGTAAGCGAACATTTGCCAAGACACGATATGTCTTGCACAGTCACAATTCTTTTCATACAGTCACCTCCAAATTTAAAATATCATAGCATATTTTTATGCTTTCAAAAAGTATCAAAATTCAATATAAATCAATATACAGATTTTCACATTATAATTTTATAAATAAAATGTGAACAATTCTTTACAAAATAAAAAACTTTTTTGGATAATCCTACAAAATGAAAAAATTATTTTGTTAAATGTGCATATTGTATCTTTCCTGTTGATTTAGTATAATGTGATTATAGATCTGATAATAATTAGACTTATTGAATTTAAAATCAAGTGCTCCCAAATCAGAAATCGCACTTTTAAAAAACAGACAACGCATCCCAAACCGTTGTCTGTTTTTTGTTGGTTATTTAGAGTTCGATTTTGCAGTGTTTACTGAAGCGATTAACATTCTTCTTATTGTACCGCAATCATGTGATAATTTAGGTAAATTTTTATCATTTGTTATATTTGCTTTTTGAAATAATTCAAGCCAATATTCTGTTTCATAACATTCTTTTAGAGCAATTTGTAATTTAGATATAAAGTCGGCTTTGCTTTGTGCATATTTAGCTTCTCTGATATTTGCTCCGATAGAAGTTGAACTTTTTTCTAATTGATTTTTTAAAGCGTAGTGTCCTTTAACATTATCAAGCATTTTCAGTGTGTTTATTGAAAATTCCATTGATAAATCTGCAAGTTTATTTTCTGCCATTTTTTTGTCCTTGTAATAAATCCTGCTTTGCAGTATGAAATAATTTGTTTTGCAAATTAATAAATTTTTAAAAATGTAATAAATCAGCAAATTCTGCCTCGGCAGATTTAATCACAAAAGTGATTTCATTAATGTAATTGATTTATTTAGCATAGCTGATTTAATTAACGGCAGCCAATACTGACTGCCGTTTTTTTGGCGGAGACGGTGGGATTCGAACCCACGGTACGGTATAAGCCGCACAACTGATTTCGAGTCAGCCCCGTTATGACCACTTCGATACATCTCCGTATATAAAGGCAAAGTTTGCTTTGCCTTGTTTTTATTTATAATTGGAAGTTCTTTATGTAGCTGTCGATACAATCCTGAATAATCTTGACTGCTTCTTCCTTTGGCTTAACTTCTGTAACAGATGTGCTCTTGTCGTGTTCAAGAGTTTTGTACACTTCAAAGAAGTGCTTGATTTCGTCAAATCTGTGGCTTGGAAGTTGGTCAATGTTTGTATATGAATTATAGTTCGGATCATTGACAGGAACAGCAATGATTTTTTCATCCTTTGCTCCGCCGTCTTCCATAACCAAAACACCGATCGGTTTGCATTCAACGATTGTCATTGGTCTGATTTGCTCACTGCAAAGCACCAAAACATCAAGAGGGTCGTTGTCGCTGGCATATGTTCTTGGAATAAAGCCATAGTTTGCAGGGTAGTGAGTTGATGTAAACAAAACTCTGTCAAGTTTGAGCATACCTGTTTCCTTGTCAAGCTCGTACTTGTTTTTTCCGCCTTTAGAAATCTCGATTACAGCGTAAAATTGATCTTTCTTAATACGCTTTGGAGATATGTCGTGCCAAATGTTCATAAACGCTCCTCCTTAAATAGTATGACAGTATAATAACATTATAGAAAAGATTTGTCAATTTTAAATTTGCATTTTTTCTTGTTGGGTGATATTATTAAATATATCAAATTATAGGAGAATGTTATGGTTGCAATTATTGATTACGGTGCGGGTAATTTGCAAAGCGTGAAAAAGGCTTTGGATTTTATCGGTGCAGAAAGTAAGATTACGGATAATAAAGACGAGATAAATGCGGCATCTCATATTATCCTGCCCGGTGTAGGCTCTTTTGCGGATGCAATGAGCTGTATCAGAGAACGAGGACTTGAAGAAACAATAAAAAAATCTGCTGACGGATCAAAGCACTTTTTGGGTATCTGCCTTGGACTTCAGCTTCTTTTTGAATCGAGCGAAGAATCACCCGGCGTAAAAGGTCTTGGAGTTTTCAAGGGCGATATTGTTACTATTCCGAAAGATAACGGGCTTAAAGTTCCGCACATCGGTTGGAATAGCGTAAAACTAAATCAAACAAACGGTATATTTGAGGGAATAAAGGACGAAAGCTATTTTTATTTTGTCCATTCTTATTATCTCAAAAATGCCGATGAGGATATTGTTGCAGGCACAACAGAATACGGTGTGCCTATTCAGTGCGCTGTGCAAAACGGCAGAGTGTGTGCCACACAGTTTCATCCCGAAAAAAGCAGCGAAGTAGGACTTGCTTTGCTAAAGAATTTTGTGAATAGGGAGGACTGAATATGTACGCAAAAAGAATAATTCCGTGCTTGGATGTTAAAAATGGTAGAGTAGTAAAAGGTGTTTCGTTTGTTGATTTGCGTGATGCAGGCGACCCTGTCGAATGTGCTGCGGCTTATGATAAGCAGGGAGCGGATGAACTTGTGCTCCTTGATATAACCGCAACTCACGAGGGAAGAAGCACTATGATTGATATTGTGTCAAGAGTTGCCGATACTGTGTTTATCCCGTTTACCGTTGGTGGCGGAATAAAAACCGTTGACGATTTCAAGGAACTTTTGCGTGCAGGTGCTGACAAAATTTCTGTCAATTCCGCCGCTGTTCGCAATCCCGATTTAATTAATGAAGCGTCATATAAATTCGGCTCGCAGTGTGTTGTTGTTGCTATTGACGCAAAACGCAAGGCAGACGGCGGCTGGGAGGTTTACCTCAACGGCGGAAGAATTCCTACGGGTATTGACACTGTAGAATGGGCAGTTGAAGCAGAAAAAAGAGGCGCAGGCGAAATTCTTTTGACCTCTATGGATTGTGACGGCCAAAAAACAGGCTATGATATCGAACTCACTCGTGCTGTGTCCGAAAAGGTCGGTATTCCCGTAATTGCTTCGGGCGGTGCAGGCAAGGCAGAACATTTTTTGGATGCCTTTGTTGACGGCAAGGCAGATGCGGTTCTTGCGGCAAGCCTCTTTCATTTTAATGAACTTCCTATCCCTGTGCTCAAGGATTATCTTGCAAAAAATAATGTCAGTGTAAGAAGATGATAATTTGACAAACAGTGAAAATACTGCAGCTGATAAGCAGTATAAAAAAATGACAAGAACGCCGGTAAATAAACTTATATTTATCTTGTCTGTCCCTACTGTTATCAGTATGCTCATAACAACAATATATAATATGGCGGACACCTATTTTGTTTCAAAAATCAGTGTTTCCGCTTCCGGTGCAACAGGCGTTGTGTTCAGTCTTATGGCTGTTTTTCAGGCGTTTGGATTTATGTTCGGTCAGGGCGCAGGCTCAATTGTTTCAAGACGGCTTGGCGCAAAGGATATTGAAACTGCAAAAAAATTTTGTTCAACCGCATTCTTTTTGTCGCTTGGTATAAGTACCGTTATTGCGGTTATCGGTTTGTTCTTTTTGGATGGGCTGATGTCGTTTCTCGGCAGTACCGAAACGATTTTGCCTTATGCAAAACAGTATGGTCTGTACATTCTGATTTCAGGTCCGGCTATGTGCACAAGCTGTGTGATGAACAATATTTTGCGATACGAGGGACTTGCCCGACTTGCTATGATCGGACTTACTTCGGGCGGTATCCTCAATATTGCTCTTGACCCTTTGTTTATTTTTACATTTAATATGGGTATTTCGGGTGCAGGTCTTGCAACGGCACTCAGTCAGTATTTGAGTATGGCGATTTTGCTGTCTGCTTTTATTATGAAAAAGTGCCAGTGCAGAATTAATTTGAAATATGTTCGGCTTAACGGCAGGGATATTTGGGAAATTGTTGCAACCGGATTTCCGAGCTTTATGCGTAACGGACTTGGTAGCTTGTCAACGATGATTCTCAATGTTATGGCTTCGCCTTATGGTGACACCTGTATTGCAGCTATGAGCGTTTCAAATAGGTGTTCAATGCTGATTTTTAGCGTGTGTGTTGGCATAGGTCAGGGATTTCAACCTGTCAGTGCGTTCAATTACGGCAGTAAGGATTTTGATCGTGTTCGCAAGGCAATTGATTTTTTGTGGGTGTACGGCACTATTGCGGTAACTGTTCTTTCGGGTATTATGTTTATCTTTGCTCCGTGGGTTATTGCTCGGTTTAGAAGTGAAGCAGAAGTTGTTGAAGTAGGTGCAACCGCACTCCGCTATCTATGTGTTTCACTTGCGTTTTTGCCCACTGCACTCACTGCAAATATGACATTCCAAAGTATAGGCAAAAAGGGTAGGGCGCTGTTCCTTGCGTGTTGTCAAAACGGACTTTTCTTTGTTCCGCTTGCTCTCGTTTTGCCGAGAGTTTTCGGCATTGTCGGCTTGGAACTTTCACAGCCGATAGCCCATGTTTTAGCGGCTGTTGTGTCTGCTCCGTTTCTTGTTGCTTTCAAAAAACAATTAAGAAATTGTTAACATTTGCGCTGTTGACTTTTATACACCTGTATGTTATATTCTAACTAAAGACAGGGGAGTAATTCCACGGTTATCGTGTGTTAAGTCAACATCATGCCGATATAGGCTGGCTTAATTGTAGAGAATGAGACTTGTGCATAGTGCAAATACTATGTATGAGTCTATTTTTATATAAAAATGCAAGGCACAAAAGCCTGCGTTATAGTATATTCTAATGGAAGGTGCACTGTATGAAAGAGTATTTGAAAACGAAAGAAGACGTTCTTGCCGGTGTAAAGTCGGAGCAAAGCGGCATTTCGTCTGCCGAGGCTTCATCAAGACTTGCAAAAAACGGCAAAAACAAGCTCGCAGAGGGCAAAAAGGATAGTCTTATAAAACGCTTTTTGTCACAGCTTGCAGACCCGATGATTATCATTTTGATTGTCGCAGCCGTAATCAGTGCTGTCACAGCCACAGTCGGCGGTGAGGGCGAAGGCTATGCCGATGTTGTCATCATTATGGTGGTTGTAATCATCAATGCGGTTTTGGGCGTTTATCAGGAAAGCAAGGCAGAAAAAGCGATTGAAGCCTTGCAGGAAATAGCCGCCGCCACATCAAAGGTTATTCGTGACGGCAAGATTGTCACAGTAAAGAGTGAAGACATCGTTGTTGGTGATGTTGTTGTTCTTGAAGCAGGCGACAGCGTTCCTGCCGATTGCAGAATTATCGAATGTGCCTCTATGAAAATTGAGGAATCTGCACTTACGGGCGAATCCGTGCCTGTAACCAAAACAGCAGAATTTATTGACCCGCTCGGCTCTGATGATGTTCCGCTCGGCGATAGAAAAAATATGTGCTATATGGGTTCGTCGGTTGCATACGGCAGAGGCAAGGCTGTTGTTGTTGCCACCGGTATGGACACCGAAATGGGCAAGATTGCCGATGCACTCACACAGGCAAAGGATGAGGAAACCCCTCTTCAAATCAAACTCAATCAGCTTTCAAAGATTTTGTCATTCATAGTTTTGGGCATTTGCGTATTCATCTTTGTATTTGATATTGTTCGTGCTCTCGTTGTCGGCGATGCAATCACTTTGTCGTCAACATTGTCGTTCTTTATGGTTGCGGTTTCTCTTGCTGTTGCGGCAATTCCGGAGGGACTTGCTGCCGTTGTAACAATCGTTCTTTCAATCGGTGTAACAAAGATGTCAAAGCGTAATGCGGTTATCCGCAAACTCACAGCAGTTGAAACTCTTGGTTGCACACAGATTATTTGTTCGGACAAAACAGGTACTCTCACTCAAAACAAGATGACTGTTGTTGATTATAAGGGCACAGATGAAAGACTCCTTGCAACCGCTATGGCTCTTTGCTGTGATGCTGAACTTCAGGATGACGGCACTGTTAAGGGTGAGCCTACCGAGGCTGCACTTGTTGCATATGCAGACAAACTCGGCTTGAAGAAAAACGAACTTGAGGATTCTTTCCCAAGAGTCGGCGAAGCACCGTTTGATTCAGGCAGAAAGATGATGTCAACAATCCACAAAACTCCAAACGGTTTTGTTCAGTATACAAAGGGTGCTCCCGATATTGTTCTTTCACTTTGCACAACTGCATTTGTGGACGGCAAAAAAGTGCCTATGACAGATGAAATCCGTCAGGCTATTTCTGCATCTAACAAAGAAATGGCGGATAAGGCTCTCCGTGTTCTTTGTGCGGCTATGAGAACTTACAGCGAACAGCCGTCAAACGAACCTGATGAGCTTGAGCAGGAACTTTGCTATATCGGTTTGACCGGTATGATCGACCCTGTTCGTCCTGAAGTTGTTGATGCAATCAAGGAATGTAAGAGTGCCGGTATTCGCCCTATTATGATTACAGGCGACCATAAGGATACAGCCGTTGCCATTGCAAAACAGCTTGGTATTATCAGCGAAAATCAAAAGGCTGTCACAGGTATGGAACTCAATTCTATGTCTGATGAAGAACTTGATGAGCATATCGAGGAATACTCGGTTTATGCCCGTGTTCAGCCTGAACATAAGGTTCGTATCGTTCAAGCGTGGAAAAAGCGTGGAATGATTACCGCTATGACCGGTGATGGTGTAAACGATGCTCCGTCAATCAAGAATGCAGATATTGGTGTCGGTATGGGCATCACAGGCACTGATGTAACAAAGAATGTTGCCGATATGGTGCTTGCAGATGATAACTTTGCAACAATCGTTTCGGCTGTTGAAGAAGGCAGACGAATTTATGATAATATTCGTAATTCGATTCAGTTCTTGCTTTCGTCAAATCTTTCAGAGGTTCTTTCGATTTTCTTTGCAACCCTTTGCGGTTTCACATTGTTTGAGCCTGTTCACCTCTTGTGGATAAATCTTATTACAGACTGCTTCCCGGCACTTGCTCTCGGTCTTGAAAAGGGCGACCCGGACATTATGAGCCGTAAGCCTCGTAACAGCAAGGACGGTATCTTCGCAGGCGGTATGGGCTTCGACTGTGCTTATCAGGGTGTTATGGTAACTGTGCTTACTCTCGTTGCTTATATTCTCGGCATTGTTATGGCAAGCCCGGAGCATATGACATTGTCACAAATCTTTGCAGTCAACGATGCAAACGAAGCAACTCATTTGCTCCACCAAAACGGTATGACAATGGCATTCCTGACACTTTCTATGGCAGAAATTTTCCATTCGTTCAATATGCGTTCTCGCCGTCAGTCAATCGCAAAAATGGGCAGTATGAACTGGTATTTGCTCGGTGCTATGGTGCTCTCGCTTGTACTTTCAAGTGCGGTAATTTATATTCCGTTCCTCAGCAAAGCATTTGATTTTGCGCCTATCGATGCAAGAGAATATTTTGCAGCTCTTCTCCTTGCATTTATGGTTGTTCCGATTGTAGAAATCGTAAAACTCATCCAGCGTAAAACAAATAAATAACGAATAAATCCCGAAGTTTGACTTCGGGATTTTACTTTACTTTGTATTTAAATGGGTGTAATATGAGGTAAAGAGGTGATATGTATGTGGTGGTTGTTTGCATTGCTTTCTGCGGTGTTTGCCGCATTGACTTCAATTCTCGCCAAGGTGGGAATTGAGGGCGTTGATTCAAATCTTGCAACGGCAATCCGCACAATGGTCGTTGTCGGTATGTCGTGGCTTATGGTGTTTGTTACAAATGCACAGTCGGGCATAACAAATATCGGCAAAAAGAGTTGGATATTCCTTGTGCTTTCGGGTCTAGCAACGGGTGCTTCGTGGCTCTGCTATTACAAGGCTATCCAAATCGGCGATGTTTCGAAGGTTGTGCCTATTGACAAATTGAGCGTTGTGTTTACTCTCGTGCTTGCATTTATTTTCTTGCACGAAGAATTTAATGCAAAATCGCTTGTCGGCTGTATTCTCATCGCAGCAGGCACATTATTCATGGTATTATAAATAAAAAAAGAGGGCTAAAAATAGTCCTCTTTTTATGTTGTCTGATATTATGCACGGGCTACCATTTCGCCGTACTGTTCTTTTGATTTTTTGATGAATTCTTCAACCTGAAGTGCAGACGGCATAGCGTCCGAACAACTGTGTGATGAAATCAATATGCTTGCCGAAGCAGAGCCGAATTCAAGACAGTCAATGATGTCTTTGCCTTGGAGCAAACTGTAAAGGAATGATGAGCCATAGCCGTCACCACCGCCAAAGCCTTTGAGCATAACAGCAGGGAATGGCTTGATGTTGTAGAACTTGCCGTCGTTTGTGTAAGCAGTTGAACCGTCCTTGCCGTGCTTGATTACGCAGATTGACGCACCGAAACTCTGCCAATATTTTGCAGATTCAGGGTCACTGCCTTTAACACCGATAATTCCTTCTGTGAGGTCAAATTCCTCACGGCTTCCCATAATGATGTCGGCATTCTGGGCAACGATGCTGTAATATACAGCGATTTCGTCCTTGCTTTTCCAAGTGTATTCTCTGTAATCTATGTCAAAAATAATTCTTGTGCTGTTTTTCTTTGCAAGCATCATAGCTTTGAGGCAAGCCTCTCTTGACGGACTTTTTGCAAGTGCCGTACCGCTGATGATAATAGCTTTTGCAGAGGCAATGTATTCTTCGTCAATGTCCGCAGGTTCAAGGCAAAAATCCGCAACATTATCCCTGTACATAAGAATTGATGAAGCTTCTTTAGAAAGAATTTCAGTAAAGGTAAGACCGATTTTTTCGCCGTTCTTTGCTCTTGTAATTTTTGAAGTGTCAATGCCTTCTTTTTCAAAATAATCAACCACATAGTCGCCGAATTGGTCGTCGCTTACACAACCGAAAAATCCAACCTTGCAACCGAGCCTTGCCAAACCAACCGCAATGTTTGCAGGTGAACCGCCAACATATTTGTTGAAGTTTTCCGACTCCGACAATGGTCTGTACATATCCGTTGGATTAAAATCAATGGCGATTCTGCCGATTGGTATAAAATCAAGCGGCCTTGACATATCAAATGTTACATAATTTTGCATAATATTTACCCCTTTATATGCTAAAATGTTTTGTCCTTGTTTGTCTTGCTTGTGCTGATATTAAGATTTTTTTTATAGCAGAGTTGTCCGTAAGCCGAGTTCTGTCGTGGACGATTATCTATCTCGACAAGATGTTGCCACCTTGCTCAAGCCACCCGTCGGAGTTATGTGGCGAGCAACCAACTCTCCGGTCGGTGTTGCAGCGGATAGGGTTTACATGGCAGAGAATGTCTCCACTCTCTCGGTGAGCTCTTACCTCGCCTTTCCACCCTTACCGTAAAAACGGCGGTTTATTTCTGTTGCACTTTCCCTAAGGTCACCCTCGGCGGCCGTTAGCCGTTATCCTGCTCTGTGCTGCTCGGACTTTCCTCATAGTCAAAGACTACGCAACCGTCTGGACAACTCTATCTTATATAATAAATTATTCCGACCAAAAATGCAATATTAAATAAAAAAAGTTGAAAATATGATTAATATGGTGTACACTTAATTTAATATATAATTCTAAAATAAAGGAAGGGTGTTCGTATGCCTCGCTTTGAAAAAGAGGGCTTTAACCCTAAAAAAAGAATAGATAACGACAGCCGAGACAGAAGCGTTCCTGTTGATGAGGATTATTTTAATGTTTCTGATTTTGACAAAGAGGTTATTGATAATCAAAATACGGCTGATTACGATTTGGATGCTTTTATGCAGGAACTTGATGAACCACAACGCTCAAACCGTCAAAGCGCCAAAGATTTTGTGCCACAGGTTTATCTTGATGAAGATGCCAAAAGGCGCAAAGAAAACGAAAAAAGAGCACGCCAAAGACGGGAAACAACCCGACCTCCTCGCCGCAAAAGACGAAAAGGTTCAAGACCGAATAATGCAAAGAATATTTTTAGGGCGGTTTTGGCAGTTGTTCTTGCTTTGATTATCGGTGCAGGCTGTTTTGTCGGCAACGCTATGGGCAAAGTCACCTATGATGACACCCGCAAAAATCAGTATGTCAGCAAATCGGATTTGACCCGTTCATCGAGTGTAACAAATATTCTTTTGCTCGGTGTTGATGCTCGTAATCCAAAAGACGATACCGCTTCTCGTTCCGATTCAATGATGCTCATTTCTATTGATAAGGCACACAACTGCATAAAAATGGTTTCGTTTTTGCGGGACACTTGGGTGTACATTCCTTGCGTTGACAAAAAGCAACGACTCAATGCGGCCTGTCAGTATGATGGCTACAATGGTGTTGTTGATACTATTGAATATAATTTTGGCATAGATATTGACGGATATGTTGTTGCTGATTTTGAAATGTTTAAGGTGCTTGTTGACAGCATCGGCGGTGTCGAGGTTGAAGTAACCGAAAAAGAAGCCAAGGAGGTAACTTCTCACAAAGGCAGATACGGCAATGTCAAACTTGATGCAGGCAAGTACAAATTAACAGGCGAACAAGCCCTTGCTTACTGCAGAATAAGAAAAATTGACACTGACTTTATGCGTGCTTACCGTCAAAGAACCGTTATGCAGGCAATCCTTAAGAGCGTGAAATCTGCAAATCCTGTAAAACTCGCAATGATGGCAACCAAGGCCGCACCGTATATTCAAACCAATCTTTCAAAGGCAAAGATTATTTCTGCCGGTATGAAAGCACTTTCGTGCATCAGTGATATGGCAGAGGTTCGTGTTCCGTTTGACGGCACTTGGCAATATGCAACAATCGGCGGTGCAAGCGTTATTACCATTGATGTTGATAAGAATAAAGAAAAATTGCAGGATTTAATTTATAACAAATCTGCTGCGGAAATCAGGGCGGAGCAAAGCAAATAATAGACTGTTGTGATTTGTTTTGAATTGTTTTGGCAATATCTTTAGTGTATTTGTTCACACTTTGTAAATTGACTTTGATATTATGTTTTGATATAATATTACAAGCCTGTTTTTCAGGCTGTATATGATAAATTGGAGAAAAATTATGCTATCAGTTATTCCTGCCCCTAAAAAGGCGAAAGAACTCGGCGGAGTATTTGTTTTGCCGGCACGCTTAAAGGTAAAGTCTGATTTTGACCTTCCTCTTTTGGAGGGTAGGGTTGATTTTTGCGAAAATGAATCTGATGCAACCGTTGTTATCATTAAGGACGAAAGTATTGCAAAAGAAGGCTATACTCTGGGAGTTACAAGGGAGTGTATCGTTATTTTGGCAAGCCAAAAAATCGGTGTTTATTATGCTCTTCAAACTGTAAGAAAAATTGCTCATGTTGATACAGGTGGCAGGGAAGTACCTTGCTGTGACATTGAGGATGAGCCTCGTTTTCCTTTCAGAGGCATTTCTCTTGATGTGTCACGCCATTTTTATGATGTTGATTATATCAAGCAGTACATAAATTGGTTATTTATGGAAAAGCTCAATGTCTTTCATTGGCATTTGACCGATGATGTGGGATGGCGAGTAGAAATTAAAAAGTATCCTCTTTTGACTGAAATCGGCTCAAAGCGTGCCTATACACAACTTGACGGTTGGCAGTCAACAAAGATGGAAAAAAAGCCGTATTCAGGCTATTATACACAGGAACAGATTAAGGAAATCGTTGCTTACGCAAAGGAACGAGGCATCACTGTCATTCCTGAAATTGATTTTCCTGCTCACTGTGCGGCTGTTTTCTCTGCTTACAGCAACCTTGCGTGCAGAGATTTGAAGCGAGATGTTCCGGGCTATTTTGGAGCAAAAATTCCAACAAAGCTTTACGGGCAAAAGGATTGGAACAGAACCCTTTGTATGGGCAAGGAAGAGAGTTTGCAGTTCGTATATGATGTTCTTGACGAAATCTGCGAGATGTTCGATTCACCGTATATTCACCTTGGCGGTGACGAAGCTCCGATGGATGAATGGAAAAAATGCCCTAATTGCCAAAGGGTGATGAAAGAGAATAATCTCAAAAATGAGAAAGAACTTCAAGGCTGGTTTGAAAATAAAGTGTCGCAGTTCCTTAAAACAAAGGACAGACAGATGATTGGCTGGAATGAAATTCTTGCAGCCGAAAATGTAAATAAGAGCGACAAGAATATTGTTGCACAGTATTGGACACCAATCCGTGACAGAAAAGCAGAGGAATATGTCAACAACGGCGGAAAAATGATTATGAGTAATCATCAATCCTTCTATTTTGATATGCCTTATGCCAAGTATCCACTTAAAAAAACATATGAGTATAAGCCTGAATACTTTGGTGTAACCAAGGATAATGTAAAAAATGTTCTTGGCGTTGAGGGTGAAGTTTGGACAGAATGGATTAGAGACAGAGAAAGACTCGAAATGCTTGTTTTTCCTAGAATGCAGGCGCTTTCAGAAGTTGCATGGTCACCTGAAGAAAAGCGTGATTTTGCAGATTTCAAGGTAAGACTTGATGATTTCAAGCCGACCTTTGACGCTTTGGGAATCAATTATGCGGTTGATAAGATTTCTTTGCCAAAGAATCCTTTTAAGCGTTCAAAAATTTTAAAACTGTTTTCAAAGGGCAATACCGACCTTGAAAATCAATTAAATGCTCAATATAAAGCTAAAGGAGAACGATAAAATGAAATTTAAAGATTTTCCGCAGGCAGTCATTGATGAAAATGTTGATTATACCGTAAAGGAAATCACCAATGTCATCAAGAGATACGGACCTCGTGAGTCCGGCAACAAAAACTGCCTTGCAACTCAAAAACACATCGACAAGGAAATGAAGCCGTTTTGTGACGAAACAGGTTTTGAAGAATACAAAATGGCACCAAAGGCATTTTTGCACTTCACCAAAACCGTTTCTGTAACAATTATTTTGGCAGTTGTTGTTTGTCTTGCATTGGTGTACACAGGCGTTTTAAGCGGCGTAGGCGGTTCGGACTTCTTCGTTCCGCAGTGTATCGTTGGTGGCGTTGTTGCAATCGGTCTTTTCATTACTGCAATGGAATTCTTGCTCTACAAGCAGTTCTGTGATGTATTCTACAAGAAGATTGACGGACATAACTATTATGCAGTTCGCAAGCCACAGGGCGAAGTTAAAAGAAGAATTATCATTTCCGGTCACTGCGATTCAGCTTATCAGTGGCGTCACCTTTACTATGCAAAGGGCAAAATTCCGCTTATGGGCATTTGTATGGGCGGAACAATCGGCGGTGCGTTCATTTCTGTAATTATTGCAATTATCGCAATTATTGCTAATTTTGTTGATATGGGTGCTTTCGGCGACTTTATGGTAAATTACAGTTTCTATTTCCATGTAATTACTGCACTCTTTATGGTGACACTCTTCCTTTTTGTTGATTTCAAAACTATTTCACCGGGCGCAAACGATAACCTTACAGGTACTTATTCTGCTGTATGTGCACTTCGTATGCTTGATATGGCAGGTGTTGAGTTTGAAAACACAGAAGTTGTTGCTATGATCACCGATGGTGAGGAAGCAGGACTTCGTGGTTGTAAGAACTGGGCAAAGAACCACAAGGATGAATATGTAAATTCAGGTGTAGAAACAGCTGTTCTTTGCGTTGATACTCTCACAGACCTTGATTATCTCAATGTTTATTCTCGTGATATGACAGGCACAGTAAAACACTCACAGCCTTTCAGCCAGCTTGTTATGGACTCTGCCAAGGAAGCAGGTCACAATGATTTGAAGTTTGCAAATGTGTTCTTCGGTGCATCAGACGCTGCCGCATTCACACAAGAGGGAATCACAGCAACTTGTCTTGCCGCTATGGACCCTACTCCTGCCGATTACTATCACAATGTTCGTGACAACTACGACAGACTTGTTCCTGAAGCAATCAAAACAGGTTATGAGGTTATCCTTTCAACTATTTTCAATTTTGATGAAAAAGGACTTAACTAACATATAATTATTAAAGAAATCCTGCTTTTAACGGGATTTCTTTTATTTTATATTGTATCTTATTGTATTTTATGGTAAAATGGATACATATATTAAATCATCGGAGGAATAAATATGTACAACGATTATTACGATTCAATCGCCAAGGTTGCCGAAACCGACAGCGAGGTAGCAGACGCAATGGCGCTTGAGCTTAAGCGTCAAAGAGAAAATATTGAGCTTATCGCATCGGAGAACCTTGTATCTCCGCAGGTTATGGCGGCTATGGGCTCTGTTCTTACAAACAAGTATGCAGAGGGCTTGCCTGCAAAGAGATATTACGGCGGATGCCAGTATGTTGATATTGTTGAGGAAATCGCTATCAAGCGTGCTTGTGAGTTGTTTGGCTGCAAGTTTGCTAATGTTCAGCCACATTCAGGTGCACAGGCAAACACAGCCGTTTATCTTGCACTCCTCAAACCGGGCGATACAGTTATGGGTATGAGCCTTGATAACGGCGGACACCTCACTCACGGTTCTCCGGCAAATATTTCGGGCAAGTATTTTAATTTTATTCCTTACGGTGTAAACGAGGAGGGATATATCGACCTTGCCGCTTTTGCAAAGCAGGTAAATAAGGTTAAGCCAAAGCTTATCGTAGCAGGTGCTTCCGCTTATCCGAGAGAAATTGATTTTGCAACAATGGCAGACATCGCTCATGCAAACGGCGCAATGTTTATGGTTGATATGGCTCACATTGCAGGTCTTGTTGCTGCAGGACTTCATCAGTCACCAATTCCATATGCAGATGTTGTTACAACAACTACACACAAAACACTTCGTGGTCCTCGTGGCGGTCTTATCCTTTGCAACAACCCTTATCTTGCAAAGAAACTTAATTCTGCTGTATTCCCGGGCACACAGGGCGGTCCTTTGATGCATGTTATCGCAGGCAAGGCAGTATGCTTCGGCGAAGCTCTCAAACCTGAATTTAAGGAATATCAACAGCGTGTAATTGACAATGCACAGGCTCTTGCAAACGGACTCATTTCAAGAGGTCAAAACCTTGTTTCGGGCGGTACCGATAACCATCTTTGTCTCCTTGATTTGAGAGGTACGGGCGTAACAGGTAAGGAACTCGAAGCAAGACTTGATGAGGTACATATCACCCTCAACAAGAACACTGTTCCGAACGAGCCGTTGTCACCGTTCGTTACATCGGGTGTTCGTATCGGTACTCCTGCTGCTACAACCCGTGGACTTAATACAGATGATTTTGATAAGATTGCAGAGTTCATCGCTCTTGCCGTTACAGATTATGATGCAAAGAAGCAGTACATCCTTGACGGTGTTGCTCAAATCTGTGCAAAGTATCCACTTTATGAGTGATTGATATCGGATTATGATTAACTTGCTTGGCAGAATATTCGGGGTTCTTATGAACTTCGTTTATTCGTTCTTTAAGCTGAATAAAACTAAAAATCAGGTTGCGTTCATCTCTCGTCAGAGCGAAACTCCTTCACTTGATTTTCAGTATCTTATTGATGAAATTCAAACAAATTATCCGCAGTATGAGGTAGTTGTCCTTTGCAAAATGATACCTGCCTCATTTGGCGGAAAAATCAAATATGTCGGCGAAATGTTCAGGCAAATGAAAGCACTGTCGCAATCAAAGGTCGTTGTGCTTGACGGCTATTGCATTTTGGCTTCTGTTCTTAATCATAAAAAGGACCTGAAGATTATTCAAATTTGGCATGCTCTCGGAGCGTTCAAACGTTTTGGCAAATCTGTTCTTGATATGCCGGGCGGTAAATCTTCTGCAACTGCCAATGCGTTCAAAATGCACAAAAACTACGATTTGATTGCCGCATCGGGTGACAAATGTGTTCCGTTTTTTGCCGAGGCTTTCGGTCAACCCGAGGAAAAGTTTATTCCAATCGGTATTCCGAGAATGGACTATCTCACCGACAGCGAAAAAAATGCAAAGGTTAAGCAGAATATTTATTCTGTGTATCCCGAGCTTGATAACGGCAAAAAAACAATCCTCTATGTTCCAACCTTTAGGGACAAGCCGGAGGATATTGAAGCACTCCACAAAATGACGGATGACTTCGTTTCAAAGGTTGATTATTCAAAATATAACCTTGTTGTAAAGCACCATGTTGTCGATACCAATTTTGAAGAGGTTTATATTGATTCAAGCCAAAATGTTCTCCACGGTGAGCATTTTTCGGGTATGGATTTTATGTGCGTTTCCGATTTTGTTGTGACGGATTACAGCTCCGTTATCTATGAAGCTGTGCTCAAGAATTTGCCGATATATATCTTCTGTTTTGATGGCGAAAGGTATCTTGACGAGCGTGGATTTTACATTGATTTTTGGCATGATATTCCTGCCGTATATGGCAAAACAAGCGAGGAAATCCTGTCGCTGATTGACAGCAACACGACTGTTGAAGATGAAAAAATCGCACAGTTCAAAACTGATTATGTAAACAAAAAGTTTGACAGCATCACGCATATTTACGGCGAAATTATTGATTCGCTTATGCGTGGTGAATATGATAATAAATATAATTACAAGGCATAGTATGGGAAAAATCAAGTCTGCGCTTTATCCTCATTTGCAAAGAATGAGATATAAAAACTTAATATCCGCCTTTGAAAAAGGAAAGAAGTGCAAAATGCTTGAAAATCAAATTCTTATGCTGTGCACATCAAAGGGCAAACTTGGCGGAAACCTTAAAGCTGTTAATAATTATATCGAAAAAAATGCTCTTGACTATCACATTGTCACTGTCACATCAAAGGAGCAAATGTCTGTTGATGAACTTGGCACGGCAATGGCGCAGAGCAAATATATTATGGTTGATGATTTTGAGCCGATGGTGTATGTCCTCACTCTTCGTGACGGTCAGCACCTTGTTCAGCTTTGGCACGCAATGGGAGCGTTCAAACGCTTTGGCTATTGTCGAGGCACTGCGGAATCGGGCTCACTCACCCATAAGAATTACACCGAGGCTATTGTTTCTTCACCCGAACTTTGTCAAATTTATGCCGAGTCGTTCGGTATATCGGTTGACAAAATTAAGCCTGTCGGCACTCCGAGAACGGATTTGTTCTTTGATGATGAATATGTCGCTTCGGCAAAAAAACGGCTTTATGACCGTGCACCGAGCCTTGTCGGTAAAAAAATTTGCCTTTTTGCTCCGACCTTTAGGGGTCAAAATGTAAACGATGCTTATTATCCCGAAGATTTTATCGACCTTCAGGGTTTGTCAAATTCTCTCGGCGATGATTGGGCGATTATCGTCAAACTTCACCCGTTCATTAAGGGCAAGTTCAATATTCCCGATTGCAAAAGAATTTTTGATTTCAGCGATGAACGGGAAATTAACGATATTCTTTTTATCACGGATGTCCTTGTCACGGATTATTCCTCAGTGATATTTGAAAATGCAATTATCGGCAATTCGGCTGTTCTGTATGCTCCCGATTATGAGGAATATAACAGCAACCGTGGCTTCTATTTTGATTATAAGGATTATTCTTGCGGTAGTATTGTATCCAATCAAAATGACCTTGCCGATGCCATAAAATCTATAACAAACAATAATGATGATTACATTGCGTTCAAAAAACGATTTGTGTCTCTTTGTGACGGTCACTCGTGCGAACGCTTTGTCAAAGAAATATTGGAGGAAGGTTAAAATGTTACAGTTGTCAAATAAGTACAAAAATATGAAACCTTCGGCTACAAGAGAAATATTAAAAGCTACCTCCGACCCGTCCGTTATCGCATTTGCAGGCGGTTCACCGGCTGTTGAGGCATTCCCTTGCGATGAGGTGAAAAAAATCAGTGCAGAAATTTTGGAAGAAAATCCCGTTTCTGCTCTTGTTTACGGTGTTTCCGAAGGTTATGACCCGCTTCGTGATACCGTTAAGACTTGGCTTAAAAAGAGGAATAATATCGGCACGGATGACGACACCGTTATTATTACTGCCGGCGGAACGCAGGTTATGGATATTACCACAAGAATTCTCACTTCCGAGGGTGACACGATTATTTGCGAAGAACCGTCATTTATCGGTTCGCTCAACGCATTTCGTTCTCACGGTTGCAAACTTGTCGGCGTTCCTGTTGAAAGTGACGGAATGAATATTGAAGCACTTGAAAATGCAGTAAAAGCCAATCCGAATGCTAAATTTATCTACACTATTCCAAATTTTCAAAATCCGAGTGGCACAACTCTTTCTTGGGAAAAAAGAAAGGCTGTTTATGCCATTGCAAAAAAATACGGCATTGCTGTTTTGGAGGATGACCCATACGGCAATCTTCGCACAGAGGGCGAAGATGTTCCTGCAATCAAAACTCTTGATGAGGACGGAATTGTAATATATGCCGGCTCTTTTTCAAAGATTTTGGCACCCGGTATTCGTGTTGCCTATGCCGTTGTGCCAAATTCAATTGCAGGGGCTTTCACAATCGGCAAGCAGGTGTCCGATGTGCACACAGGCGTGCTCAATCAAATGATTGTTTATCGCTGGTTTAAGGAGTACGATGTTGATGCTCATATCGAGGAAATCAGAAAAATCTATCGCCAAAAGATTAATCTTATGTGCGAAAAACTCGATGAATTTTGCCCTCAAATTAAATATGTAAGACCTCAAGGTGGCTTGTTTCTTTGGGCAAAGCTCCCGAACAATGTTGATATGACCGACTATTGCAAACGACTTGTAGAACGCAAAGTCGCCGTTGTTCCGGGCAATGCTTTCATTGTTGATGAGTCAAAACCTTGTAACTATATACGCCTTAATTTCTCCACTCCGAGTGATGAAAATATCATTGACGGTGTTCGAATTATGGGCGAAGTCCTAAAAGAATATTAACAGAAAAGAGATAATATTATGTCAGAAGAAGTAAAAGTTGAAAGAAAGAAAAGATCATTGTCACTCATTCAGCCGACCTCAATTCCAACCCTCGGCAATTACCTTGGCGCAATGAAAGGCTGGGCGTCATTCCAGGATGATTTCGACACTATTTTCGGTATCGCAGATTTGCATTCAATCACTGTTCGCCAAGACCCTGCAAAGCTCCGTGCGCAAACAACACAGCTTTATGCAATGCTTATGGCTGTCGGACTTGACCCTCAAAAGAGCATTCTTTTTGTTCAGTCACATGTTCCGCAGCACAGCCAGCTTGGTTGGATTTTGAACTGCTACACACAGTTCGGCGAACTTAACAGAATGACCCAGTTCAAGGACAAAGCCGCACAGCACGCAGACAATGTCAACGCAGGTCTTTTCACATATCCTTGCCTTATGGCTGCCGATATTCTCTTGTATCAGGCGGATGTTGTTCCAGTCGGTGCTGACCAAAAGCAACACCTCGAAATCACTCGTGACATTGCAGAACGCTTCAACGGTGTTTACGGCAATGTGTTCACAGTTCCGGAGCCTTACATTCCAAAGGCAGGCGCAAGGGTTATGTCGCTTCAAAATCCAACTTCAAAGATGTCAAAGTCCGACCCTAATCCAAAGGGCACGGTTCATCTCACGGATGAACCGAATGTGATTATGAAGAAGTTTAAATCCGCAATTACAGACAGCGAAATGTCGGTTCATTATGCAGAAGGTAAGGACGGAATAAACAACCTTATGACCATTTATTCCGCAGTTACGGGCGACAGCTTCGAAACTATCGAGCACGATTTTTCCGGCAAGGGTTACGGCGACTTCAAAAAGGCAGTCGGCGAAGCAGTTGTTGCAGAACTTGAACCTGTTCAAAAGAGATATAACGAACTTTTGCAGGATAAAAAGTATCTTCAAGAGTGCTGGACACAGGGTGCAGACACCGCATCTCGCCTTGCAAACAGAACTCTCACCAAGGTTATGAAAAAAGTCGGCTTCCTTGCAAAATAAATAGTAAACAAAAAAGACGCAAATCAATGCGTCTTTTTTATGTTTGTATTCTTATTTATATATTCTTTCAATTCTCGGATTTACCATAAGCGGTGAGATGTCAACGCTTGCCAAGTCGCCCGGTTTTACATCACTGCCTGTTATGTCAACCGCTGTGTGGCTTAGCCCGATTCCGCCGATTACATGGTACATTCTGCCGTTGATTTTGACATACATTTGCTTCTTTTTGAGAAAACTCTTGAATACGGAAAGAACATATCTGAAAGTGATAATTTCCTTTTCCTTTGTCAGTCCAAAGCCGTCATAGTGACCGATTGGAACAATGGCAATCTTTGTTTCACGCTTTGTTTGGTATGTTGCGTTGTAGCCGACAAAATATCCTTTTGGCACGGTTTTAACATCAACAATTTTGGCTTCCAACGAACCGAGCCTGTGCAAACCGCTTTTGTTCTTTGTGATAACTCTGCCTGTGAATGCCGAGCCGATTCGCACCGTGTCAAGGCAGACATCCTCAACATTGAGCAGAGCAGGGGAGTTGCTTGCGTGCAAAATGCCGACATTTCCCACTTTTTCCTTGATTTTTGCCATAGTGTCCTTGAACATTTCAAGCTGTGCTTTGGTTAAATCGTGGTTTCTGAATGCCGATGAAAAATGCGTGTACGCTCCTGTAAATTCAAGGTTTGGCATTGAATAGCATTTGATTGCATCCTCAATTTCGCTCGGCATAAAACCGTATCTGCCCATTCCCGTGTCGATTTTGAGGTGACATTTGACGGTAACGCCCATTTCTGTCGCAACCTCGCTCATTGCTTGTCCTGCCTGCAAAGAACCGATTGTGGCTGTTGCGCCGTATTTTGCAATTTCTCTGCATTCGTCTTTTATGCAGGTTGAACGCATAACGAGTATGTCCTCGTCAGTCAAAACCTCATGCAGTATCGGCAGGTCTGTAACTTCCGTTACGGCAAAAGTCTTGATTCCGTGCTCAACTAAAATTTTTGTTATTTCTTTTATTCCAAAGCCGTAGCCGTTGCCCTTAACAACTCCGATAAGCGGCACTCTGGCTTTTTGCTTAACAATCTCAATGTTTTCGTCAAGCAATTTTTTGTCTATTACATATCTGCTCATTTTCTGATTTTCTTCAATACCTTTGTTCCGATGTTGTAAAGATTATATACAGGCTTGTTGATTACATAGTCAAATTCGCCGACAAATTCTTTCATATATCCGCCGAATCCGTGCTTAAATCTCCAAAGTCCGTAGTGCGGATTGTCAGGATTTTGACAGTCACCGCTGATTCCGCCAAAGTCGTAAACCTTGCAATTGCATTCCATACCCCACTTAATCATTGCCCATTGAAGTGCGTAGTTAGGGTAAACATTTCTGTGAGCGTTTGATGAAGCACCGTATTGGTATTTCATAACATTTTCGCCCCACTTGATTGCAAGAGTTCCCGCAATCGGCTTGCCTTCGTAGTATGCCATATAAAGTCTTGCGTCATCTGTCATACAATCAAGGATTTTTTCAAAATACCATTTCGGTCTTGTTGAAAATCCGTCACGCTCGCCCGTTTCCGCCATAATTGCAACAAAGTCGTCAAGTGCTTCCTTGCCGCAAATTTTAACTTCAACGCCCTTTTTAGGTGCTTTTCTGATACGGTTGCGGTAGTCCGATTTAAAGGTGAGCATAAGCTCGTCCTCGCTTAAACCGTTGTAATCAAAACAGTATACAAATCTCGGCTGTACATTTTCAAAATCCATACATCCCGGATTAAGCTCAACAAATCCCTTTTTAATGAGGTGCTCTTTGTACGCTTTGTTTTCAATAACAATTTCAGGGTCAATTTTTAGGCAATATGCCTTGTATTCCTTGCCGACTTCAAGAATTGCGTCAAATAATTTGTCAAATGTGTCAAAATCATCTTCGTCACACACAAAGCCCCTGCATGCGTACATAAGCGAATTTTTGATAACGGGAATACTTCTGATAAGAACATCGGCAGAACCGATAATTTCGCCGTTGTCATCCTTGAGCATAACAGCCTCCCACTTCCAAGCGGATTTTACCTTTGCCCACTTTGAGGAATGCTGAAAAAGTCCCTTTGGATGTTTTTTTATAAAAGCCTCGTATTCGGCTAAATTGTCTTTGTTAACTCTTTCTATCATATCTGTCACCTTGTTTATTTTGTTTAATAATTATATCATAATACATTTTTAAAGTAAATAATCAAAATTTAGACTGTCGATAAAGTTCCTGAAACACGCCTAAAATAATCAACCGAATTATGCCTCCACTTGAAGCAGGTGGAGGTGGCAACACGAAGTGTTGACGGTGTGGTTTAAAAATGCTGTAAGTAGCGAACTTACAGCATTTTTGGCGTTTTTCGTTTTTTGCTCGGGGGCGGTACCTATGTACAGCTCCCACTCGCAAGAAAACAAAATTCAGAAACTTTCTCAACAGCCTACAGCGTGCCTAAAATACTTTTTCGATACGCTCATGCTCCCGTAAAGGGGAGCTTTTAATATTTTTATTCTATTTTACTATTAATGACCCAATTACATATACAATGCCGGAGCATAGCCAAGCAACCGAGCATTGAAGCAAAATTGTAATTCCTGCCCATTTTCTGCCGAGTTCTCTTTTGATTGAAGCAACTGTCGCAACGCAAGGTGTATAAAGCAAGCAAAATGTGAGGAAACTTGCCGCACTTACAGGAGTCAGTATGCTTGTAACCCCTGCCGAGCCTGTTAATACAGTCAATGTAGAAACAACGCTTTCTTTTGCGATAAAGCCTGTTATCAATGAGGTTGACATTCTCCAATCACCAAAGCCGAGAGGTGCAAATATCGGTGCAATAACACCTGCAATTCCGGCAAGTATGCTGTCTTTTGAATCCTCAACAACTCCAAGATGGAAGTTGAATGTCTTTAAGAACCAAATAACGATTGTTGCAATAAAAATTACCGTAAATGCCCTTGTCAAAAAGTCCTTTGCTTTTTCCCACAAAAGGTGTAATGTTGTTTTTGCACTCGGAAGTCGGTAGTTAGGCAATTCCATAACAAACGGCACGGCCTCGCCTTTGAACACTGTTCCTTTTGAAATAAATGCCGTCAGTATGCCGACTGCAATTCCGCCAAAGTATAGCAAAATCATTACAAGCGGTGCTTTGTCTGGGAAGAATGCCGCCGTGAAGAATGAGTATATCGGAAGTTTTGCAGTACAGCTCATAAACGGAATAAGCGTGATTGTCATTTTTCTGTCACGCTCTGACGGCAGCGTTCTGCTTGCCATAACGGCAGGTACGGAACAGCCGAATCCTATTAACATAGGTACAATGCTTCTGCCCGAAAGTCCGATTTTACGCAACAATTTGTCCATTACAAACGCAACTCTTGCCATATATCCCGTATCTTCAAGTAATGATAGGAAGAAGAATAATGTAACGATTATCGGCAAGAAACTTAATACACTGCCAACGCCCTCAAAAATTCCGTCAATTATCAGCGAATGTAACACCTTGTCTACATTCCAATTTGTAAGTCCTGTATCAACAAGGGTGGTCAACTGACCGATTAAATATTCCAAAAGTTGCTGGAGTCGCAGTCCGATAACATTAAAGGTCAGCCAAAAAATCAACGCCATTATAACAACAAAACTCGGAATAGCCGTGTACTTTCCTGTTAAAATTTTGTCTATCTTTCGGCTTCTTATGCTCTCCTTGCTTTCCTTTGGCTTAACAACGCATTTGTCAACAAGCTTTGTGATGAATGAAAAACGCATATCGGCAATTGCCGCCGCTCTGTCCATTCCTCGTTCTTCTTCCATCTGCTTGATGATGGCTTCAACAAATTCTTTTTCGTTGCTGTCAAGGTTAAGTGCCTTTTCTATTCTTTCGTCGCCCTCAACAAGTTTTGTTGCCGCAAATCTGATAGGTATTCCTGCCGATTCGGCGTGGTCTTTGATGAGGTGCATAATTCCGTGCAACGCTCTGTGCACCGCTCCCGAATGTTCGCTTTCGTCACAAAAGTCGGTTCTGCCCGGCTTTTCCTGATATTTTGCAATGTGCACGGCATGTTGAATCAGCTCGTCTATGCCCTCGTTTTTCGCCGCAGAAATCGGCACAACAGGAATTCCGAGCATATCCTCGGTTTCGTTGATGAGCACACATCCGCCGTTGCCCTTGACCTCGTCCATCATATTCAGTGCAAGCACAATCGGAATTTCAAGCTCCATTAGTTGCATTGTGAGATATAGGTTTCTCTCGATGTTTGTTGCATCAACAATGTTGATGATGCCTGTCGGCTTTTCGTCAAGTATGTACTGCCTCGAAACAATTTCCTCGCTTGTGTACGGCGAGAGAGAATATATTCCCGGCAGGTCAACAACTTCTGTGTTCGGGTAACCTTTTATGACACCCGATTTTCTGTCAACGGTAACGCCGGGGAAGTTGCCGACATGCTGATTTGAGCCTGTCAATTGGTTGAAAAGTGTTGTCTTTCCGCAGTTTTGGTTGCCCGCAAGAGCAAAAGACAAAACAGTTCCCGACGGCAAAGGATTTTCACTTGATTTCACATGATATTTGCCGTTTTCACCAAGTCCCGGATGCTCAATTCTGTCCGTGCATCTCTTTTTTTCTTCGGTTTTAGCCGCCTTTTTTATAGGCTTTATTTCAATTTTTTTTGCGTCATCCACACGCAAGGTCAGCTCGTAGCCGTGAATTCTGAATTCAATCGGGTCGCCCATCGGTGCAAATTTTACAAGAGTAATTTCAGCACCGGGAATCAGCCCCATATCAAGAAAATGTTGGCGCAAAGCACCGTCACCGCCGACAGTTTGCACCACGGCAGATTGACCTTGCTTAAGTTTATTCAGTTCCATAGTAATCTTCCAAATCACATTTTTTTATATTGTATCATTTTTTGGTGTTGTATACAATCATATAATTATACAAAATTACATTTTTTTTTATTACTTAAATATGTATTATTTATTACAATTATGTAATTACTTATATTTATTATACTTATTATATTGACAATTTTCTGTCGATGTTTTATTATAAGATTGTTAAATTGTTTAATAACTTTGTTAATGAATATGTAAAGTTTAGGAGGACTCGCTAATGGGACTTACTTTAGCACAAAAACTTATTAAATCTCATCTTGTAGAGGGCGAAATGAAAGTCGGCACAGAAATCGGACTTCGTATCGACCAAACTCTCACACAGGATGCAACAGGTACTATGGCTTATCTCGAATTTGAAGCTATGGGCGTTGACAGAGTAAAAACAGAGCGTTCTGTTGCTTATATTGACCACAACACACTTCAAACAGGATTTGAAAATGCGGACGACCACAGATTTATCCAAACTGTAACCAAGAAGCACGGCATTTATTTTTCAAGACCGGGCAACGGAATTTGTCACCAAGTACATCTTGAACGCTTTGGTATTCCGGGCAAGACTCTCATCGGTTCAGACAGCCACACTCCGACAGGCGGTGGTATCGGTATGCTTGCAATGGGTGCAGGCGGACTTGATGTTGCTGTTGCCATGGGTGGCGGTACATACTATATTCCAATGCCAAAAATGACAAGAATCAATCTTACAGGCTATCTCAAACCTTGGGTGTCTGCAAAGGATGTTATCCTTGAAGTTCTCCGTATTATGAGTGTTAAAGGTGGCGTTGGCAAGATTATAGAATACGGCGGAGAGGGTGTAAAGACACTTTCTGTTCCGGAGCGTGCAACCATCACCAATATGGGTGCAGAGCTTGGCGCAACAACTTCTGTTTTCCCGTCAGATGAAATAACTCTTGCTTTCCTCAAGGCACAGGGCAGAGAAAATGATTGGGTAGAGCTTCTTCCTGATGAGGACGCTGTTTATGATGAAGTTATCGATATTGACCTTTGCTCACTCACACCAATGGCTGCTTGCCCTCATATGCCTGACAATGTAAAAACGACTGACGAAATCGGCAGAATCAAGGTTGACCAGGTTGCTATCGGTTCTTGCACAAATTCATCATATGTTGATATGATGAAGGTTGCTTCAATCCTCAAGGGCAAAACAATTGACCCGTCGGTTTCTCTTTGTATTGCTCCGGGTTCAAAGCAAGTTCTCAATATGCTTGCTCTCAACGGTGCATTGTCCGATATGATCAGCGCAGGCGCAAGAATTCTTGAAAGTGCTTGCGGACCTTGTATCGGTATGGGTCAAAGCCCTAACAGCGGTGGTGTTTCACTTCGTACTTTCAACCGTAACTTTGAGGGTCGTTCAGGCACAAAGGACGGCAAGATTTATCTTGTATCTCCTGAAGTTGCCGCTGCCTCCGCTCTCACAGGCTATCTTACCGACCCAAGAGAACTTGGCGATGCTCCGCAGATTACAATGCCTGAACACTTTATTGTAAATGATAATATGATTGTTCCTCCTGCTTCACCTGAGGAGGCAAAGAATGTTGAGGTCCTTCGTGGTCCAAACATCAAGCCGTTCCCAAAGACAGAGCCACTTCCTGCGGACATCACTGCAAAGGCTGTGCTTAAGGTTGGCGACAATATCACAACAGACCACATTATGCCGGCAGGTGCAAAGATTTTGCCTTACCGTTCAAACATTCCTCACCTTTCACAGTATTGCTTCGCTGTATGTGACGAAACTTTCCCTGAAAGAATCAAGGCAGAGGGTAAGGGCTTCATTATCGGCGGTGCAAATTACGGTCAAGGTTCATCTCGTGAACACGCTGCTCTTGTTCCGCTTTACCTCGGTGTAAAGGCTGTTATCACAAAGAGCTTTGCTCGTATCCATGTTGCAAACCTCGTAAACGCAGGCATTTTGCCGTTTACATTCATCGATGAGGCTGACTATGACAGAATAGACCAAATGGACGAACTTGAACTTGTTGGTATTCGTGATTGCATCGAAAACAACAAGCCTGTTGTACTTAAGAATATCACAAAGGGCGAGGAGTATAATCTTGATTCTTCCCACCTTTCAGAAAGACAAAGAGCAATGCTTCTTTGCGGTGGTCTTCTTGATTACACCCGTGAAATGAATAAATAATTAATAATCCCAAAAAGGAGTTACATATATGCAAGCAGAAGAAAAAAAGGCTCTTGATGCGGCTTGTGACCAATTCAGAGCACTTATGGAAAAACAGCTTGAAAGAGCAAAAAAGATAAAAGAGGATAAGGACTTCACCGATTATCAATCGCTTGACAAAATTGTTATCGGTATTTGTGGCGGTGACGGTATCGGCCCTATCATCACAAAGGAATCCCAAAGAGTTATTGAGTTCTTGCTCAAGGACGAGGTTGAAAAGGGTAAGATTGAGTTTAAGGTAATCGACGGCTTGACTATCGAAAACCGTGCCGCTCACAATCAGGCAATTCCCGATGATGTTTTGGCAGAACTCAAGCAGTGCCATGTCATCCTCAAAGGCCCAACAACAACACCTCGTCAGGGCGACCCATGGCCAAATGTTGAGAGTGCCAATGTTGCAATGCGTAAGGAACTTGACCTTTTTGCAAATATGCGTCCTGTTAAAGTTCCGGAGGAGGGAATTGACTGGACATTCTTCAGAGAAAACACAGAGGGTGGCTATGCAGTCGGCTCTTACGGTGTAAATATTACCGATGATTTGGCTGTTGACTTCACTGTTGTAACTCAAGAGGGATGCGACAGAATCGCAAAACTTGCTTATGATTATGCAGAGCGTAACCACAAGGGCAAGGTTTCAATCATCACAAAGGCTAATATCATCAAAACAACCGATGGCAAGTTCCTCAACACTGCCAAGAAAATCGGCGAGCAGTATCCTGACATCGTAACCGATGACTGGTATGTTGACATCACAACCGCAAAACTTATCGACCCACAGAGAAGAAGAGATTTCAAGGTATTTGTTCTTCCAAATCTTTATGGCGACATCATCACTGATGAAGCTGCGGAATTCCAAGGCGGTGTTGGCACAGCAGGTTCTGCAAATATCGGCAAGAAGTATGCAATGTTTGAGGCTATCCACGGTTCTGCACCTCGTATGATTACAGAGGGCAGAGGACAGTATGCAGACCCTTGCTCAATGCTTCGTGCAACTGTTATGCTTCTTTCTCATATCGGCTATCAAAAGCAGGCTGACGCTCTTGAAGCAGCACTTGATAAGTGTATGTTTGAGGAGAAAAAGCTCGTAATCACAGGCAGAGATACAGGCTGTACTTGTGATGAGTTCGGCGATTATGTAATGGAAACCATTACAAATATGACAAAATAATTCAGCATTTTAAGAGGGGTATATATTATGGCACAGGAAATTTCAATTTCTGTTATAAAGCGATTGCCTCGCTATTATAGATTTTTGGAAAACTTAAAGGACAATGGCATTGTTCGTATCAGTTCAAAGGAACTTGCCGAGCGTATGGGACTTACTGCGTCACAAATCCGCCACGATTTCAACTGCTTTGGCGGCTTTGGTCAGCAGGGCTATGGCTACAATGTTCCGGAACTTTATACAAAAATCGGCAAAATTCTTTGCGTGGACGCAGGTGTAAAAACAATTTTGATTGGTGCAGGTAACCTTGGCAAGGCTGTCGCTTCAAAGATTTTCACCAGACAGTCGGGTTTCAAACTCGTTGGTATATTTGACAAAAACGAAGCTATTTCAGGCAAGATTATTCAGGGTATTCCTGTTCGTCATACCAATTATTTGGAGAACTTTTGCATCGACAATCAGCCTGTTTGCGCAGTTGTTTGTATTCCGTCAAACGATATGAAAGAACTTACCGATATGCTTTGCAGACTTGGCATCAAGAGTTTTTGGAATTTCTCAAATTTTGACATTGCAATGGCTCATCCGGAGGTACTTGTTGAAAATGTTCACCTCACCGACAGCCTTATGACCTTGAGCTTCCTTACAAGTTCAAGCAAGGAGGAACTTGAAAAGATTTCCTCTGCCGAATAAAAAAGATGGGATTGACTGATTTTGATTAAAATAAGCAATAGAGAGATTATTGATGTTCTGAAATTTTCGGATGATAAGGTTATTTTGGTAGAAAAAAAGCCTAACCTTAATTCAGTTGGCTATGGTGTAAATTATTTTATTCTTAATTTTTCTACCGGTGAAAAAGAGATAATCACAAAGGATGCTTATCTTCTTAAAAAATACGGCACAAACAGAAAGCAGATTGCAGACAAACTCGGCAATTTTGTAACTCCGAGTGCTGTTGTTATGCCTGACAAATCGGTTCTTGTTATCTATCCTACTGGCGAAACAGGACTTTTCGATTCGGAGGGCGAGCTTGTCAAGGATGGTATTCTCGATTATAACGGCTCTCCTGTTTCGGGTATTGCAGTGGATGGCGAATGCTTTTGGTCCGTATGCCAAAAGGAGAATTGCGTCATTCGTTATTTCACCGATGGTGTTAAGGTTGACATCAGAGTCGGAACAGCAGAACAAAATACATTCCCAAATCCGCATTTTGTTTCGTCGGATGATGAGTATGTTTATGTTTGTTGTGACCACCGTAGAGTCAGAAAAATTGACAAAAACGATTTCACCGTTTCGGATGTAAGAAAAACTTATACCGACCTTATGGGATATTACCGTTTCGGAAAATACGCAATTATCATCAAACACGATGGTGCATATTGCGATAAGGACTAAAACAAAAAGTAAAAACCTTTCGGATTTCGTAACCCGAAAGGTTTTTGTTATTTCAGTTTAACTGATCTTTTGTATACGATAATTGAAATTATTGCAGTCAATGCTTCTGTTATCCAAAAAGCGTTCCATACTCCGACTGCACCGACAGCTTTGCTCAATATAAATGCACTCGGCACAATGATAACAAGGTATCTGCAAAGAGAGATTATAAGCGATTGCACTCCTTTGTTTAATGCTTCAAGAGCACCGCAACAGGTAACAGATACAGCCGATACAACAAAACCACCGCTGATGATTCGCAACGCAGTTGCACCGACTTTGACAGTTTCTGCATTGCTTGTGAACAAAGAAATTATGTTGCCCGGAATTGTTAGGCAAAGCACTGTTCCCACCGCCATAATAACAGCAATCATAATGAGAACATAGTTGAAAATCTTGCGAACTCTTTTGTATTCCTTTGCACCGTAGTTGTATGCAAGAATCGGTCGCATACCCTGAACAATGCCGTTTGCGGTCAAATAAAGAAATGTTTGCAGTTTGTAATACACGCCGAGAACAAGCACATAAACCTGCGAAAATACCGCAAGAATTGCATTGAGTGACGAAATCAAAAGTGACGGCAACGCAAGGTTGAGTATTGCGGGAATACCGATTGAATAAAGAGCCTTGATTGTTTTTGCCGTGAGTTTAAAATAAGATTTGTCGATTTTAACATTTGTCGGCTTCTTTAAATAATAAATTAAGTAGATTAAAAAGGTGACGAATTGACCGATTCCTGTTGCAATTGCCGCACCTTTAATGCCGAATTTTGGCACAAAACCCAATCCAAAAATAAATACAGGGTCAAGCAAAATGTTTGTTACGCAACCAACTCCAAGCCCAATCATTGTTATTTTCATATTGCCGAATGATTGAAACAGTTTCTCAAAGTACAGATTTAAGCTGTTGATTATTGTAAATAAAAATACAATTTGACAGTATTCAATTCCCAATTTTATGGTGCTTTCACTTGATGTAAACGCTTTTAAGAATGGGTGAATAATTACAATTCCGCCGATAGTCAGCACAACACCGTGGATGAGAGAAAGTATAAATCCTTGGTTTGCTATATCGTTTTCATTCTTTATGTCTTTTGCACCGAGATAAAAGGCAATCAATGCATTTATTCCAACACCAAAACCGATAACAACCGCATTGATGAAGTTTTGAACAGGAAAGATGAGCGATAGTGCCGTCATAGCATCCTCACTGATTTTTGCAACAAAGTAGCTGTCAACAATGTTGTAAAGCGAATTTACACACATTGAAATTACCATTGGCAACGACATTGATATTATCAGCGGAAAAACAGCTTTTTCTTTCATAAAAGTTTCGCTTTTCATATATTCTCCTTTCGTTTGGACATAAAATAAGCCACACGACATCTCAGTCGTGTGGCGAAAAGGTGATATAAATCATCAGGAAAAATCCACTACATTAGTTTTCGTGAGCATATTATATCATAATATTTTCACTTGTCAAGATTTTATTTTTTCAGTTTTTTTACAATTGTTACAATTCGTTATTTCATTAATTATAATTAATATAAATAAAATCATTGCTATTATAAAAATCTTTCTTGATGAGATTGCAAAAGTAAAGCAAGAACTTGTAAACAATAGCGAAAACAGTGCTATATAAAAAAAGTCAAATTTATTCTCTATGTATTTAGTCTTTGATAAAAGATATAAAAACGGAATCGTGAAAAATGCCGGGGTATATGCACCGCTCCACATAGGGCACATAACCATAATGAAACAAAGCATAAAAAGTTTTTTCCAATTATCTTTACATACAAAGACCATAATGAATGATAATCCGCCCAAGATATAAATCATTATTTCTGAAATTTTTTCGTTTAATCCGAAAATAATTAAATTGTTGTATATTCCGTTTGGACTTAATTCGCCCCACACTTTTTGAACTTCTATTTGGTTTTCTAAAAAAGTGTTAAATCCTTCTATTCCACCCGTAAATATAAACGGAACAAAAAAGAATAGGATTCCGTATAAAATCAATCTGCCGGCTTCTTTGTATCTTCTTTTTGCTAAATACAAAATTCCGAAAACAGCAGGATAGATTTTTATCGCTGCCGATATTGCAATTAAAATCATTGCAAGTTCTCTTTTGACTTTACTGTTTGATTCTTTGAAATCAATTGCAAATAGCAGTAATATAACAACTAAAAACGCAATGTTTGCACATTGTATTACTCCAAAAGCAAAACAACTTGATAGTGTAAATAGAATTATCACGATCAATAATTTTGTATCATTTGATTTCTTTAGATATCTTTTTACAGCAAATACAAAAAGTAAAAACTCAACAATAAGATATATTGCACATAGGTTAAACATTGGGTTAAAATCAATGGTGTTTCCCGTGTTTGTCGGTAACATTAAGTTAAGAGCATGATAAAAAAGATAAATTAAGGGAGGAAAACAAACATGTATTGATTTGGTATACAATGTTTCTAAATCGCTTGAATAGTAAAGATGAAACACAAAATCATTAAAAAGCTTTTTAAAATTACCAACAGCTGTTACCGCTGTGAAAGTATCATTTCCAAATTCAAATGAAAAGAAGGAAATAATAACTGATACTGCTGAAATAAATATAAATATATTTATTGGATTAATTTTTCTTTTCATAATTTTTTACTCCTAAATATACTTGTATTTTATAGCAGAGTCAATTATATGTCAAATATTGTTATTTGGGTTGATTTAACCCCTTTGGCAACCACTTGCCAAATTTTGTGTATATAATCATCAATACCATGCCTACAAACCACGAAATAGGGTAGAGGATGAACACGCCGTCAATTGTTGAATAGAACGGAAGTGCGATTTTTATCCACAAGATTCTGAATATGCACATTGAGAAAAGCAGAATTAGCATCGGCGGAACGCCTTTTCCTGCACCTCTGACCGTGCCTGCAAGTATATTGAGTATTCCGAGTAAAAAGTAAAACGGGCAAAAATATTTCATTGCAAGCTGACCGTATGTTATTACCTCATTGTCCTTTGTGAATAATCCAAGTACGGTATGGGAGGTAAGCAAAATCACAACGCCGATAACCACTGTGTAAACAACACCCATTATCAATGCGTTCCACATACCTTTTTTTACTCTGTCCGGCTTTTTTGCACCTACATTTTGACCCGTAAATGTTGTAACCGCCATGCTGATGCTGAGTACCGGCAAAATGTTGAAACCGTCAATTTTGAGATATGCCGCATATCCTGCCATAGCCGTTGCACCGTAGGAGTTGACGCTTGACTGAACCAATACATTTGAAAATGAAATAACCATATTCTGTATTGCCGTAGGCAGTCCGACTCTTATGATTTGCTTTGCTGTGTTGCCGTGGATTTTAAGTTCTTTTATAATCAGTTTGTAATCGGAATTAACACGCAGCAAATATCCCATTGCAAGAATACACGATAACGCTTGACTGATGTCGGTTGCTATTGCCGCACCCTTTACACCCCACTTGAGCTCTTTTATGAATACAAGGTCAAGTATGATGTTTGTAACCGATGCAATCGCAAGATAAATAAGCGGTCGCTTTGAGTTGCCGGCGGCATTGAGTATACCCGTAGCCATATTGTATATTACATTGAATATAAGTCCGCCGCAGTAGATTTGAAGATAGAGCACCGAATCTTTCAGCACACTTTTCGGCGTTTTCATCCAAATGAGCAAATCGCGGCTGAATATAACACCTATTGCCGACAGAATTACACCGAGAATAATTGCAATGCACATTGCTGTATGCACTGCAAGCTTTGTCTTTTGTTTATCTCTTGCACCAAGATTTTGCGAAACTATAACACCGGCACCTACTGCCGCACCTTGACTGAATGCGATAATAAGGTTGATGAGTGCCGTGCCAGAGCCTACTGCCGCAAGTCCGTTACTTCCTACAAAGTTGCCAACTATAATCGAGTCTGCCGTGTTGTACATCTGTTGCAGCAGATTGCCGAGTATCAATGGAATGGAAAATATTATCAGCAACTTCCAAATGTTCCCCTCTGTCATCAAGAGGGTGTTTGATGAATGAATTTTGTTTTCTTTCTTTGCTTCCTGCAAAAAATCGCTTTCTTTCGTTACTTATTATTTCAACTGTATTATAGTAACCTTGTGCTTTAGTGTCAATAAGAATAATGTAATTTTAACAAAGAAGTTTGCTTAACATATCGTAAATTCAAAATATGCGTTGTCGCTGTACCAAAGAGGAAAGTTTGTCCCCCAAATATTGTCATAAAGAACATATGTCAAGCCGTCTGAAAGTTTGCCGTATTTGTTGTCAAAATGCAAAATCTTGCCCTTTCCCACAGCAACAAGAGGGGAGTGGTAATTGACAAATCTTGTACCGTCAATTTCAACATTTTCAACTGCCGATAAATTTCGGTTTCCGTTTTCGACAATGTCAAACGGATTAATTCGCTCACTGATTTTTGTGTATGTGATGTTTTCTCCTTTAGGATAAAAGTGCAGCATAATGCTCTCGGGCAGACGATTTGCACTTTTTCCCTGCCAAATAACTTCAATGTTGATTTTGCTTTCGGTAAGCGTGTATTTTATTCTAAAAGTTTTGGGTGCGCCCAAATCGTTGCAAAGGTACTCGTCAATTATTAAATCCGATATTAAGATGATTGTATTGTCGGATTTGTTGACGGACAGCCTGTTAAGCGTGTAATTAAATCTGCCTTGTTTGTATTTGCTCTTGATTTTGTCAATGTTCGGTTTGCCGAAATCGGGAATTGCCCAATCAGCAACCTTTTTTAGGTTTCTGCTGTAATGCTCAAACCAATAATCATAATCTTCGCTGCCGTATGAATTATATGTAGCGCAAGGCTCGTGATTGTCACGGATTATCTCTTTTCCGTTAATGGTCAAATGCTTTATTCCGCCAAAGGAATTAATCGCAACCGAGCTGTTTTTCAGCTTGTATTCTTCGTCTACATTGCCCGGTTCTTTAAACATCGCAAACAATTCGTCACCGTGTAATTTTTTCAGCAAGTCTTCCGCTTCGTTTTTGTGAGCGTTCGATAAGAGCGAAACTGCTTTTGCTATGTATTCACGCTGTTCTACCCAGCTTTTTTCGATTTTTTTGTAATTTTCGCCGTGTCTTGCATTTTCAAAATCGGATTTCAGGTAATTACTGTATTCGCCGAGTGCAATTTTTACATCCATGCCGCAGGTGTGCTCTGCAAGACATAAGATGTTTTCGGCAAGATTTTTGTATTCCGCATCGTCACGGTTGAGGCTTCCGTCAGTCAGCCATTTGTTTTTTAGTCCGATAAGCGTGCGGAGTGCACCCGATTTGTACGGGTCTGCCGAGCTGCCGTGAATCCAAGTGTCGCCGATTTCCGATGTTATAACAGGCAGTTTGTCACGCACTTTCCATATTTTTTCTGCATAGCCATCAAGTGAGCCTGCAATAACTTCGTATTCCGGGTATTTCATCTGTATTTTTTTGATGTTTGCAAGTACTGCATCCTTCCCGCCGGAACCGTGATTGTCAAGTGTGTGATCAAAATATAAGATGTCGTCAACATATTCGTTTTTGTAAGCTCCGCCGTATTCACCCGAATAAATAACAACGATTTCGCTTTCACCCTGCTTCCACAAAAAGCATTCGGGTACTTTTGGCATTGCCGAAGCACCGTTAACGCCGATGTGGAGCAGTTTTATTCCTTTTTCTGCAAGAAGCGGAATGAGTGCTTTTGTGTGACCCGGTACATCCGTCATTTTTGCCGATATTGTTTTCTTGCCTCGTATTTTGTCTATTGTATCAATCAGCGACAGTCCGTATTCAAGGCTGTCCCTGTCGAGCAGTTCGGTATGCAAAGTAAAGGGGAGAGCGTGTGCAACAATGTCACCGTTTTTTAGTGCTTTTGTAAGTGCCATCGCATTTTCTCTTGTGCCATTTTTTAGTTCTTCACAAAGCAACCACGAACCGGTTGTCCATACAAATTTTTTGTCTTTTGTATTTACACTTTCGGCTGTTTTTACGGCGTTCGGTATAAATTCGTCAAGATATTTTTTGCGTATGTTTTCCGCAAAGTCGGTAAATCCTAAATCAAGATGTGTTTTTGAAACTACAATAACCTTTTTCATATTTTCTCCCATACGGCAATCAAATACCATATAAATTCCGAGGCTTTTGCATTCTTTTTGTCGGTACTGTAATTTATCGTACCGATTTGTGCTTCAGACATAATTATTTACCTCTTTTTAAATATTATATCGTTAATAATTATTTTTGTTTATTTTCAGCACGGCGTTGTTGTCTCTTTGGTTTTCGTCACCTATCATAGAAAGAATAAATGTGTCGAGGTCGGCTAAAATCGGATTTTTATTTTTCACTTTTTTCTCTATGATGTGTGTTATCGGATGAAGTCGCTTCAGCATTTTGCTCATCGTTTCATACATAGGCGTACCTTTTGTATACGGCTCGTCACCCATAAATATGTTGCGTACCAATTCAACGCCCACATCTTTTACAAGCCTGTTTTCAACGCTTTTGTCAGGCTTGAAGCACAGCAATCTGCCGATTTTTTTAACCGTTAATTTGTCAACCGCTTTCATTGCCGGCTTTGGCAAAATTTCGTGCATTTTTACTTCAATCATTCTGTCAAATCGCCATTTAAAGTATTCCTGTGCGGTTCTGCCGCCTTTGTCATAGTCAAAATCGTTTATGGTGTACGATTTGATGTTAACGGTGTTTCTATCTTCAAATGTAATTTTTCTGTACGCACACGGACAACCCACAAAACACCCCGTTTGCACATCCGTTATTGTGTTGCCGTTTTCGGTTTTATATTCCGTAACGGACTGAGCGTGCATATGCCCCGTAAAAATCAGGTCAACTCCTGCGTCGGCAAGTGCCGTTGCAACCTTTTCCCAATCTGTTAAATGGGCGTCACCGACTAAATTCATAATCGGCGAAAACGGCAAAAGAGGGTAGTGCGTCATTGCAAATATGTAGTTGCCGCTGTCATGGGCCTTTTTAACTTCATTCAGTGCCCATTCAAGCTGGTCGTCAAATATTCCTTTAAAGTCTTTTAAATCTCCGTCACAGTTCAGTGCAAGCAATCTTATTCCGTGGGTAAGCTGAATAACATACGACATGGTTTCTTTGTGTTCGGATATTGCTTCGTCAAAACCGAAATCTTTGTAGAATTCTCTCAGTTCCTCTCTCGGCATACCTTTAACAGGTATCATTTTGTCACCCTCAAATTCAAAGGAATCACCGCTGTCATAGTCGTGCCTTGCAGTGATTAAATATATTCGCTTTCCTTGTTCTTTAAGTCTGTAAAGTCGTTCTCTGAAACCCACATGGCTTTGATATTCTCCTCTGTATATGAGGTCACCCGGTATCAAAATAACATCGGTTTCCTTGTCCTTTGCAAGTTGTGCAAATCCTGCGTCTATAATTGCCGGAGTTTCGGCAACGCATTTTTGGTCTGTTCTGCTCCGTCTTTCGTATGCCTCACCGCTTCGTTTGTACGAGCTGTCAAAGTAGTGAGTATCGGTTACAAGGTAAAAACTGAATTTATCCATTCTTTCATTCCTTTTGTTACTAATATAAAATATCATATTTTCAACTGATTTTTATTGGTATAAGCACAGCCGTTGTTCGTACCAACAATCATGGGTGTATCCATATCAGAGGAAAGAGCAAACACTAACCAAGTCGAATCATATTCACAATTAGTTATAGGGTTTATATTGTTTTCCGTGAACGAATCTACTCTATAAATCAATGTTAGCACTCCTTTTTTTGATGATAAACGTATTATATCATATTAAACAATTTTTTACTACCTATAGTATACATTTTTGAGCAAACTTTTGACAATTACAGTAGTGACTGATATAATTAACATACTAAAAGTATGTAAGGTGAATTATGGCTAGAAACAAATACCCGGAAGAGACAGTAACCCTGATTCTCGACACGGCACAAAAGCTGTTTCTTGAAAAAGGTTACGAACACACAACAATTCAAGATATTATCGATAATTTAGGCGGTTTGACCAAAGGTGCTATTTATCACCATTTCACATCAAAAGAGGATATTCTGAATGCTGTTACTGCAAGGCTTTTTCAAGAAAACTCTTTGGCTCGCAAGTGGAATAAGATAGCAGAGGACACCTCTCTTAACGGTGCGCAGAAGCTTAAAGCAATGCTTTATGAGTCTCTTGTTGACGAACAGGAGCAGAAGTTCAGAAGTATGGGTATTCATCTCCAGAATATGCCACATATGTTAAGCGACCTGCTTTTAAGGTCTGTGAATGATATTGCGCCCAACGCAATCAAACCGGTTCTTGAAGAGGGAATAAAAGACGGTTCTATCAAAGTACCGTTTGCCAAAGAACTGGCAGAGATTATATCTTTACTTGCTAATGTTTGGCTCAATCCTCTTGTTTTTTCAATGAGTGATGAGGACATTGAGAAAAAGTGTCAGGTAATTTTAGGTATGATGGCAATGCTCGGTGTCGATGTTGCTGATATGTATCCGGCGGTTTACAATATGAATAAGCAAATTAACGAAATGGATAACAGAAAATGATAGGTTGCCACCTCGGTGGCAATTTATTAAGGCAGTATACATACCAAAAGTATGAATAAAAAAATAAGCCGCACCTGCGGCAATAAATTTCGCCATTATACATACCAATAGTATGCACCGAAAGGAGTTTCACAATGAAAACAAAACTGCATAACGAAAAAACACGCTATCTTTTAGGTCTGTCAGGGCAGAACATACTATACGCACTTGTGTCATCCTGCTTTGCCTACTATCTGCAATTCACCATTTTAATTCCTGCCTTTTGGCTCGGAATCATACTCAGTTCGGCTAAAATCTTTGATGCGGTAAAAGACCCGTTCATTGGTGCATTCATCAACAAAAGCAAATGGCCTTTAGCAAATTATCTATGGTATTTACCTCTGCCAACTGCCGTTATTACAGTTCTTTGCTTTACCATGAAGATATATTCTGACGGCAACAGTACACTTCAGAATGCAACGATTATTATTTATGGATTTGTTGTTTTCTTTCTTTGGGAGATTATCTTTTCATTTGGCGATATCCCGATGATAAGTTATCCTAATGTACTGTGCAAAGACGAAGGGGAACGCACAAAGCTACTTTCTCTTCGTCCAGTGGGTGCAATGGTCTGCAGTATTTGTTGTCTAATTGTTCAGCCGCTTGCTTTTGCAGCTTCAGGAGCACTTGGCGGAACACAAACAGATGAACGAAATGCATTTTTCATTATTACTCTTGTTTTCTCAATTGTCGGCTATATTCTTTATCAGTTAACCGTATCAAAAGAACGGTTACAATATACCGAAAAGAAGAGTTCTAATGAGAAACAACAGTACAGATATATACTTACCAATCCTCTTTTGCGGAAAATTATCATATCAGGACTGTTCTCTTCAATGAGTGCTTTGCAAGGAGTGGTCTTGCCTGCGTTGGTTGTCTTTTACTTTTCAAGCAAAAATTCAGGTCTTACCTTTCTTTATACATTCTTGCTCGGTACAGGTAGTTTTGTCGGTTTAATGCTTTCGACTTTTCTTGTACCTATACTTTCAAGAAAACTCGGAAATGAGAAAGCCTATGTGATATGCAACCTTGTATCCATACTGCCAAACATTATGATTTTTATATTGTATCTCGGCAACAAAACAACAATGAACACTTTAGGAAATTTTGCGGTTATGTTCATACTCTCACTTGTATCAGGCAGTTTTTTGAGTCTTGCTTCAAACATCCGTACTCTGCTGATTGATGAAGCGGTCGAGTTAGAATACAAACTATCAGGTGCAAAGCCGACAGCATTGTTCTTCTCTTTTCAGACTGCAATTATCAAAATTCAAAGCGGTGCTTCTTCATTGATATCGAGTGCAGGATATATGGTAATAGGCTTCACGAGTGCCGAAACGGCCAAACTGAATGAGTATATTGCAAACGGTTTTGTTGCGAGAAAAAGTGCGGAATACACCGCTTTATTTGCAATGCTGTTCTTCTTGTTTAGTATTTTGCCGGCGGTCAGTTCTCTGTTGGCGGTAGTTCCATTTATAAAAGACTTGACATCCAAAAACTGACATAATAAATGCTACAAAGTCACCCTGTTAAAGTATAAATTTTCTAAATACAATATAAGAAGTCAATCAGTTACGCTGAAAAATGATAAATAATATTACAATACATAGTGGAAATATTATGGAGATAACAATGGATATAAAAACAAACAATGCAACTGAATCAATTTTAGCGCTTAAGCGATATGTTGCAAGCAATGAGCTACATACAGAAAGACATAAAGCCACAATTCTTATTCATGCTAACCGAAAAGACTATGGACCTGGATTTTTAGTAGTAAGCGTAACAGTAAACGGAGAAGTTGGTCAAATAATAATTGAAGATTTGCATACGGTATATGGAAGTTGTCCTAATACATTTACTACTAAAGACAGTTCCTTTTCGTTTATTGCCAATACTCTTTGTGTAAAAACAAAACATGCTATTCAAGGCGAAATAAGCATTAACATAACTTGATTAAAAAAGCTCTGTAATCGTTTGATTGCAGAGTTGTAATTGTATGTAATATTTCAGAAATAAACAAAAAATCCGAACCCTTTTCCTATTGGGAAAATTTGGTTCGGATTTTTCTGTTTTGGTGCAGGAGATGGGACTTTCGTCAGAGCATACTGCGTGATTAAATATCATTGCAAGCAATGATAAAACAATCACTTCGTATGTTCTTCCTCTTATCAAAATTACATCAGCGTAATTTTGCTATAAATTGCCGGTGTGGGTTCAAGTCAGATAATAAAAGAGAGCAACAGCCTAAAGGCTATTACTCTCTTTTGGTGCAGGAGATGGGACTTGAACCCACATGAATTTGCATTCACTAGAACCTGAATCTAGCGCGTCTGCCATTCCGCCACTCCTGCGTATACAACCCTGCTGTGCAGGGTTTGTTATTTTTCTAATATGTCGTATTTATCAAGCTCGGCAATAAAGTTTTCAATTTCATTCATTGCATCAGATATGCTTATATCATACTCTTTTGTAACTTCATTTGCAATACTTTCTTTGTCGGTTTCATTTTCAAGGCATTTCCAAATGAAATGACCTGTTTCATTTAGAGTGATCATTCCGTTGAAATCTTTGGTATGTTCGCCGACAGTTATTGCAACGATTTTGTTGCCGATTTCTTTTGTGATAAATCCTTCTTTTATTTTCATATCATTTCCTTATAACTTTACATTATAACTTTACATTTTGTGGCATACCGCCGTTTTCTCTGCTTTCGTCTGCGAGATAAACGCTCAAGTGACCTGCAACACTGTCAAAAATTGAGGTGCATGCAAGGCTTGGCTTTTCGCCTCTGATAAACTTTACAAAATCTGCGGCAAGGCGTTCGTCACCGCCACCGTGACCGCCATATGCGCCAACCATATCACCGCTTACATTGAGGTCAACTTCCTCAACATCACATTCTTCGTTGTGTGCTTCAGGTGATGGGTTAATTTTTAATACTGTGAATTTGCTTTCTTCAAAGTTGCCGAAAATTTCACCTTTTGTGCCGATAATGTGGATGTTTCTTCTTGGCTCTGCCGAACCGCCAACCATATTGTGTGTGCCTGTTGCACCGCTTGCAAAGTTCACAAGTACGGATTGATGGTCAACAACATTGTTGTCGCACTTATATATACATCTTGCATACGGATTGTCTGATTTCATCAAAGCAATTTTATCCTCGATAGTAGGATTTTCCTTGTCCTCAAGAGCGTCCCAAACATAAAATGCCCATCTGTCAGGGTGGTCGATGTACAGACGCTTTGTTGAATAAACGCAAGTGTCAACCAAAGGGCAGTCTTTCATACAGATTGTGCCTGCGTTCTTCGGCGCATTTTCCGGCTTGAACTGGAATTTTCCGCCGAATGAAGAAATTTGAGTCGGCTTCGTGTCTGCCATCATCCACATCATAATGTCGAGGTCGTGGCAACATTTTGCAAGAAGCATTGTTGTGTGGCACTTGTCCTTGTTTGCCCATTTTCCTCTTACATATGAGGTTGAAAGGTGGTGATACGAAACATGTTCGGTCGTTTGTATATTGATAATATCGCCGATTTCGCCGTTAACTATTCTCTCCTTAATTCCGTAATAAAACGGAGTGTAGCGGAGAACATGGCAAATCATAACCTTTGAGTTGTTCTTTTTTGCGCAGTCAACAATTTGACGCATTTCCTCTTCGTTTGGAGCAAAAGGCTTTTCAAGGAGCATATCGTATCCTGCGTTGAGAAGCGGAACAGCAGTTTCAAGGTGCTGTTCGTCCATTGTTCCGTTGATGACTGTATCTGCGAGTTTGCCGTGCTTTGCAAGCTCTTCGGCATTTTCAAAGCACATATCTTCTGAAAATCCGAATTCTTCCATAGCCTTTTTTCTTCTTATCGGGTTAGGGTCGGCAACACCGATAATCTTAAGCATTTCAGGATTAGTTTTTGCAAGTTTGCTGTACACAAATGCTCTGTGTCCCGCACCTACAATAATCGCTGTAATTGGTTTTTGTTCCATAGTAACACCTTCTCCGATAAATATCGGTTTTGATTATACCACCATTTATATACTCATTTCAATAATTTTTTTGTCTTTTTATTATATTTTTTCAATTGACATAAATAACTTTCGTTTATATAATATGTATATATTTATGAGATTTTTTTGGAGGAAAAATGAAACAACTGCTACCGTTTTTAAAAAATTACAAAATACAGTCGGTTTTAGCTCCGTTGTTCAAGATGCTTGAAGCTATTTTTGAATTGATTGTGCCTCTTGTTGTTGCATCAATCATCAACGATGGTATCCGTGAGGGCAATTTGAAACTTGTTGTGTCCAAGGCACTTTTGCTTGTTCTTCTTGCTGTTGTTGGTATGTCCGCAGCAATCACAGCACAGTTTTTTGCGGCAAAAGCTGCCACAGGCTTCGCAACGGAAGTCAGACATTCGCTGTTTGAAAAAATACAGTCTTTCTCTTTTAATGAGATTGACCGTATAGGAACATCAACTCTCATCACTCGAATGACAAATGATGTCAATCAGGCACAAAGCACAGTTAATATGGTGCTTCGTTTGTTCCTGCGTTCACCGTTTATTGTTGTTGGCGCACTTGTTATGGCACTGACAATTGATGCAAAAATCAGCCTTATTTTTCTGCTTGTTATTGTTCTTTTGAGTGCGGTTGTTGCAGTGATTATGAAATGCACTGTTCCAATGTACAAAAATGTGCAAAACACACTTGACTCCGTAACTCTTATGACAAGAGAAAATCTCACGGGTGCAAGGGTTATCCGTGCATTCACAGAGGAAGACGATGAGTATAATAAATTCAAGGAAAAGAACAATCTTCTTGCTCATTTTCAAAGGAGTGTTGGCAGAATTTCTGCTTTGATGAATCCTATTACCTATATAATCATCAATCTTGGCATTGTGCTTCTTATTTACAGCGGTGCATTAAAGGTTGAATCGGGGACTCTCAATCAAGGTCAGGTTGTGGCTCTCTACAATTATATGAGCCAAATTCTTGTAGAACTTGTCAAGTTTGCTTCTCTTATAGTTACCATCACAAAGGGCTTTGCTTCGGGTGGCAGAATTGCAAGCATTCTCAATGTTGACAATACTCTTGAACATTCCGACGATATAAATTGTTATAACAACCACGCTGTTTGTTTTGATAATGTATCGCTCACATATAAAGGTGCAGGTGAAGAAAGCCTAACAGATGTCAGCTTCTTTGCCGACAAAGGTCAAACAGTCGGAATTATCGGCTCAACAGGCAGCGGTAAATCAAGCCTTGTCAGTCTTATTCCGCATTATTATGATGCCACAAATGGCAGAGTAACCGTCAACGGTAGGGATGTTAAATCTGTTGATAAAGAAGAACTCCGCTCAAATATCGGTTTTGTTATGCAAAAAGCGGTGCTCTTTGCAGGCACTGTTCGTGATAACATCAAATGGGGCAAAAAGGATGCAACGGATGAGGAAATCAACGAGGCACTTCGCATTGCACAGGTGTATGATAATGTTTACGAAAAAGACGGACTTGATACGGTTATCGAGCAAAACGGTGCAAACCTATCGGGCGGTCAAAAACAGAGGTTATCTATTGCACGAGCCATTGTGTCAAAGCCTGAAATCATAGTGCTTGATGACAGTGCATCGGCTCTCGACTTTGCAACTGAAAAGGCACTTCGAGAGGCAATTTTGTCACTTGATTATAAGCCGACTTTGTTCATCGTGTCAGAACGAACTTCCTCAATTTTGTCTGCGGATAAAATCATCGTTCTTGAGGACGGACAGATTGTTGATGTCGGCACAAATGAACAACTCCTTAAATCCTGCGAGGTTTATAGGGAAATCTATTTCTCGCAGTTTAGCGAAGAGGAGGTGGCTGTCGGTGACTAATAAACAGATATTAAAGCGTGTCCTTGCATATGTCAGCAGATACAAGGCAATGCTTGTTGCATCAATGCTTCTTGCACTTGTCAGCGTTGCCGGCTCACTTTACATTCCTGTTCGTATCGGTAATGTAATAGACTTTATAATCGACAAGGGACTTGTTCGGTTCGACAAGATTATTCCTGTTCTTATTGAAATTTGTGTTGTAATCGGCGTTGTTGCACTTTCTCAATGGGTGATGAATGTGCTCAACAACAAGATGACCTTCGGTGTTGTCCGTGATATGAGGGACAAGGCTTTTGCAAAAATTGAAAAGCTTCCTGTTTCTTATCTCGATTCTCATCCGAGCGGTGAAATTGTGTCGAGGGTAATTGCGGATGTTGACCAGTTTGCAGACGGTCTTTTGATGGGCTTCACTCAGTTTTTCACAGGCGTGGTCACCATTCTTGCAACGCTTGTGTTTATGCTAAAAATTAATTGGTGGATTACGATTGTTGTGGTTGTTGTCACCCCGCTTTCGTTTGTAATTGCTTCGTTCATTGCAAAGAACACTCACAAGATGTTCAAACTTCAGTCCGAAACAAGAGGCGAGCAAACTTCATTTATTGACGAAATGATAGGCAACGCAAAAACGGTTGACGCATATTCTCACGCAGAGGAAAATATGCAAAAGTTTGACGAAATCAACGACAGACTTCAGGATTATTCTCTCAAAGCTGTGTTCTTCTCGTCAATCACCAATCCGGCAACAAGATTTGTCAATTCAATAGTGTATGCCGCTGTTGCAATGTTCGGTGCAATCCTTGCTGTAAAAACAAATCAAGAGGCAATCACGGTCGGTGTTTTGACCTGCTTCTTGTCTTATGCAAATCAGTACACAAAGCCGTTTAACGAAATCAGCGGTGTTGTCACAGAACTTCAAAATGCTTTTGCCTGCGCAGGCAGACTTTTTGAGCTTCTTGCCGAGGAGGAAGTTCCTGCCGATGGCGAAAATGCAGTTGAGCTAAAAACCGTTGACGGCAAAATGCAACTTACAAATGTCAATTTCTCATATACGGAAAACAAGAAATTGATTGAAAACTTCAATTTGTCCGTTCAACCGGGACAGAGGGTTGCAATTGTCGGACCTACGGGATGTGGCAAAACTACTCTCATAAATCTTTTGATGAGGTTTTATGATGTCAACAGCGGAACAATCTCCGTTGATGACACCGAATACAGCGACATAACTCGCAAATCGGTCAGACAGAATTTTGGTATGGTTCTTCAAGATACCTGGCTCAAGTCAGGCACAATCAAGGATAATATCAAACTCGGTGCTCCAAATGCAACCGATGAAGAAGTTGTTGAGGCTGCCAAAAAAGCACATTCTCATTCGTTCATCAAACGACTTCCAAACGGATACGACACTGTTATAGGCGAGTCGGGAGGCTCTCTTTCACAGGGACAAAGACAGCTTTTGTGCATAACCCGTTTGATGTTGTGCAAACCACCGATGCTTATTCTTGATGAGGCAACTTCGTCAATTGATACAAGAACGGAAATCAGAATTCAAAAGGCATTTTCACGATTAATGCAGGGCAGAACAACTTTTATCGTTGCCCATCGTCTTGCCACAATCAAGGAAGCGGATATAATTCTTGTTATGCGTGACGGCAATATTGTTGAACAGGGAACACATAAGAAATTACTTGCTAAAAAAGGCTTTTATTATGAACTGTATAATTCGCAGTTCCCATCGGTTAAGTGATAACCAAAAGGAGAAATATGAAAAAATTACAAAGAACACTTGCACTTGTGCTTGCATCAATCATATTTTGTTTGGCATTTACATCTTGCTCAAACACAGGCAAAAGTATAATGACAAAAACATATACAAAGTCCGCAACAGAAAGTGACGGCTTGAATCTTGCTTCGTCCGCAACATATGTCACACAAGACGGAAAAACAAAAAAGAGTTTTTCTCTCAAAGGTAAGCACGAGGAAGTTAAGTATATAACTGTTGATTTTGGGGATAGTGTAGATTTCAATACCGTTGTTTTAGGTGAAGCCGGAAAAAAGGTGACTTTGTTTGAAATCTACGGTTCAAACGAACAAGATGCAAATTATCAGTTCCTTTATCAAAGCGATTGTATCGAGGGTGGACACACATGTTTTTTGGGCGATGTAAAATATAGATACCTTCGTATTTTCGTAAATCAGTCATCAGGCAACTATAATGTGAATAGTTTTGAAGCGTATTATCTTAAAAATGAAAAGGCAAAAGACCTTCGAGTAAATGCGTATTTTCTTGCAGAGGACATAAAGGAAGATGCTGATTTTTCAAATCTTGATGCACTCACAGATGTCATCGTTTTCGGTACTGCGAAATTTGACGGCCAAGGTAATATCAAGTTTTACGACAACGATTCAAACGAGGTTGACGAGCAGTACTATGCCGATAAAGTTAATCTTTTAAAATCAAAAATCGGCGATAGAAAAATCAACATTATCACAGACATCGCAATGCCTTATGGAGAGGGTAATCCTGATATCAAATCTATGATGAGCGATCAGAATGTTGACAATCTTGTTGCAAACATTGTTGATTTTGTCAATAAATACGGATTTGACGGCTATGATATGGATTATGAATTTCCGGAAGATAAGGCAGATTGGAAGCGTTTTAACAATTTCTTGCGCAAACTTGACAAGGCTATGCCTGATAAAATTATTTCTCTTGCAATTGCTCCTTGGGTTTTGAGATTTGACGATGATGTAATCAAGGCAATTGATAGGGTAGAGGTTATGCTTTATGATATGTTCACTGCCCACGGCTATCATTCAATTTTCTCAACAACTGTCAATGGTGTTGACAAAGCAATTAAGGGTGGCTTTTCTCCTGAACAAATTGATCTCGGTTTGCCGTTTTATTCTCGACCAACCAATCGTCTTGGCTATTGGGGTAATTACAATCAGTTCGGCGGTAAGATTGATAGGTACACAAATCTCATTTGTTTCAATGATTTTGACCATGACGGCAACCCGATGACTGCTCCGCAGTATATCAACTCTGTTCAAATGGTGGCAGACAAAACCGCTTTTGCAATTGATGCGGGTCTCGGCGGTATGATGATTTGGCATTATAGCTGTGATTTGCCGTATGATGATGAATTTTCACTTTTCAAGGCAATTACAGATACCAAAATTGCAAAACAAAAATAAACTATTCAAATCAGTTTAGTAAAAAACTGCAAGTGTTTTACTTGCAGTTTTTTATTGCTTATAATAGCATTAATTAAACATTTTGCCAAATTTTTATGGATGAATTTTGTGCAACTCGACTATAAAAAAATATTGAAATAGTCACCGAATTATGGTATATTAATAGTATAATAATGTTAAGGAAATGTTATAATTAGATTTTGATATGTTAATGCTGTGATTGAAGGTGCTCAATATGAAAAAGATGTTGTCTTTGCTTTTGTCTTTGATTCTTGTTATGAGTACCTTTGCGCCTATGAACTGCGTTATAGCGTTTGCGGCTTCGCAAATTGAAGTTAACAGAGCTACTGATGATTTGGCAGAAATGCTCTCTGAAGATGAAAAACTTTTGTCAGAAGATAAAAGCACTGTTGTCAACAGACGAATTATTCTAAAAACAGACGGCAAAAATGTCGATACATATAACAGCACTATGTCTGTTGATATGTATGGCTATACCATTGTTCAGTATGAGAATATTGAATCTGCATCTGTTGCTTTTTCAAGATTCGATGCTCTCGGCTATGAACCTGTTTATGACAAAATTTCCGTTTTTAATGAGGTTGATGAAGAAACAAGCGATTACGAACTTGACAGTTATTCCTATTCAAAATACAGAGATGAAAAATACGAATGGGGATATCAGTTGTGTGACATTGACGAAGCGGTTGATTATTATAAGTATAAAGTCAACAGAGAAGTTGTTGTCGGTGTGATAGACAGCGGTATTCAGTACGACATTAATCTTTTTAAAAATCGTGTCGTTCGCTCAAATACCGATTTTTCAGTCAAAGCCTCCCGTGATGAAATGGATGATTTCGGACACGGTACACAGGTTGCAAGCACTGTTGTAATGTGCACTCCTTCAAATGTAAAAGTTCAGGGCTTCAAGGTTTCAAATGACAATAAAATTACCGATTCAAGCGTACTACTTGCTCTTTCTTATATCAAAAATATGAGCAAGCGTCCCGATGTCATCAATATGTCGTTTAGCGGTACAGATATGGATAGCCATATTGAAAATGAAATTGACGAGCTTACTGCTATGGGCGTTGTTTTTGTCGGTTCAGCCGGCAATGACGGAGTAGAAAATGTCACCTTCCCGGCATCGTACGATAATGTTATCGCCGTTTCGGGTGTTGACAAGGATAATACTCCAAGTTCGTTTTCAAATTATGGCAATTGCATTGATATTGCCGCTCCGGGCAGATTCACAACCTACAAAGCAACAAGGAACAGCCCATCACCAAAATATCTATATTCAAGCGGAACTTCATTTTCTGCTCCGATAGTTGCCGCTGCGGCTGCAATTGTTCGTATGGAGCATTCAAATTATTCACCGTATGATGTGAAAAAACGACTTCTTGAATCTTGCATTCCGTTTAAGGAAAAGGACTGCTTCAAGAAATATGGCAAGGGTGTTGTTAATTTTACAAATCTTATTGACGGCACAAGATGCAAGAGCGTAAATGCCGATTATCAAAGCGGTGTTTATCCGAGTGAAATCAGTGTAAAACTTGAATGTGCCAATACTTTGGTTGATATTATTTATACAACCGACGGCACTTTGCCTACTCTTAAAAACGGCAATAAGTATACGGAACCGGTTGTTATCAGCGAAAACACAAGGCTCATTGCTGTTGCATATGAAAGAACAGGCTCGGTTTTCCACGGCAAATTTTTCTGTGCGGATTATTATATCGGCGGGCAGGAATTTATAACTGATGCAAATGGCGCTGTCGTTGCTTATTTGGGTGGCAAAAAAGATGTTGCGGTTCCTGAAAAAATCAACGGTATTGCACCGTCATCTGTTGCAGAAAATTGCTTTAGATACTGCGATGTCTGTAATGTTTCGTTGCCGAAATCTGTTAAAAACATCGGTGATTTTGCGTTTGCAGATTGTAATGCCGTTGCATGTAATCTTTCTGCACAGGGCGTAAGAACTGTTGGCAAAAATGCGTTTGAACATTCAGGCTTTAATACAGTTATCCTTGAAAATTGCATCAAGGTTGAAGAAAATGCATTTGAAAATGCAAAGTTGCAAACCGTCAAACTCGGCAGACTGACAAAAATTGAAAACGGTACTTTCAAAAACTGCAAAATGCTTCAAACAGCTTATCTTCCAAAATTGTTGGAATGCAGTTCGAATGCTACAAGTCCGTTTGAAAATTGCACTTCGCTCAAAACCTTGTTTGTGCCAAAGGCAACTTCATTGCATCTTGATATACCAAGCGAAGTTAATCTTTATGTAAACAATAATCTGTCTATTGATTTTGATGCAAAAGGAGATTATAAATATAACTTTATCGCACAGCTTCAAAACGGTATAAGCAAGTTGCGTGAATTTTTGGAAAAGCATTCTTTTGCTCACTGCACATATAAGGATTCGGGTAACTTTGCAAACACAAAGGGCGCTCAAATCCGTGCCACAGATTCGGGAATAAGATTTGGTTTTAATTGGTCAAGAATTGATGAACTCGAAAACCTTGCTAATAATGTTGAATATGGTTTTGTCCTCAATTATGGCGACACGGATACTCTTGACATTGACAATGCGCAACGCAAGATTAAAGCCGAAAAAACCTTAAAAGACGACAACAAAACTTCGTTCAATCTTGTCATCAAAGATGTTCCTGTCAATCAAAGAGATACTGTCGTTTCTGTAAGAGCATATGTAAATGTTGACGGTTGGTATTTCTATTCCCCGATTGTTAAGCGTTCTTACAATCAGGTTGCAACAGCCGTTCTTGGTGATGAAGAAGTAGATGATACTGTCAAACTCTCAGTCAGTGAAGTGATGGCACAGGGGGAATAGTGTGAAAATTCCCACTATACGCCTTGTTCGGCTACAGAAAGGCGTGTGGATGATTTTTAATGAGCTATTTGTAGCCGGAAAGGCTATGGGAATTAATATGAAAAAATTATTTTTGCCTTTGCTTGTGGCTTCCGTTTGCCTGTCAATGCTCACTGCTTGTTCACAGAGCATTTCCGATACGGCAACAGATTCGACTAACGAAAATGAAGTGACCGTTTCTGTTACAGAGCAAAATTCAAATCCCGATTTGAACACCACATCGTCAAATGTTTCTGTTAGTCAGGACGAAACAACTGCCAAAACCAATCCAAGCAAAGCTGATAAAGCCGATAATGATGTTGCTTTTTCAAATAACGAAACAACAACTTCTGCAAAAAAAACAGAAACCACATCGTCAGCAGTTGCTCCTTCACAGAATTTGAACGAAACAACAGTTGTCAACAACACAAAAACAGATAAAAATAAAATCACAACCGACAAAGACGGTTGGATAGATAAATGGTATTGAAAATAATAATTTTCTCCAAACTAAAAGGCATAGCAGTCAAATGACTGTTATGCCTTTTTACTGTGTTTATTTTACATAAAATCTTCAAAACTTGCGTCACTCGGCATTCTCCAATCACCACGAGGGGAGAGCGAAACCGAGCCAACCTTTGGTCCGTCAGGAATACAATTTCTCTTGAATTGACTGATGAAAAATCTTCTCATAAACACATCAAGCCACTTCCTTATTGTCTTTCTGTCATAAACTCCGTCAAATGCTTTTTCGGCAAGTTTTTGGAGTTTTTCTTTTGTAAAGCCGAATCTCACGAAGTTGTAAAGGAAAAAGTCGTGCAATTCGTACGGACCGATGTTGTCCTCTGTCTTTTGAGCAATTTTGCCGTTTTCGTCAGGCGGAAGAAGTTCAGGCGAAACAGGTGTGTCGAGCACATCAAGAAGAATGGCCTTTGTCTTTTCGTCACTTTGGCTTGCAACATATTCAACAAGGTATCTCACAAGTGTTTTTGGCACAGAAGCGTTCACACCGTACATGCTCATATGGTCGCCGTTGTATGTGCACCAACCCATTGCAAGCTCGGATAAATCACCCGTGCCCACAAGCAAGCAACCCATCTTGTTCGCCATATCAAAAAGAATTTGCGTTCTTTCTCTTGCCTGCGTGTTTTCGTATGTAATGTCGTGTACATCCTCGCTGTGCTCAATGTCCTTTAAGTGTTGGATACAAGCGTCTTTTATGCTTATTTCCTTGATAGTCACGCCGAGTGACTTCATCAATTCAATTGCGTTGTTGTAGGTTCTGTCGGTTGTGCCGAAGCCAGGCATCGTGATGCCGATGATGTCCATTATAGGTTTGCCGAGCATTTTCATACTTTCAACCGCAACGAGGAGCGCAAGCGTGCTGTCAAGTCCACCGCTGATGCCGATTACACATCCTTTTGAATTGATGTGTTCAAGCCTTCTTGCAAGTCCGCTTGCCTGAATTGCAAAGATTTCTTCGCATCTTTCACGAACTTCATCTTTGTTACTCGGAACAAATGGGTGAGGGTCAATATATCTGAATTTCATATCATTGTCAGGATTTAATTTGATTTCAGGCTCGTCATCTTCGTCATCGTCATCACTGCCAAAGCAAAAATCACAAGTCATATCCATAGTTTCAAATTCGTCAATTGAATTGTTGCTGAAGCTTGTGTCCTTTAGGCGAAGTGTGTTGAGCTTTTCGCAGTCGATGTCTGCAATAGTGATTACATTCTCACGGCTGAAACGCTTGCCCTCGGCAAGTATTGCCCCGTTTTCTGCAATGATTGTTGCTCCGCCAAAAACAAGGTCTGTAGTGCTTTCGTATATGCTTGCACCGGCATAAACATATCCGCAGATACATTTTGCAGATTGTGTTTCAATCAACTTCTTTCTGTACTGTGCTTTTGAAACATATTCGTCACTTGCAGAAAGATTAACTATGATGTTTGCACCCGCAACAGCAAGATCGTTTGACGGCGGATTTGTCACCCACAAATCTTCGCACAATTCAACTCCGATAGTAACTCCGTCATCAAGTTGTATGAGTTTTGTTGTGGAAATATCAAATCCGTATTCCTTGTCGTTTATCCATTCGCTGAAGTCATCGTCCGTAGCCTCTGCAAACCATCTTTTTTCGTAAAATTCATTGTAATTTGGCAGATTCTTTTTTGGCACAGCCATCAAGATTTCACCTTTGTAAATTACAAATGCACAGTTGTAAAGTGAATTCTTTATAGCCCACGGAGCACCCACAACCACAACAATGTTTCTGTTTTTTGTGTATTCAACAATGTCGAAAAGTGCTTCGTTTGATGCTTTGAGGAGTGATTTTGTAAAGAACAAATCTCCGCAGGAATATCCTGTTATTGAAAGCTCCGGTGTTACAAGAAGTCGCACACCTTGCTTTTCTGCATCGTATATTGCTTTTTTGATTTCAACCTTGTTATAGCTTGGGCTTGCCACTTTCAATTTGAGGCTTGCCGAAGCTACTCTAAACATTCCGTAATTCATTTTTTGTCCTCGATTATATCATTGTAATTTTGTACTTGAATCCTGCCTGTTCGTTCGGTTCAAGTATTGTCATTCCACGCTTTTTTTCAATCTCGTTTGTTTCGTCGGAGCAGTTGGAAATTCCTGTCCACGGCTCAAGCGCAACAAAGTCGGCATTGCCGCACGCAGACCAAATAAGCAGGTTCGCCATATCTTGATATTCTATTTTTACACCCTTGCCCCTCGGTCCGATAAGCGTTGCCGATTTTGGAGCAATGCTGTCAAATATAATTGCGTCTTTTTCTTCGAACAAGTTGTGGCGCATTGCAATTTCAGATTCGCCGTCAAAATCATCAAATCTGTTTTCAATGTTTATCAGTCCGCTGTGATGGTCGGGACGGAGATACCCGCCCTCAAGTGCTTTGTCAAAAGCCGCCTTGTAATCTTCAAACTTTTCGTTTTCGTCAAGCGGACAGTTAAATGCCGGGTGACCGCCGATAACAAACGGCATCTTTTTCTTGCCTGTGTTTTTAACAAGATATTCAACGCTCACCGTTGAGTCTACAAGCGTGTATTTCACTTCAAGTTCATAGTCAAACGGAAAAGCCATTCTTGTTGCATCATTTGATTTTTGAATGAACGCAATTGAATTTTTGCTTTGCTCTTTGAGTTCAAACGGATTTATTCTTGCAACGCCGTGGCGCTTCATAACGCATTTTTCTCCAAATGCCGTGCCCTCGTTGTTCGGCAACATTCCAACAATAGGGAAGCAGATCGGTGCCTGACCGCTCCAATGTTCTTCGTCACCCTGCCAAAGATATTCCGTTGAGTTTTTGAGCAGAGAAGTGAGCATTGCACCTTCTTGCAAAACGCAAACCTCGGCTTCGTTGCTTGTAATTTTGTATTTCATAATTTCACCTTAAATTCAGTAATATATACATATTTTAATTATAACTTAAAATAATCTATAATGCAATATTGAAAATGCACGCAATATGATATACAATACAGTTAAAGATTTATGTGATGTTAGGAGTTAAATATGGATTTATATTCATTTATTCACGAGGCAATATTTGAGGAAAAGGACAAGTACACCCGCCTTTATGAACTTATATGGTCGGAATTTGAACAAGACGGCTTTGTAATTACCGATGAGCCGGGACACGAGATTGATGATATTTTCAAGGCAACGGCTATTCAAAATCTTATCGGCGAGTTTGAATATCGTCTTTATGATGAGGTCAACGAAACCGGCTATGAGGATGTTGTTGATTATCTTGCGCAAATCGGCTTTTCACAGGAAGATATTATTGCTTATTGCGAGGCTGATGAAAACATTGACACCTTTGATGATGACGAGGATTTGAAAATCAAAAACGGTCTTGATTATGTCACCGAGATTGTTGCGGATAAGTTGCTTGAATGTTTTTCACCTGATGATTTGTTTGATTATTTCTTTACGGCAACCTATGATTTTGTTCAGGATTTCACCTTTGATTTTGAAGATGTGGATGAATTTATGGCTTTCGTTGATTCAAACAGCGAAAGATTGGATGATTATAAAGAAGAATATCCGTCCGTTATGTCTTGGATGGAATCTGGTATGATAGTATAAAATAATGTGTTTTATAGAGGCGAGTGCTCGCCTCTTTTTTGTGTCCAAAATAAATATGATGCAAAAACCTCCTTTTGTGCATACTATGTAATATATGTATACACTTGTAAACGAGGTGATTTCGTGAAATGTGAAATTAAGGTAGGCTCTGTAACCAACGCACAACGAGGCTCAAAATTGCTTCGGCGTTACGGCATCAAGCCTACTGTGTCAAGAATAGAAAATCCTGCTGTCGGTGACGGTTGTGGCTTCGTTATCGGAGTTGACTGTGCGGATTGCGACACGGCAAAAAGTTTGCTTGCTCAAAATGGAATAAGAATACTCGGGGTGAGGGAATTGTGATTTATTTTGACAATGCCGCCACAACCTACCCAAAACCCGCTTCGGTTCTTGCGTCAGCCGTTTTGGCATTAAAAAAGTATTCGTTCAACAGTGGCAGAGGCGGTTATAAGGAAAGCATCCGTGCAGGTGAGATGATTTATTCCGTGCGTGAAAAAGTTGCAGATATGTTTGGATTTGAACCGCAAAATGTAGTTTTCACCAAAAACTGCACCGAGGCTCTCAATATGGCAATTAAGGGGAGCGTAAAGCAGGGCGATCATATTATCATTTCTTCTCTTGAACATAATTCCGTAAGCCGTGTTGCCGAAAAGTTGCTTGATGATGGTACGATTGAATATGAGATTGCACGCTATTCGTATGATGATGACGAAACGGTTAAGAATTTTGAAAATCTCATTAAACCTAACACAACCGTTGTTGTTTGTATGCACTCGAGCAATGCTTTCGGTGTGACATTTCCTGTTGTAAAAATCGGCGAAATGTGCAAAAATCATGGCATAAGATTTATTGTTGACGGTGCACAGGGCGCAGGAGTTGCTGATATAAATGCAAAAAGGGATAATATAGACATTCTTTGTGCTCCGGGGCATAAGTGCCTTTTCGGTGCAATGGGCACGGGCTTCATTGCCGTAAAGGAGGGTGTTCAACTTTCAACAATCGAGGAGGGTGGCACGGGCAGTAACTCTATGTCGCTCAAGCAACCTGATTTTTTGCCCGACAGGCTTGAATCGGGAACACTTAACAATTCGGGTATTATTTCTCTCGGCAAGGGTATTGATTATATCAACACATATGGTACGGATGCGATTTATTCTCACGAGTTGTCGCTTGCTCGTCACACTTATTCCGCACTTGACGGCATTGACGGAGTAAAACTCTACACTCCGCTTCCCGAAAAAAACAAAACAATGCCGATTATATCTTTTAATTTTGCAGATTATTCAAGCGAAAAAACTGCGTCAATTCTTGCAAAAAACAATATTTGCACAAGGGCAGGCTTTCACTGCACTCCGCTTGCACACAAGCATTTCGGAACTGCCGACCGTGGCACAGTTCGTGTGAGTTTTGGTGCGTTCAACACAGTTTATGATTGTGAAGCACTCATTAATGTTGTAAAAAAGTTGTGAATTTAGACTTAAATTTACTTTATTTATTCGCCGGGATATGTTATTATATAGATAATTAAATTTTAGGAATGAAAAAAATGCCACTGTTAGATTTATTTATACAATTTAGATTCAGATATATTAAAAATCTCGGCAATTCAATTATAGATTTCTTTTCTCAAATCAAAGGGCTTTTTCGCACCTTCGGTATAATTGATGTTGTCGATATAATTTTTGTTGCGGCTTTGATATACCTCGTTGTCAGAGTTATGAGAGAAACAAGGGCAATGCAACTCATAAAAGGCTTTTTGCTGTTGTTTTTGATTTATCTTATAGTTACTTTCCTCGGCATGGGAGCTTCAAGCTATATAATGAGGATGATATTCAATAATATCCTTATTATTCTTGTTATCCTTTTCGGCCCCGAAATTCGTAAGATTTTGGAGCAAATAGGCAAGGGCAAGGCACAGAATTTGTTAAAAGGGCTTTTCAATTCGGGCGTTGCCATTGATGTTGCCGAAATGAAAAAAACCATCGACGCCACCTGTAAGGCTTGTGCCGAAATGTCGGATGCAAAAATCGGTGCTCTTATAGTGTTCGAAAATGATACGCTTCTCGGTGATATAATTGCTTCAGGCACGATTGTAGACGGCACCCCGTCAAAGGAACTCATCGGCAATATCTTTTATCCAAAGTCACCGCTTCATGACGGTGCAATGGTTATCAGAGGCAACAGTGTTTATGCAGCAGGCTGTATTTTGCCGCTTACAAAAAACAACGACCTTTCTTCACAACTCGGCACTCGCCACAGAGCGGCTCTCGGTTTGAGCGAGCAAAGCGACGCAATTATTTTTGTCGTAAGCGAAGAAAGAGGCGAAATCAGTTGTGCCGTTAACGGTACGCTCCGCCGTGATATTTCAACTGGTGATATGCGTGATATTCTCACTCAGCAGTACATCCCAGACAATATCTCCTCGGATGATAAGATAATATCTAAGCTGAAAAGGAGGTTTAAATAATGGCTGATAATTCTAATAAAAAAGATAAGAAAAAGTTTTCTTTTTCCGACCTCATTTATAACGATAAGTACCTTATTGTACTTTCGATATTCTTGGCTGTTATTGTGTGGATTGGATCGTCACTCAGTGTCGGTGCGGATGACACAAAAACAATCAAAGTAACTGCTCCTATTGAACTCAGCGGTAAACTTTCGGGTATCGGTATGCAGTACTATGCACTTCAAAATTCCGTTGATTTAAGCATCACCCTTTCGGGTCAAAAGTATGTTATCGGTCAGGTTACGGCAGATGATTTGAACATCACCTTTGATACTTCGGCGGTTAACAGAACCGGCAATCAGTCAATCCCGATTCGTGTAACCAACAAATCAAAGCGACTTGATTATACGGTTGAATCTGTTTATCCAAGTTCAATTGAGGGCTATTTTGATGTCAACACAACCAAGACTTTTGATGTTGATGTAAAGTTTGATAGGGACAAGGTGGCGGACGGCTATGTTTTCGGCACGCCTGTTCTCAGCGAGGATAAAATTGTTGTTTCAGGTCCTAAAACCTATGTTGACAAGATTGACAATGCTTATTGCGAGGTTGATTTCGGCGATAAAACAAATCTTACCGAGCCGTTCACACAGGACAGCGATATTGAACTTGACGGCAACGGCGTTGAAACAAGCTATATCACAATAACAAACAGAACAGATGAAAACACACCGCTTACCTCACTTTCGGTTACTATTCCGGTGCTTCAAACCTGCACTTTGCCGGTTACCACAACATTTGAGGATAAACCTACCGGCTTGGCAAAAGACATTGTTAGCGTTTCTTATTCAAAGAATCAGCTATATGCCGGTGCTCTTTCAACGGCGGATATTTCAACCGCAAATATCGGCACTATCTATTTTGGCGATTTGACAGTCGGCAGTCACGATTTTGAATTTGATGTAACAAATTTGAACGGTATTTCTGTTCTTGACGGAACAAAGAAAATCACCGCAAAGGTTACTGTCAGCAATTCTTATTCCGAGCATAAGGTCAGAATAAATAAGGACGATATCATTATTGAGGGCGCAGAGAAGGGAAGCAAACTTTCGGTTAAGTCGATTGACAGCACAATCGTAACTGTTCTTGCACCTAAAAAAGCAAGCATCAATTCTTCAAACCTCACCTTGAAATGTGATGTTTCAAAGAAGAATGACAAAAATCAATATCCGATAGAAATCATTGTTTCAAACTCAAAGGCTTGGGCATACGGCAAATACACAGCAACAATAGAATAAACCTAATAAGGCTCCCCTAATTGCTAGGGGAGCTGTCGTTGCTTGTCAACGACTGAGGGGTTAAACAAAGGAATAATGTATGAATTATGCAACTCCTGCCGTGTCAAAAGGCGGCAACTATCTTTTTTGTTATTTTCTCGGCAATCGTCCTTATGAGGAACGGGTGTGCTTTGCTCTTTCAAAGGACGGCTATCATTTTACACCGCTAAACGGCAACCGGCCGCTGATTAAACAATCACTCGGCACAAAATGTTGCCGTGACCCGTTTATTATCAGGGGTAAGGATTGTTTTTATATTATAGCAACGGATATGAAAAGTGATGACGGTTGGTGCTCAAATCACGGCATTGTCACTTGGAAATCCGATGACCTCGTTCATTGGACAGACGAAACCGCTGTTGATTTTCATATGTTTGATGTTACAAAATCAGCCGATAAAATCTGGGCACCGCAGGTACTTTATGATAAAAATAAAGACTCGTATTTTGTTTATTTTTCGGTTAACAACACCGATGATGACAAACCGCTATCCATTTGGTATTCATATACTGATGATTTTAAGCATTTTACCGAGCCTGAGGAACTTTTTTCACCGTCAAACGGTCTTGATGCAATCGATGCTGATATAGTTGAAAAAGACGGCAAATTTTATATGTGCTATAAAGATGAATGTGTTAAAACCGTTTGTGAGGTTGTGGCAGATAAAATCACGGGTCCGTACCGTGAGTTTGAAAATAATGCCGTCACCTGCACGGATAAGCATGTTGAGGGCAACTGTATGTATAATATCCTCGGCACAAACAGTTTTGTAATGATTATGGATCTTTATGTTGACGGCGGATATTATATGCAGCAAACAGAAGATATGCTTCATTTTAAACCGGTCAATCCCGATGATTTTTCAATGGATTTTCACCCTCGTCACGGCTCAATGCTTCATATAACAGACGAGGAATATAACCGACTTTTACAGCACTTCGGATTTTAGGAGAACAGTATGAAAGCAAAAATGACTATCGCGAAGGAGTTTAAGGTTGGCAAAATCGACAACAGAATTTACGGCTCGTTTATTGAGCATCTCGGCAGAGCCGTTTACGGCGGTATATATGATCCGACACATCCGCTTGCCGATGAACAGGGTTTCAGAACGGATGTAATAGACTTGGTTAAGGAGTTAAATGTTCCTATAGTTCGTTATCCGGGCGGTAATTTTGTTTCCGGCTATAATTGGGAGGACGGTATCGGACCTGTTCAAAATCGTCCTAAGCGTCTTGACCTTGCCTGGGGAACTACCGAACCTAATTATGTGGGACTTAACGAATTTATGTCTTGGTGCAAAAAGGCAAATTCCGATTGTATGATGGCTGTCAATCTCGGTACAAGGGGTGCCGAGGAAGCACGCAATATAGTTGAATATACCAATCATAAGGGCGGTACATATTGGTCCGATTTGCGTAAATCTCACGGCGTTGCCGAGCCTTGGAATGTCAAACTTTGGTGCCTCGGCAATGAGATGGACGGCAGATGGCAGATGGGTGCCAAAACCGCTTCTGATTATGGCAAACTTGCCAATGAAGCGTCAAAAATGATGAAATGGACTGATGATACTATCGAAACCGTGCTTTGCGGCTCGTCCTCCCGTCAGTCGCCGACCTTCGGCCAATGGGAGGAAACTGCACTTGATATTGCTTATGACAGCATTGATTATGTGTCACTTCATCAGTATTACGGCAATCAGGCAAATGACACTCCGTCATTTCTTGCAAAAACTCTCGAACTTGAAGAATTCATTTATTCCGTTATTTGCGTTTGTGATTATGTAAAAGCAAAAAAACGCACCAAAAAAACCGTTAATCTTTCGTTTGATGAGTGGAATGTTTGGTATCACAGCAACGATGTGCCTTATGAGCGTTGGAGCTATGCTCCGCCTCGCCTTGAGGATATTTATAATTTTGAGGATGCACTTCTTGTCGGCTCAATGATGATTACACTTCTCCGTCATTGTGACAGAATAAAAATTGCCTGCCTTGCTCAACTTGTAAATGTTATTGCTCCGATTTTTACCGAGGACGGCGGCAGAGTGTTTAAACAAACAATTTTTTATCCGTTTGAGCATATGTCAAATTTCGGCAGGGGATATTCACTTAATCCTATCATCGATTGCCCAAAATACGATTGCAGGGAATTCACTGATGTGCCGTATCTTGAAGCAATCGCCACTATGAGTGAGGACGAGCAAAGCGTTGTGATTTTTTGCGTTAATAAATCGCAGGACGAAAGTGCTGTTCTTGATGTAAATCTTATGGATTTTGACGGCTTTAAGCCGATTGAGTTTATTTCTATGGACGGTCATTCAAAAGATGATGTTAACGGATTTGACGGCGAGGCTGTTTGTCCTCATACCAATCCGCTTCCGACGGTTGACGGTTCAATTCTCACCGCCGAACTCAAACCGTTCTCGTGGAATGTAATTCGCTTATCAAAATAACAAAACGATAACACTGTAGGCTGTTGAGAAAGATTCTGAATTTCGTTTTCTTGCGAACTTTGTTGTACGATGGTACCGCTTGTGAGCAAAAAACGAAAAACGCCAAAAGTGCCGCAAACTCGATGCTTGCGGCACTTTTCTTAAATAGTAATATTAAATTAATATTATTCCGGGATAGGCAAGCCTATCCCCTACTTAATGTGTGTTAATATATTTTTGGCGTGGTTCAGGGGCTTTATCGACAGTCTGAAAGGTGTTCATTTTGACGAATGAGCACCTTTTTTGTATATATCTTAATCTAATGCGTCTTTTACCGCATCGCCGGCTTTGTCAACGCTTCCGCCAACACCGTTTGCGATTTTGTCAGCGCCCTCACCGATGTCATCGCTTACCTTGTCGGCACGGCGAGAAACATCGTTTCCGGCTTTGGATAAATCTTCCTCAACTTTGGTTGTGGTGGTTTCTCTTTTTGTTGTGGTTTCCTTGGTGGTTGCGATTGTTGGCTTTTGTGTGGTTGGAGTGTTGTCTTTTTTGCTCGAACATCCAACAAAAATTATAGCCGACATAATAACTGCAAGTGCAATAATGATTATCTTTTTCATAATTTATATCATCCTTTCAGTGGTAGTATTTGCATATCATTTTGTGTTATTCAAATTTATTTGACCAAAGTACCGTTTGCGGATTTCAGAAGAATCATAATATCCTCCTCGTCACCTGTGTCGCAGTTGATATAAACAAGAATGTCCTCGCCTGTGTCGTTGCTTTTGCAGGTGAACTCGTAGCATTGAACTTCTTTTCCGCTCTCCTTTGGAATAACGCACATTTTTGAACTTTTCACTTCAAGGTATCGAGAAAGTTTTTTCTTCGCTTGATTTGTTGATAACTTTGCGATTTTCGGTTCTCTTTTTATGTGATTTGTCAAATATGTTTTTGCATCAATGCCAATCAAATTGCCGTCGTTCATAGAAATTGCAACTTTAATTAAATCCGAATAGTAGCAGGTGTTGTCTTTTTGGTATGCACAGTTGACCGTGCAAATGTTGTTTTCAACATTGTAGTAGCAAACCGTCATATTGTCGTAGCCTAATTTTTCAAGAGCTTTGATAGCAAGATTGCACGCATTTTCTGCCGTGATGTTGGAACTTTGAATTCTGCCGGAATATAAAATTTCTTTTATATATCCGCCTTGCTTGGTGACAAGTCCTGTGTATCGTCCGCATTTGAAGGTGTAGCACGGAATTCTTGATTTGTCGTCTGTTTCGTATGATACATTCTTGATGTCGATGCCGAGAGCGTCTGCAAAGATTTGTCTGCATTCTTCTTGTGTTTTCACTTCTCCCGATTTCACAAGCCTTGACGCTTTTCTCAACACTTGGTCAGAAAAAGGTCCGTCATACAGCAGGGTGGGGAAATCTTCAAATATTTCTGCCCCTGTGCTGAAGCCGTTTGCAAGCGGAGTGACATTGATTTTGCTTGTGCTTTTCACCTCGTTGTCGGTGATCATTGCGCCCGAATTGACTGTTGCAACCATATTTTTGGTCTGCTCGTTGAATTTTTCGGCATAGCGTAGCAATGCTTTCAAGTTGTCGTGTTCTTCATGCGTGATTTGCTCGCCGTTGTCGATTTTTGTGCCGACATATTGTGCGTAGTCACTGCATTGGCTCAAAAATTTGTATGCGTTGGTCAACTCCATTTGGTTTATCGGCAGTCGGCTCATTGCGTTTTTTGCCGTTGAACACTGTGCATATAAATCTCTGCTTAAATCATAGATTTCACCGTTTGAATTTGACATCAAACTTTTGGTAATGTCCGTGTCCACTTTGTCAAGACATTCGCTCAATTCCGCAAGGCTCTGTTGATACGAAACTTCAAGTTCTGTTTTGTATGCTTTCATATTTGATGCACTCAAAACGCTCGATGCAACAATGATTATCAGCATAAAACCGATGTATGATACAATTCTGATATAGCTTCTTTTTGTCATATCTATACTCCTTTATCATTTTTCACCTCTATTGTTTACACAATTTAGCCAAAAATACATCTTTTTAATTGCAACACAAATATTACTGTGCTATAATATTAAACTGAATTATAATATTGGAGCAAAAATTTATGCAAAAGAAGAGAATTGTAGTAAAGGTCGGCACTTCCACCCTTACTCATAAGACAGGAAAAACAAATATCCAAAAAATCGGGGAGCTTGTATCCGTGCTTGCAGACCTGCATAATATGGGACACGAGGTTATTCTTGTGTCGTCAGGTGCAATCGGAATCGGCACGGCTCGTCTTGGTTTGCATAAAAAGCCCCAGAGCATAAAGGGCAGACAGGCAGCAGCCGCTGTCGGTCAGGGTGAACTTATGTTCCTTTATGACAAGTTTTTTGGCGAATATGATGTTATTGTTTCACAGCTTCTTTTCACATATGATGCACTTGAAAACAAGGAAAACAAGATGCACCTCACAAACACATTCAATCAGCTTATCGAATACGGCGTTATTCCGGTTGTAAACGAAAACGACTCCGTGTCCATTGAGGAGCTTTTGAACGGCGACAACGATTGCCTTTCTGCAACGGTGGCAGAACTTATCGATGCGGATTTGCTTGTTATGCTCACCGATACAGACGGCTTGTACGACAGTAATCCGTCAGAAAATCCCGATGCAAAACTCATCCCTGTTGTAAAAGAAATCACTCCGGAGATTGAAGCGGTTGCAGGCGGAGCAGGCGAAAAGGGAACAGGCGGTTTTGCAACAAAGGTTAAGGCTGCAAAGATTGCCAACGGCGCAGGTATTCCGGTTGTTGTTATGAACGGTGTCACACCAAAGAAAATTTATAATGTGCTTGACGGGGAAAGTGTCGGCACAAGATTTTTACCTAATTGATTTATTTTTCCGAATGAACGGAGGAGTTTTGATATGACAGTTTTTGAACAGGGCAAAAATGCAAAGCAAACGCTCACATTTATGTCGCAGGTCACAACCGAGCAAAAAAACAATGCTCTCGGCATAATTGCCGATATGCTTGAGGAAAATATAGAAAAGATTGTTTCTGCCAATGCAGTTGATATTGAAAACGGCAGAAAAAACGGACTTGGTGACGGACTTATTGACCGCCTTATGCTCAATGCTGACAGAATTAAGGCTATGGCAGACGGCGCTCGTCAGGTGGCTTCTTTGCCCGACCCATGTGGCAGATTGCTTTCCGAATACAAGAAGGATAACGGACTTGATATTAAAAAAATCACCGTGCCGTTGGGTGTTATCGGAATAATCTTTGAAGCTCGTCCGAATGTCACAGTCGATGCGGCGGCTCTGTGTCTTAAAAGCGGAAATGCCGTAATCCTTCGAGGTGGCAAGGAGGCTATCAATTCAAACACAGCCCTTGCCGATATTATGCGAGAGGCACTTGCAAAGGCAGGCTTTCCGCAGGATGTCATTCAACTTGTCGGCGACACTTCAAGGCAGTCGGCAACTGATATGATGAATATGAACGAATATCTTGATTGCCTTATTCCGAGAGGCGGTAAAGGCCTTATCAAGGCTGTTGTTGAAAATTCTACCGTGCCTGTAATCGAAACCGGTTCGGGCAATTGCCATATTTATGTTGACGAAAGTGCAGATATTAATATGGCTGCAAATATTATATTTAATGCAAAAACACAGAGAATATCTGTGTGCAATGCTTGCGAAAGTCTTGTTATCAACAGCAAGATTATCAACAAGGCTTTGCCTATTATTGCAAAAAAGCTAAAGGAAAAGGATGTTGAAATCCGTGGTGACGAGCGTGCACAAAAGGCGTGCGAACTTGTTGCACCTGCAACCGATGAGGATTTTGCAACCGAATACCTTGATTATATAATCAGCGTAAAAACTGTTGATACTATTGATGAGGCAATTGCTCACATCAATGCAAATTCGACAGGTCACAGCGAAGCTATTATTACCGAAAACAAGGAAAATGCCGAAAAGTTTTTGAAGTGCATTGATTCTTCTTCCGTTTATGTAAACGCTTCAACAAGGTTTACTGATGGCGGAGAATTCGGTCTTGGTGCGGAAATCGGTATTTCAACTCAAAAACTTCATGCAAGAGGTCCTATGGGACTTGAACAACTTACATCAACAAAATATTTGATTTACGGAGACGGACAAGTCAGATAATGAAAAGAAAAGATAACGAATATTCGTATATTCAACCGCAGGTTGATAACAAAAGAAAAAAGAAAAAGAGAAAAAAGAAAAAAGGCGGTTTCGGCAAGGTATTGCTTGTGATTATTGCTTTGCTTGTGATTTTGATTGCAGGCGGACTTATTTCCGTAAAGTATATTTTCACCGATTTTTATTTCAGCGAGGTTTTGCCAAACAAGGAAGTTGCGGATTTTGTTGATGAAAACATCATCGGCAGAACAACTACAACCACAACCCAACCTCGTGAAACGACCACCGAGCCGACCACTTTGTCGCAGGTGTCCTATCTTGACCACTCTGATTTTGAATTTGAGGCAAGCAAAAAGGGTGGAATGATCGGCAATCTTTTGAACGGTGGCAAGGTCGAGAAAGACAACGGAATTGTTTATCACATTGTTGACGGCAGAGGTATTTACAAATTCTTGCCCGATAGTGAAAGTTACGCCTGTGTTTATAAATCAAGTGACACACTTTCATCGTTTAACATCAGAGGCGACTACTTTTATTTTGTGAATGAAAGCGACAATTCGCTTTACAAAATAACTATGACCGGCAAAAATCTTGCCAAGGTTGCCGAAAATGTAAAACTTGCGTATATCTACGACACAACAGCTTACTGCCTTTCAACAAACAACGAGGTTGTGGCTGTCAACACACAGGATTTCACATCCAAAGTGCTTTATTCAGGCTATGGCGACAATGTTAATTTGATTGGCATTTCGCTTGACAGAGTGTTCTTTACAAGCGAGGATATGTCGGGAAATGTGGCTTATTTCTGCGTGCTTTCAACAGGCGGTGAAGAAGAACGCTTCAGACCTGACAGCAAAAACGGCGAGATTGCTTCTATGACTATGGAAAGCGGTTTTATGTATTATTACGAAAAACAGCCGGACGGCAAGTACAATATCATTCGTCAAAAGTACGGCTCACAAAAAACGGTCACCTTGGTTGAGGACGTCAGCCTTTGCAAGCCTGTTGTTGTTGACCAAAACAGAATGTTCTATGCCGATCTTGACGGCAACAAGTTTAAGATGTTTGAGCTTAATATGAATAGCGAAGCAACAAAAATGATGCTTTATTCAGGCAATGTCACAGCAGGTGATGATGTGTTTATTCAGCACGGCGGTGAATATGATTTTATTATCGGTGAGCGTTCAAATGGCGACAAGATTTATCGTGCGTCATCGAATCTCACGGGTTCGTCAAATGTTATGACTTTTGGCGACGGCAAATGGAGTTACTAATTTAAGAGGTAAAGATTTTTGGATAAATATAAAAAATTAGCCACAAATACAATAATATTTGCAATCGGTACATTTTCTTCAAAGATTTTGTCTTTTTTGCTTATGCCTTATGTCACGAGCAAACTTTTGCCTGAACAGTATTCTACGGGCGATCTTATTCAGCAAACCGCAAATGTGCTCATTCCTATTGTGTTTTTGCAAATAAACAGTGCGGCGCTTCGCTTTGCTCTTGACAAGAACGAAAACAAAAGCGATGTTTTCACCATCGGTGTGCGAACAACGCTTAAAGGCTTTTTGGCATTTTTGATTTTCTATTATCCCGTGACCTTGATAAAAATCAACGATATGAAACTTGGCGAATACGCTCCGCTATTGTATCTTTTTGTGTTGATTTCGGGTATGCGTCAACTATGCCAACAGTTCGTAAGAGGTTGCGGACAGGTTAGAATTTTTGCAATAGACGGTATTATTGCAACCGCAACAACTCTGCTCTTTAATCTGTTGTTCCTCGGTCCGCTTAATATGGGTGTAACCGGCTATGTTCTTGCAATTATTGCATCCGATTTTATGTCGGTTGTGTTCCTCTTTGTTGCAACAAAATTATGGAATGACCTTCATTTCCATAAGGTGAATAAGAAAACAAAGATTGATATGCTCAAGTATTCTGTTCCGCTTATGCCGACAATTATTTTGTGGTGGATAATCAATGTGTCGGACAGATATATGGTAACAGGCTTTATCGGTTCTGCCGAAAACGGACTTTATACAGCTGCATCAAAAATTCCAAACTTTGTTATTATGTTTTCGTCAATTTTTATTGATGCGTGGCAGTTGTCTGCTGTTGATGAATACGACAGCGAGGACAAGGCGGATTTCTTCAGCAAGGTGTTCCGTGTTTATTCGGGCGGTATATTTGCCGTTTCTTCGGGTCTTATTCTGTTCTGTCAGTTTATCACCAAAATTTTGGTTAAACCGATTTATTATGATTCGTGGAAATATGTTCCTGTTCTTATTATCGCAACAACCCTTTCGTGCCTTGTAAACTTTCTTGCATCCGTTTATATGGCGGAGAAGAAGTCGGTTATGGCTATGGTTACCGCTTTGTCGGGAGCATTGACAAATATCGTGCTCAATTTGCTTTTGATTCCGAATATTGGTGCAATCGGTGCCGCAATAGCAACCGTTATCGCTTTTGCCGTTGTGTTTATTTTCAGAGGGGCAAACACCAAAAAATATATTGCAATCAATTTCAACACACCGCTTCTTATTGCCGAGGTTGCAATCCTTGCGGTTCAGTGTATTGTTATGATAAAGTTAAAGTCGGGAGCAATGATGTACGGCATCGAATCGGCTCTTGTTTTGGCTATGCTTTTGGTAAATATCAAGCCTATCAAAGAACTTGCAAACAAGATTTTTGGCAGATTTTTAAAGAAAAGTAAGTGATTTTCGCAAAAAGACTTCTTATTTATACAAGAGGTCTTTTGTGTTTTTGTGTAAAATGTATATATTTGGCTGTGACTATTGAAAAACTTGCATTTTTAGTGTACAATATACAAAAAATAAGAAATAACATATCATTTTTAAATAAATTTTTGGAGGAATTGTATGAAAACGACTATTTCTACAACACAAGCAAAGAAGCTTATAATCGATAAGCTTTCTCATTTCTTCGGTGTTGCACCCGATGTTGCTACTGATGAGCAGTTTTATAAGGCTGTTGCTATGATAGTTCGTGATGAACTTTCAAAGAAAAACAGCGATTTCAGACATACAGCAAAAGGACAGGACTCAAAAGAAATCTATTATCTTTGTATGGAATTTTTGATGGGTCGCTCACTCAAGAACAATCTTTATAATCTTGGACTTACAGAAACATTTGACAAGGCTCTTTCATCAATGGGCGTAAAGCTCGATAATCTCTATGAGCAAGAGCCTGATGCAGGTCTCGGTAACGGCGGTTTGGGTCGTCTTGCTGCCTGCTATCTTGACGGCCTTGCAACAACAGGCTTTCAGTCAATGGGTTATTCACTCCGCTATGAAGCAGGTATATTCAAGCAGAAATTAATTGACGGTTGGCAGACAGAACTCCCTGATTTTTGGCTTCCGGGCGGTGAAGTTTGGCTTGTTCCTCGTGAGGAGCGTTCATGCAAAGTTGCATTTGAGGGCTATATCGAGGATAGCTGGGACGGTGATTTTCATCATGTAAATCATAAGGATGCCAATGTTGTTGAGGCTATTCCGTACGATATGTATGTTTCTGGCAAAGGTGAGGGCGTTTCTCGACTTCGTTTGTGGGCAGCCAAGAAGCCTGAACTTGATATGACTCTTTTCAACGAGGGTTCATATATGAAGGCTATGGAGCAATCTGCTATGGCAGAGGCTATCACAAAGGTTCTTTATCCTGCGGATAATTCACCTGAAGGTAAGTCACTCCGTCTTCGTCAGCAGTATTTCCTTGTTTCTGCTTCGATTCAGGATATTATTCAGCGTCACCTCACAAAGTATGGCACTCTTGATAATCTTCCTGACAAGGTTGCAATTCATATCAACGATACTCATCCGACAATGGCTATTCCTGAACTTATGAGAATTATGCTTGACGAATGCGGATATAGCTGGGATGATGCGTGGTCAATCGTTACTCGTACGGTTGCTTATACAAACCACACTGTTATGAAAGAAGCACTTGAATGTTGGAGTGAAGAACTCTATTCTCGTCTTCTTCCTCGTATTTATCAAATTACCAAGGAAATTGACAACCGCTTCCGTGCATATGTTTGGTCGGCAACCTATGATGCCGATAAAGTTGAGCGTATGGCAGTTGTTTCAAACGGCGTTGTTCGTATGGCAAACCTTTGCGTTATCGGTTCACATAGCGTAAACGGTGTTTCCGCACTTCATTCGGAAATTCTTAAGGAAACCGTATTCAACGATTTCTATAACCTCACTCCTGAAAAGTTCTGTAATGTAACAAACGGCATTGCGTTCCGTCGTTGGATTTGCCAGGCAAACCCTGCGCTTACAGAATATCTCACTTCTCTCATCGGTGACGGATTTATCACAAAGAGTAACGAACTCGAAAAGCTCCGTCAGTTTAAGGACGACAAAAAAGTTCTTGCAAAACTTGATGAAATCAAGCACGAAAACAAGGTTCGCTTTGCAAAGATTATCAAAAAGCGTAACGGTGTTGATATTAACCCTGATTCTATTTTTGATGTTCAGGTTAAGCGACTTCACGAATATAAAAGACAGCAACTCAATATTCTCAACATTATTTCTGAATATCAGATGCTTAAGGAAAATCCAAATGCGGATTATTATCCAAAAACATATATCTTCGCTTCAAAGGCAGCTCCGGGCTACTTTATGGCAAAGAAACTTATTCAGCTTATTGACGCACTTTCAAATGTTATCAACAACGACCCTGATGTAAACGACAAACTCAAGGTTGTGTTCCTTGAAGACTACAATGTTTCTCTTGCAGAGGTGCTTATGCCGGCTGCCGACATCAGTGAGCAGATTTCTCTTGCAGGCACAGAGGCATCGGGCACAGGTAACATGAAACTTATGCTCAACGGTGCTATAACTCTTGGCACTCTTGACGGCGCAAACGTAGAAATTCACGATGCTGTAGGTGAGGATAATATTTACATCTTCGGTATGAAAACTCCGGAGGTTGAACAGCTCAAAAAGGCGGGCTACTTCCCACAGAGCTATATTCAAAACAACGAAGCACTTGCAAAGGCTATGGCATTCTTGCAAAACGGTGTAAACGGCAAGAAGTTTGATGAGGTTTACTATTCACTTGTAAATACCGATCCATATATGGCACTTGCAGATTTCACCGATTATCAGCGTGCTCAAAGAGAAATTTCAAAGGCTTATGCCGACAGAGAAAAGTTTGTCAAGATGTCTTTGATGAACATTTCGGGTGCAGGCATATTCTCTGCCGACCGTTCCATTATGGATTATGCAAACAACATTTGGCACACAAAGCCTGTTCAGTTTGCCTCTGAAACACCAAAGGCAGTCAAAAAGTCAAAGCCTATGGCTCCTAAGGAAGAAAAAGCAGAGCCTAAAAAAGAGGTAAAAAAAGAAGCAAAGGCAGAACCGAAAAAGGCTGAAAAGAAAGCAGAGAAAAAAGTTGCTCCAAAGAAAGAAGCACTAAAAGCCCCTGCAAAGAAGCCGGCTTCAAAATCAAAGAAAAAATAATTTTGAAAACTCCCCTTTAAAATAAAAGGGGAGTTGTTGTGTGATAATATGGTATTTAATTCTCGCAGTAAAGAATATAAAGATAAAATCCGTGCCATCGCAACCGATGAGCCTGTAAAGCTTCGTATAATTGTGCCTCGCTCAATGAAATGCAGCGGGGCTACTCTTTGTGTTCACAAGGAAAACGAAAACAATGTCTACAACTCTATGTTCTGGGCAGGTATGTGCGGTGACGACAAGGAGTATTGGGAACTTCATTTTGTTGCCGACACACCCGGATTATATTGGTATCATTTTGAACTTGATACCCCGTGGGGCAAAAGTTTTGTGCGTAATATGGGTCACGGTCACGGAGAGTTTTCACCTAACGGTGCCGACTTTCAGCAAACGGTCTATGACAAGGATTTTGCCACTCCCGATTGGCTAAAGGGCGGTATAATTTATCAGATTTTTCCTGACCGCTTTTATAATTCCGGCAAGAAAAAAACAGGATACAGAAAAAGTCGTGTTCTTCGCAAATGGGGCGAAGAGCCTTTTTGGCGAGAAGAACAGATGAACGGCATTTGGAACAACGATTATTTCGGCGGTGACCTTTTGGGTGTTGAGGAAAAACTCCCTTACCTAAGGGATTTGGGCGTAACCTGTATTTATCTCAATCCTATTTTTGAGGCAAATTCCAACCATAGATACGACACAGCCGATTATGAAAAAATCGACCCGCTTTTGGGCACCGAAAAGGACTTGAAAAATCTCTGCAAGGTTGCAAAAAATGAGTACGGCATTTCGATTATTCTTGACGGTGTGTTCAGTCACACGGGTTGTGACAGCAAGTACTTTAATTTGTACAATAATTACGATAGCGTGGGTGCGTACAACAGCCAAAACAGTCCGTATTATTCGTGGTATAAATTTATCAATTATCCCGATGAATACGATTCGTGGTGGGGCATTAAACTTCTGCCTGAAGTCAGAGAAGAGGACGAAAGCTATCGTGAATATATTTGCGGCAAAGACGGAATTTTGCGTAAATGGCTCAAATGCGGCATAGCCGGATGGCGTCTTGATGTTGCGGATGAACTTCCCGATGTGTTCCTGGATGACTTACGCAAGGCAGTCAAGGAGGAAAACAGCAACGCCGTTATTATCGGCGAGGTTTGGGAGGACGCAACCATAAAATTTGCCTACGGTCAGCGTCGCCGTTATCTCCTCGGAGAACAGCTTGACAGCGTTATGAACTATCCGTTTTCAAATGCGGTTTTGGATTTTGTGAAATACCCAAATGCCCATGAGTTTTTTGACCGTGTGATGACGGTTGTTGAAAATTATCCGCCGCAGGTTACAAATGTTTTGATGAATCATATCGGCACTCACGATACGGAGCGTGCAATCAGTCGACTTGCGGGTGACAGTTGTGAGGGCTACGGCAGACATTGGCAGTATGAACATAACAAACTTTCCGAATATGAATATTTGCGTGGACTTTCGCTGATGAAAATCGCATCGCTTATTCAATATACCTTGCCGGGTGTGCCGTCACTTTATTACGGTGACGAAATCGGTATGGAAGGTCGCAAAGACCCGTTCAACCGTGCATGTATGAATTGGGAAGAACCGAACAACGAACTTCTCCGTTGGTATAAGCGTCTTGGCGAAATCAGGCTCGGTTGCAAGGTGCTTGCAAAAGGCGAGTTTGTGCCGTTATACAGCGAACACAAAACTATTGCATATCTCCGCACGGACGAAAACAGCGAACTTTTGGTGGCTGTCAATCTTGATGACACCGATGTTGATATTTTCGTCGGCGAGCATTGGGATAATTCGTATTGCTTTTTTGACGAGTCGGCAACAGATGGATATATCCATCTCGAACCTATGAGATATACTTTGTTAACCAGAGTGACAGAATAATTTTATTAAGGGACTGATTTTAGTCCCTTTTTCTTTTTGCCATTTGCCAAATAATATTTGAAAAATGATAAATAATTATTGACAAACGATAATTTTTGTGGTATAACAATGAAAAAGATACCAATGGAGGTAGAATTATGTATAACGATAAAACCACAGTAGTGTTAAAAGTGATAATTAAGATTTGCTATTTTGCTTTGGCTGTTGCCGCAATTATTTTGTATATGCTTCAATTTTTAGGAATGCACGGAACAAAAGCCATATATGGAGTAGAAGAAAAATATTTTGTAGTACTTTACACATTTTTGTTTTCGCTTCCGCCGGGATATGTGGCACTCGCATTTATTGATAAACTTTTGACTGTCGTTAGGAAAAACGAAGTGTTTGAAATTAAAACAACAAAGTATCTCGATAAAATAAGCTGTTGCTGTTTGGCGGCAAGTGTTGTCAGTCTTGCGTCAGTTGTTGCGTCAGTTGTTTTGCGTATTGACACTTATGTTGTTTTGCTTTCTATGCTTTTGCTTGCGGAACTTTTTATGGCTTTGCTGTTGAAAGTCGTTAAAAAGATTTTTGCAAAAGCGATTGAACTTAAAGAAGAAAACGATTTGACAATATAGGAGGGCAAAATGATAGTAGTTAATTTGGATGTTATGCTTGCAAAACGCAAGATGTCCTCGCTTGAACTTGCCAACCGTGTGGGCATCACGCAGGCTAATTTGTCAATTCTCAAAACAGGCAAGGCAAAGGCAATTCGCTTTTCAACGCTCGATGCAATTTGCAAAGAACTCGATTGTCAGCCTGCCGATATTCTTGAATATCAGCCTGATTAAAACTGATTGTTTGTGAGGTGTTATTATGACTGAAAAACATTATTCGCCGCTTGACAAAAAGGACAAATTTTTGTTTCCCGTGGCACTTGCATTGTGCTTTGTATTTGTTGATTTTGTGCTTTTTGCCAAAGCAATAGGTTTGGGATTTACACTTGCGTATGTGCTTTCATTTGCATTTTCAACGGTGTATTTGCTTGGCAAAAATCAAAAATCGTCACCGATAGGGGTTGTTTACGGAGTTATGGGCGTGGCGTCCTCAATTCCCGTAACTCTCTATAACGACAGCATAACACAGTTTTTGATGCCGATTTTGGCATTTGGACTTTATGTGCTCTATTGCGTGTCGTATACAGACGAAAATCAAAAATTCGGCTCGTATAAAATAATGACTGCTTCGTTCAAAGGCCTAACTTCCGGAGTATTCAGGGCAATGCCCGATGTTGTCGGTTCGGTCAAAGCAGGGGAGAAAAAAGACAAAAAATCGCTGTCCGCACTTGTCGGAGTGTTGCTTGCAATTCCTGTTTTGTGTGCCGTTGTTCCGCTTCTTGTAAAGTCGGATGCGGCGTTTGAAGGACTTGTCAGCGGTGTGGTTTCAAAATTTGCTTCGTATATGGGCGAACTTGTTGTGACTTTAATTTTAATTCCGCTTTGCTATTCTTATTTGTTTTCTTTAAGACATAAAAATACTTCGAGCGAAAAAGGCAAGCTGAAAAAGCGTAAAAGTCTGCCGTACACGGTTTGCACTTCGTTTTTGTGCGTGATTTCCGCAACATATTTATTGTATCTCTTTTCACAGCTTGCGTATTTCTTCAGTGCGTTTTCCTATATTTTGCCGGAGGAGTACAAAAATACCGCTTCGGAATTTGCCCGCCGTGGATTTTATGAAATGTGCACGGTTTGTGCAATCAATTTAGCTATTATCGGCATAATCTTTACTTTTGTAAAAGGCAAAAACGGCAAATTGCTAAAGGCACTTTGTACCTTTGTGTCCGTATTTTCAGCACTGCTTGTAATCGTGGCAATGCAAAAAATGGTTATGAATGTCAGTGTTTACGGACTTTCAAAAAATCGCATTTTGGTGTTTGCTTTTATGCTTATGATGCTTGTTGTAATCGTGATGCTTATTGTCCACATCTTTGCTCCGAAAGTGCCTTATATGCAAACGATTATCGTTTTTTGCTCCGCTCTTTTGATAGCGATTTCTTATTCAAATGTTGATGCAAGAATTGCAGATTACAATATTAAGGCATATAATAATCACACTCTTGAAAGCCTTGATGTGGGCAACATTGCGGGTCTTTCCGACAGCGCCGTGCCGTATCTCATCTCCCTTGCAAAAAGCGGAAATGCAGATGCCCAAGAAGAGCTTTATAAGGTTGTCGGCAACAATTATTACGATGAACTTGTACTTAATTTAAAAACGATAGAAATCAAAAGCAGTGGAGATATTAGAAGGTTTAACTACTCTCACACTCTTGCCGCAAATGCAATTTATGATTACTATTTGAGCCTTGATGAAAACGGTGCAAAAATATTTGCAAATCATTCTGCAATTGCCGATTATGATAAGTATTACTACTCAGACGAAGACACATATTGCAAAATGTCTGATGATTCCTGCGATGAAACGACTTATAAACTCAATAAGGCAACCGGTTTATATGAGGTGAGTAAATGATAATTTCGAAATCTAAAAGAATAATTGTCTTTTGTACAGCATTAATCGTTATTGTTTTTACTACTATATTTATATTCTATATACCGAATTTACAAGTCAAAGAAAATAGAAAAAATGGTGAAATAATTTCAATTGAATATAACGGAGATGTTTATTATCCCACAGAACTTTATTTTGCGTCTAATACCGAATTTATCCTTGGTGACAAAATCTGTGAAAAACCTAATTTGATTCTTCCGAGAGCATATTATTTACTTGAAAATGATGAAGATAATGTATTTTTATATCAGTCTGTTTTTAGGGATAGCAAAATGTTTACAAAAGACAGAACAATATATAAAATTGATGACTTGAAATGCGGTAATATAACATCGGTTTTGATAACAAAAGACAGTTCACCTGCAGTAAAACAATTTGTCGATGAAGACAATATTGTCTATTTTTGTAAATCTCTTGAAAATTATAAAGTTGATGAGTATGAAGCAAAAACATTTACTAAGAATACGGGATATTGGTATTATATTAGTTTTTCATATTCCGGTTCGGCAGTTTGTCCGAATTCGAATATAATTATAGGAAATTATGACGGGGGATATTATCTATCAACCGATATTTCAGATTATACTTTTACAGGTGTGCCGATTAAAAATGAACAGTTGAAACATCTTTTAGATTTAATTTAGCATTAATGATTTAAAAAATATCCTATTTTTACAATGGGATATTTTATTTTATTAGAATAACTGTTAATTTATATATAATTAATATAAAATAGTTGTTGAAGTGGCAATATAACTGTGCTATAATATTAGCGTTAATATGGATTTTTATATCTATTCAGAATTTTCCATGAAAGGAATTATATTATGGCATACAGAACACATAACTGTAACGAGCTTACATTTGATAACCTCAACCAAAGAGTTCAGCTTGCAGGTTGGGTAGACACAATCCGTGACCACGGCGGTGTTGCATTCATCGACCTCAGAGATGAGCACGGTGTAACACAGGTCGTTGTAAACGATGATGACCTTATCAACCATCTTCGCAAAGAGAGCGTTATCTCTGTTGAGGGTGTTGTTGTTAAGCGTGATGAAGAAACAATCAATCCAAAAATTGCAACAGGTGAACTTGAAGTAAAGGTTGACACTCTCAAGGTGCTCAATCCTTGCACAGAGAATTTGCCTTTTGAAATCAGCGAAAGCAGAGAAACCCGTGAGGATGTTCGTCTTTCTTACCGTTTCCTTGATTTGAGAAACAAAAAGGTTCACGACAACATTATTTTCAGAAGCCAGGTTGTTTCATATCTTCGTCAGAAGATGACTTCTCTCGGCTTTACCGAAATCACAACTCCAATCTTGACTTGTTCATCACCGGAGGGCGCTCGTGACTACATCATTCCATCTCGTAAGCACGAGGGCAAGTTCTATGCTTTGCCGCAAGCACCACAGCAGTTCAAGCAACTCCTTATGACTTCGGGATTTGACAGATACTTCCAGATTGCACCTTGCTTCCGTGATGAGGACGCAAGAGCAGACCGTTCACCGGGTGAGTTCTATCAGCTCGACTTTGAGATGGCTTTTGCAACTCAAGAGGATGTATTTGAGGTTGCTGAAGAAGTCCTCTATGATACTTTTGAAAAGTTTGGCGGAGGAAAGAAAATTTCTCCAAAGCCATTTGTAAAAATTCCTTATGAAGAGGCTATGCTTAAGTACGGCACAGACAAGCCTGATCTCCGTAACCCTCTTGAAATTGTTGACCTCACAGAGTTCTTCTCTGATGTAGAATTCAAGGCATTCAAGGGCAGACCTGTTCGTGGTATCAATGTACCGGGTTGTGCAAAGCAGTCAAAGGGCTGGTTCGAAAAGATGCTCAAGTACGCACTTGAAATCGGCATGAAGGGTCTTGGCTATATCGAAGTTCTTGAGGACGGCTCATACAAAGGTCCTATTGACAAGTTCCTTCCTGATGATAAGAAAGAGGAACTTCGCTCAATCTTCAACTTCAAGACAGACGACACATTGTTCTTTATTTGCGACACACCAAAGGTTGTCAATGAACTTGCAGGTATGATCAGAACAGAACTTGCAAACCGTCTTGACCTTATTGATAAGGACAGATTTGAATTCTGCTACATCACAGACTTCCCAATGTTTGAGCGTGACGAAAACGGTCAGCTCATCTTTACACATAACCCATTTTCAATGCCACAGGGCGAGATGGACGCACTTCTCAACGAAGAGCCGACAAAAATCAAGGCTTATCAGTACGACATTGTTTGTAACGGTGTTGAACTTTCATCGGGTGCTGTTCGTAACCACAGACCTGATGTTATGGTTAAGGCTTTTGAAATGGCAGGATACAGCGAAGATACTGTTAAGGAGAAGTTCGGCGCTCTTTATAACGCGTTCCACTATGGAGCACCGCCTCATGCAGGTATGGCACCGGGTGTTGACCGTATGATTATGCTTCTTAAGGATGAAGAAAATATCCGTGAAATCATTGCGTTCCCTATGAACAGTAACGCACAGGATATGCTCCTCGGTGCACCAAACTATGTAACCGAACTTCAGCTTCGTGAAACTCACATTAAGCTTCGCAGACCGGTTGAAAAGGACAAATAATTTTTGGAGGCAAATATAATGCAAATTACTCCTGATTTAATTAAATATCTTGAAAAATTGGCTCGTATCACATTGACAGAGGATGAGGAAAAGAAAGTCGGCAATGAACTTCAGGACATCCTTACCTACATTGATATGCTTAACGAGCTTGATACAGACGGCGTTGAGGCCATGAGCCACTGTTTCCCTGTAACAAATGTTATGAGAGAAGACGAGGTTCAGCCGTCAATGTCGGCAGACGAAATTGTTGCCAATGCTCCTGAAAGTCAGGACGGCTGTTTCGTTGTGCCAAAGACTGTGGACTAAGGAGGGAATAGAATGGAAATTTATGAAATGACTGCCCTTCAGGTTGCAGAAAAAATTAAAAATAAAGAAATAACATCTATGGATGCGGTGGAAAGTGTCGCAAAGGCTATTGAGCAAAAGGACGGCACTTATAACTGCTATGTTTCACTCGACAAAGATTCTGCTTTACAGCAGGCAGAGCTTGTTCAAAAGAAGATTGATTCGGGCGAGGCCACATCATTGTTTGCAGGTGTTCCGATTGCTATCAAGGACAATATCTGCGAAAAAGGTAAGTTGACCTCTTGTGCATCAAAGATTCTTTCAAACTTCAAGCCTCCGTATAACGCAACCGTTATCAACAAGCTCAATGATGCCGATATGGTTCCTTTCGGTAAGGTTAATATGGACGAGTTTGCAATGGGTTCAACAACCGAAACATCATTTTACGGTCCAACAAAAAATCCGTGGGATGTAACAAGAGTTCCAGGCGGTTCATCGGGCGGTGCGGCAGCTTCTGTTGCCGCTGACGAAAGCCTTATTGCTCTCGGCTCGGATACAGGCGGTTCAATTCGTCAGCCGGCATCATTCTGCGGTGTAACAGGTCTTAAGCCGACCTATGGCGCTGTATCCCGTTACGGTCTTATTGCATACGCATCATCACTTGACCAAATCGGACCTCTTGGCAAAGATGTTCTTGATGTTGCAGGTGTGTTCAATGTAATCAAGGGCAAGGATGTCAAGGACGGCACTTCAATGGAAAGCGAAGTTTTTGACCTTGCCGATATAAAACTTGATAACCTCAAGGGTAAGAAAATCGGTATTCCAAACGATTACTTTGGTGAGGGTATCAGTGCGGAAGTTGCAGCGAGCGTAAAAGCTGCCGCACAAACTCTCAAAGATCTCGGCGCAGAGGTTGAAGAGTTTGATATGCCTATCGTAAAATACGCAATCCCTACCTATTATATTATAGCTTGTGCAGAGGCTTGCTCAAACCTTTCCCGTTTTGACGGCATCAAGTACGGCTATAAGTCAAAGGACGCGTTCAATCTTACAGATGTATACTTCAAGTCTCGTTCGGAGGGCTTTGGTATGGAAGTTAAAAAGCGTATTATGCTTGGCAACTTCGTGCTTTCATCAGGCTACTTTGATGCTTATTATAAGAAAGCACTTCAGGCAAAGGGCCTTATTTGCAAGGCGTTCAATGAAGCGTTCCAAAAGTATGATTTCCTCCTCGGTCCTGTTGCTCCGACAACAGCGCTTAAGATGGGCGAGGGACTTTCTGATCCGCTTGCAATGTACCTTGGCGATATTTACACAGTAATGATTAATATTGCAGGCTTGCCGTCACTTGCACTTCCTTGCGGTTTTGATACAAATTCAATGCCAATCGGTATGCAGCTTATCGGTAAACCGTTTGACGAAAAAACAATTCTTTCAGCCGGTTATGCTTATCAAAATGTAACCGACTGGCATAAAAGAAAACCAAATCTTTAATAGGAGGCAGTAAATATGGATTATATTACCGTTTGTGGTCTTGAAGTTCATACAGAGCTTGCCACTAAAACAAAGATTTTTTGCAACTGCACAACGGAATTCGGCGGAGAACCAAACACTCATGTTTGCGAGATTTGCTCCGGTATGCCGGGTACTCTCCCTGTTGTAAACAAGAGAGTTGTTGAATTTGCAGTTCGTACAGGTCTTGCACTTAATTGCGAGATTACACAGTATAATAAGTTTGACAGAAAAAACTATTTCTATCCTGATTTGCCAAAGGCTTATCAGATTTCACAGCTTTATCTTCCGATTTGCAGAAACGGCTGGGTTGAGATTAATGATAGCGTAAACGGTGGCAAAAAGAAGGTTAGAATTCATGAAATTCATATGGAAGAGGACGCAGGAAAGCTCGTTCACGATGAGTGGACAGACAGCACTCTTGTAAACTATAACCGTTGCGGTGTGCCTCTTTTGGAAATCGTATCAGAGCCTGATATTGCAAGTGCTGATGAAGCAGTTGAATATGTTGAAAAGCTCCGTGCAATTCTTCAGTTCTGCGGTGTTTCGGACTGTAAAATGCAGGAAGGTTCACTCCGTGCCGATGTAAATGTGTCTGTTATGGAAAAGGGCGCAACCGAATTCGGCACAAGAACAGAGATGAAGAATATCAACTCATTCAGAGGTATTCATAACGCAATCGAGGCTGAAACCGAACGCCAAATCGAGCTTATCGAGGACGGTGGCAAGGTTGTGCAGGAAACTCGCAGATGGGACGACAGCAAGGGCGTTTCCACTTCAATGAGAAGCAAGGAAGACGCACAGGACTATAAGTACTTTCCGGAGCCTGACCTTCCTCCGATTGAACTTTCGGATGAATATATCGAGGGTATCAGAGCAGCGCTTCCTGAACTTCCTGAAGCCAAGAAAGCAAGATATATCAGCGAATATTCTCTTACAGAATACGATGCAAACATTCTTTGCTCCGATAAGGCATATGCAAAATTGTTTGATAAGACAGTTGAGATTACCAAAAATCCAAAGGATTCGGCTCACTGGATTATGGGCGACCTTATGAAACTTATGAATGATACCCAGACCTTGCCTGAAAACATTTCTTTCAGAACAGAGAGCCTCGGTGAAATTATCAATCTTGTAAATTCAAACAAGGTTTCTCGTGAATCTGCAAGAAAGGTGCTTAAGGCAGTGTTTGATGATGATGTAATTCCTGAGGAATATGTCAAGGCAAACAATATGGAAATGGTGTCCGACACAGGCGCAATTCAGTCTGTTATTGAAGAAATTATTGCAAACAACGAAAAAGCTGTTGCAGAATATAAAGAGGGCAAGGACAAGTCCTTCAACTTCCTTGTCGGTCAGTCAATGAGAGCACTCAAGGGCAAAGCTCCGTCAAGCGAAGTAACAAGAATTCTCAAAGAATTGCTTGGCTGATTATAAACCAAACATAAACAATAAAAGCGTATCGAATTTCGATACGCTTTTTGTTATGCCGTCTAGTGTTATTATTCGTTAGCTTCTGCTTCGCTTGCACGCTTTGTAACGATGTGGTCGTGCACTTGGTCGGCAAGGTCGCCGTGGAGTTTGAATTTTGCAGTGAACACAATGAGCGAAATCAAGATGAGTACAGGAGGAACAGCAAAGCAGATGATGCCGATTCCTGTTTTTGTTGTGTCATTGATTTGCTTTGTTGCAGAGGTGATTTGTTCGTTGTAGTTCATCGCTGCCAAACCGCCAAACAAAACGAGAGTTTGAATGGTGTATGCCATCTTCTGCAAAAATCCCTTCATAGAGAAAGTGATTGATTCGTTTCTTTCTGCGTTTTTGAACTCACCGTAGTCAACAATGTCTGCAAGGAATACTGTCTGTCCAACAAACATTGCAGCGATACCTGTTGATGAAATGATGTATGCAATATCGAGTGCGATAGTCATCTTGAGAACAGGACCAAAGATGTACATCAAAACGTAACCAACGATTGTGGCAATGAGCGAAATTTGATAGATAACCTTTTTGTTGAACCATTTTGAAAGAATCGGAATAACCAAAAGACCGAGAACAGAACCGACTGCACCGATTGTCTGGAACAATGATTGTGCCTTTGGATTGCCGAGTACATCTGTAAAGTAGTAAACAGCAGTTCCGGATGTCAAATACCAGCCGGCATTTGAAAGCATAGCGAATATCATAAATACAACAAGCTGGTCGTTGCTTTTGATAACGGAAAAGATTTTTTTGAATGAGAATTTACTCTTTTCGCCGTAAACAACATTCTTTTCTTTTGTGTTGAATACGCAGATAGCAGAGAACAATACAAGCATAATTGCAAGAATTCCTGCCCATCTTGAAAATCCTGTTGCGCTGTAACCCTTGTCGGTCTTTATACCTGTTGAGAGCAACGGCAAAATGATAGGAGAAGCAACTGTTACAATACCTTGACCCAAGCCGGAGAAAGTTCTTGCAACTGTTGAAACAAGGTTTCTGTCTTTAGGGTCGGATGTGAAACTCGGAATCATACTCCAATACGGAATATCAGCCATTGTGTTGGTCATACCCCAAAGCACATACATAATACCGATGTAAACATAAAGTGCAGTTCCGCTCAATCCGAATTTTGTGAACAATAAGAATAAAACAACTGCGTTAGACATAGCGCCTATCAAAATCCACGGTCTGTATTTGCCGTGTTTGGTGCGGGTGTTGTCAACGATTGTGCCCATCATCGGGTCGTTGATACCGTCCCAAATTCTTGCAAGTGGGGTCAGAAGCAACAAGAATCCCTCTTTAAGCCCCAAAACACTTGACAAATAGTAACTTAGGAATGAATAAAACATACCGTAGCTTAGATCAAGACCTATTGCACCTACGCCAAAGCCGATTTTTTCACCCCAGGTGGTTTTTCTTTCTTCCATACAAATCACCATAGCTTTCTTTAATAGTAGAATAAAAACATTATAACATATAAAAGATGCTTTGGCAATTTGAAATATTGTAAAAAAATATCAAATTGTAAAAAAATATCTGCAAAATTATGGTTATTTTATCAGCAGAAAATAAATTTGGATTTATAGAAAAATACTCTTGACTTAGTCGTGAGATACTATTATAATGTAAATAAAGTGGGGTGCAACCCCATAAAGTGTATTTTGAAAACACTTTTATCCCTAATTTTAAAGAATTTGTGGGGAACACAACCGATTTTTCGAGAGGAGGAAGCAAAATGGATAACTATTTGTATGGCTATCGTGTGCATAAGCTTGATGCAAAAAGCCGTATTGCTATTCCTTCTCATATGCGTTCCCGCCTCGGCGAGGAATTTGTTGCATCTCTCGGACTCGGTGATTTCATTTCGCTTTATCCGCAAGATCAGTGGGAAGAACTTTTGAACAATGTTCAAAACAGCAAACTTCCGACTGAAAAGAAGAAAAAGATTTCTATGTATCTTGTATCATCGGCAGATAAGGTGAATCTTGATTCGCAGGGCAGACTTCTCATCAGCGAACGCCTTAAGGACAAGGTTGCTCTTGCGGGTGAAAAGGAAGCGGTTGTTTTCGGTAACATCAACCATATTGAAATTTGGAACAAAACCAAATTTGAAGATCAGGTTGCTTCTATCAGCAAGGAAGAAGTTATCGACATTATGGACGAGCTCAACGGTATAGGTATCTGATATGGAATTTGTACACAAGAGCGTATTGTTTGACGAATCTATTGATTCGCTCAATATTGACAGCACAAAAACAATAGTTGACGGTACGGCAGGCGGTGGCGGACATTCAAAAGCCATTGCACAAAAAGCCGGCAGACTCATTGCGATTGACCAAGATCCCGATGCGATCAAGGTCCTTCACGAGCGTCTGGATGATTTGGGGAATGTCACTATTGTTCAAAACAACTTTTCTAATGTGGATCAAGTTTTGAAGGAGCTAAATGTGGCATCTATTGATGGAATGCTGCTTGATTTGGGAGTAAGCTCCTTCCAGCTTGACACAGCAGACAGAGGGTTTTCGTATCATAAGGATGCACCGCTTGATATGCGTATGAGCAAATCGGGTATGAGTGCCAAGGATGTGGTGAACACCTACGGAGAGGAAGAACTTGCCAACATTCTTTTTAGATACGGAGAAGAAAAGTTTTCTCGCAGAATTGCAAAAAACATTGTCCTTTTCAGACAGGACAAGCCGATTGAAACAACGGGCGAACTTGTGGATATTATCAAAGCATCGTATCCAAAAGCAAAAATGCGTGATTCTCATCCGGCAAGAAAGACATTTCAGGCATTGAGAATTGAGGTTAATGCCGAGCTTGATGTTCTCGACAAAACGCTTGACAAAGCGCTTGATTGTTTGGCACCGGGTGGCAGAATTTCGGTTATAACATTCCATTCGCTTGAGGATAGAATAGTTAAGGAAAAGTTCAACAAATGGGTGAATCCTTGTACTTGCCCAAAAGAATTTCCTGTTTGTGTTTGTGGCAACAAACCGCTCGGCAAACTTGTGTTCAAGTCAAAAGCACCGACAGAGGCAGAACTTGAAGAAAATCCAAGAGCAAGGTCGTCAAGACTTCGTTGCTTTGAAAAATATTAATTATAATTATTAATTACATTATATATAGTGGAGGTGAATATAGTGACAAATGCAAATGATTTTCGCAGATATTCGTTTCAAAATGACACAGCTTATATGATTAGCGGATTCAATCTTTCTCGTTCTTCTACTGCTCCAAAGCATAGAGAAGAGGATTATCCTGAAAAGCAAAGAGGACTTCGAGTTCGTGAAAACGACAGCGTAAAAGCATCAACTCAAATCAAGCACGAACAGGCTTTGTGCACAAAAAGAGCAATTGCACTTCTTGTTGTTGCTGCTATGATAATCGGCTTTGTTGGCTTAACTCTATATTCATTTGCCGTAAAAAATGAATTGACACGAGAAATTTCGTCTGTTAAAACAAATATTTCAAATGCTCAAAGCGAGAATATCAGCTTGCAGAGCGAACTTGACACTATGGTTTCAATCAGTATGATTGATGATTATGCAGTTAACAAACTTCATATGACAAAGATGAAATCCAATCAAATTCAATATATGGATGTAAAACAGTTTAAACAAAACTATATGAAAGAGATAAATCAAAACAAAACTCTTGCCGAGAGGCAGTTGAGTAATAAATAAAATTATACAGCGTACTATATAAGAGAGTCGGAAATTTTCCTACTCTCTAAAATGCTTTTTTATAGGCGTGCAAAAATGCACGAATTTTGATGACGACGAGGTGATGACAATGGCAACCGATTTTAAAAAGCAAGGTTTAAAGCGAATTACAATATTGGCTGTTGTTATCGCTTTCCTTTTTTCGCTTGACGCATTCAGGGTGTTTTATATTTCAACAGTTAAAGGTGACGAGTACTCTGCAAAGGCGGAAAGTCAGCAACTTTCAGACTCCGAAATTCCGGCAAAGCGTGGTTCGATTTATGACAGTGACGGCAATGTTCTTGCTCAATCTGCAACCACTTGGGATATTTTCCTCGATTCAAAGAACATAACCGATAAAAGCAGAGATAAGGTCGTAAACGGTCTTGCAAAAATCTTGAAACTTGATGATGAGGGCAAGGCAGAACTTTTGGAAAAAAGCAAAAAAGACACCCATTATGTTATAATTGCCGAGCAAGTTGAAAATGATATAAAGGAAGAAATTACTGCTTTCAAAATCAAAAACAAGTTTTCGAATATGATAGGCACGGAACAAAACACAAAACGCTATTATCCGTATGGCGAATTTGCTTCAAATGTTCTTGGTTTTACAGGTGAGGACAATCAGGGACTTTATGGATTGGAGTATTATTACGAAGATGAGCTTAGAGGAACAAACGGCAGAATTATTACCGTAAAAGATGCTCAAAAGCACAATCTTCCAACGGATTACGAAACTTCAATTGACGCAGTTGACGGCAATTCTCTTGTACTTACTCTCAACCAAAATGTTCAGTACACACTTGAAAAAAATCTTTCCGCAACAATGAATGAGTACAAGGCAAAGGGTGCTTACGGTGTTGTTATGAATTGCAAAACAGGCGGTGTGCTTGCTATGGCTTCACTTCCTGATTATGATTGCAACGAGCCGTATAAACTCACATATTCAAAAAATATCAAGGCTATTGAAAAAATCACTGATGAAGATGAAAAAATCGCCGCAAAATCAGAGGCTATTCAAAATCAGTGGAACAATTTTGTAACATCAAGTACATATGAGCCGGGTTCGGTTTTCAAAACCTTTATTGCCGCAGCGGCACTTGAGGAAAATATAGTTAATCTCAACACAACTTATACCTGCACAGGCTCAATCCGTGTAAAGGATTATGTTATGAGATGTCACTATCATCCGGGACACGGCACAGAAACTTTTACTCAAGGACTTGAAAATTCGTGCAACCCGTTCTTCATTACAGTCGGTCAAAAACTCGGTGTGCACAATTATTTCAAATATTTTGAAGCATTTGGCTTCACACAAAAAACAGGAATTGACCTTCCAGGTGAAGCCGGTTCACAGTATTATAAAGAAAATCAATACGGACTTGTTGAGCTTTCATCTGCTTCATTTGGTCAGTCAAACAGCTTGACACCTATCCAACTTTGCACAGGTCTTTGTGCAATTGCAAACGGCGGAACACTTTTGAAGCCGTATGTTGTTGACCATATTGTTGACGCAAACGGTAATACAGTCAAGAAAACTCAACCGACCGAAATCAGACGAGTTATCAGCGAGGACACCTCCAAAAAAGTAAGAGGTATGATGAAATCTGTTGTTGACAACGGTACAGGTAAAAACGGTTATGTTGCCGGCTATCGTGTCGGAGGCAAAACAGGTACATCAACAAAACTTGCAGAGTCAACAAACGACAAGACAAAGTACATTGTTTCGTTTGCTGCGATTGCTCCGTCGGACGATCCGCAAGTTGCAATGATTATCATTATGGATGAGCCGAATCAGGATTTGGGCGGTGGTGCTCTTTGTGCTCCGATTGCAGCACAGGTTGTAGAAACTTGTATGCAGGAGATGAACATTGAGCCTGAATATGACGAAAAAGAAAGCAAAAACCTTTCTGTCTATACACCTAATGTAATCGGCAAATCGGTTGGCGAAGCAAAGTCTGTACTTGGTTCAAAGAATCTCAAATGCAAGGTTATCGGTGACGGCAAAAAGGTCGTTCGTCAATCTCCTGCATCATCGTCAACTATTCCGACAAACGGCACGGTTGTTCTTTATACAACAAAGGAAGAAAAGAAAACCGTAACTGTTCCTGATTTCTCGGGACTTACAATTAGCGAGGCAAACGCTCTTGCAAGTGAAAATAGTTTGAATATTGAAATAAGCGGTATTAACTTGTCGGCATCAAATGTTGTTGCTTATCGTCAATCGACCGAAAAGGGCGCAACCGTTTCTGCCGGAACAGTAATAACCGTATCGTTTAAGAATACAAATTCAGTTCTCGACTGATAATATATAGGAGTGGGAAAATGAAACTTTCACAGGTTTTAAAAGATGTAAAGGTAAAAAATGAATATAAAGATGTTGAGATTAAGGACATAACAGCCGATTCTCGTCAGGTAGAGGAAGGCTACCTCTTTGTCTGCATCAAGGGTGCATCATTTGACGGCCATTCTGTTGCAGAAGAAATGCTCCAAAAAGGTGCGGCTGCCGTTGTGTGCGAGCACGATTTAGGACTTGAAAATCAAGTTATTGTTGAAGATACCCGTATGGCATATTCACCGATTTGCGCTGCATTTTTCGGTAATCCTGCCGATAGCCTCAAACTCATTGGTCTTACTGGTACAAACGGCAAAACAACAACAACATTTTTGATTAAGCAAATTCTTGAAAATGTCGGCAAAAAATGCGGACTTATCGGCACTGTTCAAAATATGGTCGGCAGCGAAATTTATCCTGCTCATTACACCACACCTGACCCATATGAACTTCAGTCACTTTTCAGAAAAATGGTTGATGCAAGCTGTGAATACTGTATTATGGAAGTTTCATCACAGGCTCTTGCACAGGGCAGAGTTGAGGGAATACATTTCTATATCGGTGCGTTCACCAATCTCACACAGGACCATCTTGATTATCACAAAACTTGGGAAAACTATTTTGAAGCAAAGAAGCTTTTGTTCAAGGCTTGCGATATTGCCGTAACAAATGTTGATGATGAGTACGGACTCAAAATCGTTGACGGTTGCGGTTGCAAGGTTGTAACATATGGCGTTGACAACATGAAAGCAGACTACACTGCAAGAAATGTTCGTTTTTCATCAGAGGGCGTAAAATATGACCTCATCGGTGAAAAAATCGGCAGAGTAAACTGTCCTATTCCGGGCAGATTCAGTGTGTATAACTCACTTTGTGCAACTTCTGTGGCACTCACACTCGGAGTTGATTTTACAGATGTGCTTGAAGCAATCAGCAAATCAAACGGAGTAAAGGGCAGAATTGAGGTTGTGCCAACTCCAAATCAGGATTATACTGTTATTATTGACTATGCTCATTCTCCTGACGGACTTGAAAATATCATTTCATCCTTAAAGGAAATTGCAAACGGCAGAGTTGTCACAGTATTTGGCTGTGGCGGTGACAGAGATAAAACAAAGCGACCAAAGATGGGCAAAATCGCAGCTGATTTGTCTGATTTCTGCGTTGTAACTTCCGATAACCCAAGAAGCGAAAATCCAGGCGACATTATCAAGGATATTCTTGAGGGAATGAAGGACAGCAAAACTCCTTATAAGGTTGTTGAAAACAGAAAAGAAGCTATTGCGTGGGCAATGAAAAATGCACAAAAGGATGATATTATTCTCCTTGCAGGCAAAGGACACGAAACCTATCAAATTCTCCCAACGGGCACAATTCATTTTGATGAGAGAGAAGCTGTTGCAGAGATTTTAGAGGAACTTAATAAATAATGGAAAAACTAAAATTATCAGAAATTGCACCGTATTTGGGTGCAACATATAACAATGATGCCGAGTTTGATTCGGTTTGCATAGACACAAGAAAAATCACAAAGGGATGCTTGTTCATTTGCATTAAGGGCGAACGCTTTGACGCCCATCAATTCGCAGACGAGGCACTTTCACTCGGAGCATCTGCCGTGATGATTCATTCCGACATTGAGCCGAACGGTGCATATATCAAGGTTGACGACACTGCAAAGGCTATGCTTCGTCTTTCAGGTTATTATCGTTCAAAGTTTGACATTCCTGTAATCGGTCTGACAGGCTCGGTTGGCAAAACAACTACAAAGGAGTTTACTCACCTTGTTGTGTCGGCAAAGTATAATGCAATCAAGACTCTTGGAAATCTCAATAACGAAATCGGTGTACCTCAAATGTTGTTTCAAATTGACAACAGCACAGAGGCAGCTGTTATTGAAATGGGTATGAACCACTTTGGCGAAATTTCTCGTCTTGTCAATGAGGTTAAGCCGACAATCGGTCTTATTACAAATATCGGTGTTTCGCATATTGAAAATCTCGGTTCTCGTGAGGGAATTCTCAAGGCAAAACTTGAGCTTTGCGAGGGACTTGCAGAGGGTGCCCCTCTCATTTTGAACGGCGACAATGATATGCTCCAAACCGTTAAGGATGAATATCATAAGGTTGTTTTTTACGGAATTGAAAACGGTGAATTCAAGGCAGAAAACATTGTTGAAGCTGATAATTCCACCTCATTTGATGTTGCATATTATGGCAAAAAACAGCATATAACTATCCCGACAATCGGCATACACAATGTATACAATGCTCTTGCGGCGTTCGCAGTAGGTTATTTTTTGAATGTCGAGCCACAGGCGGCAGCAGATGCACTCGGCACATATGTGCCTGCCGGTATGCGTCAAAAAGTAGTTGATGTTGACGGTATCACATCAATTGAGGATTGCTACAACGCTTCGCCTGATTCAATGCGTGCCGCACTCAAAACATTAAGTGACATTAAGGGCAACAAAAAAATTGCTGTTTTGGGCGATATGCTTGAACTCGGCGATTATGCAAAAACTGCCCACACAGAAGTTGGCACGGCAGTTGCAGAAAACAAAATTGACTATCTTCTTGCTTATGGCAATGATGCAAAGTTTTATGTTGACGGTGCAAAGCAAGGCGGAGTGGAAAACGCATTTTTGTTTGATGACAAAGAAAAATTGTCCGAAATGCTTTTGAATATTGCGACAAAAGGTGACGCAGTTTTGTTCAAAGGCTCACGAGGTATGAAACTCGAGGATGTTATAAATACTGTATATAAAGGATGGAAAAAACAATGAGCACTACTGTTGCATATATCATAACCGCAGTTATAGCTTTTGGTATCACAGCCGGTCTCGGATTTGTAATTATTCCGTGGCTTCGTAAATTGAAATTTGGTCAAACTATTTTGGACATCGGTCCGTCATGGCACAAGTCAAAGCAGGGCACTCCGAATATGGGTGGCTTGATGTTCATCATCGGTATTATTGTTGCGTTTGTTATTGGTGCTGTTTCGTTCACCCTTGCAGGCGGAAAACTTGAAAGCGACTATGCTTCTGTTCTTGTCGGCAGAGATAAGGTGCTTATCATCGCAGGTCTTTGCCTTGCATTCGGCTGTGGCGTTATCGGTTTTACTGATGACTTCATCAAAATTAAGCTCAAAAGAAACGAGGGCTTAACAGCAAAGCAAAAGTCGTTCGGTCAGCTTGTTATGGCGCTTGGCTACACAGCAACTCTTTGGCTTTCACACAATACAGTTTGGTATTTGCCTTTTATCGGCAATGTAAATTTTGAAAAGAATTTTATCACAGGTGTTGTATTTTGGCTTGTTTCAATTTTCATCATCGTTGGTTGTGTAAACAGCGTAAACCTCACTGACGGTATTGACGGCCTTTGCTCAAGCGTAACTTTTACAGTTGCAATCACATTTATTATTGCATCTGTAATGCTCAAATTTGCAGGACTTGGCATAATTTCATCTGCACTTTTGGGTGGCGTGTTGGGCTTCCTTTGCTGGAACTGGAATCCGGCGAAAACCTTTATGGGTGACACGGGTTCGTTATTCCTTGGCGGTCTTGTAACTGCACTTGGTTTTGCAATCAAATGTCCGCTTTTGCTTGTGCTCATCGGTCTTGTTTATGTTGGCGAAACTATGAGTGACATTATCCAAATCGGATATTTCAAAATGACCCACGGCAAGCGTATTTTCAAAATGGCACCTATTCATCACCATTTTGAGATGTGCGGATGGAAAGAAAAGAAAATCTGCGTTGTATTTTCAATCGTAAACGCAGTCGGCTGTGCAATCGCACTTGTGCTTATGTATTTTGGTCAGTAATTATTAAAAAATCTACGAAAGGAGTCAGTTATGGCAGGAAGAGATTTAGAGCCTCCACGCCGTTCATCAAGGCAAAGCGAAGCTTATGAAGAACAGCCAAGGCGAAAGAAATCAAAAAAGCAACCAAAAAATCCGTTTGATAAAAATTCGGGATTGTCATTTTTTGTTGCAAACGGCGGCTTTGATTTGCCGTTTTTTGCCGCAACACTTGCCCTTGTAACAATCGGACTTGTAATGTTGTTTTCGGCAACTTATCCATATGCACTTCAAAACGAAGGCGACTCCTATTTTTATTTCAAGCGTCAGCTCATTTTCGCTGTTGCAGGCGTAATTGTGATGTTGCTTGTGTCAAAGTTGAATTATAAATTCTTGAAAGTAATCGAAAGACCGCTTTTCGTAATTTCAATATGTTTGCTGATACTTGTTTTGTTTTATCATGTTGATGTTGTAAGAAACGGCGAGGAATTCAAGCGTTGGATTCCGTTTGGTCCTATAACGGTTCAGCCGTCAGATATTGCAAAATTTGCGCTTATACTTGCTCTTGCCGCATATATCAGCAAAAATTACAGAAAAATGAAAAATTTTAAAGAGGGCGTTATTTTCCCGGCTCTCTTAGTTGGAACTTGTTGTGTTCTTATTTATCTTGAAAACCACCTTTCATGTACACTCCTTGTTTTTATGATCGGTCTTGCATTGATGTTCTGCGGTGGTACTCGATGGGAATACTATGTTGCGGGATTGTGCTTCGTTGCAGTCGTTGCAATTATTGTAATAAAAAATCCGGATGTTCTTCCGGGATATCAGGGAAACCGTATCAGAGCGTGGACAGACAAAGCGTTTGAACCTCGTGGCTTGAGATGGCAAACCAACAATTCGCTGTATGCTATTGGTTCAGGCGGATTTTGGGGAGTAGGCTTGGGCAATTCAAAGCAGAAGTATCTCTATGTTTCTGAGCCACAAAACGATTTTATTTTTGCAGTTGTGTGCGAAGAACTTGGCTTCATTGGTGCAACTTTAATTATCGGACTTTTCGGAATTCTTTTTTGGAGAGGCGTCAAAATTGCACAGAGATGCGAAGATAGATTTTCTTCACTTGTTGTAATCGGCATTGTTGCACAGGTTGCAATTCAAACAATTTTCAATATTCTTGTTGTAACCGATACAATTCCAAACACAGGTATTGCGCTGCCGTTCTTCTCGTATGGCGGTACATCACTGCTTATGCTTTGCTTCGAAATGGGCGTTGTTTTGTCGATTTCTCGCAAAATAAATACTAAAAATTATTGAGGTAGAAATTATGAAACTTTTATTTGCAACCGGAGGCACTGCAGGTCATATCAATCCTGCACTTGCCGTTGCATCATATATAAAGGAACAACATCCCGATTACGAAATTATGTTCATCGGCACAGCCGATCATATGGAGTCAAGACTTGTGCCAAACGCAGGTTTTGAGTTTAAAACAATTGATATTAACGGCTTTAAGCGTTCATTTTCGCCAAAGGCTATTATTGAAAATGTAAAAACTGTCGGCAAACTAATGAGGTCTGAAAAAGAATCAAAGAATATCATCAAGGAGTTCCAGCCTGATGTAGTTATCGGTTTTGGCGGTTATGTTTCGGGTCCTGTTCTTGATGAGGCTGCAAAACTTCATATTCCAACTTGCATTCACGAGCAAAATGCTTATCCGGGAATTACAAACAAACAGCTTGCTAAAAAAGTGGACAAGGTTATGCTCACCGTTGAGGATGCGGCAAATCATATGGAAGCAAAGTGTGACGTTGTAATCACAGGACTTCCTGTAAGAGGCGAGCTGCTTAAAAAATCAAAGTTCAGCGCAAGAATTGAACTTGGTATTGCAGATGACAAGCCACTTGTTTTGTCATTTGGCGGTTCACTCGGCGCTGCACCGCTTAATGAAGCAATGTTTGATATTATCCTTGAAGACGCAGAAAAGAATGATGTTTATCACATTCATTCGGTTGGCACAAACGGCAAGGAATATCTTGAAAAATTCGAAGCAAACGGCTTTACCAAAAGAGCAGAAAATATATATTATAAGGGCAACGCAGAGGTTAGACTTTATATTGACAATATGGACACTTGTATGGCTGCCGCTGATTTGGTAATCGGCAGAGCAGGTGCATCCTCTTTGTCGGAAATTGAGGCAATGGGCAAGGCATCAATCCTCATCCCATCTCCGTATGTTGCCGAAAATCATCAGTTCCACAATGCAATGGCACTTGTAAATCGTAATGCAGCAAGAATTTTGCGTGAAAAGGATTTAACAACCGATTCTCTCAAGGCTCTTATGAATGAACTTATTAGCGATAAAGCCGAGCTTGCGGATATTGAAAAGAATGCAAAAGAAATGGCAATTCTTGATTCTCGTGAACGAATTGCCGATATAATTCTTTCTCTTGCAAAATAATTAACATTTTTATTGTATATTTCATAAACTGCCATAGGTGGTTTTATGAAGTATTTGCAAATTAACGGTGGCAAAAAATTAGAGGGCAGTATTCGGGTGCACGGTGCAAAAAACGGAGTGCTTCCGCTTCTTTCGGCTTGTGTGCTTGTTGACGGAATTACTGTGTTACATAATTGCCCTCGTCTTTCAGATGTTGAAGTAACTGTAGATATATTGCGCTATCTCGGTGCAAAGGTCACAAGAAATGATGACACTTTGATTGTTGATGCGTCAAATATTCATCGCAATAACATCCTTGAGGAATATATGAAAGAGTTGCGCTCGTCAATTATATTTTTGGGTGCTCTTGCTTCAAGAACAGGTGAAGCGTGTTTGTATCTTCCCGGAGGTTGCGAAATCGGACTTCGTCCAATCGACCTGCATCTTAAAGGTTTGAAAACCTTGGGTTATCGTGTTTATGCAGACGGTCACAATGTTTGCGCAGTAAAAAATAATGTTAAGGGCGCAGAGATTGTTTTGCCGTTTCCGAGTGTCGGTGCAACGGAAAACATAATTCTTGCATCGGTTTTGGCATCTGGAGTTACAACAATTGTCAATGCAGCAAGAGAACCTGAAATTGCCGATTTGGCTTTGTTTCTCAACAAGGCAGGCGCAAAAATTTCGGGAATTTCAACTCCGACGATAGTAATTGAGGGTGTAAAGTCGCTTCACAGCACAGAACACACCGTTATTCCCGACAGAATATTGGCGACAACTCTTATGTCTGCGTGTGCGATTACAGGTGGAAATGTGGAACTTACGGATGTGTATATTCCTCACATTATGCCAACACTTCCGGCATTTGAAGAAATGGGTTGCAGAATTAAAGCGGAAGAAAACACTATATTTATTAAAGCTCCGCCTCGACTTAAAAGAGTTAAAAAAATAGAAACTATGGCATATCCCGGATTTCCTACCGATTGTCAAGCGCCTGTTATGTCTGCACTTTCGGTTGCAAAGGGAACTTCGATTGTCAAAGAAACGATATTTGAAAACAGATATAAGCACATCGAACAATTGAATTTGTTTGGCACGGATATTTGTGTAAATGATAGAATTGCCGTTGTAAACGGTGTAAAAAATATTCATTCGGCAGATGTAAGGTGCACCGATTTGCGTGGTGGTGCAGCAGTTGTTATTGCAGGACTTAAAGCAGAAGGAACTTCAACTGTCAGGGATATTTATCATATTGACAGAGGATACGAGAGTATCGAAAATCAGCTTTCAATGCTTGGAGCTGATGTAAAGAGGATGTATGATGAAAAAGAACAGCAAACCAAAAAATCAAAATAATGATGCAATGAAGCCACTCAATGATGAGCTTGGCTTCTTTGACCTTGAGCCTCCGAAAATTTATCGTGAGGGTCAAACCCGTTCAACTCCGTCAAGACAGCAGTCGTCACAGAGTAAGCCGTCAAAAAAACGCAAAAAGGATTCTCCGCAGCGCAAATCTGCTCAAAAAACGGAGCAGGGTGGCAATGTGAAGAAGAAACGCAGATTAAAAAAGAAGTTTAGAATTGCGTTTACTGCAATCGGTCTTGTGTTGCTCATTGTGATTGTGATAACTATTTTGAGCTTTACTGTCTTTTTCAAAATAGATACCATCAAAGTTAACGGAGCAAAGAAATATACTCCACAGCAAATCACGGCTGTTTTGCCGATTGAAAAGGAAAAAAATCTTTTCACAATAGACAAAAATGGTGCAACGGAAAAACTTGAAGAAAATCTGCCTTATATTTATAGTGTAGAAATCACACGCAAGCTACCGTCAACAATTATAGTGAATGTTACAGAGCCTAAATATGTTTATTATGTAAAGAACAGTAACAACACATATACCTATTTTGATAATAATTTTAAAATCCTTGAAGCAAATGTTAAGTCTGCACCAAAAAAGGGAATTGAAGTAAAAAAGACAGCGTTTGAAAATGCAGTTCCCGGCAAAGTTGCAGAACTGACAAACAAAGAGCTTGTTGATGACCTTCAATCAATTATGCAAACAGTCAACGATTTGAAGCTCAAAAAGATTACAGCAATATATTCGGAAAGCCTTGTAAGTAATTATATTGTATATGATAATCGTATTACAATTAAATTAGGCGAAACAAACGGCATAAAAGACAAAATCTTTACAGCTTTAACAGCCATAGAAAAGCTAAATGACAGCAATCCGGATGCCGAAGGTACTTTGACAGCCACAAATGACAAGCAAATATACTTTACAGAGAAAAAATAACAAAATCGAATAATTCTAACTGTAAAGCAAAATTCTTGCATCAACACTTACAAATTGTATAATTTATGCACTTTGCACAACAAACTAAGGTATAAATTTATAAAGGTTGGAAAAAATATTTAGATTATTTTTTAAAAAGTATTGCAAACCGGTTACAAAACTGTTACAATAGCAATTGTGAAGCACTAAAAAGTGTTGTACCGAAAAAATAAAGACAAGGAGAATAAAAAATGGGTAGATATGAAATCGATACTGACGACAGCAAAGTTGTTTCAATAAAAGTAATTGGCGTAGGTGGCGGCGGCGGAAACGCTGTTAACCGTATGGTTAAATGTGGAGTAAAGGATGTAGAGTTCGTTGCAGTAAACTCTGATAAGCCTGCTCTTGACCAGTCATCTGCTACACATAAAATTCTTATCGGCGAAAAGGCTACAAAGGGCCGTGGCGCAGGTGCAAGACCTGAAGTTGGTCTTAAGGCTGCAGAGGAATCAAAGGAAGCATTGACAGATGTTCTTTCAGGCTGTGAAATGGTATTCGTTACAGCCGGCATGGGTGGCGGAACAGGTACAGGTGCCGCTCCTGTTGTTGCAAAACTTGCAAAAGAAATGGGCATCCTCACCGTTGGTGTTGTTACAACTCCATTCGGTTTTGAGGGCAAGCGTCGTATGCAACAAGCTCAAGAGGGTATCAATGAGCTTGCTTCAAATGTTGACTCTTTGATGGTTATTCCAAACGAAAACCTTAAGCTCGTTTCAAAGGAAAAGATTACTCTTCTTAATGCTTTTGAAATTGCCAATGATGTTCTTCGCCAAGGTGTTCAGAGTATTTCAGACCTCGTAAATGCAACAGGTCTTGTAAACTGTGACTTTGCCGATGTAACAGAAATTATGAAGGATGCCGGCTATGCTCATATGGGCGTTGGTCACGGCAAAGGCAAGGACAAGGCAGAGATGGCTGCACAGCAAGCTATTTCTTCACCTCTTCTTCAAACATCTATCGATGGTGCTCGTGGCGTTCTTCTTAACATCACATGTTCAACTGATATCGGACTTGAAGAAATTGATGCAGCATCTAATGTTGTTATGGAAGCAGTTCATCCTGATTGCGAAATCATCTGGGGTGCTAACTTCGATGAGGAACTTGAGGACGAAATGATTATCACTGTTATCGCTACTCGCTTCGGTGAGGACGGTCCCGGTGCTCCAATCAAGTCAACAACAGCTTCAAAGCCTGTTGCTCCTCCAACAGAAATTCCTGCTGCTCCTGCAAGCTTCACTTCAAATGACGACGATTCATTCAACGACATCGTTTCATTCTTCAAGAAGTAATTATTGAAATTAATAAAGGACTGTTCTTCGTTGAACGGTCCTTTTTTGTTGTGTAAAGTTTTTTCCTTTTAAATTTTATTTCTTGAAAAGGGGATATTACTTTTTGAACAATTTGAAAATTTGAACTGTAAAAGTTAAAACTTTACGATTTTAACACTTTCCACCCACTTTTCCACATTTCAAAGATGCTAAAAACCGTTGTTTTAACATTATTTCCACATAGTTTTCCACATTTTTGCTAATATAATAGCGTTTTGTAAAGCAAATTACATTACAAAGATAATAAAATAAAAAGCCGTCAAATAATGATTTTCTTTCATTACCTGACGGCATTACATTTGTTATTATTTTTTTGAAACAATAATTCCGATTTGCTCGATAAACGACTTGACTTTGTTTGCCATTTCTTGCGGAGTTTCTTTCATGCCCTTGTCAACCCAGCTGATAATAACTCCGCCTAATCCAAATCCAAAGAATTCTGCAACGGATGATTGGTCATCGCTGATTGGACTGAGATAATTTTTCTTGATGATTTCCTTAATGATTTTTTCAAACTGATTTGTTGCGACTTTTGAAAGATATGAGTATACATCACCCATATTTATCTTCACCGCATTTTGATAGAACTTTTTGTCGTTGTACATTGTGTTGAACAGTGTCAAAAAGTTTTCTTCCATTGTTTCGTATGAAAAGTTCTCAACAAGTTTGCTGATGATTTCATTGTATAGCAACCAGTCAAGGAGCTCATATCTGTCTTGGAAGTGATAGTAAAATGTTTGTCTGTGCATTTCGCACTTGTTTGAAATGTCCGAAACCGTGATTTTTTCAAATGGTGTTGTTTGCATTAATTCTTTCAACGCAGCCGCAATCTTACGCTTGGTAATTTCACTGCATGATAATTGGTCTTTCATACCGTAAACCTCTTGTACAAATATTTTAGTATGTATATTATATCACATTTTCTATTTTATACAAGTGTATATTTAAAAATTAACATTTGTATAATTAAATTTTTGCATTATACATCATAACACCGCTTGGCTCAATGTCAACAATTCCGTAATTTCCGTCACGGGCAGAGCCTGGGTTCATATAATGTATAGAGTCGATTGTTTCGACATACGGAATATGAGTGTGACCGAATAAAACTATGTCAGCACCGATTGATTTTGCCTCACTGCAAAGCATTTGATATCCATATTTCACATTGTATGGATGACCATGAGTGAAAAGTATTTTTTTGCCGCCAAATTCAATTACCTTGCTTGCAGGGAGGTCGGACATAAAATCACAGTTTCCGCTCACCCTGTCAATTTTTATATCGGGATGAAGTTGCAACGCTGTGTCAAGGTCTTTGTTGCCGTCACCTAAAAACAAAAATAAATCCGCATTGTCCTTGTGTCGTTCAATAATGTCAAGAAGTGCCGACACCATCATATGACTGTCTGACATAACTACTATTCTCATTCATATCCCACCTTAATTAATCATATCTTTAAGTAGATTATACTATGAAAGGGCGAGTGTTTCAATGAAAAATATTGATGTTGACGAATTGAAAAAAGCCGTTCAAAGCGGAAATGTTGACGGCTATATGAGCAAAAATCTGCCTCCCGATGCACAGCGAAAAATAAAACAGGTTTTGTCAGATAAAAATGCCACCGAAAAAATCCTCAACACACCCGAAGCAAAAGCACTTATTCAGAAATTTACGAAAAAATAGGTATAGCAATGGACAACATAAATGATATTATTTCCTCCCTCTCCGAAAATGACATAGAAATGCTCAAAGGTGTTGCCTCGTCAATTTTAGGCGACGGCAATGCCGATGAACAAAAATCAGCAGAAAGTGATAAAAATTCTGTTCTTGCAAACGGCTTAAATCTTTCGCAAAGCGATCTCAATATGATGCTTAAGGCAAAAACGATTTTTGACAAAATGAACAACACTTCATCAAAAGATGCTGATTTGATTATTGCGCTGAAACCGCATTTGTCGGAGGAATCTCAACTAAAAGCCGATAAAGCAATCCGTATTTTAAAATTGTTTGATATTCTTCCGTACATAAAGGAATTGTTTTAAATGAACGAATTTAATTCAAATGATATAAATGACGCAAAGCGCCGTGTTGAAGAAATGAGAAAAAAAGCAAATAATTATGTTGATTCAAAGCCTTGCAACGATAAGCAAGATAAGACGGAAAAAGAAAACAAAAATGAGTCGCCGCTTTCTTTTTTTGGGGATATAACAGGTTCTATCTTCTCTTCATCGCTCAAGGACAGTTCAGCCGGATTGGTGCTTGCATTGATTTTGATTTTGTCAAAAGAGGGTGCCGACAACAAATTAATTTTGGCACTTTTATATATTTTGCTTTGATAGTATGGAAATTTGATATAATATGTGTTATATTATACATTAGATTTATTTGGGAGGAATTAGATGTCTAATATTACACATGTATATTTTGACGGCTTGGGTATAGATTTTAATCTGCCGTCGGTAGCCTTCAGCGTGTTTGGCTACGACATTCATTGGTATGGAATTATTATTGCTTTCGGTTTTGCACTTGCTGTTTTGTACGGCGGTCGTAAGGCGTACAAATGGAAAATGAGCCTTGACGGAATGACCGATGTTCTCATTTGGGGCACATTGCTTGGCATTGTTTGCGCAAGACTGTATTATGTTGCGTTTGAGTGGGAATATTATTCTCAACATCTCAACGAAATTCCTGCAATATGGAATGGCGGTATTGCAATTTATGGCGGTATCATTGGCGCTCTCATCGGTGCGGCAATTGGCTGTAAAATTGGCAAAATTGATTTTCTCAATCTTCTTGATTTAGGTTCTCTCGGTTTGTTGATTGGACAAGGTATCGGCAGATGGGGCAATTTCTTTAATCAAGAGGCGTTCGGTACAAACACCGATACGGCACTTTTCAGAATGTGGTCGCCTAAAATTCACGACACTTTGGAAAATTCGGCGGCACTCCTTGCACAAAAGGGTATAACAGTTGATCCAAACACAGCGGTGCACCCAACTTTTTTGTACGAAAGCGTATGGTGTTTGCTAAGTTTCCTTGTGCTTCATATTGTTGTAACTTATTTCAGAAAATTCAAGGGCGAAATCTTTATGCTTTACGGCGTGCTTTACGGTGCCGAGCGTATGATTGTTGAGGGAATGAGAACGGATTCGCTGTATATCGGGTCAACAACCATCAGGGTTTCACAGCTTCTTTCAGCTATAATTGTTGTTGTGGCACTTGTGTTCTTTGCTTACTTCATGACGGTTTGCAAGAAGGGCAAATTGCCAAAAGCACTTCAACTTGATGACTTGGATGCTTTAGAAGAAGCAAATAAAAAAGCAAAGGCAGAGCAAAAGGCTGAACTTGAAGAGAAGAAAAGACAAAAGGCTCTCAAAAAGCAGGAAAAGAAAGATAAGAGGAATAAAAAATGAATATTATTGACGGAAAAGCAGTGTCAAAAAAAGTAAAAGAGGATGTTAAGGCAGAATGCGAACAACTCAAAGCAAAGGGAATTACACCGGGTCTTGCAGTAATTATTGTTGGTGACGACCCTGCTTCACAGGTTTATGTTCACAACAAAGAGGTTGCGTGTGAGGCTTGCGGATTTTATAGCGTAAAATATGCACTTCCGGCAGAAACCACACAGGACGAGCTTAATGCACTTGTTGACAAACTCAATAAGGATGACAAAATCAATGGTATTCTTTGCCAGCTTCCGTTGCCGTCACATCTTGATGACAAGGAGGTTATCAATCGTATTGACCCGCTCAAGGATGTTGATGCGTTCCACCCTGTAAATGTCGGTGCAATTATGATTGGCGATTATAATTATTTGCCTTGCACTCCTTCCGGTGTTATGGAACTTATCCATTCAACAGGAATTGATGTTTCGGGCAAAAAGGCTGTTGTTATGGGTCGTTCAAATATCGTGGGCAAGCCTATGGCAATGCTTCTTCTTCACGAAAATGCAACTGTTGAAATCACTCATTCAAGAACTCAAAATTTGGCATATATTACCAAGGAAGCCGATATTCTTGTTGCTGCAATCGGCAAGGCAAAATTTGTCAAGGCTGATATGGTCAAGGATGGCGCAGTTGTGATTGATGTCGGTATGAACAGAGATGAAAACGGCAAACTCTGCGGTGATGTGGATTTTGATGATGTAAAGGATAAGTGTAGCTTTATCACTCCTGTTCCGGGTGGTGTCGGTCCGATGACTATCGCTATGCTTATGAAAAACACGTTGACAGCGGCAAAAATCCAAAACGGTATTGAGTAATATGACTATTGAAGAACAGATTGTAAACAAATTAATTGACAGAGGCTTCCGCATTTCCTTTGCCGAATCGTGCACAGGAGGCCTTTGTTGTGGTACGCTTGTTAATGTGTCAAACGCTTCAAAGGTGCTTGATATGTCCTTGGTGACTTATGCAAACGAAGCAAAGGTTGAACTTATAAATGTAAGTCCAGAGACTATCGAAAGCTATGGTGTAGTCAGCGAACAGGTCGCAGGGGAGATGTGCAAAGGTGTTGCCGAAAAAGCACATAGTGAGGTTGGAGTAGGAATCACAGGAGTTGCCGGTCCAACGGGAGGCACTGCCAAAAAACCGGTCGGTATGGTTTGTTTTGGCTTTTATGTCCTGGGAAATGTGACAACTCGCACAATGCAGTTTGGCAATATCGGCAGAAACGAAGTTAGGGCAAAATCGGTTGATTTTGTTTTCAACACTTTGGCGGAATTGCTTGAAAAACAATTTTGAGTGTGCTATAATACACCCGTTCCAAAAAGTAAAAAATAAAAGGCACATCCACCCGATGTGCCCGATATGCTGATATGGCTCAGTTGGTAGAGCAGCTCATTCGTAATGAGCAGGCCGTCGGTTCGAGTCCGACTATCAGCTCCAAAACCTGCGTAAACACGGCATTTTCGCAGGTTTTTTCTTTTTCTGAAATTAATTTCAAAATTCAATAAGTAACACAAAATCTCACTCTTTTTTATGGAGTGAGATTTTGTGATTTTTGGTGTTAAATATTTCGTGACCATCTATTGACCAATTGTGAAATTTTAGGATAAAAGCATTTGCCCAATAGATTAGAAATTTATCAACAAAGCTGTTATTTCGGGATCCGCATGAATAAATGCGCTTCATCTTCGCCCGCAATATAAGCCCCATTATTCAACATGACCTTCTGCGAAGCGATATTATCCTTATTTACACGAAGGTATATCTCTTCTTCCAAGATAATGCTTTTTGCTTTATCAACAGTAAGTTTCAATCCCGCTGTTCCATATCCTTTACCTCGTTTATCTTTTTTGATGCTGTAGCCGATATGTCCGGCTCCTTCTCGAAGTGTTTCAGTTAAATAATGCCTTATTCTGAATTCTCCGATTAGACAATCTTGGTCCCACAAATAATAGTATGTTTCGGGAACAAACCAATTTGGCATGTTAACAGGATACTCATACGAAATCAAGGTTGGCAGGACGGTTTCAATATAGTCCTCGTATGAAACACCATTATACTGATTTGTTAAGCCGTTTTCATCAAAAGTCAATGCTGTAGTGTATTCCCATTGAGCGATAGCGTCCTGTAAATTTATTTTTCGAAGTTCCATCACATTGTTACCTCTGCAAATCACAATTTATCAAATTTATTATACCATACCTTAAAGCAAAAACTCAACCGCCGATTATTCGGCAGTTGAGTTTTTGTTGGAAATAGAAATTTCTTCGCCTGCGCTTTCTATCAGATTTTCCATTGTGTTTGCAACATTTTCTTGCATGGAATCCATTACATGCATACAACCTTCCTCAAAAATATAAAATGGACTATTTCCTATAATTTCAAATTTACCATTATCATAATAAATAGTGTCTTCTTCAGGTAGAGCTATTATTTTTCTTTTTTTTGATAATTTTAACAGATAGTTTTTATTTAATTCAGTCTTTTCTTTATCTTGATTGGTAAAATGACAAAGAAAAGAAAAATGACTTACTACATCAAAGCCTATTAAATCTTTAAGGTCAACTTCATTTTCGTCTGCATATTTACATGTGTCGATATATTGTCCTAAAATTATAGCACCAGCACTGCCTCCAAAAACAACACCATTATTCTCAATAAAAACTTTTATTTTTTCAAATGAGCCACTATCTTTTAAATCTTTTAGTAATTTAAATGTATTCCCACCTCCAATAAATAATGCAGAATAATTTTCTAAATTTTTATTAGATAAATCGGTACTGGAAACAACCATATCTATATTTGGAACGTCAATTTCTTTTAATTCATCTTTGATCCATTCATAACAGCTTGGATAGCTTTCACTTGGCATAGCAAGCGGAATATATAATATAGGTTTATTATGATCTATAACTTCGTTTAATTTCTTATTTGCATCAACTGTTTGTTGTCCACAACCTCCACCGCATAAAAATATTCTCATTATATCTCATCTCCATATAAATTTCTTTTGTTTTTAAAAATTATTTTGATATATATTCTTTGCCAAAACTAACTCTTTTTGTTCTAAATTAGTTTCAGCTTTTTTATTCATTTAAACAACTTTCTTAATTTACAAACTTGTCAATCAATAGAATTATACTATATTTAGATATATTTTTCTATAATCCTATTTAAAAAATCAAACAGTCAGTTCAAGGTATAAAAGAAATGGTTGTTTTTTGTTAGTTTGCTTCAAATTTTAATATTTTTATAATTGATTTCTGAATTTTTTGGGAGTTTTGCCAAATTCTTTTTTGAAGCATGATATAAAATAGCTTTCGGAACAAAAGCCTAAATAATATGCAATGTCGGATATTGTATAATTGCCTTTGAGCATTTCTTTTGAGGCTTGAAGTCGTTGGCTTCTTATGTATCTTGAAAGATTTACTCCCAAATTCTTTTTGAACAGAAAAGAAAGATAATCGTCGGATAATCCACATTCGCTTGCAAGTGTTGAAATGTCTAATTTTTCGTGCAAATTAGTGTTGATGTAGTGCAGGCACTTTCTTATTGGCTGTGGATACACGCTGTTTTCTCTGCTTTCTGCAACCATATCGGTAAGTTTTATGCTACTTTGAATTATAAAACTTATAATTTCATCTGTTTTTGTAAATTTGTCAATAGTCATAATACAGTTGTCGGAATAATTGTAAGCAGTCGTTTCGTCCAAACCGCCTTCAATAGCTGCCCTTGTCATCAAAGTGAATACCGCAACTGCCCAATATTGCATTTGTCTTATGTCGTCAGCAGACATCTTGCCAATGTTTATGCCGTTTTTTTCTATATCGTTTATAAAATTTTTGATATCTGTGCGACTGCCTTTTTTCACAGCGGATAAGAATTCAATTTCGGTCTTATACGGACTATGTGTTATTCCGTTTTCACGCTCTTCAAAAATATGGCTTTCGTCCAATATGTTGATTTTATATTTGCTCATTTTAATCACCGATTATACATTATCATACAATTTTTAAATATTCAAGGAATTATTATATAAATATCGGAATATTTATATTAAAGTGCTGTGACGGACGATAACATAGAGTCATACACGAGGAGGTGTTCGTATGATTAGCAGGACAAAACCTGATGTTTCGGCAGAACAAATTCAAACAATGTTTGATAATGCTTGCTTGGGCAAAATTAAAAGTTACAGTAAGTTGGGCGACGGTGAGTATAACGCTGTTTTTGATGTCGTTACTGATATGGGAAAATATGTGTTGAAAGTTTCTCCACTTGACAAAACAGGAATACTCACATATGAACAGGATATGATGAGAGGCGAAGTGTTTTGGTATGCACAAGTCAGAACACATACCGATGTTAAAGTTCCGTATGTTTATTATAAAGATTTTTCGCATACTGTTTTTCCGTCAGATTATTTTATAATGGAAAGAATGGACGGCGAACAGTTAAATAATGCCAAGTTGTCAGCAGAAGAACAGCGTTGGTGTAACGAAGAAATTGCAAGAATAACGGCAAAATTCCATAAGGTGTCAAATGATAAATTCGGATATTTGCAAAATGAATTATATGATAATTGGTATCTTGCGTTGAAAAGTATGATAGAAAATTTAATTCAAGATATAGAAAGAACAGGCAGGCATACAAAGCGAGGCAAGAAGTTGTTGTTTTACGCAGAAAAATATAAGGATATATTAAAAAATGTTCCTGCGTCTATGGTGAATTATGATTTATGGTACGGTAATATTTTATGCGTGAAAAACGAAGACAGCTTAAAGTTAATTATTATTGACCCCGAAAGAACTTTTTGGGGTGATTGTATGTTTGACTTTGCAAATTTAGAATTCGATAAAATGTTAGATAAAAAAGAAACGACTTTATCTGCCTATAATAAAATTGCAAAAACTACGGTGAACTGTTCAAAAGAAGAAATGATTCGCTTTGCATTTGGCATTGGATATTTGGCTTTAGTGCAGGAAGCAGAAAAGTATTATAGATACACACCGCATCATTTTGGTTGGTGGAGAAATGTTTTTTCTTGCTTGTTTTTGTATAAAAATTCTTTCAAAATTTTGAACCGAGGACTAAAATGAAACAATCGTTAACATCAAAGATTATAACAAGTGTTTTGTGCTTTGTTTGTCATTCAAAATATGAAAAAAGTGCAACACGCTCTAACACTCTTGCAAATAAAACGAATAATAAAAAATCATATTTTCATCCGATTGGGTTCAGAACAGAAAGAACAAAATGCGGAGAATGTTATCTTGAAAAAATATCACCGAATAAAAATGTGTCAAAAAAAGTGATTTTTCATATTCACGGCGGTAGTTTTAAGGTGAAACTTACGGATTTCTACCGCAGAGAATCCATTTATTACAGTAGGTTATTCAATAATGCAACTGTTTATAATGTTGATTACAGAGTGTATCCCGATGTTAGATTTCCGATACCGCTTAATGATGTTTATAATTGTTATTTGAGCGTTATTAAAAATGAAAATGCAAATAATATTGTTGTAATAGGTGATAGTTGTGGTGCAAATATGGCAGTGTCGCTTTGTATGAAATTACGGGATAATGCAAAGCCATTGCCAAGTTCTGTTATTCTCTTTTCATTTTGGGGTGATTTGTCAAACTCGGGTTCGTCATATAAAGAAAATTGCCATCGTGACCCGTTTTATGGTATTCCAAAAAGAATTTCGTATGAAGATGCAAAAGATAAGATTCATAGGATAACGCTTTATGCACAGGGCGAAGATTTATACAATCCTTATTTGTCACCTTGCTTTGGAAGTTTTGCCGATTTTCCAAAAACGATATTGGTTTGCGGTTCTGCCGATTTGGGACAAAGCGACAGCTTTACAGCATATGAAAAACTCAAATCCGAGAGCGTAGAAACTTATCTTTTTGATTACGAAAATATGTTCCATGATTTTCAGATGTTAAAATTTTTGCCCGAATCAAGAAATGTGTTCAAACGAATAAAAAAGATAATTTAATTCAGCGTGTCGAAAAAGTATTTTCGACACGCTGTAGGCTGTTGAGAAAGGTTCTGAATTTCGTTTTC